>Ga0153972_1000785_pt1 | contig 10418 bp, 10 predicted proteins | sample TSGA056MetaG_FD_104732 | JGI IMG/M metagenome (GOLD analysis project Ga0153972, IMG submission 104732) | Attine ant fungus gardens microbial communities from Georgia, USA - TSGA056 MetaG | ecosystem: Host-associated > Fungi > Mycelium > Unclassified | place: USA: Georgia, George L Smith State...
CCTGCGCCTTCGTCAATTTCGGTTATAAACGTCTGGCTTTTAAGCTCCATAGGGATTTCAAGCGGCGCGTATGAGCGTGCTGCAAGCTGCTTAAGGCTGACGTCCTCGGACTTGAACCTTGCCGTGCCTGCGTCGATCTTTGCCATAATGAGCATTGCCGAAACAAGCCAGTCGAGCCTTGACATAAGCCTTGTGATATCACGCAAAAGCTCATTGCGCCGATCCTGCCCCGTGTCGGGGCTTTTCAGCATAGTAAGCGAGAGATTCAGCGCCGTAAGCGGAGTGCGAAGCTGGTGCGAAACGTCTGCCATCGAGTTTGAAAGAAAGGTTTTTTCACGCTTCAGGGCGTCCGCCTGCTCCCTAAGCCTCAGCGCCAGCTTGTAAATCTCGCTGCGCAGAACGGACAGTTCGCCCTCCGCACCCTCGGTCAGGTCCAAAACCGCGTTTCCGTGCAGCATTTTGCTAAGCTGGTTAGAAAGGCTTGCAATCGCGTTATAGCGCCTGCGTGAAATTAAAATATGTGAGAGCGTAAAAGCGATGCATAAGCAAAGCGCCAGGCCGGCCGCCTTCATGCCGAACAAAAACCAAAACACCGCCACGCCGCAAAGCGAAATGGCAATAAAAGCGCAGAGCGAAGCGAAAAAATCATGATTTCTGAAAATTTTCACCGCCTATTCACCTGCCTTGTAGCCGATGCCCCGAACGGTCAAAATCAGCTTTGGATTCGAGGGGTCGTCCTCAATTTTGTCACGAAGGCGCTTGATGTAAACTGTCAGGGTGTTGTCGTTTACAAAGTCCCCCGCAACGTCCCAGATATCCTCAAGAAGCTGCGAACGGGTAAGTGTGGCGTCCTTGTTGTTAAGAAAAACCAGCAGCAGCCTGTATTCAAGGGCGGATAAAAAAAGCTCCCTGCCGTTTTTGGTGCAGGCGGCGCGGACGGTGTCAAGCCGAACATCCCCAAGCTCAAGAACACTCTGCACGGCGCCAAAGCGGCGCAGCACATTGCGTATGCGTGAAATAAGCTCTCTGGGTCTGAACGGCTTTGAAATATAATCCTCGGCTCCCATTTCAAGCCCTGTAACAACGCTGTATTCATCGCCTGAGGCGGTCAGAAAAATCACGGGAGTGGCGCTGGTCTGCTTAATATATGAGCAAACGGCAAAGCCGTTGCCGTCAGAGAGCGAAATATCAAGCAGAACAAGGTCAAAGCTCTGCTTTTCAAGGCATGACAAAGCCTCGCTCTGCCCACGGGCGCAAGTGATAGAAAACCCTTCCGCGGACAAAAACTCCGACAGCGATTTAATAATGCTGCCGTCATCCTCCACAAGCAAAATATGTGACATGAAAATCGCCTCCCCGGCTTGCGCGCTTTTTCAAATCATAACAAACTCCCGGCGTATTTGCAACCGGGCTTCTTCTAATTAACAGATAGGCTGTTTACTTTTTCCTTTCAGGCTGGTACAATATGCTTATCTTATATTTTCAGGAGACGTCTTTTTTTATGAAAAAATCCCGCACACCTCTAATTTTAGTCTGCGTATTGGTGCTGCTTGCAATTTTGGCAGTTCTTTTTGTAAAAGTCATTGCATGGACTCACAACGCTTCGGGTATGCAAAGAGAAAAATACACGCCCTACGTCATAAACCTTGAAGCAATCGAAAACGTCGAGGCCTCAATGACCGACAAGGAAAAAATCCTGTCCGTGTGCGAGCAGAGCGGTTCTGACGAGGACGGAACAGTTTACACCTCCGCAACGCTCCAAAACTATCTTTATGACTGCCGCACGATCCAGAAAATCTACGTCACAGACGATGGCGTTCTGTATGTCCGCTACCTTGCAGACGAAATTGGAGAGCGCATCACCATCAGCTACAGCGATGAAGGCTTCGAGAGAAAAGAATGCTACAACGAGGCTTCCGACACCGCATATGTCCTGAAAGACAACGTGTCGAAGGTATATGAAAACTACTACAACGGCTTTAAGCTGTTTTAGAAGCATTTGCGCCGCAAGCGAAAGCCTGCGGCGCTTATTTGACAAGCCGGTAGAATGAGCGTATAATAATAATTTACGTGCAACTAAAGAATGGAGAATAATACCTTTTGAAATTTCAAGAACAAAAACTATCCGAAAAAATGCAGCGGGCGCTTGCAAAGCTCAGCTTCCAGGAAGCTACGCCTGTTCAGGAGCAGGCAATCGGGCCAATGCTCCAAAAGCGTGACCTTCTTGTCCAGTCGCCTACAGGCAGCGGCAAAACCGCGGCCTTCGGCATCCCGATAATTGAGGGAACCGATTTTCGCAACCGCAGCATTCAAACAATAGTCCTGTCTCCCACAAGGGAGCTTGCCCTTCAAACAACCAAGGTGCTGCAAGACCTTGCGCTTTATATGCACAGCATCCGCGTTGTTTCGCTCTATGGCGGCGAGCCGATTGGCAAGCAGATTACCGCCCTGCGCAAAAATCCGCAGATAATCGTTGCGACCCCTGGCAGGCTTATGGATCATATCCAGCGCCGCACCGTCAGTCTTAATAACGTCACCTGCGTTGTCATGGACGAGGCGGACAGAATGCTCGACATGGGCTTTCGTGACGATATGGACACCATCCTGAAAAGCGTTCCGAAAACACGCCAGACGGTTCTGTTTTCAGCGACGCTCTCGCCCGAAATCCTTCAAATCTGTGAAAACTACCAGACCGACCCCGTTACAATAAAGCTCTCAAACGATGTTCGCACTGTAGACAGCGTTGAGCAGTTTTACATCGAGGTAGCCAAGGGCAGCAAGGATAAGCTGGCCGAAAAGCTCCTGCGGGACAGGCAGGATGAGCAGTCGCTTGTCTTTGTCGGCACAAAAAACATGGCGGACACGCTTTCCGAGCAACTTAAATACAAGGGAATCAAAGCGGAAGCCCTTCACGGCGGACTGCGCCAGGTTCAGCGTGACAGGGTAATGAGCCGCTTCCGCAAGGGAGATATCAAGGTGCTTGTCGCAACCGATGTTGCCGCGCGCGGCATCGACGTTTCGGGCATGGGAACTGTAATAAATTACGATATACCCCAAAGCGGCGACGACTATGTCCACCGCATCGGCAGAACCGGCAGGGCAAGCGCCGTCGGCGAGGCCTACACCTTTGTCTACGCAAAGGAGCGCGCGCTTTTGAGCCAGATAATAAAGGACACGGGCGCGCCCATCAAGCCCATGACGGTAGAAGGCGTGCCCAAGGCGGAAAGCGCTCCTGCGGCAAAGCCGGGAAGCTTCCAAAAGCGTCCCAAGAATGCCGTTAACTCGTCCAAAAAGCGCCCGCAATCCAGAACATTCAGACCGACCGATTTCAGCGCGGTCAAAACTCCTTCACGCCGCCGGAATCCGTCCAAATAAACGAAATTATCAGGGCAAATAAAACGGGAGACTTCACACCGAAGCCTCCCGTTCAAATTTTCTGTCATGATAAGCAAAAACCTTGTCCGCGAAAATGTCAATCTCCGTGCTGTCATGCGAGGCAAGAACCAATGTCTTGCCAATTGTTTTTTCGTTTATCAGCGCGGCGATATCGTCCCTCAAAGCCTTGTCCATGCCCTTGAGAGGCTCGTCTAAAAGCAAAATATCGCCTCCATAGCAAAGGGATCTTCCAATTGAAAGCCGCTGCTGCATTCCGCCCGATAATTCGTGCGGATATTTTTTTTCGGCGTCCGCAAGACCCAGACGCCGGAGCATCTCATAAGCCTGCGGCAGTGTGCTTTGCGAATCGCTCATCACCACATTAAGGTTTTCCAGTGCATTGCACCACGGTAAAAGCCTCGGTTCCTGAAAAACATACGAGACGCTTCCCGAAACTGAAATTTTACCCGTTTGCGGACGGGTAAGTCCTGCTATTAGGTTCAGTACTGTCGTTTTGCCGCTGCCCGAAGGCCCGGTCAGCGCAATGCGCTCGCCGCCTGCAATGGTCATAGAAAGGCCGTTAATAACAGCCTTGCCTGCGTATGAAACGCCGATGTCAATGAGGCTGATCATGTCGTCACGCTCCTCGCCTCATATTTTCCGGAAAGTCGTGAAATCGATGAAACCGCAAGCTTTTCAATGATTACACTGCACAAAATGACAACAAGCGTCCAGGCGAAAAGATCGGCAGTTTCAAGATTCAGCTTCGATTCATAAACCATGCGCCCGATGGAGCTTTTCGGCACGGTGAGCACCTCGGCCGTGATGCCTGCCTTCCATGCGAATCCGATTGCCGAGCGAATTGCCGACAGGAAAAAAGGCAGCACCGAGGGCGCGTAAACACGCCTTATCGCGCGGGGTCTTGAAAAGCCGAAAACCTTTGCCATCTGGAGCAAGTCGGTATCGGTGCTTTTGATTCCCTCGTAAATATTTGCCCAGACAACGGGCACAACCATAAGAAAAGCCGTAAACGCCGGCAGCACATCACGCCCAAGCCACAATAACGCCAGCATAATAAACGAGACGACGGGCGTCGAGCGCACAACCGCAAGCAGGGGAGAGATAAGCATATACAAAATCTTCGATGCGCTTGTGAGAACCGCCAAAAGACAGCCAAGACAAACCGCAAGTATCATCCCAAGCAAAATGCGCACAAGCGAAGTGAGCGTTGCCCCCCAAAACGCGCCTTGGCGCATAAGCTCAAAAAGCCTTAAAAGGACATGCCAAGGCGAAGGCAGAAGCAGCGGCTTTGAGACGAAAACCGCTAAAATCTGCCACACCAAAAGCCAAAAGGCTAACTGTACTATTCCTTTAATTAGAGGCCTTAATTTTTTCATGGAATGTAATAAAAGTCCTCACCCGGCACAGCGCCGCCGATTGAAGCCGGCGCAATTTCATACATTATATCCAAAAAGTCCCCCAATGCCGCCTGCATATCCCTGCCTGCTATGAAGCACAGGTTGCATTTTGGAATTGCCTTCATTGCAATGGGAGCGGAGGTGAAAATGCCCGCGTCCACAATCATTTGCGAGGCCTCCTCGGTGTCGGAATCGAGAAATGCAATCGAAGCCTCGCAGTCTGCCAAAAACCGGGCGACAAGAGCAGGGTTCTCCTCGGCGAACGCACGGCGGACGACAACGCAGCTTTGAACAAGGCTGCCCTCCGGCGAAGCCGCGTCCCACTCCTCGGTCAAATCCAAATCTACGGACAGAGCGTCGTTTGCCGCAACCGCCGCCGTGATAAGCGGCTCTGCGAGCACCGCGATGCCTACCTCGCCTGCAACCATCGCGGTTCTCAAATCCGCAGGCTGGGCGAAGGTGTTGTCGATGATGATATCCTCGCCGGGCTTAAGACCGTTCATTTCGCAAAGATAAGAGAAAATGAAGGTCGGGTTTTGAGCCGGGCAGTAAACGGTTTTGCCACGCAAATCCTCGAAGCTCGTAACCTCGTTTTCGCCATCGGTCACAACATAAAGAACACCCCTGGTGATAAGCGCGAGCACCTGGACTTCACCGTCGGTCTTGTTATACACGGCAGAAGCCGCGTTGGTCGGAAGCGCAGCGATATCAACGCTTCCATTGATTAGCGCCGCCGTGATGTTAGAGGCGTCGGTTTCAACGGAGATTTTATAATTGACCGCCGCGGTCCCGCCCTCTACGTCCGAAATCAGCTTTGCCATGCCGAAGCCCGTTGTGCCGTTAAGCACCATGATGCTTAGCGGCGTCCCGGTATCAAGCTCAGGCTCTTCCGGCACTTCCTCGCTTGGCTGTTCTGAGACAAGCTCCTGTGATGGGACGTCTGTAACCGCCTCACACACAGTGTCCCCCGAACCGCCGCAGGCGGCAAACGAGAAGGCCATGCAAAGGCACAGCAGCCCGGCAATGATCTTTTTCATTTTCATTTTTCCTCTCATTCTTTTGTTATAACATTTGAGTAAACGGTCTTTGCCGTAACCCCTTTAATATTTCCTATTTTGCCCGACAGCCCCGAAATAATGTCCTGCGGCGCGTCGATGGCGACGCTGATTATGTTAACCTGCTTTTCACGGTAAGGAATGCCCATCCTGCCAAGAATATAAGGCGCGTATTCGTGCAGCAGATCGTTAATTTCCGAAACGCTTTCGCCGTGCTCGACGATAATCGCAATCAAAGCAATTCTGGTCTCCATTTTTTTAACCTCCAATATAAAAAATAACTGCGCCCTATGATAAAAAGGGCGCAGTTATCCTAAACAATAATCTGATGCCCTTTCGTGTCAAAACAAATGAATTTCCACGTCAGCGGTCATTTAATATTTTACTTCAAAACTTCGCTTCTGTCAACATAGTGGGTGTGCAAAAGCTCGTGGCTCTTGTGACCGTTTGGCTCGCCCAGGAACTGCGCGTAAATCTCTGTAACGGCAGGGTTTTCGTGCGACTTGCGCAATGGAAGCTCTCTGTCATGGCGATAAACCGCCTCAAGCCTCGGCTTCATCTTTTTCCATGTTTTAATCGGGTTTCCGCCGCCGCCGATGCAGCCGCCGGGGCAGGCCATAATTTCGATGAAGTGATAGTCCGCCTCGCCTGACCTGACTTTATCCATAAGCTTGCGGGCGTTTCCAAGACCATGCGCCACAGCAATCTTGACATTCAGGTCGCCGACGGGAATCGTCGCCTCCTTAATGCCTTCAAAGCCACGAACAGCCTCAAACTCGATATTGTCAAGCGTGTCGCCCGTCACAACCTCGTATACTGTACGAAGCGCAGCCTCCATAACGCCGCCCGTCACGCCGAAAATTGTGCCTGCGCCGGAGCCAAGACCAAACGGAGCGTCATACTCTGTTTCGGGAAGGCTCTTAAAGTCAATGCCGGAGGCTTCAATCATGTTGGCAAGCTCCTGTACCGTAAGGACAACGTCAACGTCCGCAATGCCATCCGCCGAAAGCTCCGGACGCGCGGCCTCAAACTTTTTGGCGGTGCAGGGCATAACGGAAACGCTCAAAATATCCTCAGGCTTCTTGCCGATGCTGTCGGCGTAGTAGGTTTTAATCAGTGCGCCGAACATACCCTGCGGAGATTTGCAGGTTGAAAGGTTATCGAGCATATCGGGGTAATATGTCTCGCAGAATTTTATCCAGCCGGGGGAGCAGGAGGTAATCATCGGAAGCGCTCCGCCGCCGCTAAGCCTGCCGAGCAGCTCCGTGCCTTCCTCCAAAATTGTAAGGTCGGCGGTGAAGTTTGTGTCGAAAACAAGGTCAAATCCAATGCGCTTCATCGCGGTAACAAGCCTGCCGGAGGAAACCGTGCCCGGCTCTTCGCCAAGCGCCTCGGCAAGGTTAATGCGAACCGATGGCGCAACCTGCGCCGCAATAAGCTTTTTTCCGCCAATCTGCGACCAGACCTTGTCGGTTGAATCCTTAATTGTCAAAGCGCCTGTCGGGCAGGCCTGAACACACTGTCCGCAGTTTACGCAAGGGCCTTCGGCAAGCGTGGAGTTATAAGGCGAGCCGAATTTTACATTAAAGCTGCGGTCAATCTTGGAAATTGCGTTGACCGACTGCACGTTTGTGCAAACATACAGGCAGCGTCCGCAGGAAATGCACTTTGATTCCGTGCGCACTATTGAACCTGTTGTGTCGTCAATAATATTGCTTCGCTCAACATAAGGATATCTCGGCGTTTTGTCAAAATGAAGCTGCCTTGAAACCTCCTGAAGCTCGCATGAGCCGTTTCTTGCGCAGTGCAGGCAGTCCTGAACGTGCCGTGACAGGATCAGCTCCAAAAGGTGCATTCTCGCGTTGCGAACCTTTGGCGAATGGGTCTGAATCTCCATGCCCTCAAAAACCGGATACTGGCAGGAGGGAACAAGCGTGTTAAAGCCCTTTGCCTCAACAACGCAGATCCGGCAGCTTGCCTTAACCTCCTGATCGGGGTGGTGGCAAAGTGTTGGAATGCTGATTCCAAGGCTCTCGGCGGCCTGCAAAATTGTTGTGCCTTCCTCAACCTGAAGCCCAATACCGTTTATTGTGATGTTAACCATTATCTTTGCCCCCTTTCGATAGCTCTTACATAGTCATACCGGAAGTTTTTAAGGCTGGTGATTACAGGATAGAACGAGTTCTGCCCAAGGGCGCAAAGCGCCGTGAGCTTCATCGTCTCCGCAAGCTCCTCAAGAAGCTCCAAATCCTCCATCTTGCCCTTGCCGACGTTGATGTTGTGGATAATCTCGTGCATACGAACGTTGCCCTCACGGCATGGAGTGCATTTGCCGCAGGATTCGTGGATGAAAAATGTCATGATATTTTCAACAATTTCAAGCAGGTTGTAATAATCGTCAATGACCATGATTGTGCCTGTACCAAGGGTCGCGTCCTTCCGGCGGCAGGAGTCAATGTCCATTTTAAGATCCATCTGCGTGTTATTTATAAGATAGCCCGACTGGCCGCCGATCATAACGCCCTTGAGGTCGCGGCCGTCCTTAACGCCGCCGTGAGTCTCAAAAATATCCATCAGATTTGTGCCCATTGGATATTCAAAAACACCGCGCTCGGTAATTTTGCCGCAAAGCGTGAACAGCTTTGTGCCGGTGCAGCCCGGCTCGCCGATTTTGCTGAAATATTCGCCGCCCTTGTCCAGAATAACGGGGATATTTGCAAGGGTTTCAACGTTGTTAACAACCGTAGGCTTGCCGTAAAGCCCCTGAGCGCCGGGGTAGGGAGGCTTGCTGCGTGGCTCGCCGCGCCCCCCCTCGATAGAGGAAATAAGCGCCGTTTCCTCGCCGCATACATATGCTCCGCCGCCTGAAACAAGCTCAATGTCGAAGCTAAAGCCGCTGCCGAAGATGTTCTCGCCCAAAAAGCCCTCATTCCGGGCGTTTTGAAGAGCCGCTTCGATAAGCGGAAACAGCGAAGGGTACTCATAACGAAGGTAAATGAACCCACGGCTTGCGCCGATTGCATAGGCGTTAATTGCCATGCCCTCAAACACGGTGTTGGGGTCGGAAGACAGAATTATTCTGTCCTTGTTTGTGCCGGGCTCGCCCTCGTCTGCGTTGCAGATTATGTATTTTTGGTCGGCCTCGACCTTACTTGAAATATCAAGCTTTTTGCCGGTGGGAAAGCCTGCGCCGCCACGACCTCGAAGGCCCGAAGCGGAAATCTCGGCGATAACCTCGCCCGGCGTCATTTTAAGTGCCTTTTGTAGACCGGCATATCCGCCTTGCGCGCGATAATCCGTTGCGCTTACAGGGTCAATCTTGCCCATGTTGCGCAGAACAATTCTTGTTTCCTTTAGCATTGTCATGCGATGTCCCCCCTTATGTATTCCTCGATAAGGCCGCTTGCCTTGCCAGGGGTAAGGTCGCTGTAAACCTGATCGTTAATCATGATAGCAGGGCTTTTTTCGCACATGCCGAGGCACTGGCAGTATTCAAGCGTAAAAAGGCCGTCGGGCGTGGTTTCGCCCGCCTTGATTTTCAGTGTGTACTCAATTGCGTCCATAACGTCCCTTGCGCCTGTGATGTGGCATGGCGCGCTCTCGCACATGCGCACGATATATTTGCCCCTTGGCACATCGGAAATCATTGCGTAAAAGCTTGTGTAGCTGTAAAGTGTTGCAACGTCGATGCCTGTTTCCTGGCTGACAACAACGGCAACGTCCCGTGGGAACGAGTTTTCGCAAATTTTTTGAATGCGCAGCAAAATCCGCATTAGCTGCCAAGGCGCTTCCTTGTATTTTTTTGCCTCGGCGGAAATCTGCGCCTGCGTCTCGGCTGTCAGAACAAAATCCTGTTTTTTACTCATAATGTAAGGCCCTCCCCTTATCTTATATATCGAAATTAACACACTGCAAGGGGATAGTCAATAATAGTTAAAAAAGTGTCAATCAATTTGTGAAACGTGTTAAAATATTAGGCGTCTCATTTATAATCCTATAAGCCTTTTGCCTGCTTTATCGACAGCGAAATGCGCTTTTTGCCCTCCTCAACGCCGAGAACAACAACCTTTACAATGTCGCCGACCGCGAGCATCTCAGACGGATGCTTAAGGTACCTGTCGGCAATTTCGGAAATATGGACAAGTCCGTCCTGATGCACTCCGATATCAACAAAAACGCCGAAGTCAATAACGTTGCGAACCGTGCCGGTAAGCTCCATTCCTGCGGCTAAATCCTTAACGTCCAAAACGTCGGTGCGCAAAACCGGCTTCGGCAGCTCGTCTCTGGGGTCACGTCCGGGCTTCTGCAAATCCTTGACTATGTCCCTAAGCGTCGGAACGCCTATGCCTATTTCTCCGGCGATCCTCGCTTCGCCGATTTCGGAAATCTTGTCCGCCAGCAGCGCCACATCGCTAATCGTAAGTCCGCACTTTTTCAAGAGGTCCTCGGTTGCGGCGTAGCTTTCGGGGTGAACTCCCGTGTTGTCGAGCACATTTTTGCTCTCCGGCACACGCAGAAAGCCTGCCGCCTGCTCATATGCCTTAGGGCCGAGCTTGGGAACCTTAAGCAC
>Ga0153972_1000786_pt1 | contig 10405 bp, 7 predicted proteins | sample TSGA056MetaG_FD_104732 | JGI IMG/M metagenome (GOLD analysis project Ga0153972, IMG submission 104732) | Attine ant fungus gardens microbial communities from Georgia, USA - TSGA056 MetaG | ecosystem: Host-associated > Fungi > Mycelium > Unclassified | place: USA: Georgia, George L Smith State...
ACACCCTGTGGTCAATGTAAGCAGAGTACGACTCTATAAGCCACAGGTAAAAGGACAAAAGAAGATACCACCAAAACCAGTCATTATTGAAGGAGAAGAGGAATTTGAGGTGGAAAAAATCATAAATAAAAGAACGGTCAGGGGAAGGGAGAAATTCTTAGTAAGGTAGAAAGGCTATATAGCAGAAGAAGATACCTGGGAAAGTAGGGAAAATCTGGAAAACGCAAAAGAACTGGTAGAAGAGTTTGAGAGGGTATACAAAAAAGAAGACGAAGAACTAAGGAGACAGGAACAGGAGGAAGAAGAAAAAGAGTTTTGCCGAGAATTACCTAGGGAATTCATAGCAAGACTACTATATGGGTGGGGGAAAAGAAGATACAAAAGAGAGAGGGAAAAGAGATGGGACGAGAATTGGCATTGATAGAAAAATTCCTCGGGACGAGGAAACTTGAAGGGGGGGCCATGTTGTGAGAACCTTGAGTAGGAAAAGATTTCCACAACATTCGAACATCTAATCTAAAATCTCCAAGCACATAACGGAGTAGAAAGACATGATAAGGGGATTAGTAAGCCAAGTCACGTGACAAGGTCAGGTGACCATAGAACATTCTGGAAGAGACACATGGGATTCTAGGGTACAGCCACTGTAGTAGTAGTATAAGTAGGGTTGCAATCCAACGAAGAACTCCATCGAGTTCTTCCTGAACATCCACCTAGGGTGACCACTAAGAACATTCACTGTTCCTCGGTAACAAAAGAGTGTTGGGGAGAAATACAGTGCGCCCAGGGGGAAATGCGCAGCCAAGAGGGAGAGGATCATATAGAGAAAGAGAAAGGCAAATAACATGGAGAATAGAAGGAGGGTACAGAGGAGAAGGAAATATGCTTAGTAGAGAAGAAACTCAGATAGGTCCAAGGAAAGACCCAAATACAATGGATATAGACAGAGGAAGAGGAAGAGACAGGACATGCTACGTATGTGGGAAGTGGGGCCATATGGCCAAAAATTGTTGGGAAAGGCATAAAGGAAGAGTAATAGAAATGCCACAAGAGTCGGCAAAAGAAAATGGAGGACAGTGAGCTCTTGACTGGCCTCCAATAACCTATATAGTGTATTGTACCCAGAAAAACTGGGCAATAAATTAAATTCCATCAATACAACTGAAAGAGTAAGAGACATACAGCGCACATTACGGCCGTTAAGGGAGATCTGGTTGAAAGTAGGGTTAGAAAAGTTGGAAAATCATGAAGGAGTAGCAGTAAAGGCACTATTGGATAGTGGAGTGACAGGTCTGTTCATGAACACGACCTTTGTAAAGAAAAAGGGGTTTAAAATGGAAAAGTTAAAAAAACCCCTTTTAGTCTGGAATGTGAATGGAACAATAAATGTAGGAGGAGCTATAATGCACCAGGTCGAGTGCAATATGTTCTTCAAAGGACATATGGAAAGGGCAAGGATGGACATGTGTAACTTGGAAAAAACAGAGCTGATACTGGGTATGCCATGGCTAGCGGCCCATAATCCAGAGATAGACTGGAAGAAAGGGGAAGTAAAAATGACATGTCATTCACCAATATGTGGGAGAAGAAAACAAGAAGGAGGGGAAGAGGAAGCAAGGAAGATAGAAAAGGATGAGGACGAAGAAATATTAAGAAGACTGGTGCCCAGAAAATTTTGGAAGTGGAGAAAAATATTTGGAAAGAGAGAGTCAGAAAGGATGCCGGTACAGAAAACCTGGGATCATGCCATAGAATTAAAGGAGGGGTTTATACCAAAAAAAGGGAAGGTATACTTATTATCAAGAGAAGAAAGAAAGAAGGTACAGACATTTGTGGAAGACCAGTTGAGAAAAGGATATATCCAACCCTCCAAATTACCTCAAATGTCACCAGTACACTTTGTGGCAAAAAAGGATGGTGTACAGAGGATGGTACAAGATTATTGGCATATAAACCAGTGGATGATAAAAAATAGGTACCCTTTACCCCTCATTGCAGACATATTAGATGGAGTAGGAAAGAAGAAGGTGTTTATAAAGTTAGACTTAAGATGGGGATATAATAATGTCAGAATCAAGGAAGGGGATGAATGGAAGGCAGTATTCACAACACATATTGGAGTGTATGAGCCCACGGTCATGTATTTTGGATTAACAAACTCCCCCGCTACCTTCCAAGCAATGATGAACGACCTGTTCAGGGACCTCATAAACCAAGGGGACACGGCAACCTTTATTAATGACATTTTAGTAGCCCCAGATACAGAGGAGGGCTATGACAAACTGGTGGAGGAAGTGCTAAGGAGATTGGAAAAGAACAATCTGTTTGTGAAGCCAGAGAAATACAAATGGAAAGTGAGAGAGGTAGAGTTCCTGGGAGTAGTGATCAGTCCAAAGGGAGTAGAGATGCAGAAAGAAAAGATAGAAGGAGTCCTGAGCTGGCTGGTATCCAGGAACATCAAGGAAGTACAAAAGTTCCTAGGCCTTATCAATTACTACAGGAGGTTCATAAAGAACTTTGCTAGGATAGTAGCACTGCTATATGTGCTAGTCAGAAAGGAGCAAAAGTAGAAGTGGGAGAAGGAGCAGAAGAAAGCGTTTGAGAGACTTAAGGTAGTGTTTACCACAGAACCTGTTCTGGCCATCCCGGACATTGATAGGGAAATGAGAGTGGAAGCAGACGCCTTAGACTATGCAACAGAGGAAGTGCTGTCAATGAAGTATAAAGATGGGAAGTGGAGGCTAGTAGCCTTCATCTCTAAATCATTAAATGCCACAGAGCAAAACTATGAAATTCATGATAAAGAGATACTGGTAGTTATAAGATGCCTAGAAGCATGGAGGTATTACTTGGAAGGAGCAAAACTCGAATTTGAAATCTGAACAGACCATAAGAACCTCCAGTATTTTATGACAAGTCAAAAATTAAACCATAGACAAACAAGATAGGCCCTATACCTATCATGATTTAATTTCATATTAAAGCACATTCCAGGAAAGAGCATGGAAAAAGCAGATGGATTAAGCAGAAGACCAGACTGGCAGGAGAGGGTAGAAAGAGACAACGAAGACCAGAAACTGATAAAGCTGGAGTGGATCAGAGAGGCAGAAACAATGATGCAGGAGAAAGACCTAAGAAAAAGAATCAAAAAGGCACAGGAAGGGGATGAGAAGATAGTAAAAGCAGTGGAAGAGTTAAAAAGGATGGGAATAAAGGCACTGAAAGATGAAGAGTGGAAAGTAGAAGACAGAATAGTACTAAAGGAAGGAAGGATATACATACCGGAAGGGGACCTTAGAAGGAAGATAATCCAACTACACCACAACACCCCAATAGGAGGACACAGAGAAAAATAGAAGATGGCAGAGTTGGTCGCCAGGAATTACTGGTAGCCAGGAGTAACAAAAGAAGTAGGGAGATATATGAATGGATGTGATGTATGCCAGAGATACAAAAACCAGAGTAAGGCACCAGTAGGAAAGCTGATGCCCAATGCAATCCCAGAAAAACCATAGAGTCATATATTGGCAGATTTTATCACCAAACTGCCATTGGCCCAAGAATACGATGCCATTCTAGTAGTATGTGACCGTTTTAGCAAAATGGCACACTTTATAGCAACAACAGAAAAGATGTCAGCAGAAGGACTTGCAAAGCTATTCTGAGATCATGTATAGAAGTTATATGGGCTCCCAGAAAGCGTCATATCAGATAGGGAAGTACAATTTGCAGTGGGAATGATGAGGGAATTAAATAACTTGCTGGGAATCCAGACAAAACTCTTGACAGCTTATCACCCTCAAACAGATGGCCAAACAGAGAGGATGAACCAGGAGTTAGAACAGTACCTGAGGGTCTTTATCAATCATAGGCAAGAGCAGTGGCCAGATTGGTTAGGAATGGCAGAATTTGTATACAATAACAAAATTCACACAGTAACAAAAACCTTGCCATTCAAGGTAAACTATGGCCAAGATCCAAGGATGGGATTTGAGAGGAGAAGGAAAGGAAGGTATGAAGCGGTAGGAAAATTCATGGAAAAAATGAAGAAAATCCAGGAGAAAGCAAAAGCAGCATTAGGGAAAGCGCAGAAGGAGATGAAGAAATTTGCAAACAGAAAGAGAAGGGAGGAGGAAGAATACAGTGTAAGGGACTTAGTACTGCTAAGTATGAAGGACTTGAAGTGGCAGATAAAAGGAAGAAGATTGGAGAAGCTGACTGAACACTTTGTGGACCCCTACAAAATAAAGGAAATTGTCTCGAGTAATGCAATAGAATTAGAACTGCCTAAATCTATTAAAATATATCCTGTAGTTAACATAAGTAGAGTATGACTCTATAAACCACAGGTAGAGGAACAGAAGAAGATACCACCAAAACCAGTCATCATCAAAGGAGAAGAGGAATTTGAGGTGGAGAAAATCTTAAACAAAAGAATGGTTAGAGGGAAGGAAAAGTTCCTGGTGAGATGAAAAGGCTATATGGCAGAAGAAGACACCTGGGAAAATAGGGAAAACTTGGAAAATGCAAAGAAGTTGGTAGAAGAGTTCAAAAGGGAGTATAGGGAAGAAGTCAAAAAACTAAGGTAGCAGGAGCAAGAAGAAGAAGAAAAGGAGTTCAGTCAGGAATTGCCTAGGGAATTCACAGCAAAACTACTGTATGATTGGGGAAGAAGAAGATATGAAAGAGAGAGGGAAAAGAGATAGGACGAAAATTGGTATCAATGGAAAAATTCCTTGGGACAAGGAAACTTAAAGGGGGGGCCATGTTATGAGAGCCCCAAACAGGAAAAGTTTTCCCATGCATTTAAACACTTAATCCAAAATCTCAAAAGTATACAACGGAGTAAGGATATAAATAGTATAGAGACTCAGCAAGTTAAATCACGTAACAAGGTCAGGTGATCATAGAACATTCTGGAAAGGATATATGATCGCAGGATTCTAGGGTACAGCCACTGTAGTAGTAGTATAAGTAGGGCTGTAATCCAACGAAGAACTCCATTGAGTTCTTCTTGAACATCCACCTAGGGTGATCACTAAGGACATTCACTGTCTATTGATAACAGTAGTTGTTTAGAAAGAACTCAATAGAGTTTCTTGTTGGATTCCATTAGATACTTATACAAATATTAGATAGTCTGTATACCTATCTCCTACAATTACATGACCTTTACTAATAACTATATATATCTTACATAATTCTTCCCATGCTATTTATATCTTCCCCACATTGTATTCTTGGATGTTTCCCATCAAGTTGATAAACATACAAGAAATATTTTTCTTCTTGGGAGTCATCTCATAACAGTTATAACATAAGGAATATATCAGTTTCTTTTTTTACTATGCCTTTTGTGGGCTAGCCACATGCACTGCTTCCTCATCCCTTTTTCTCTTCTTCTCAACTTCAATATTTGGGTACTTTTATTTGAAATGTCCAATACCCCAACATCTAAAGCAGTTAACCTTCTCTACTATTTTATTCTTTTTTATCTTTACTTTCTCTCTTACTCTATATCTCATTACTCTACTTGACAACACTTCAAATTTATTTCTAGGGATTGGCTTTCCCTTCTCCTCCTTATTCTTGTTCCTGCAGTTATGGGCCAGATACCTAAACTTTTCACAGCTTCAATACTTTCTTTTATCTCTTCCTTCTAATTCTGTCCTTAGTTTGGTGAGGGTGCACTATTGATTGAGCATGCTGTTCATAAAAGAGTTGTATTGATCTAGAGACATAGTACTATATCTCTGGAGAAGTCAAAATAGGAAATGATCTCTTTAATATTATGTCTACTAGGACACAAGATCTTCACCCAGCTAGATACCTACTATCTTACTTACTACTGCTCTAATACTATGGTCATAGTATCACCCCAAGGAGAGAATCTCTAACCTAAATACCTTTCTAAGGATATAGCATTACTCCTCTGCATGTACAGCCCACAATAGAACTTCAGCACAAGGTTTATAAAGTGAAAAGATATAAGTAACTACCAGTAATACCACTCAATTAGCAGGTTAGGTCTCAGATACAATACCTGAGCTTGGTACTGTGCTTTCACTGATAGTCTCTAACTAACTATTAAGCCTCCTTGAGTCTAGGGCCTGGCTGTGGTGATGACTAGCAGTTGCAATGACCACCAGTCAAGAGTAATAAGAGAGTAAGAGTTGTGGGACCTTGTAACAAGGAGCCACAGAAAGATAATTGAGTTCTAGTATAGCAACTTAGTGTTGTATGACTCAAGCCAAGTTGACTCAGCAGCTAAGTCTTTGAGGATTACAAAAAGAACTTAATGGGGTTCTTGCTTAATTGTACCAGCTACTTATACAAGTATGCTATTTGCCCTTATTTATATTGATGGTATTCTATAATCAGCCAAGAGGCTGCTAGTTTGATTCTCTTGTCCATCATTCTATAAATACATATCTTTGATCATGGTTAAAGCAACTCATGACACTTAGCCTGAGATGACTTAATTACACTCCAAGTCTGAGTTGACAAGAAGAACTCAATGGAGTTCCTATTAGATTTTGTATACTACTTAAACAACTACTATATAGTCTGTGCACTACTCTTCCACATTCATCATGTGACTCCATTTATGTGATATTCTGATATGTAACCATGATGTGTGACATTAGTCATGTAACACTTTCCCACACTCCTTCCTTGTATAGTAAGTCCAAATAAGAAGAGAATATATATATATATATATAAATAATAACTTAGCCATTTTGCCAAGTCATAACAGGTAATCTATACTATGATTATCAGCTTCTATTCTTTTGATCACTACTCTAGTACCTTCCCTTCTATCCTCCTGATCTGCAATCTCTGGTTTTACATCAATTGTTGTGGGTAAGGAGACTTTGTCTTGGGACTACAATAAAGAACAAATTAGTTTAATAACAATCTGATATATGATAATATTACCACATCTCTCCATACATATGCTGTGCAAGTATTAGATAACACCAATTTTTCATGTATGAGTTGGCCATTGGATGTGATAAAGGTGTGATTAGTGCAGGTACAGACAACCTGGTGGGGTGGTGGCATAGATGCAATAGCAGAGTGTGACTGTGTGACAAGCCCAGACAACTTGACAGGTGAGGTGACAGGTCACTTGACATCCCAATTGATGGGGCGACTTGACATCAAAATGTGCGCCGTGTCAGAAACCTGCTGTATCTCAGTGTATGTCTCACGCGATTTCCCTATCGATGGCGAACTCGGTCTTGACTGACACTTCTGGATTTATCTAGACTATCGCTCAGTGATATCCGTAAACGTACGCCCTCGTTCCCTAAGTCCACCCCATCCCCGTATCGTCCTAGACCTTGAACCGACGTCGACCTGTAGATGGCTGACAAAGTGATCAAATTGCTCACCACCGAGGCCGTCAAAGGCAACACGTGGATGAAGTTCGCCAGCCCCTCCGCTGCCCGCGGCAAGACGGCGTTCCCCAAGACGCAGGCGGAGCAGGAGAGGTACGGCATCCGCTTCGACTATGCCCAATGGAAATCTGTGTGTTTTGTTTTTGTTTACGTGCATCGGTAGGCGACAAAAAAATCGACAGCTCGACACGCGCTTGAGCGTCATGACGGGACGGACCTACGCTTGGCCGTGTTTGTAAACTCACGGCATTAGTCAGGTGGCAACTGCTGCTGTTCGTCACCTTCCCATGTTCACAGATTTCTCTTTGATTCTCCGCACACGACTGCTGATGCGATACTCCCTCGCGCGCTCGACGCCCCTCCTCCGCACCACTCTCTCCCCTATCTCCATATCCGCTCGAACCCCTCGACAGTTGTCACGTCGTACGTTCTCAAGCATGTCAGGCTGCGGGCATGATTTCTTCCACTATACCTCAGGGCGCTGGCTGTAAGTCTTATACATGTCGCTCCCCTCGCATGAGCCCATGTTCTCACACGTTCTAGCGTTAACGAAAATGTTCGCCTCGCAGAGCGCAGGCGCGAGTTCGACGACAACGAGCTGCGTCGTCTTGCGGCACAGTCTGTCGGTCGGACATTCCAGGATGTCGACACCATGACCAAGCTCGACGAGGGCGGCTTCAACCGCATCTTTCTTATCACCATGCGCGATGGTTTCCGGATGATCGCTCGCATCCCGTACCCCGTCACGGTCCCCAAGTTCTACGCCGTCGCCAGCGAGGTTGCCACGATGCGCTTCCTCCGTGCCAAGGGCCTGCCCGTGCCCCAGGTTTACGACTACTCTCCTACGCCGGACAACGCTGCCAAGACAGAGTACATATTCATGGAGTTCGTCACGGGTACCAAGCTCAGCGACATATGGATGGAGCTGGAGGGAGCGGAAGTCGCCTCGGTCGTGCGTCAGATGGTCGAGCTCGAGGCTCGAATCATGTCGATTCCCTTCCCGGCTGGCGGAAGCCTCTACTATGCCGACGACCTGCAGAAGGCAGCGGGGAGGATGACGGGCGTTCCGATGCCTCTCGACGATGAGCGCTTCTGTATCGGTCCAGACGTGAGGTTGCCGATGTGGTACGGGAGGAGGTCACAGCTCGATGTGGACCGAGGACCTTGTACGTCTCGCTCTCTGAAATTTCCGGAACTAATCGAGATTTATCATATAGACGAAAACGCAGAGGCGGCGCTCGCGGCTGCCGCATGCAAAGAAGCAGCCTATCTGGAACGCTTCGGTCGGCCGCTACTCCCCTTCCAGCGCGAGCGAAGGGAGGCCTATGGGTACGAGGAGCAGTCGCCTTTGGACCACATCAAGAATCTAGAGCTCTACCGTCGCATGGCCCCCTCGCTCGTGCCCGGGAAAGCATCCCTCCGCGCGTTCTGTATGCGCCATCCTGACTTCCAACCCAGCAACGTCATGGTGTCCACGTCGCCAGGCTCTGGCCGTTGGAGGATCGTCGGCCTGCTCGACTGGCAACACGCTGCGGTCCTACCCCACTTCCTCCTCGCCGGTATACCGGGTCGTCTGCAGAACTATGGCGACCCGGGCTCGCAGACTCTCACCCCGCCGTCACCGCCGGAGAACATGGACGAGCTGCAAGAATCCGACTACATGAAGGTCTACGGGCACTACCACGCCCGTCTTGTCCACTTCCACTACGCCAAGAGCACGATGGAGCTCAATGAGCTCCACCACGACGCCCTATCGGACCCGGTGTCTATCTTCATCCGCCGCCTCTTCGACCGAGCAGGTGCTCCCTGGGAGGGCGAGACCCACGACCTGAAGGCTCTGCTGGTCGAGGCGACGGAGAAGTGGGCCGAGCTTGCAGGGGCTGATGTGCCGTGTCCGGTCGAGTTTGAACCTGACGACGTGAGCAAGACGAAAGCGTTCAGTGAAAGACTGCGGCTGTCAGACGGGAACTTCGCCGGCTGTCAAACCATTGTCGGCTTCGAGACGGAGACGTGGGTGCCTAACGAGCACTACGAGAGGGGCAAGGCCCTCGCCGAGCTTCTGAAGCTGACAGTGTTGAAGGAGGTCCCGGCAGGAGAAGCCCGAGACAAGGCTGAGGCGAATTGGTTCTTGGACGATATGAATGAGGACGATTACATGTAATACGTAGTCCGTTTCCGGAATATCAATGAGGGGGATAACTGTCTTGTAGACGGATCCGTCGTCTCCACGCGCGCGTTCTTCGGCTCCATAAGACGTAGTTCACATGCTGTCAGAGGCGCATCAGTCGCATCAACGGCATCGGGTTCCGATTATATATATACCCGACCACTGATCTGCCCTGACAGTCTGGGCGTAAGTTCTCTTTTCCCAAGCCCCACCACACCACTCTCTCGACGCCGCCACCTGCCCTCTCGACACCGACTCGGCTCTCCCAAGGACGACGACGATCCCTCTTGACGAACTAGTGACTGAACTTGTCCAAAAGAGTGTGCCACGTTCTCTTGTCTCATGCCTGCGCCCTTTGTCAGCGGCTCTTACAAAACCGATTTATTATCACCAGTGTCTGTCGACCGGACTCGTGATTATGGGGTCGGTCGTATCCTACGGCCTGGCGCTTACTATTACGCTTGATATTATGCTTAGCATATCAGGCCATACCGTGGCAAACCCTCACCGTCCCTCGGTACCCCTGATTGGCCTTCAGCGCACCAGGTTGTCCTTTACGATTGGCTCCGCTCGGCGCACCTTCGTACCATCGCGTGGTCCCGTTCGTCGGCTAGCTCGCTGACGCACCAGAAGCGCGCTCGGATCCCTTGCGGTCGCCACCATTTCTCTGCAACGCCGGCCAGGACGAAGCCTTGCAGACCTCTTCGTCCACGTCTCTGTTTTATTAGAATTAAAATTAAAATTATAATAAGTCTTGGAATAAGAATAGAATGCAGAATCAAGTATTAAATCTTTTCTATTTTGGTGCTAATAATTCCATAAATATTAATATAGA
>Ga0153972_1000787_pt1 | contig 10393 bp, 6 predicted proteins | sample TSGA056MetaG_FD_104732 | JGI IMG/M metagenome (GOLD analysis project Ga0153972, IMG submission 104732) | Attine ant fungus gardens microbial communities from Georgia, USA - TSGA056 MetaG | ecosystem: Host-associated > Fungi > Mycelium > Unclassified | place: USA: Georgia, George L Smith State...
TACGGCGATAGTGACCCTATGGATGTATTCTTCCGTGATAATATTTTTTCCCTGGATAAGGAAGGAGATACCTATTATTTCCGGGTATATATACCATTTGTGGATAAGAAAGATATGGAACTGATTCAAAAAGGAGATGAACTTCATTTGACAATTCATAACCAGCACCGGAATATTTTGCTGCCAAAGAAAATACGGGGCCTTGAAATATCCGGAGCAAAATATGAGGATGACCGGCTGAATATCGCTTTTTCGGAATAATGCCCGGCGATGCATAATTTTCAAAACTAATAACTCATAATTATAACTGTCAAAAAATCATGGAATTTGTTATAAAAAGCAGTAGATTTCAATTTCTGTACTCACTGGGAGTACAGTTCATCACTTTGCGGAATACCCTGAAAAAATAGAAATAATCACTAAATCCTACCTGTTCCGCTATCTCACCAATGCTTAAATCCGTATCCCGCAGAAGTCTGCAGGATTGTTCAATCCGTTTACCGGTTAAAAATTCCGTAAATGTCCGTCCTGTCTGCTCCTTGAATAAATGGCTTAGCACGATGAGTTATTTAGGAGTGAAACGAAGCGTAAGTAACAGAAAATCCGATGGCTGCGTGCACCAAATTGGCCATCATGCACAAAAATTGTGCATGATTTGTAACAGTTGGACCTTGCGGCTAATCTGTTACATTTCTTGTAAGTTACTTGTAATCTTTAGAAATACATAATATAATAACGCTAATATATTTATCTTAATTCATTCCGGAGCAGGCCCGGCACGCTCTAATTTTGTACGCGCATGAACGAATCCTAAGTTAAGGAGAATAAGATGTCTGTAACAATACAGCAGATTGCTGATCTGGCCGGAGTTTCAAGGGGGACTGTCGACCGGGCGCTCAACAACCGGGGACGGATAAACCCGGAAGTTGCTAAGAGGATAAAAGAAATAGCTGATGAATTGGGCTATATTCCAAAGAAAATAATAAAAGAAAAAAATTATAATCATAAAATTAAAATCGGAGTCATAACGCAGTTAACAAAATCCTCTTTTATGCTCAAGGTAAATGAAGGAATCAAGGATGCCAAGAAGGAGCTCTCTTACCGTAATATAGAGATTCTCTTAAAGGAATGTAATTCTGTAGATGAAAGGGAACAGTTACAAGCCATAGACGGACTACTGAAGGAAAGCATAACCGGTTTGGCAATTATGCCGGTAAATTCAGACAGTATCCGGCAAAGACTCAATTATCTTATAGAAGAAAGGCATATACCTGTGGTAACCTTTAATTCCGATATAGTAGGTGTAAAAAGAGCTTGCTTTATCGGTCTTGATAACAAGAAAAGCGGTCTTACCGCTGCCGGTCTGATGGGTATGCTGACGAGAGGGACCGGGAAAATACTTGTCATCACCGGTTATTTCAGTAATAGCGCCAATAGTCTTCGTGTTGACGGGTTCCTGGAAGAGGTAAAAGTCTCTTTTCCTTCCCTTGAAGTGATAGGAGTACAAAGCAGTTTCGATAACGCTGCCGAAGTAGAACGAATCGTGCTTCAGACTGTTGAAACATTTCCGGATCTGGCCGGGATATTCATGGTATCCGGCGGCCAGTCCGGTGTATGGAAGGCATTTAAGAAGCTTGATTTAGTTAAGAGGCCTTATGTCATAATATATGATTTAACGACTGAGAATCAGGATGCCCTACGGAATGGAAATGTGGATTTTCTAATTGATCAGGAAGGATATATCCAGGGATACCGGGCTTCTACCATCCTTGCGGAAATTATTCTAAAAAATATGGCACCTGAAAAAGAATATTTATATACTGATATTAACATACTTACCAGATATAACATGTAAAGGAGAAAATCATTTAACAATTACCTATTATAAATTACTACCTCCTAACAGATTCAGAATCATTTTATCTGGTAAACTCCAAGCGAGTGATTGTTCCGGGGGTGCTGCCTTCTATTAATCTTATTTCACCGCCATATCGTACCTTGATATCGGCGGAAAAACCAGATTGTATCGTGATTGTAACCGTTTTTTCATTCCATTCTGTGCTTACCTTATGCCCGCCATAGGCAACAAATCCTCTATAAGAACCCTCTGACCAGGCAGAAGGAATAGCCGGAAGCACGTGGATATTTCCGCTGTAGCTTTGAAGGAGCATCTCTGCAACTCCGGCGGTGAAGCCGGTGTTGCCATCCAGCTCATAAATCCCTCCCGTTTCAGAGGTAGTGGGCCCCTGATGGGTAATCATAAGGTTTTTCCGGCTTAAATAACTGATCATGGGCTGGATAAAGATACCGGCCTTTTCGCCGTCCAAAAGCCTGGCATGCTGAAGGATCAGCAGGGCCCCCGCCCAGTTTGCATATATGATGTCCTTCGCATTATCTCCAAGGCGTCGTTCAAAGGTTCTTCTGACAGCTTCTGAAAGCTCCGGCTCTTCTTCCGGTGTAATCAGGTTAAATGGATGGAGCGCAAGTACATGGCTGGTATGCCTGTGATCCTGATCTGCCTCCTCATAGTCATAATACCATTCCTGGAGCTGTCCGTATCTGCCGATTTGAAACGGTGGAAGTTTGGGCAGCAGCCGGGATAATTCAGCCACAAAATCATCTTCCTTCTGTAACAGTCGTGACTGTAACAGTCTTGAAGCTTCTATGACACATTGGAACATGTATTTTACAAGGGCTACATCATGGGTTGAGCCTGCACACATTCCAATTACCACCTTGCCGTCTATGCAAAAATGGTTCTCCGGTGAAAAGGAAGGAACGGGAAGAAGGTGGTGGGTATCAGGATCTTCCATAAGGATTGAAGCAAGGAACTGGGCACATCCATAAAGAACAGGATAATATTCTTCCAGAAATGCCACATCACCTGTATATAGATAATGCTCCCATATATGAGTGGTAATCCAAGCTCCTCCCGTAGGATAAAGGATATTGTGCATCCATCCGTCGGAAAGACCGGCTCCGGCAAATCCATACGCATTGGAAACGAAATTGGCGGTCCAGCCGGGTTTATTGTATAATTCTTTAGCTACCCGTTCACCCTCCGGCATAAGCTTATCTTTGATCCATTTATATAGGGGAAGCGTGCACGCAGATAATCCGGTGTTCTCTGCCGGATAATAATTCATCTGCGTATTGATGTCAAGATGCATATCATCCGTCCATCCCATCCGGCAGGCCCGGTCATCATTCCATATTCCCTGAAGAGCGGCCGGGAGTGCCGAGTCGGGACGGGAAGTACCTAAAAGCAGATAACGGCCATATTGAAAGAGAAGGGAAATCAGTGCCTGATCCTGTTGGTTTTCTCCGTATTTTTCAATTCGCTCATCGGTGGGGAGCTGACTTTCAGGAATTTCCGGAAGGTGGAAGAAACAACCGTTCATCCACGAACCATGATCAAGGATATGATCGTTTTTCATGGTATCATATCCTTTCAAAACAGCTTTATCCAGTATCTCTTTGCAGATCTTAAGTGCATCCTCTCCCTGAAAATCCGTATGAGAGGCAACATAGAGTATCATATAGGTACTGCCGTTGATATGGATTCCTTTCCGGCTCCATGACAGCTCTCCATCCGTATCCATATGTAATAACATAGCATAGGTAACACCTGAGACTCCGTCACTATGCTGTATTTCCAGAGCCCTGCCTTTCACCTCCAGCCGGCTGTCCTGCCATCTGGTATGGGAAGGCTGATTATATCCCTCAATCCATATGTTTAATTCAGGAAGTTTCCCGCTATTAGAATCAAATCGTAAACATAATACCTTATCAGGATTGGATAAGAACGTTTCTCTTGTAATAAGGACTCCATTTACCGTATTTTGATCTCTATGGACTCCCGTTATAATATCCAGCGAGCGTTCACAACAGGATACAGACTCTGTAAAGCCCGCATAGAAACGTCCCATGGGAACCTGTGTGCCAAAGTTATTACCATACCCGCCAAGTCCATCCTTGTATTTCATCGCTTCCTCATGCTCACCATTGATCAGATGTTCTCTCAGCTTTTCAACCCTGGCCGGTGCCTCGGGAATGAAATCCTCTCTTTCTCCACTTCCGGACCAACAGGTATTTTCAGACAATTCAATTAAACCTTCACCATTACCAAACACCATAGCCCCCATGTGCCCATTTCCCAGGGGAAGCGCCTCTACCCATTCCGCAGCGGCTTTCGTATACCATAATTTCATAATCAGTCCATCCTTTCTTAATTAAGATTTATCAGACACTAAACCCCATAGCTTGCTGCAATGTCATTGATTTACAAGCAGTGCTTTCGTTAGATAATACTATAATTAAAGCAGGAAAAATAGTAACTCACGAGACATAAACTTGTACTTTTCGGCCATTGCATTCTGAAATGAGATGATTTATACTGAAATGACCATATAAGAGGAGGCAGTGATGGTAGAGTTACAATTAAAGGCTTTTGCCAAGGATGAGTTTCCATTTTACATGGACTATGCATGTGTTCACTTTGAAGAACTGCCTGAAGAAGATTTAGAGCTTCATACTCATAATTTTACTGAGCTTAGCATTGTAGAAAGCGGGTATGCCATACATGAGGTGAACAATTACCGCTATAAAGTCGGCAGGGGAGAGATTTTTCTTATCCCCAAAGGAGTACTCCATAATTTTGTGAAATGCGAGTACTGTACCTACTATAATTATATATTTGATTTAGATGAGATTCTTCGCTTCAATAATCACTTAAAGCAGCTTCGCGGATTCCAGTCCCTCTATTTATTTCACCCGCAAAACCGCATGGTTCCCGGGTTTTACAACAGATTTTCTGCGACAGATGAGCAGATGGAAATGATTTTAAACTTATGCCGGCTGTTGAATCATGAATATCAGAAGAATATACCAGGGAAAGAAGCAGTTATCCAAAGCTATTTCTTTGCTTTAACAGCTTACCTTTGCCGTTGTGTAGATGAAAACGGAGGCTTGGCGGATACCAGAATCCATAGAATATCAGAAAGTACGGCCTATATAGAGGAGCATCTCCATGAGCCGCTTCGCATCGATGAACTGGCTGAAATCTCCCATATGTCCCTGCGCCATTTCAACCGCTTATTCAGGGAGGTTATGGATATGTCTCCCCGGGAGTATATTATTCATTGCCGCCTGGAGCATGCAAAGACCAAGCTGGGAGATTTTACCATCCCAATCAGTCAATTGGCTGAGGAAAGCGGATATATGGACATATCTTATTTCTCCAGACAATTTAAAGAAAAGTATGGCATGAGTCCCAGACAATACAGAGATGCGAAAGGCGGCAAAATTCATTCCAAAGTCCCGTAAGCCGCCATGCGCAGCAGGCATTCAATCCGGTCTACACCAGGCAGCTCCACGTATAGCTTCCAGATACTCATATCCTGCTCTTGCACTGCCTCCTCAAGCTCTGCCAACAGACGTATGCGAACTGCGCTTCTATGAATGAAACAGGGAGTGGGATCATTAAAGAAATCTTCGCTTTTCTGAAGAATAACCGAATCCCGTAATGGCAGCTTTGACATTTCACCCGCAAAAACCACCTGACCCTCATAATATATCTTAACTATATCTGCTTTCTTCCGCTCTTTCCCAAACCCTTTCATGCCAACTCCCATCTGTGCCCTTTGGCGCACTCCTCATAGCAACTGAAATAATGAATATAATCCAAGCAATGTAAACAGTACCGCGTTACACATCTTGACTACCGGCATCCTCCTCAGACTAAAATCTGATAGTGCCAAAACACTTTTCCCCCGATTTACCAGTATTACCACACATAAGGATGGTACACATAAAGCAGTCACGTATATCAGAAACACAAAAAGCGGTACTCCTTTTTGTGTGGCTTCCTGCACCCACCCAAGAATAGAAGCAAGATAGATCTGACCCGTACAGAAGAATTCACCTATGGCGATAACAATACTGCTGCCGAATATAGCCAATATCATCAGCCTTCCGATGCCTGGTTTTACGGCTTTCTTAATAACCTCGTCATTCCATTTTCTTAAGAATGCCGGAAGCTGCACTTTTACTTTCCCATACTCTCCCTTTTTAACATGGCAGTAATCCACGGTATTACTTATAGCTAACACGAAGCAAAAGCAAATGAGAATTATATTCAGCATTTTGCCTGCTACATTAAAAGATTTCAATGAAACGGCAGAGATGGTACCGGCAATTGTCAAACCTACTCCTAAATAGGCAAGAAATTTACCTGCCAGGAAACTGATCCCATATTTTAGGAAATGCTTCTTGCCGGATGCAAGTAAGGATAAGAACAACAGCGTGATGGACATCGTACAGGGATTCCATCCATTGAGTATACCTACCCCAATTACCCCCACAAGGAAAGATGGTTTGGCGAATTGAACCGATTCCTGTAAGCCGCTTACCGCCTCCGCCTGATATACCTGTCCAAGTCCCTCGCCGGTTTGGATTAATGCTTCCAGTTTTTCCTTTATCAAAGCTTCACCGGATAAGTATTCATTACCAATGAATAGTATTGGTACCTGCTGCTTCAGCTCCGGTACCTGATATTTCTTAAACAGCTCCATAAGATACTGTGCATTCCCTTCGTCCATCACGGAAAGTGCCTCCGTTATTATCTTATGATTTTTACCATCAATCATCACTTCATCAGGGATCGTCTCAATATATTTCCATGCCTCCTCACAATTATGGCAGGACTCCGTTTGAAAATATAGAATATTAATTGTGGAAGCATCCCCAATTGTCCCGCCGAAGCCAAGCGAATCAAGAGAAGCAGAGCCCTCCGCCATTCCCTTTCCATCCTCCCGGACAATACCGGCTGCTTTCTCCATGCAGGAGCGGATCCTTTCTTCTATCTCGGTGTATCCGTTTAGATATTCCTCCCCCACAACAGCAAACGGATAAGTTATTTCCTCATTGGAAAGTCCAAACCTTTCCATCATAAGATTCATTATGGAACGTCCCTCTGTCTGATAACTATAGTATGACTGTATAGTATATTTTACCGTAACTTCATCTTGAGAGAATTCTTTTTTCAGAATCTCCCTGAGTTTATTCGTTTCATCGCAAGATTCACATGGGTTATTATGAAAAAAGTAAATAACCGGCTCTTGTTCTTCTAATGAAATGCTCTTTGTTTCTTTCTTCATTATGCAGACTGCTGCAATACTTCCTGCTGCCAATAGGAGTGCCACTAAAAGCAATGCCCTGCCATATATTTCTGCCATTCCGTTCCCGGTAATAAACTTCATTTCCACCTGCCCCCATTAGTTAGAATCATTATTCAACTTGCGGAATTCATTGGGTGTCATCCCTTTGATCCGCTTAAAAGCTGTCCGCATTACATACGCGCTGTTATATCCTGTCTGTTCCACAATATCCTCCATCCGATTCCCTTCCTTCAGCAGGTCACATACCTTCTCAATTCTCATCTTTTCCAGGTAGGCAGTGAAGTTCTCCCCGTGTAATTCCTTAAACAGCTTGGAAAAATAGGTACTTGCATAACCAAAATTACCCGAGATCATAGACAGACTCATATCGCATCTGGCATAATTTAAACGAATATATTCATCTATCTCCTGCAGCTGTCTGGTATTGCTCTCTTTGTTAACTTCATTCACCACATCACAGATATATTTGAACATGCTGTTGATCCTGTTAAACCGCAGCAGAATATCATTTTCCCTGTTCAACTGCTCCAACTGACGGAAAATTTCCTCTTCATCAATTTCCACACCGTTGTTTAGACTGTGCAAAGCCTTAAAAATCGCACACTGCAGATCATTTACCAGAAAATGCATCATGGACGGATTAATATTTCGAGACAGCACATTAACCTGATAAACCTCACTGAGCTGTGCATGCATTGCCTCCGTATTCCCTACCCGAACCGCATTCACCAGACGTTCCTCCAGTGTCACCGGGAAATAATAAAATTCCTTACTATCCCGATAATCCTCATAACTGAAAACTGATTTCCCGGAACCCGCTCCATAATAAAGCATCTCATATATCTGATCATAAGCTTTGACTATCTTCGATACATCCTCACAGACCATACTCACGGCAATTCTGACCTTCACACCGTAATCCTTCCAGAAGGCTTCACTTAAGTTTTCCAACTTCTCTATAAAGCTTTTCCCGAATGATCGGAACTTGTCTTCCAGTGTACAGATAACGACACAGGCATCCATTTCTATATCGCACATATATTTATCACCTGCCAGAAGCCCTTCCAGTCCCTGATGCAGCACCTGCTTATATACCACCGTTTCTTCTGCGGACATTCCAACCTCCGCAGTATCCTCACCGCCAATCAAGAAGGCAACGATCAATACTCTTCTGCCGTACAGATGGATACCATAGTCCTCAAGACTCTGCACCGTTGTGCTTTCTCCGCCCCGAAGCAGCCTTTCCAGCAGTAATCCTCTGGTGATAGGCTTTTGTCTGCGGATGCTTTCTTGCAGATCCGTGTTATTATCAATGAGCAGCTTTAAAGAATTGGAGATATACTCCATCTCATCCCCCTTCATATGTTTCTCTTTCTCTGCTCCGAGGATTGGCAGCATCTGAAGTATGCCGTTAATCCTCCTTCCTTTTTCCCATGAAACCAACAGGATACTGCTGATCCCAATACACAATACAGCCACTATCAACAGAAAATATTTACGCTGATCCTGATTAATCTGCAATGTAATATAATCCCTGGGCAGCACAGCAACATAGGTAATTCCAAGATATTCGGAATCAATACTGATGACCTCCACGGTCCTGCCATTTAACTGGACTTCCTGAACCGCTTCCCCCTTTTCCAGCACCTCATCCGGCACCAGTTCAAAGGTTTGGTCTGCTGCCGGGACTGATAAGATAAGATCACCTTCGTTCTTATCTAAGAGGTAAGCCCATCCATCCCCGGAAATATAAGCATCCCGCATAAGGTTTTTGATGACTTCGGAACGGATCGGAAATATCATGTTTCCTTTACTGCCGGAATCAGTCCACAGCGACTGTACGAAAAGAAGCATCTCCTCTTTCTTGCTATTCTGTAAGGTTATCTCCTCGGGGAAAAAAAATCCCGAATAATGACCTTTCATCAGCTCTCTCCAGTCTTCCCAGTCCATGTCCCCATATTGAAAGAAATAACGCAGGGAATCCTGATATAGATAAACCTTATCTGGTGAGATGATCATGTCGGTATCATTAAAAAGCACATAATACTCCTCTACAAAGGTCTGAATCTGCATGGCTGACATATATTCCTGGGCATACTTAATCTTGGAAATCTCAACCTTCTTATCCTCTTCATCCATCTGGGTTGCGATATAACGGATATTGCTGTTTCCCGTAAGCCTGACCGTGATCGTGTTAATCTCACGAAAGTTATTATCCAGCATATCCATAGTATGACTCATATTCGTATACATATTGACACAGATATTCTTGCGCGTAGATACCGCAATATCCTCCAGAGTGATGATATTGATGATTAAGGGAAGTAAAAAAATTGCTAAATAGGTGATGATTAATCTTATGTATACTTTTCTATTCTTCATTCCATTACCTGATTATGCACTGCTGCGTCCTCTCATTCATACTGGTATAATATACCGTTCACCTTTAGCTAAACAGTGCCGCCTGTTTTGTTGGCCTGTAAGGCGAAGGAAGGAGGCGTAGCGGCGGCTACGTTGACTGACAACAACGTGGCAGACAACAAATTCCTCATTAACTGACTCTGGCGTATATTTCTGTATCACTATGAAACATACGCCAAATCTTCCATTTATTCTGTTAGTTACTTTTTTAGTAATTAGTATTCAATATATTCGTCGTACGCTTGTTGGTATAACCTCACATAGGTCTCAATATCGTATTTCTCAAGCGTTTTCAGATAAGAGTCCCAATCCTTATCAACGCTCATCTCACCGGTGGCAAACTGAGCGATAGATGACTTCACATATTCCTGCAGCGATGTTTTAATTGTTGCGAACGTCTCAGAATCGTCCACGTCTTCTATGAAGATGTTCTTAGGCAGATATTCCGGATAGAAATAAGGAATTGTCTTCGCAGTTTCTTCAAACAAACGTGCTTCATATGCATCCGATATGTACATATTTTCTTCTGCCGGTTTTGGCGCCATGGATGCACGGAACTCTGCCAGTTGGTTCACCATATCTGACCAGAAGATGTTTTTTTGATAGTCATCATTCTCATTGCTCGTAAAGTTAGGCTCAGTCCAGTAAATAGCATCTGTACCCTGCAGGACTGATTCTGCGGGAGTGTCCAGTCTGCCCCAGTACTTCCCTTCTTCTCCATACATCTGTACCAGGGAAGCTTCCTCGCCCATAAGGAAATCTCCTACTTTGAAGGCAATTTCCGGATTCTCGCA
>Ga0153972_1000788_pt1 | contig 10390 bp, 4 predicted proteins | sample TSGA056MetaG_FD_104732 | JGI IMG/M metagenome (GOLD analysis project Ga0153972, IMG submission 104732) | Attine ant fungus gardens microbial communities from Georgia, USA - TSGA056 MetaG | ecosystem: Host-associated > Fungi > Mycelium > Unclassified | place: USA: Georgia, George L Smith State...
AGAGCGCCGGATAGCGTTGTTGCCCCCGCCACCTTTAGGGCGCTGCTTATTGTGACTCCATCCTCGACACCGCTTAGTGTTAAGGTGCCCGCATGGATACTTATAATATCCTTGTCCGGATAGTATTTTATCCCTGTGTCGCTCGAGTACTTATTGAACAGCTGTACCACCGGCAGGCCGTTATTGCTATCTGCACCCGTGCTGATAACAGTGCACGTTCCATCGTCGCCCTCCATCACCTCATTATAGACCCTCAAATTTTCGCTTAGAACAACTTTATTCCCGAACATTCCATCAATAGTGACATCTCTCGCCGTTAGGTCCTTCATGGTTATGCTGCCGCCACTGTCGATAATAAGGGTATTCTCTGCCCCATTGTTGACCGTTAACCCTTTAATGTTTAGCTTATCCGCTGTGATACTATTTGCTCCGATTACTCCTGCGCTTAGCGTACCGGTCGTAATCTTACTTGCATCAATGCTCTTTATCATTGCGCTGGTAATCACTGCACTGTCTATTGTCGTTTCGCCGGTGATGTGTACTTTATTCCCGTCAATCAGGATGCCTTCGGTGGAAACATTAATCTGATTGACTATATCGTCCTTAGCCACACGGAGGTTGATTAGGTCTGACAGCTGCGTAAAATTACTACTGACAGTATTAGTAACAGTCGTTAAATTTGCTTGAGTAGCTATATCATTCAGCGACTCGCACCAGTTCGGAACTATATTCCCCTCTACTAAAACGGGGGAATGGACATATATTTCGGTAAGACTTGATTTTCTGTAAAACGTAAAAGAATAATACGTACTCGTTGCCGCCACAAAGGTATGTGTAAATCTTGTCCATGTCGTGCTTACAGTGCAGGCCTTTTGTCCTCCTTGTTCACTGCCGATATTTAGCGTTCCTGATGCATTCGCTTTTACATAGACGCTCCACGAATACGTTTTACCTATTTCCAATCTCACGGGAGCTTTATGGAGACCTCCGGTTGTAGACGCGTCCATTGTGATTTTCTTCGCTGTGCCATAGGGAGACGATGATTCTGTCACTACACTCTGTACAGCATTTGTCACTGACACTGTACTCCATGCCGCTAATCCTTTCGAGTCGTTAAATAGGTTTGCGCCTCCTGTGCTCAGAGCGCCAACCTCGGATTGCGTCACATAAGTACTGCTTACTTCCGTCTTAAATGCGTCTACGGTCTGCGTCAATGTACTATAATTACTTGTAACTGTATTGGATAATGAGTTTAACCCGGTCTGCGTCGCATACGTGGAAGCTACAGTTGTCTTAAATGCGTCAAGGGAGAGTTCCAGTGCGCTATATTTATTGCTAACCGTTGCTATAGTAGTGTCTGCGTCTTCGGGAGCAGGAGTCCAGTCAGCGCAATGCGAGCCTTTTACAATCCTTGGCTTTCTAAATCTGACGGTACCATTTACAGTTGCAATCAGAATAACTCTCCAAAAACTGAAATTAGTGTAGACATTTTCCGGTATCGTGACTGTCTTAGTACATGTCTGCCACTCGCCCGTCACTGTCGTAATTGCCCCTTTGCTTATTATGTCTGTAGTTGAACCTGTCGTAGGATTTTTTCTGAGACAAGCACTGGCTGCGCAAACTGTCGTGCCTGCCTCAATATAGACCTCATATGATAATGTATAAGTCTCTCCTGCCTTCAGGTCTAATAATGCCGTTGCGCCTTGATTTGAATATATCTGATACTGTTTCCAGTGACTAGAAGTCGCTCCGGTACCGGTGATTATTATTTCTCCATCCGATACGCTGTAGGATTTAGTTTCCGATGCCGTCCCACAGGTAAATTTCCAGAGCGTATTATTAGTAAATGCCGATTCTTGGATATAGTTTCTCCCGCCAATCTCCATGCTTGCCAAATCGCTTGCCGTGGTTTCCGCAAGCGTCTGCACCGATGCCAACTCCACGCCGAGTTTGCTTTCCGTAGCTGTAATGGCATTGCTGACATAATTGACTGTAGCGTAATCGCCAAGAATATTAGTTACATAAGTAGAATCTATTTTAGCGGCAATCAGTCCAGCTTGAACAGACAACTGCGTGGACAAGCTGTCCACTGTGCCGGTTAGAGTGTTAACCGTGGTTTTATCTGCTTTTAGGATTATTTCCTCTGCATTAGCCGTGATTTGCGTTCCTTGCGCCGCCACGGTACCAGATAGAGCGTCAACCTCGGACTTCGCCGCCCTGAGTGCTATCTCGGCAGCATTCTGCTCAATCTGTGTTGCTTGCTTTCTTAGTTCAGACTCATTGTTTACAACAGACTGGCTTATACTGTCAACCGTCTGTTCAACAAGGGTTATCTTGTCTCCGATATCTTCGCCCATCTGAGTAACGGCGGTTGATATCTTATTTGCCTCTACCTTGATCTCTGCAATGTCAGCGACTGTTCCGTCTGTCTTGCTGGCTAGCCCGGTAATGGCATCTGACTGAACCTCTAATGCCGCCGAATTAGCCGTTACAGTGCCGCTGATGGTATCGACGTAGGTTTTATCTGCTTTTAAGGCGATATTTTCGCTGTTAAGGTTGATTTGTGTCCCTTGCTCTAATACCGTGCCGGCTAACGTATCAACCTCGCTTTTGTCTGCCCTTGCAGTAATTTTCTCCGCATTTTGGGATATCAGCGTTCCCTGCTCCGTGACAGTTTTATTGACTATATCAAACGTAACTTGACTGACCTTTTGCGACAACTCATCGTTGATTTTTGTAATCTGCACATCAGTTTCCGTCTTTGATTCTTCCAGGGACTCTAGCGCCGTTTTTGCGTCCGCCAGTGCACTTACTGCGTCCGTTGCCGCCTGCTCTGCCTTTTCGTTTAATTCATCGACTCGCTCTGACAACTCCGATAGCTTTTCGCCGGCAGCATTTTGCAGCTCCTCGAACCATTTCCCCAGTACGTCAGGGTAAAGCTCGTTATAATCTTCTGATACCTCGATACCCTCTACAACTCTTAATCCGGTACTGTATAAGGTATTCCATTGATAGATAATAAAATCATCTTCTACGACACGGAAACAGAGGGCGAAGGCAATTTCGCAAGCTGCTACGGTTACATTTCCGGATACTAGCCAACTAAAATGCAAAAGTGTTTCGTCATCGGCGTCTACTGCGAGGTCGGTAATAATGTACTGTCCTTGCACGTTTCCGGCAGGATTAATGTAAGCGACAAAATAATCTGTACACTGGGTCAGGTCGTATTCGTCAAAGTACCGGGGACAGTCAAACGTCACCCGGTTAGCATTGTGGTCTCCCTTGACACCGACAACAGCGGACTCCTGCGGCACGGTAATGGTACGGTCGCTATTGACAGTTAAGTGTATATCTTCATCTACGATATTGATTTCGGTTTCTAAGTACTCCATGCCGTCACCTCCTTACGATGTCCTGACATACACATATACATACAGGTCTTTTTCCTCTTCCTCGACTCCAGTCTCCGTTTCCTCCGTGGACGCCATAAGTTTTCTGAGACCATGAGATATCCATGTTCCGCCATATTTTTCAGCGGGGTCATAATCTTGCTCTTCCATCACCAGTAATACTGCTCCAACCGGATAATTAGCAGTAGAATATGCCGCATCGCCGCCGGTAACAAACAATCCTTCCTCCACAACCAAACCGCCTGTGTACGCCGAGTTCCACTCGTACTCTATATTGCTTTCTGTATCAATCACATTAAAACACAGAGAAAAAGCAACCTCTCCGGCTTTCGTCGTGGCGACACTGGATATCAGCCATGTAAAGCGGATAATGCTGCTGTCATCGGTGGCGACTGTGGTGTCGTCGATATTGTGCCTGCCCTGTGCGCTGCCGGGTATATTAACAAAATTAACATAGTGCTGCGTGCACTTAGTTAAATCATACCCATCGTAATACCGGGGACACTCGAATGTAATCCTTTTGCAGTTATGGTCGTTTTCAACACCGATGACCTCGCCGCCGGCCGGAATTGTGATTGTCCTATCTTTATTTACAATAAAATATTCGCTCATCTCACCCTCCTACGCATTGTAGAAAATAGTGTAGTTCACACGGAATTGACTACTAGTTGCCCCGCTTAAATAGACGTACAAAATATCTTTAGCTGTTGAATATGCAGTGCCAATAATAATTAGCGGGTTTGCCTCCATGTGACCATTTGTTACCACGACCGTGGCGACATCTCCATAGGCAGCTTTGAATTTACTAAAAAGCGTGTGGCGGTTACTATTTGCGGCGGGCTTTACAACCTGTGTTCCCCGCACAATTCTTAATCCCTTCGCATAATATTCCTTAGCCGCTGAGGTCTCCAGCGTCTTTATCCTATCCGTAAGGCTTTCCTGTAGCCCTGTGATGCTTGGTATGACAGGGCTAATCCTCGTAACACTTGAAATATTGACACCATCTAAAACTACTCGGAATAATGGCATTTCGCTGTTAGTCGCTCCGTACCGTATATCTCCCTTTGCGTATGACGGGTCTTTCGCCGTTGTTCCCGGTGTCCCCACTTTTGTATCAAACGTGATTGTTTCGATACCTGTTTTTGTGTCCTTCGTGTATTTGGCAACAAGGATATCATTTCGCTTATATCCTGACGTGCCGTTTCCGATTGCAAAATCAATGTAGGTATCCGGCTCAATCCACCAGTGCCGACCCTGCATAACTGCGCTGCCATCGTAAACCCTGACGGTATTGGCTGTTACTGCTTCCGCCTTCATCTGCTTTCCAATCGGTAGTATATATTCATCAGCGCCGAACAATCCACCATATAGCGAACCGTCCTGCTCTGCGGTGACGTGTGGTTCACCGCCATATCCCGTGACTAAATTCATGCTTAATCCTCCCCTTCCACTTTATATTCAATCGTTGTCTTTGTGCCTTCTAGCTTTACAATCTTCCGCACAATCGGCTTGCTGAGATAAGCCCCGGTCTTTCTTTCTCTGCCGGCAACAATATCTCCGATAGCTATATCCAAATCCTGCACGCTCATTTCCAACTTTTTATAGTTCATTGATTCCTTTAGGCGCTTTATGCCGTATTCCTCCAAGGTTGCCAAGTCCTCCGCGGAAGAATAGTCATATACGGCCGTGCGCTCCGCTAACCCCGTGTAATACTTTGTTGTGCCGATGGTGCCGTCTTTCTGCACGTAGAGGTGTAATACCTGCCTGTCTGCCAATTCTCCCTGACCGAGGCAAATCAGATGATTAACGCCGCGCCTGCAATCTCGAATGGTTAGGTTAACTTTATTATCTTGACTGTATTCGATTTCCTCACTGTAGTCCACAATTGGTACTGCTTTTAAATAAACCGTAAAGGATTCGTTCGCCCCGCCTTGCTCTACCCATATCTCCAGCCGGGCATTATATTGTTTAAGCATGGACATAAAGCCGTCTAAATAAGATGCGTACCGGCTAAACTGGTAGCTGACCGTAATTCCACTACTTACACTCGGTACAACAAACATACCGCCTAGCTTACCGCTTAACATTGTCCGCATAACCGCATTAGCTTCCCCGGATACTGTTTTATAATCAGAGCCAGAAGGAGGTTCGATGATTACTTGATTCAAAAACCCCCGCCATGTATTGCCGTACCAATATGCGATGTTTTCCGATGTGGATGTTTTCCTATCCTCAATGATGCCGCCGTATTCAGTGCCGGGTACAAAAACGTACTTACCGTAATCAAGCGATACATCTGTCAGGGGGAGCGTTAACTCGAAGTCATTTTCTGATTCGGCATCACCGATTTCTAAATCGATCGTCTCGGCAGATAAAAATCCCTCTTCCATTCGGGTTTCGTCTGCGATTATAAAGTCCATTTAGGCTCACTCCTTTCATAAAACAAAGTGATTTCGAAGCCAAAGTCACCAGACCATTGCACCAGATTGCTGCCGGCCGGAACCCTCTGGAACAATTCGCTGTCCTTGTTGCGAGAATTAAAGGCGTCATACTCGTTGCCGTATTTATCATATTTTTTGACTGTCTTTGTCCGGCTGTCAATCAGCATATACTCGCTGTCTGCGATATTTGTCTTAACCTCATACAGATGGCCGCTGATAGTAATGCTTGGGTCGATACAGGGTCCCTGAATATACATCTGGTACCCACTTTCGGCATAATGGTTATTCATCAATACGCCAATCGTGCTGTCGCTGCGCTTGTAGTCGTAGGGATAGGTTTTTGGGTAGTCCAGATATTCTGTGTCAGTTTCGAGTTCTTCTTTTTTGTAAAAGATCGTTGTGACATCCTGACACCAGAAGGGGTATTCGGTTACGAGTTTAATTTCATTGTCCAATGACTCGATGCCGTATTCCCACTCTGTCTTGACGGAAGAAAATATATAACAGCTTGTATAATAGTTATTAACGAACAGTTTGCCAGGCGACTCGTTAAGGATATCGGCTTCCGCTGTTTCAAAAAATAAATTGAGTGCTTCATAGTATAAAGTTTTAGATTGGGCGCTAATGGTTAAGGTTAAAGTTTTTTCCTGTATAACTCTATTGAAACTGGTTATTTTCCCGCCGTATCGCTTCGCACTGCTTTGATACTCCCATGCATAATCCAGAATATCACCTGTTTGCACTCTGTAAGGCCAGCTTACCAGATCTAATTTTTCATTCTTGGCACTCAAATAATATATCTCCACTAAGTCATCGCCTCCTTAATCACCCTGCCGAACGCTCTGTCATTGACTTTAACCGTAATTCCTGCCTTATCAAGCGCATCAGCGACAGCATCACCTAGTTTGTTATAATCAACTTTGTCTTCATCGGTAGATATTTCTTGCTTGACCGTATAACTACTTTTTGCAGCGAATACGGCGCCTAATTCTGCTGTTTCCTCCATGACCGCTGATTTCATCTTTGCTACCACGGCTGATATATCCTCGGTACTGAGCCCAAGATTGATATTCATCGTTTTGTTTACATCCGGAACAGTCTCTGCCTGCTCTATTGCACCACTGACTAGCTCAGCCGCCTCATCTGCAACGTCATCCGCCTTAGACTTGATACCAATCCCATAACCTTCGCCAAAGTACTTACCGGACTGAATCATTATCTTTGACGGTGATGCTTCTGCTTGTGCTGCACGTGCAGCATTGATAGCACTGCGCACCATGTTGGCTGCGGCTGCGGCTATGGAGCCAACCATGCTTAATATGCCGTTTCTGTATCCTGATGCAAAGTGATTACCGCTCGTATAGCCTGCGCCACCCGGGTTTTGTGATAAGGCTCCGCTGTTAGTAGCACTGGTAAGAGATGCGCCGGCTGACCTTACAGCACCCTCGCCCCCCTTAAGAGCCCTTTCCAATGCATTTACATAAGCCTTACCAATGGCATTCCCCAGAGAAACCGGATTAGCTGAATTAGCCCCGATATCTACTGTCTTTACCAGAGCAGAACCGCCTTGCTGCGACAAGGTCTTTCCTGCACTTAGGGCATTGGACAGTCCCGTTGTGTACGTCTTTCCGGTTGCACTTGCGAGCGATGAAGGATTTGCCCCCTTTGCACCGCCATCCACGGCAGTTACGGAACCTGCGCCACTGGCCTTTAGTGTTCCGGCGGCTGATTTTATACCAGAGCTTAAACCGCTCTCATACAGCTTTCCGGCTGCCAACGCTTTAGCAAATGGATTAGCTGATGTTGCGCCTGTATTGATAGCGCTAACTGCACCTGAACCTACGGCTTTACTGGTCGCATTGACTTGCTTCGACGCACTTAGTAATCCAGAATTGTACCGACCTACCGCGTCAGTGCTTGCTTGACCGGATAAATAATTGAAAGAGGCAAGCCCTAAACCCGCTTGCTGAGATACCCCGCCCGCGCTTATAAAAGCGCTACCGGAACCCATACCTATATGGTTTGTGTAAGTTTGCGAAAGTTCATCGGCGGCGGTCGCTGCGCCGTCGGTATCGCTTAAGCCATCAATTGCGGCATCTGACATTTCTTTTGTAGTGCTTTTGATTCCGGGAATGATGCTTTGTAAAGTGCTATTAAATTCACTTCCGGATTCTTCGGCTGCTTTGGCGAACTCGGGGCTGACCTTTGCTAACTCTTCCTCGGATTTAGCAACCATGTTTTCAAGCTCGGTTATCATTTCCTGAGTTATCTCAGGCGCTCCGTTCGCAAATGCTTCTTTCATATCAGCAAGACCACTTCTAGTTGCCAACACCTGGGCGACTAACTCTTCCTTGGTGCCCGTTGTTGCGGTCTTAAAACTGTAGATCAAATTCTCTAGTGAATCTTGTATACTTGCAGAATCACCTGATATGATTGCAGCGCTCAAGCCTTCGTAGTTTTCAATTGTTGAGGCGTAATCGGAATATGTTTGCGCCGCCTCATCATACGCTGCTTGTTCTTCGGAAATAGCGGCTTTTATATCATCGACAGCCGCTTGCTTTGCATCCTTTACGGCCTTTGCATCATTGACCTGCTTTTCCGCTGACGGGTCATTGAGTGCTGCGGTTCCATATTCTTCAAGTGCTGCCGTGGCAATATTTTGCGCCTCTGTTAACTCAGCTTCTGCCTGCGTTAGAGTGTTGGTGTGTTCAGCAATGTCTTTCTGAATCCCCACCATCTTCTGCCACGCCTCGGTTTTATTCTGTATAGCAGTCGTGTATGCCTCTTCATTAGCAACCAGTATCGCTTCTGCTTTCTTCTTCTCTATTAAAGTGTCGATTGATGAACATAATTCACTGTACTTGTCTATGACACCATCAGTCATAGTGATTTCGGTTCCCAGTGCTTCGCTCAGTTCATTTACAATAAATCCTGCTCGTTCTTCATAGCCCGCTTTGACGTTGCCATTTGCATCAACATTTTTCTGAAGCTCTTGCCATAATTCCTGCAAATGAGCCGTTTCCGTCACTGCGGCGCTTGTGGCCTTGTCGCGAGAGGACTTTACCTCTTTCCACGCTTCGCTTTGCTCATTGATGGAATCCGTCAGCCCCTGGTTAATCTCAACCGACTGAACCTCGATTTCGTTCGCATCTTTCTGCGTCGCTTTATAGATTACAAGTCCTGCCACTAAGGCCGCTATTGCTGCCGCAACCAAACCGATAGGATTCGCCGCCATTGCTGCATTCCACAAGTTCTGCGCTGCGGTTGCTAATCCGATTTTACCCGTTAATCCTGCAACTACTGTCTGCTGAACTGTCATTGCGCCCGCTGCGGTTGCCGAGGACATTGCAGCTAACCCGTTCGCACTGGCGTAGGTCGCTAGTGCGGCTTGACCGGCTTTTGCCGCTGAATTAAGACCGCTTATCGTCTTTGTAACCGCCTGAACAACCGACCATGCTTTAAAAGCAGCTACGCCGGCGACAACTAGAGGTATCAATATATCAAGATTATCGGCAACCAAATCTACTGCTTTTACCAACGGCGGCAGTACGGCCTTTGCAACATTACTAACCACTTTTCCGAGACTCGATAGTAAATTGCTTGCAGTCGCAATGCCTTTTTTAAGCCCACCGCTTTCAAAGGATTTTGTAATCGTCTCTACGCACTTCTTGATTGGTTCTTGCACAGATTTAGGCAGTAGTTTAACTAATCCGTTAGCAAGGCTCTTTACAATGCTCCCTGCCGCTTTAATAAGCTTGCCTGAATTATCGGAAATCCCCTTAACGAATGCCTGTATAAAGCTAACGGCAGCATCTATCATGTCTGGAGCTGATTCGGCTACGTTTACGGCTAAGTCCGCAAATATCTTTCCTGCCTCTTGCACCGCACCCGCTAATCCACCGTTTCCGAAGGCATCTGCTAGTTGGCCAATATAGCCCGTCCCCTTTTCGACGGTATCTTGAAGAGACACGGACATGCTCTCATATATCTGTATACCCAATCCTTCGACGGAAGATTTGAGTATTTTAATCTTGCCCTGTAAGTTGTCGTTCATGGTTTCAGCCATGTTTGCCATTGCGCCATCGCTGTCATCTATAGCTGCTGCTAATTCGTCAAATTCGTCACCACAGCCAGCAAGAAGAGCTTGAGCCGATTTCAAATCGACCTTATTGAAAATGGTATTCAGTACTTCTGTCTGTTCTCCCTGCGTCATTGTACTCAGGATACCATTCAGGTCTGTGAATGTCTCGTTTAGCGGGCGCATATTCCCGTCAGCGTCGTATACCTCAAGACCGAGTTCTTTCATTTTGTTGGACGCCGTGCTCGTTGGAGCAGACAAGGACAAAATAACATTTCTTAGCGCTGTACCGCCTTCTGCGCCTTTAATGCCTCTGTTTGCAAGTACGCCAAGGGAGGCATTTAGTTCCGTTGTTCCACCCGCAAGACTCTTAGCCGTACCGCCGACCGTCAAAATCGCCTCACCTAACTGCGCGACGCTCGTGTTTGATTTACTAGCGGTTTTAGCTATTTTATCGCCAA
>Ga0153972_1000789_pt1 | contig 10379 bp, 13 predicted proteins | sample TSGA056MetaG_FD_104732 | JGI IMG/M metagenome (GOLD analysis project Ga0153972, IMG submission 104732) | Attine ant fungus gardens microbial communities from Georgia, USA - TSGA056 MetaG | ecosystem: Host-associated > Fungi > Mycelium > Unclassified | place: USA: Georgia, George L Smith State...
CCATTCTTTGTATAGGTCAATTCCCCTTTTTCATTTCTGATATATTCTGTTCGTGCTTTTTGCCCCCATGTCCCATCTGGATTAAATGGCCTGTTGGTCAACATGACATGAGCATGTGGGTTTTCTCTATCTCTCCTATGTATAGCAATGTCCGCAACCATACCAGCGTCAACAAAGGTTTTCTGGCAATATTCGCTGATTAGTGTTTCCTGCTCCTCCTCTGATAGTTCTATTGGGAGAGCAATGTTAATTTCTTTTGCATAACGGCTATTTTTAGCAGATTCCTTTTTCTCCACTTCATTCCATAGCCTTTCACGATTCAAACACCACTCCGGGGCATGGTTTGGTTTTAGAATAAAAGCGACTGCCCCGGCATTCTTTTCATACTTAAAACTAATGCCTTGGCGTTCACAATAGAGTTCTTGGCCGCTTCGATAGGCAGCAGCAGCCACGGAACATTTCCCTTTATTTGCAGAAATATTCTGTAGGCTATAATGAAAAATAGCCATTCAATTCCTCCTTTATCACACGCATTCTTTTACAATTCAGAAATGATTGTGAAAGAATTTAGCACGACATAATTTATTATGTGTAAGTGCGCACTCCGTTCGGAGTGATACGCTCCCCAGAAGATTTTTCCCTTTCCATGTTGACTACTCCCTTATATATCTGGTATTATATAGGAAGTGAAAAGGAATTTCAACATTTTTTTACAATAAGGAGGAAATTTTCACTATGGCAAAAAAGACGCTTGAACAACAGGAACAACATCTAAAGGCTCTGGAACAAAAAATCAAAGAGGAAAAGCGTAAAATCCACGAACAACTCGGCAAGGAAATCGTTGTATCTCTAGGTCTGGAATATGGTTCTGTAACAAAAGATAATATCAATGAAATGTGCGACATTCTAAAAGCCCACTATAAAAAGTCTCCCGGAGATAATCATGAGCAATCGGTATGACAGCCTTATTGCTGAAAAGGAACGCCTTGAATGCAAAATCAGCCAACAAAAAGCCCGGCTCCAATTAAAAAGAAATTCAGAGAGTAATATAAAACGAAAAAAGCGAACAAGGTCACTGATTCAAAAAGGCGCATTACTGGAAAAATATTTTGATGTCGCACATCTTTCAGTCGATGAAACAGAATCTTTTTTGTCTCATTTTTCCGGGTATATAAAAAATGAAATGCCCGAACGGTTTAAACGAAGAAATACCCCGGTGTAATGCACACCGGGGGGACATGGGCGTAAAAAACGCCCATGTACTCTATTTACTATGGTTTACCTATTTTACAAAATCTTAGGAAAAGTATTCCGTTTTATTGTATCTAGTGCTATAATTTGAATAGTTTAATGCTACATAGGTGCGTATCATAGACCATAATACGGAGTTTAAGCATGATATGGTAAATTTAGAAGTCCTAATGTAAAATGAGCAGCACCTAAAATAGTGTTGAAATATTATATGCTTTCAATTTAGAAGGGGTTGGGTATGTTAAAAACAATAGATAAGGATAAGCCACTTCCTGGACACACTAAAGTAGATTGCTATGAATGTTATGCGAAAATAGTTCTAGAAGAAATGTTTCCTGAAACATTCCATGGCTTGGTTATTTCAGATAAACCTGATTTACAAAATAAACAGTTAAATATTGGCGTTGAGGTAACATCTTCAGAAGAACCTGAGCAGAGAAAAACAGAGATGTTATATGCAAAATTGCCTGAGCAAGACAGGAAAGGAACCGAAAGAATAGAAAAACAAATAGAGAAGTGTGGGGCTAAAATAGACGGAGGATTTTTAATTTATAGTTTTAAGCGTGATAATTCTGACCAAAAGCGTGATTATTTTAAGCAAATTTATGAAGTGTTAGAAAAGAAAATGAAGAAGTTTGGTGGGTATGAAACTTTTATAAAACAATATTTATTTATTTTTTCCGATATATGTGCAACTCCGGTTATGAGAAATGATGCTCTTATAAAAATGCATAATATATGTTCTTCAGCAAATCAAATAATCGAGGGAATATTTATTTATGTTCCAGGGGCAATCTATGTATTTAACCTCGCTGACAATATCACTTACGAAAGAAAAATAGCTAGTGATATGCAATATACTCAAGCATGTAATGCAAGAAAAATGGTAATACAAGAGGAAGGGACCATGAAATAAGTTGCATTTTATGCTATAATGTGTATATATGAGACTAAATATGTTAGCTGTTAACAGATTGTAGATAAACGCCCATATTCTTTTCTCTTGCAACAAAAAAACCTCTCCCTATCAGCGAGAAAGTCGGAGGGATTAGGGGGAGTGAATTTCTCTGTGGTAAGGATTTTTACCCGTCCCCCGCAAGGGGAAAAATGCTTTCCATAGAGAAAGAGAGGGGGGAAAGGGAGGTGACTTTCTCTTTAAGGCGGCTTTGCCGCCGCTCTTTAGGCTCCTTTTCCCCCCTCTTGCTCCGTTATCCTCTGCACTAAAAATCGGCGCGCTTGGCCCTTATCAAAGTGCTCTTTGAAATCCCTGTAATTTCCTCGACTTCTCTATATGTCCGGGAAGACAGTAACGATAAGGCATGTTCAATCTGTTTTCTGCCGTATTTCGGTGGTCTCCCCTCCCTGTAGTTCGGATTTTGCTTTGCAATCGCTTTTCCCCGTTGAGTACGCTCCATTATCATAGCTCTTTCAAATTCGGCAAAAGCTAATAAGTTTGTTGCAATCAAACGGCCCATTACGGTATCCTCGATAATGCCCATGTTCATAATATGGATTAAGACACCCTTTTTTCGCAAGCGGTCTATATACTCCAAGCCCTCTTTTGCCGTTCGGCAGAATCTATCCAGTGTAGTAACCGCCAATAAATCATTTTCCTGCAATCGGTCAAGCAAGGCGTTAAATAGCGCTCTTTCCTTCGCGCCGGACGCACTTTCTGTTATTATCTCAGCTTCGTGGTAACGGTTTAAAATTTGCTGCTGCTGATCCTCGATGCTGTTCCCGTCCTCTTGACCTTTGGTAGAGACACGCACATATCCGTAAATCATTTCTATCTTTCCCCTCTGACTTATATTTGATGTACCGTAAAATCAAGCAATATATTGAAAACCAAAAAAAATCTGAAAGGCGGTGAGATAGTGGAAAAATCATACAAGTTTCGGCTGTATCCAAACGTTACGCAAGAAGCCTTGATACGGCGCACGTTTGGTTGTTGTCGCTTCGTCTATAACCACTATCTCGCAAAACGCATTGAACTGTACAGTGCAGATAAGTCCACGCTGAGTTACAATGCTTGCTCCGCCGACATGACCATCCTTAAGAAGGAGCTTGAATGGCTCAAAGAGGTGGACGCTACGGCTTTGCAAACGTCGCTTCGGGACTTGGACACTGCCTATCATAATTTTTTTCGCCGTATTAAGAAAGGCGAAAAGCCGGGTTTCCCGCATTTCAAAGGCAAGCGCGATAACCGTAAATCCTACAAATGTAAGCGTGTCGGTGAGAATATCGCCGTACTTGACCGTCAGGTGAAACTACCCAAACTCGGATTTGTGCGTTGCGCCGTATCTAAACAAGTTCAGGGTAGAATCCTCTCTGCTACCGTATCGCAGAACCCAAGCGGCAAATACTTTGTGTCGCTGTGCTGTACCGATGTGGATATTCCGCAATGCCAGGCCACCGGTGCGGTTGTCGGTTTAGACCTTGGACTAAAAAACTTCGCTATCACGTCAGACGGTACACTCCATCCCAACCACAAGTATTTGTCGCAATCGGAAAAGAAGCTATACAAAGCCCAGCGACAGTTGTCCCGAAAACAAAAGGGCAGCGCAAACAGAGATAAGGCGAGAATCAAAGTAGCACGGCTCCATGAGCGTGTCGCCGGGCAAAGACTTGATACATTGCATAAGTTGTCTACAGCGTTAGTACGAGATTTTGACGTAATCTGCATTGAAGATTTGCAAGTGAAGAACATGTTGCAAAATCACAAAGTCGCCAAGTCCATCAGCGATGTGTCATGGAGCGAGTTCACGAGGCAGTTACAGTACAAATGCGAGTGGCAACACAAGGCACTAGTGAAGGTAGATAAATTCTTTCCAAGTAGTCAGCTGTGTAGCGTGTGCGGCTATAGGAACATTGGGGCGAAAGATTTAGCTGTGCGCGAGTGGAAATGTCCAGATTGCGGCACGACACACAACAGGGACATAAACGCTGCTAAAAATATACTAAGCGAGGGACTAAGATTGCTAAAGACAGTCTAGCGATAACGAGTACCGCAGGGCTTGCGGGAATTTACGCTTGGGGAGTTTGTGTAAGACGGGTCAGCCGCCACGGACGTTGAACCAAGAATCCCCCTGCTTTAGCCGTGGGGAGTGTCAAATTTGACGTTTGAATAAATTCATGTTAAAATGGGAATATAAAAAGGAACTACCGCTTTTTGTCGGGCGGCTCAGTCCTGAATATTCAAGAACACGAGACGCCTTTAAAGGCGTCTCGTGTTATCTATCCCTGGTTTTGATGCACAGGGTTATAACGGCCATAATAACCATGCAAAATTGAAATAATTCCGCATATGAAACCATAGCGTCACCCCCTTTCATAAGGGAGTGACCGAGCCGCCAAGCGGCAATTCCTGATAGTATTATAGTATTTTCCCTTGCGAATTACAAGCTATCAATGCACTCACTCCGGCGCGGGCCTCGCGCCGATCAGCCGGGCCGGTGGCAATGGACGAGTGACATTTTCCTTTTGTCACTCGTTTTTCGTCGGCCATGACGAGCTGCCGCCGGGCGAGTGAGTGACAAATGCAGAGTGTCACTCACTTCCGGAGATCCGTCCTGGCTGCCTGGCTTCAAAATGAGTGACATATAGTGCTGGGCTTATGATTCTAGGTTATGACACCGCCCAACACCCTGATTTTATATGAATAAAAAGCAGGTGTCAATACTTAAAAGTTTTGACACCTATTTTCTTATTCCCCTTCTACCCCACACTCGACAAACGCAACTATATTTTCGCCCTCAAAGACTGGCGTATAAGATGTAAATGTCTGCATATACATCCCATCCGTTCCTGCGCCACCTTTATAATTGCCCGCCTCATCCTTTTCGCTCTCCATCAACACTATACCGTTTTCCAGCACATATCCCGGCAACATTTGTCGGCGTTCACTCGGCCACCCATATGGAACTTCATACGAAACAACAGTGTATTTCTTTTTCATAAATGGCACTCTCCTATTCATTATCTGCGTTCTTAGCTATAGATTCCGCTGTTCTAATCACCGTTTCAACCTGATATTTCATTTGGTCTATACCCTGCAATATGGCTTGTGCTTTATAAATCTTCTCATTCAAAGATTCCAAACGCTTCTCCTGCTCCGCTATACTCTTTTTTAGCTTTGGCTCTTTTTCCATACAGTATAATACCATATTTTCAAACTGCTGGTTAAAGCCGTTTCCCGGTTGTTTTTCAACGTATTTTTGCACTGTAGGTGTCATTCTTACCGTCCGGCGATATTCTTTCTTTTCTTTGTTCTCGTACATTAACCTTTCTCCTTTGCAATTATACAACTATAACATTATATTGTTATAGTTGTATGACATCTTAACCTTAAATATCTTTAGTGTCATTGGCGTGTTCGCTTAAATATAAATTTATAGCGGCTCTCACAGCGGCAGAAATGTTTTCGTCATATCCCATAGCCACCCACATTTTCAATTTACGATGCTGTTCTTCTGTAACATAATAAGACTTTTGTTTAAGTTTTTCACCTGACAGATCTTTTCTTCGTTGTAACTCCGGCTCTTCTGATAGAGCATCAACGAAACTTTTTCTTTTAGCTTCTGCGGCTCTCTGTTCTCTTTCTGCAATAGATTCCATTTCTTTCTTCGGCATAATAAAAACTCCTATCTCTCGTTGATTATAGTATCAGCTATTCTCGTATACTCCTTAATTACATCTTGGTTCCGGCGGTCTGGTAAAAGTACGGCTGGATAACCGCCTGCAACACCCTTTTTTACGGCGGCGGCCTTTTTTATTACTCCTAAAACATCATTTTGTTGTTCTAGGAGTTCAAGAAGCTCCCTATCACTTTTAATGGCCTTTTCGTATTGCGTTGCTATTATTCCCCTAACAAAAACCCGGCTATTTACATTTTGTCGAATATCACTCACAGTATCAATTAGATGTTCTAACCCACGTTTTGCAAGGTAGTCCGTTTTTACTGGAGCTATAACTTCATCGGCTACCGCAAAAGCGTTAAGGGTAAGTATTGACAGTTGCGGGGGACAATCTATAAAAATGAAATCAAAATCTGTCTCCACTTGTGCCATAGCTTTTACTAAGACCGTAGAGCCAGCATACAACCTGTTTCGTTCTCCCGGCGGTAGTGGCCGTAATAAAATTTTAAGTTCAATAACGGCCAAGTCTATAGACGATGGTATAATGAATAAATTGTCAATGTGTTCTAGCGAAAGAATACAATCTGCCGTTGGCGCTGGCTCGGTATCAAGAATATCACAAATCGTCCTTTCTAATTCCAGTGGCTCTAGCCCTGCCGAAATGGTTAAACTGGCCTGACTGTCCATGTCTACCATGAGCACCCTATAATCTTTCATGGCAATAGCGGCGGCAATGTTAAATGTCGTTGTTGTCTTTGCAACGCCCCCTTTTTGATTCGCAAAAGCTATTATTTTAGCCATATTCTTGCCTCCTTATCGCTATGGTGTCATGACACTATAGTGATATTATTTCTTAGTTCTATAAAAGTATAACACTATAGTAATGTACTGTCAAGACCTTATAACTTTATAACACCAACATGCTAAATGAGTACCCTTTAAGCTTGTCACTCACTCGCCCGGCTGCAGCTCGTCTCGGCCGACGAAAAACGAGTGACAAAAGGAAAATGTCACTCGTCCATTGCCACCGGCCCGTCTGATCGGCGCGAGGCCCACGCCGGAGCGAGTGACACAAAAAATATAGGTTCGGTTTTCTTATAGTCGTTTTTTATAACTCTAAAATAATTTTATTTATCTAGCAAACGAACAGACTACAAATAGTTCTTGTTTGTTTGCTTGTTTTAAAGCTTGTTTAATATCTTGTTTTCGGTTGCATAAAAGCCTGTATTCATGCGGGTTTGCGGATTTAGTAGACTAGAGAAATTTGCATAGTAGACTAGAGATATTGACATTAGTTTGATAATGGTATAAAATCGGATTAAAAAGTTTGCTTTAAATCTGAGGTTTTTATGGACGATAAATATTTGGCTTACCCTACATCTGTAAAAGAATTAGCCTATGAAATAAAAAAAGCCTGTAATGACTACAAGACCCGTCGCATTGGAAATGCTCAACTACAAGAAATTATCCTATGGTACGCCCAAAATTGCCCTGATAAGTTGTTTAACGGCGATAATTACAATCCTACACTGACTACAATTATAGGAAAAAAGAGAATCGCTATTCTTAATGCTCTGCTTGATGGGTATCAGCAAAGAATATTATAGGAGTGGCCTCATGGATGATAAAGTACTGGCAATTGCCGATTTTGTAGACAAGCTCAAAATAGAGGGCATAAATTATAAAGGCTTCGGAATTTTACCCAAATATGTAATGATAGACCCTGACCTCTCAATTGAAGCCAAAGCCATTTATGCCTATTTTTGCAGTTATGCAGGAAATGGGGATACAGCGTTTCCCGGCCGAGATACGATAACACATCATCTACAAGTCAATAAAGATACGTACTACAAGCATTTAAGAACACTTATAAATCAAGGTTATTTGAGCGTTAATCAGGAACATCATAAGGGAGGAAAAGGGAATGGCTTCTCCAGAAACATCTATACTATTATTTCAAATCCCAAAAAATTTATTGAGAGGTCGAAAGACCCTAAACACGCCTTGATATATAGCCGTATCAAGTTTTCGGGGATTAAAGCGGTGGGATTTGGCATAATCCCAAAAGCTGTAATGATGGATACTAGATTAAAAATAAAGGCTAAAGCTATATATGCCTATTTTTGCAGTTTTACAGGAAGTGGGGATAGCGCATTTCCAAAATTACAAAATATTTTATACCATCTCCATATATCTCAAAAGACCTATCATAAATATTACAAAGTTTTACTTGCTTTTAATTATATTTCTGTCGTTCAAAGACACACCGACGGTAGATTAAGTGTCAATGATTATTATCTTACTGATAATCCCGATGTAACGAACGCAGAGAGTAAAACTGTTTCAGTTCAGGTAGGTAATTTTTCGGACACACAAAATGTTGTGAATTCACCAAGCATTACTGCATATCAGGTAGGTAATTTTTCGGACACACAAAAACAGGACACACAAAAACAGGACACACAAAATTCGGACACTAATATAAACAGTTCTAATATAAACAATTCTAATAATACTCAATCTATCAATCAACAAAAGGAGATTGATGGATTGAGTAAAACAGAGAAAGAAAGTATAATTTTAAAAGAATTATTCAAAGAAAAAGTATTCCCAAAATGGTATGCCTCTGACTATGATAGAACAACAATTGCAATCCATATTATGACCGAATGGGAGAAATTTTATCCTGATGGGTATAAGGATGAATTAAGGCAAAGCATTTACAACCTATTCAATGAAGCATTAATAGAGATGTGTTGTTCTCAAAAAGTAATGACTTTAAAAGGGTGTCCCGTTACAAATGTGAACGTTATTGAAAAAATAAATCTCATGGCACGATTTGAAGATGGATACATAGATATAAGTACTTTCATGGAAACAGCCCTCGATGATTATTTTAGCTCAACCAAGGAGAGAGAAATAATAAATCCAATGGCATATATGAAATCGTGTATATGGAACGCAATGCAAATAGGACTAGTGAGTGAGTATTCTGATTTAAATTTAAATGGCTATATGTGAGAAAATCTATTTTTTAGTCAAATAGCAGGAGTGAATAATGAAAAGATACATACAGCAAGCGTATGATAAGTGCGTTTATATTTTAAATAACGGTTTTGAATATGAGTTTTACACTAATATTCACCGCAGGCCCACAAAAATTATACTTGGCCTTGATGATGAAACTTTGCAATTTGCCGTTGAAAATAACCGAAAATACATGGGTAAAACTGACTTTAATGAACTGTGGGAATTAATAAAACGTGACAACAAACCTTGGGGTTATGGTCTTTTAAAATCTGACCTAGCAAAGCAACTCCAAAGTCCGCCTAATTAAAACGAGGTCTAATTGCGGTGAAAGCCGACGATAATTAACGCAAAAAAGTAACCGCCCCCGTCCAAAGGTAATGGTTACTTTTTTGTACCACTGCCTAACCGCCTTTATAGCGGCTGTGCCTAGCTTTGGGGAGTGTTAGAGCACTCCCTAAAGTCTTTTATAATACATATATTATGCCGTTCATACAGGATATTATACCGCTTGCGGCCCATCCTGCCTATGTTCATTATACCCTATCTGTTAGAGCTTGTCCATAGTTCCCGGATTATTTTCAAGGTAGACATGAGACATTTTTTTGATCCTTTTTTAAATGTCCTCAACATCTTGAGGAAAGAAATATCTCAAACTAAGAATGTCCGAACTGCTGCAAATCATATCGCGGCATGAGTTATTGTTAAACCTAATGACGAAATTGCCGGTCACTTTTCCTATAATGAATCCATGGTTATAGGGATTTGCAAGTTGTTCTTCTATGCGTGAAGTAGAAATGATTGAAAGCAGCAATTCAACGCAATCAGTATCTTGATTCTTATAGAAAAGCGACAAAGCTATACATGGTGTATCATGATCGTCAACTGTGCTTTTCAAAAATTCAAATTCCTCCGGAGTAAAATGTACCGTGAAATCCGCCGTGCTGGAAAGATTGCGATGTCGATGGTTTAAAATGTATACGTTATCCTTGTAGACAAACCGATATTGGCCCAATTTCCCGGTTGGTTCTATCTTTGAAGCTCCAGCGAATGACAGTTGACTTTCAATAAACGGAAATAACGTCTTTTTTTCCATGATTGTTCTCCTCCATTAAATTATGTAAATACATTAATTATGTATATACATATATAATAACACAATAATATTGCTTGTCAAGTAGAACCGAAAAAAAGCACACGCCGCGAGTCCGGATTATTTTCAAGGTAGAATTGAAAAACGGCATTGACCAGAGATACTACATTTGTATTCCTTTCAATGGCCTCAAGCCTAAGAGTTTTCCCGAAATCTCTCGAAAGAGCTAACGGCTTTGTTTTATTGGTAAGAACAATTTTTTTTATGCTTTTTTCCTTGGAGTTTTTCAGAAAATACGGATATAGAGTTTCTTGAAATACTGTATAAATAGGAATACTGTCAATTACGGATTTTTTAGCAATCCAAATTTTATA
>Ga0153972_1000790_pt1 | contig 10375 bp, 9 predicted proteins | sample TSGA056MetaG_FD_104732 | JGI IMG/M metagenome (GOLD analysis project Ga0153972, IMG submission 104732) | Attine ant fungus gardens microbial communities from Georgia, USA - TSGA056 MetaG | ecosystem: Host-associated > Fungi > Mycelium > Unclassified | place: USA: Georgia, George L Smith State...
ACTTTTTCATCAAGGACGGTTTTGGTAACAAAAGTGTTGGTACCACTGGGTGAAGTCTTAACTGTTTGATAATTCATATAATAAGCGCCGACAAGAGAGGCATCCGAGGCTGAAACCAGGGAATCCCTTTCGTTGATAATATATGACACGCTGTTATTCAGGGAAATGTTTTGCTTTAAAATATAATCTAGTGTTTCCTTGTCAAAATAAATGACAATATAGGCAGTCGAGTTATTCGCCATATAATCATAGGTGACCTTGTTGATATAGGCCATGTCACCATATGATTCAATTTCATGAGGAGATAAATAGAAGGTAGGGCAAAAGAGGGAAGTTATATCAGAACTGCTAAAAATCCCATTCCAATAGGTTCCGCGAGCCTCTATCAGTGGAAGAAAAATATTGGCTGCAGGCATATCAGACGGTACATCCATATAGACTTTAATGGCATTGATTGAATCGTCATCCATTAAAGAAGAAACTGTTTTTTGAAATGAGGAGGGATTCTCCGAAGCCGGAAAGTTATCTTTTAAAGTAACGGCTATGTTGGATATATGTCCTAAGGTGGCTTCTAGCGTACCTACGGTTTGTTCTGAGAGTGCGTGTTCAGAACGTATTGTATCTGATACGATGATTTCATACATCTGACTATAAATAAAGTAGAAAATAAAAAGCGTGGGAACGGCAATTAAAACCAAATGGGAAATAATTAACTTGGTATGGAGTTTCAGATGGTAAATATAATAATTTGAAATCTTTGAAAGTTTGTTTTTCATATCAGCATTTTCTCCCGGTATTTTGAAGGTGACAATCCCACTTGTTTTTTGAATATTTTCCCAAAGTAATTTCCGTCAGCATAACCCACTTTTGAAGATATATCAGTAATTTTAAAGTTGGGGTCAGTAAGTAATTGTTTTGCTTTTTCGATGCGAAAATCAGTGATATACTGATTTAGGGTCGAGCCTGTTTCATTTTTAAAGAGTGTGCAGACGTAAGAGGAAGACATATAGACGTGTTCGCTAATATCTTTGACAGATAAATTCTCGCTGCTATAATTATTTCTGATGAATTCCTTAATGGCCAGTATAGTAGGATTCTGAGGGCTACCATCTTCTATAGTATTTAAAAATTGCTCGATTTTTTCTTCTAAAAGTTGATTCAATTCCATAAGATTGTGGCATTTTTCCACATCTTCCAAAATACTGTCGTTCACTGAAGGCTCAGATAAATGTAGATACAGATTCTTGTATGTGTTTTGAATCATCATAAATAATTTATAATAACAATCCTTGATATAGGAAGGCAGCAATGTAGAATGACTGCTAAAGGAGAGGTAAACTCTTTTTGTCGCCTCTAATATACGTTTTTTGTTTTTTGATAGAAGGGCATCTTCAAAAGAAGATGTGGGATCAGTAAAAACTGGTGTAAATTTTAAATTTGCCGGTGAGGCTGTTAATATACTATTGTGTTCATGAAAAAAACTAGATTGCAGCAAAAAAACAGCTGAATGATAAGATTGATATACTTTTTCGATACCTGAAACTACATCGCCAATTGCCATAAAAAAATCAGTTGTCGGTTCCAGCTTGATTTTTAAAAATCCTCCGATTTGCATGAGTTGGTTTCGATTGTAACCTATATTTCCAAATATATGATAGATAAAATATTGGTCGTACTTAGTAACATTGATTTGTTTTAGATGCCATTGTTTTAAATAAAGATCCAGTTGATGATGGATACCTTTTATTTTTTCGTCATCCATATCGCTAATAGAACAGTGGCATTTGATAATGATTGTCGCGAACAAAGTGTCCTGCTTAATGCCAAGATTTAAGGATTCAATTTCTTTAAATTTAATTTGCTCTCTTTGTTCCGGTGACAGGGTGATTTGTAACGCTAGGCGACTGCTTTTTTCTAAGGTATGAATTTCTTCAGAACGTTTCGTTCGCTTCTGCTGTTCGTTATTTTTTATTGCCTGCACCAGAGCGTCTTTAATTTCTAAAATGTTAATGGGTTTTTCTACATAACTGACGGCATGGAGTTTGATGGCCGTTTTAAGATATTCTCTATCGGAGTATCCGCTCATAAAAATAATACTTACCTCAGGTAAAAAATCATAGATTTTTTTTGCCATATCAAGACCATCCATGCGAGGCATGCGTACATCGCTTAAAATGATGTCGGGTCTATGTTTTTTAGCGATATGAAGACCCTGAACCCCATCATCTGCCCGGAGGATTTCCTGAATATTTAGTTCACGCCAATCAATTGAAGAAATAATTCCTTCTCGCGTTAATGCTTCATCATCAACAACTAATATTTTCATCTTACACCCCGCAATCGATTCCCTATTTTTTATTATTTTACCAAATTAATAAAATAATTCAATAGAATGACTATGAAGACAAAAAGATATTACCCGGTTCGAATTTTTTTCCTGTTTAATTTGAAAATATGTGATGCTAATATAAAATCAGAAAACCAAATAGGAGGAGTGGATTAGTGTCGGATTATATTCTTGAATTAAAGGGAATCACAAAGATTTTTCCTGGAGTAAAAGCGCTTGATGATGTACATTTCCAGCTGACAAAGGGTGAAATCCACGCCCTTATGGGAGAAAACGGTGCCGGTAAATCTACATTTATTAAGGTGATAACCGGTGTGCATAAAGCAGAGCAGGGGGATATGTATTTAGACGGTGAAAAGGTTCACTTCAAGTCACCAAAGGATGCTGTGAAGGCAGGGATTGCAGCAATTTATCAACACGTAACCGCTTATCCTCACCTGACGGTGGCAGAAAATATTTTTATGGGGCATGAGGAAGTTAAGCATGGCATTATTCAATGGAAAAAAATGAATGAAAAAGCAAACGCACTGCTTAAAGAATTAAATGCCGATTTTGACGCATCAGTAGAAATGGAAAGCTTAAGTGTCGCTCAGCAGCAGATGGTGGAGATAGCTAAAGCGCTTTCAATGGCCGCAAAAATAATTATTATGGATGAACCGACGGCTGCATTGACCAAAAGTGAATCGGAGGAGCTTTACAGGATTACGGAAAAATTAAGAGATGAAGGCGCTTCTATCATTTTTATATCTCATCGTTTTGAGGATATGTATCGTCTGGCAAGCAGGGTCACGGTGCTCAGGGATGGCAAATATATTGGAAGTTATCAGGTTGATAAAATGGCTAATGCGGAATTGATTCGTGCGATGGTCGGTCGGGAAATTAGTGATCTATTTCCAAAATCTGATGTGAAGATAGGCGGGGATGTATTACAGGTGAAGAATTTGAGCAGAGAAGGATATTTTAAAGATGTATCTTTTCATGTTAAGGCCGGAGAAATAATCGGAATCACAGGTCTTGTAGGTGCAGGGAGAACAGAAGTTGCTGAGACAATTTTTGGGATTCATAAATACGACTCCGGTGAAATTTTATTAGAAGGAAAGAAAGTACATATTAGAAATCCTAAAGATGCTATGCGTTTAGGGATAGGCCTATTGCCGGAAGATAGGCAGCGTCAAGGGCTGATTTTAGAATGGGGTATCGGTATGAATATTACGATATCGGAAATCGACAGATATGCGAAGTATAGATTCTTAGATGAGAAAAAAGAAAGAAGCGCAGCTAAAGAATTGGCCGAAAGATTGAACATAAAGGCTTTGACTATTTTTGATAAGGTCAATTCGTTATCAGGGGGAAATCAGCAAAAGGTAGTAGTCGCAAAGTTACTGGCATCGGAATTAAAGATCATTATTTTAGACGAACCAACAAAAGGTGTGGATGTAGGAGCAAAAGCAGCTATTTATGAAATTATGGGAGATTTAGCGGGGCAGGGTTATGCAATTATTATGATTTCATCAGAGATGCCGGAAATTTTAGGTATGAGCGACCGTATCATCGTTATGTGCGAAGGTCATTTAACCGGCGAGTTAAGTCGCAATGAAGCAAGCCAGGAGAAAATATTGAAGCTGGCAATGGTAAAAGGGAATTAATGGAACTATTACTTTTGAGAGAGATGAGGTGTGTGAACTTGGAAAAGAAATGGGTTTTTAAGAAACTCTTTGCTTCAAGGGAAATCAGTTTATTATTGGTTCTGGTTATCCTTTGTATGTTTTTTCAGTATAGGAATAGTTCCTTTTTATCAGTACAGACAATTATTGATATGCTTAAAAATTATTCAACTACGATGGTTTTATCATTAGGTATGATGTGCGTATTGTTGATTGGTGGGATTGATATTTCAATCGGATCAACAGTAGCATTTTCAGGGATGTGCAGTGCCTTGCTTATGCGTGATGGGATTTTAAGCTCCACTTTTTTAAGCTTTGCCGTTTCAATATTGATTGGATTGACTTGTGGTTTTATCATAGGATTAGTAATCACAAAAGGAAAAGTGCTTCCTATTATTACCACATTAGGATTTATGAATATCATTCGTGGGATAACATATCTGGTATCAAATAGCCAGTGGGTTTCAGCTTATCAGATACCTGAAAGCTTTAAAAAATTTGCGCAGGAAAGTTATCTGACATATGGACAAATTAACAATATGATAGCCATAACTGCTGTATGTTACATCATTTTCTTTATAATAATGAAATGGACGAGACTCGGACGTAAAATATATGCGATAGGCAGTAATCCGGAAGCGGCTTTAATCAGCGGAATAAAAATAAATCGTGTCAGGTTATTTGTATACAGTCTTATGGGTGCCCTCTGTGGATTAGCAGGAGCCCTATGGGTATCTGTCTATGCCTCGGCTCAGGGTGATATGGCAACGGGTATTGAAATGGATGTTATTGCATCGTGTGTACTTGGTGGTGTCAGCCTAAGTGGGGGGCGAGGAAGTGTTGTCGGTGTGTTCTTGGGTGGGTTAACTATGGCCATTATTAGTAAAGCCCTGCCGTTAATTGGCATATCTGCTTATTGGCAGAGCATGATTAAAGGTGCGGTCATTATTTTAGCCATTATTATGAATGTAGTGACACAGAGAGTCATCGCAAAAAATCATCAGAAATTAAGGGAGGCATGAAATGACGACGAAAACAGTGAGGATTATCGATGCAACAAAGAAAAAGTCGTTAAAGCAATTTCTTCTCAGGTGGGAAAGTTTTTTAATTCTGATTTTTATATTAGTAAATATAATGAATTCTATTATTTCCACTAATTATTTAAGCGTATCAGGATTGTTTTTGGCCACATCTTCATTTGTTGAAAAAGCTTTTATCGCTCTTCCGATGGCGTACGTTTTAATTCTTGGCGAAATAGATATTTCAGTAGGTTCTACAGTGGCATTATCAGCAGTTATTTTATCGATATCTTATAACGCAGGTATACCGATGGGGATATGTATCATCATTTGTTTATTGATAGGCGCACTTTGCGGATTTATTAATGGTTTTATATTAACTAAATTTACTGAATTAGCGCCAATGATTGTTACTCTGGGAACCATGATATTGTATAGAGGGATTGCAGAAGCTATTTTAGAAAGTAATGCATCTGGTGGTTTAAACAGTGTTTCATGGTTTAGTAAACTCTATTGGGGGACGATAGGCCCTGTTCCTTATATGCTTATCATATTTATCATTATGGCTATAATCTTTGGGGTCGTATTACATAAAACGACATTTGGAAGAAGGTTATATGCAATTGGAAGCAATCGCATCATGGCAGCATATGCAGGAATCCATGTACAAGGGACACGATTGTTTGTATACACGCTTACAGGTACATTTTCAGCAGTTACGGCGATATTTCTGGCTGCCCGCATGGGAAGCAGCAGATCCAACATTGCATTAGGGTATGAGATGGAGGCAATTTCTATGGTGGTGCTGGGAGGGATATCAAGTGCCGGTGGTAAAGGTAATTTCCCGGGAACAGTCATTGCAATTTTTATCGTAGGATTTCTTCGTTATGGGTTGGGATTGATTAATGTACATTCACAAGTAATGTCGGTAGTCATAGGTGCTTTGCTTATTATAGCGGTCATGCTGCCAAATATAAAACCGCAAAAGGTTTTACACTAGAGGGCGTTATGTATAAAATAGAATTAGGAGGAAAAGAAATGAAGAGAGTACTAAGTTTACTATTAGGTATGGTGATGATAGCGGCTTTAATGACAGGCTGTTCCGGTAATGATTCAAAAGATACTGAAGTTACCAAAACAAGTTCGAATGAAAGTGTGTCAAATCAAGATTCAGATGCTACATCCGGGAGAACTTTTGCTATTGTTGTCAGGTCGGCAGGCAATCCCTATGCTGAAAAGGAAGCATCAGGATTCCGGGAAGTTATTGAAGAAGCCGGAGGGACATGCATCATAAAATATCCCGAAAGTGCGACCGTTGAGGGTCAGATTACAATGATAAATGAATTAGTTGCACAGAATGTTGATGCAATTGCAATCGCCTCAAATGATTATGATGCGCTCCAGCCGGCTTTAGAGGCTGCGATGAAAGCCGGTATAAAGGTTTCCTCCGTGGATTCCAATGTTAATGCCGACAGCCGTATGACATTCGTAAATCAGGCCGGAGTCGATGAAATTGGACAGACCTTGATGGATGCGGTTTATGATATTGCGGGCGGAGAAGGGCAATGGGCGATACTATCGGCGACAAGTCAGGCGGCCAATCAGAATTCATGGATTGAATCTATGAAGAGTATCATGACAGAGGATAAATATTTGAATCTGGAATTGGCAGAGATAGCTTATGGTGATGACGAATATCAAAAGTCGGTAGATGAAACACAGGCCTTGCTACAGAAATATCCTGATTTGAAAGTTATTTGTGCCCCGACTACGGTTGGTATCATGGCAGCGGCCAAAGTGGTAAAGGATCAGGGACTTGCTGGGACCGTAAAGGTAACGGGCCTTGGCTTACCTTCCGAAATGGCAGATTATATAGGTGATGGTGATGAAAGTCCTACCCCATATATGTTTCTTTGGAATCCAATTGATGTAGGCCGATTATCCGCTTATACTTCAATTGCATTGGTCAATGGGGATATTACAGGAGCAGCGGGTGAGACATTTATTGCTGGAGATATGGGCGAATATGAGATCATTGAGTCCGATGACGGTGGGACAGAAGTTATCGTTGGCCCTCCATATAAGTTTGATTCAAGTAATATTGACGAATGGAAAGATGTCTATTAATATCTTTATTAGCAATGTCAATGGAGGGTAAGGTGTTATTGCTTATAGCAATAGCACCTTAAACATTTTCGAGAAGAAACTTGCGTCGCAAAAAATTATAAGTGATAGAGGAGATGACTATGCATGCTGAGGTTGAGAAATGATATCCCGCTTTTTCCAAATGGAAGGCAAAAAGCATTAACATTCAGCTTTGACGATGGAGTCAGCCAGGATATAAGATTTATAAAACTATTGGATAAGTATAATTTAAAAGGAACATTTAATATAAGCTCCGGGCTTTTGGGAGATAGAGATTGGTTGGTACAGTCTGGGTTGGAGGTCAGTCATTGTAAAACTTCTAAAATAGAATTGAAAAATATATATAGAAATCACGAAGTAGCTGCACATTCATTAACCCATGTGAATTTAGCTAATATGCCGTCGGGAACAATTGCATATGAAATCACTAAAGACCGTGATACCTTAGAAGGTCTGGTCGGCTATCCCATATGTGGGATGGCATATCCGTTCGGAACCTATAATGATAAAGTCAAGAAAGCTGCCGACAGTTGTGGAATTGAATACGCGAGGACAATCGAATCAACAGGGGCCTTTACTTTACCGGAAGATTTCCTGGTCTGGCCTCCGACTTGCCATTACAGGGATGTGATTAATGGAGAGTTAGTAGATAATTTTTTGGAGGAACTCTCTTTAAAAGAGTATCACTTTCCCATGCTCTTTTATGTGTGGGGGCACACCTATGAATTTGACGGATATGGTGAATGGGAAGAAATAGAACGGTTTATGAAAAAAATCTGTCATCATAAACACGTATGGTATGCAACGAATATTGAAATTTATGAGTACATAAAGAGTTTTGACAATCTAAAATATTCTGCAAGTGGAGATTTTATTTATAATCCGAACCGGTTGGATTTATGGATGTGCATCGATTGTAGAATATATAAGCTGCCTAGTGGCGAGATTGTTCAAATTGATTGATAATTACTTAATGAATGGAGGCGTTTATTTATGATAAGAAAAGCTTTTAAGATGAAATTGTATGAAGGACAGGTAAAAGAATATAAAAAACGACATAATGAGTTGTGGCAGGAAATGAAAGAAATGATTCATAAATACGGTGGTTCAAATTATTCTATATTCATAGATAAGGAAACAAATATTCTGTATGGCTACATAGAACTTGAAAGTACAGAGAAATGGAACAAAAGTGCAGACACTGAAATTTGCAAGAGATGGTGGAAGTACATGGCCGACATGATGGAGACGAATGTAGATAACAGTCCTGTCAGTATCGATTTGGAAGAAGTATTTCATTTTGGTTAAGGTGATAGTCTGTTAAACCGTTTTTTGCACAAAAAAATAGGCCTCTAAGCTGCATTTTTAATGTGTTTTTCCATTTTTTCTTGTATTTCAATTTCATAGGGCGGTGTTACTTGGGAGGGCGTCCTGAAGAACTCCTGCGGCGTTTCCCTGCCCTTTTGACCCTCATGCGTGCTTTGCTCTGTCTTCGACCGCAAAGCGCGCGGGGACACGGGCAGTGAATATATTGTTCTTAGTGATTAAGCAGGTCTAAAGGTAACTCTACGCCATCGCTTCCAATTTTCACATTACCATTATTGATTGTAATATATATTTATGCTACTAATGTTACTTCTTGCATCAAACTCAGAAATCACCTTGCCCCAAGGATACTCATATCCATTTTCAATATTATTTTTCTTTAATATTTCATCATGAATATTCTTTCTTTTAGATTCTTCTGATTCCAGGATATCCTCATCACAATTTATTAGAGACACCACATATATCTTATTATTCCTAAAGAAAAAATTTACTATATATTTGTTGCCATCTACAATTTGCTTTTCATCCAAATAAATTACCCGTATTCCATCCTGTCTATTATAATACTTTGTCTTCTTGAAATCATCAAACAAAAAGCCCAGATAGAAACTCAATGCATCATTAATCTTCAACGTACCACTTCTGACATCAATCATATCCTATCTCCTTTATTTCACCAGAGGAATATTATCCACTGGTATTAAAAGTCCCTTTCCAAACTGGGGATTCGCTTTTGTGATTCCAAATGCTGCATCAATATCTCCTGTCACTTTATACCCTTGCATATTTCCTCGGTATCCATGTATCGGATTTTTTTCAACCTGCAATCCCTCAAAAATTTTGGTAGCATCACTTCCGGAACCTTGCCAACTCTTTGCAATCTCAGATGGGCTTTTAGCTTCACCAACCCCATCGAGGCTAGAATTAATGTTCTATTTTAAAATGGCAAAATGCTCTGTTTTCCTACATTCTACCACACTTTTATCAGGATATCACCTGTTCTTTTTCTTCGGTCACTTTTACCACTATTTCCGGCATCCGATATTCCGTCTTGTTTTTCATCATACTGTAAATGATGTTTACAAGCCGTCTCATAATGCATAATAATGCCTGTATCTTCGTCTTTCCCTCTGAAACTTTGCTCTCAAAATAAGCCCGCAACAATGGATTACGTGCCTGACCCTTTGTATTCAAATGTACCTGTTGCATGGCAAGCAGATACAGTATCGAATATAACTCCCGGTTTCCCTGATTCTTATTCTGCACATATTTTCCTTTTCCGGCAGAGCTAAAACATATTGGTGCAACTCCGGCATAATTCGCCAGCGTATTGGCACTCTTAAAACGGCTGATATCTCCTATTCAAGTGATGATTTCTTTGATTTATCATTTTCTAATATCTCGTTGTATGTTGTTTTTCAAATGTAATATATTGACGTTATTTCATTTTCACTCACGATTTTAGCACACAAAAAAATAACCCTCTAAGCCGCATATTTACTATGTTTTTTCTATTTTTTCTTGTATTTATAGGGCGGTGTTACTTGTCCGCCCTATGGGAGATTTTCGCTCCGCTCAAATGCTCAAATCTCCTGCCACAACATCGCTGCCGCTTGCCTGCCCTGACGGGCAGCATGTTGTGGCAGGTCACCTACCAAAGATATCCTTATGGATGGCTTCTTCTGTTTAGTTGAGTGAGTGTAAGGATATCATTAAAATTTCTTTGTCTCCTCTATTTTCCCAAAATCTCCTCTATTGCAGTTTCCCTATCAGCCTTTAAATCATAAAACCCAATATGAACTCCATCCTCATATGTCCAACATAAATCCGTCCCATATGGCGCATTAAAAACTTCTAACACAACAGGAGCA
>Ga0153972_1000793_pt1 | contig 10362 bp, 6 predicted proteins | sample TSGA056MetaG_FD_104732 | JGI IMG/M metagenome (GOLD analysis project Ga0153972, IMG submission 104732) | Attine ant fungus gardens microbial communities from Georgia, USA - TSGA056 MetaG | ecosystem: Host-associated > Fungi > Mycelium > Unclassified | place: USA: Georgia, George L Smith State...
CTGCTGTCGCTGGAGCGGCGGGTGGAGCAGACCCGGCAGGAGAAGGAGCACGCCATCCAAAGCCAGGACTTTGAAAAGGCCGCCATGCTCCGGGACGCGGAGGGGGATTTCCGGCGGGATCTGGAGCGCCGAAAGCTCTCCCACCACACGGCGCAGGAGGAATCCGTCGTCACCCCCAACGACATCGCGGGGGTGGTATCGGTATGGACAGGCGTTCCGGTCACCGCCCTCACCATGGAGGAGAGCGAGCGGCTCCTGCGGCTGGAGGATGACCTTCACCAGCGCGTGGTAGGGCAGGACGAGGCGGTGGCCGCGGTGGCTCGCGCGGTACGGCGGGGACGCGTTGGCCTAAAGGAGGCGCAGCGCCCTACCGGCTGCTTCCTCTTCCTTGGCCCCACCGGCGTGGGGAAAACCGAGCTCTGCCGCGTTCTGGCGCAGACGCTCTTTGGCAGCCAGAACGCCCTTCTGCGCTTCGATATGTCGGAGTATATGGAAAAACACACCATCTCCCGCCTGATCGGCTCTCCCCCCGGCTACGTCGGCCATGAGGAGGGCGGCCAGCTCACCGAGCAGGTGCGCCGCCACCCCTACTGCGTCATCCTCTTTGACGAAATTGAGAAGGCGCACGCCGACATCTGGGGGATTCTGCTGCAAATCATGGAGGACGGCCACCTCACCGACACCCACGGGCGACGGGTGGATTTTAAAAACAGCATGATTGTCATGACCTCCAACGTGGGCGCGGAACGCATCACCACCAAGGCAAGCAGGCTTGGCTTCTCCTCCGAACAGGCCGCGGGCAAGGTGCGCCCCCAAAGCGAGCTGCGCGCCGCGGTGTTGGACGATCTCAAGCGCACCTTCCGCCCCGAGTTTTTAAACCGGCTGGATGAGACCATTGTCTTTACCCAGCTCGGCGTGGACGAGGTCGCCAAAATCGCCCGCCATATGATAGACGGCCTCTCCCAGCGCATGAAAAAGCTGGGCATCGGGTTTGACATTACCCCGGACGCCATCCGCCTTTTAGCCCAGCAGGGCTTTGACCCGGACTATGGCGCGCGGCCGCTGCGCCGCGTAATCCAAAGCCGTGTGGAGGATAAAGCCACAGAGCTGCTCCTCTCCGGGCAGATCTCCTCCGGCAGCACCCTGCATGTTGACGTGGCAGACGAGGAGCTGGTTTTTCAGCCGGAGCACGCCGGGAGTATCCCAAAATAAAAAGCGGGGGCTGACACACAAGCTTCATCGTGTGTCAGCCCCCGCATTCCTGTTTATAACAGCGGTTCAATGATACGAAGGCAGGCAATCCAAACGCGGAGTGGCAGAGGGATATTTTTACACTGTTCTATCGTAACCTCCTGACTCTTCGCCTGGGTATCCAGAAAGTCGCGCTTGATATCAAGTACGCTTGGGGTATGATAGAGAAACACTCCATTTTCAAAGTGGAGGAACAGGCTGCGGTAATCGAGGTTTATCGTGCCCACCGTACCGTAGCGGTCATCCACGGCAAAGTTTTTTGCATGCATGAAGCCCGGCGTATACTCAAAAATCCTTACCCCGGCCTCCAGCAGCGGCAGATAGTGGGAGCGGGTCAGCTGAAACACCGTCTTTTTGTCGGGGATATGCGGCGTAATGATGCGTACATCCACCCCCGTTTTCGCCACGCAGGTGAGCGCCGACTGCACCGCGTTGCTGATAATGAGATAGGGTGTCGTTATATAAATGTACCGCTTTGCCTTGGTAATCAGGTTGAGGTACACCGTCTCCCCCACCGCCTCATGGTCAAGCGGGCTGTCCATATATGGCTGGACAAACTCCTTCTCTCCCACCACCATCGCCTCGGGCGGCAGCGCCCGTGGGCGGTAGCTCTCGTACGCCTCCTCCCCGTCGCTGTTAAAGTCCCACATGGCAAGAAACATCACCGTCATGCTCCAAACCGCTTCCCCCTTCAGGCCGATCATACTGTCCTTCCAGTGGCCAAAGCGGTCTTCCCGGTTAATATACTCGTCGGCCAGGTTCATTCCGCCGGTAAAGGCGGTATGCCCGTCGATAATACACAGCTTCCTGTGGTCGCGGTTATTGTGCCGCAGGGACATCACAGGAATAAAGCGGTTAAACGCCAGGCAGCGGATCCCCTTCTTTTGCAGAAGCTTGTCGTAATGCCTCGGCAGGCAGAAGACGCTGCCCATATCATCGTACATCACCCGAACCTCTACCCCTTGAGCAGCCTTCTCTTCCAGCACCTCCAGCACGGAGTCCCAGAAGATCCCCGGATGAATAATAAAGAACTCAAGAAAAATATAGGCTTTCGCCGCCCTTAATTCCTTTATCATAGCGGGGAACACGTCATCCCCCAGCTTAAAATACTCGCTGGCTGTATTGCCATAGACCGGCGAAAAGGCGTATTGCTCCATATACCGCGCCTGCGTCACCGCGTTGAGCCCGTGCACGGCAAGGTGCTCCGCGTGAAAGTCGGGACTGAGCAGCTGCTTCATTTTCATGTCCATGCCGTCAAGCTTTTTCCGCATACGGCGGGTCATCTTGTTGCCGCCCAGCATGAAGTAAAGCAGTCCACCAAAAATGGGAAACACCATAATTGGGACAATCCAGGCAATTTTATACCCCGGCTCCATGCGGTTATTGACAATGCGAATCACCGCGACCAGGGAAACCGCGATACAGACCCAATAGAAATAGACCGCGTAGTTGGAGAATAAAAGTAACGTTCCAATCAGAACCGCCAGCTGAATCAGCACCAGGACAAGCACGATAAACATGCGGCTAAATAAAACAGACAGAATCTTTTTCATGACCCACCTCCTTCCCGGTCAGCGTAATACCACGCTTTCTGTACCGAGAAGCTCGCGCAGCTCGGTAAGCAGCAGCTCGTCAATCAGGCAGCTGCGCTCCTTGCGCACCTTGGAATCGGAAAAATAGAATACCGCCTTCTCTTTGCCGGGAAACATCTGAAACAGCGGCTGTATCTTCTCATAGCACGGGTCGCTCTCACTGGGAATTTTGAGATATAGCTTTTTATTCTCCGGCTCGCTGTCCGGCGCCCCAGCCGCAAGGGACTGCAAGGCGCGTACGCTATCACACATCAGCTGCGGCACCTTCTCGTCCCGCGCCGAAATGCGCCCCTCTGCCAGAATGGCGTTGTTCTCCGCGATAAGCGAGCCGCTTTTATTGAGCACGCTGGAAAATACCAGCATCTCCATCGCCCCGGTGTCGTCTTCCAGGGTCACATAGGCCATCAGGGTATTATTCTTTGTGGTTTTTACCTTGGAGGCGGTTATCACCCCGGCAATGAGCAGCCGCTGTCCGTCATGGTAACGCGTGGCTGCCTCCATCTGCCCAAAATCCGCCAGGATAGAGCCGATGGGCGCCGCCTTATATTGTTTCACAACATCACGGTAGGTATCCATGGGATGCCCGCTGAGATAGAGCCCCGTGGTCTCCTTTTCCATCCGCATGAGCTCCTGGAGGGGGAAGACCGGGAAATCCTCAAACACCACCTCGTCGGCGGAAGGATCCTGCGCGGCCATGCCGAACAGGTCAAACTGCCCCTCCATGTTCTTCTTCCGCTTCCGGGCAACGGAGCCTACCACCCGCTCATATCCATTGAGCAGCTGCGCCCGGTGCGCGCCCAGCGAATCAAACGCGCCGCATTTGATGAGGTTTTCCAGGGTGCGCTTATTGAGGTCGGAATCATACAGCCGCTCGCAGAAATCAGGGAAGGATTGAAACGCGCCGTGGGCGCGCCGGTTTTCAATGACCGCGCCGATAAAACCGCGCCCTACGCCCTTGACTGCCACCAGTCCGAATCGAATATGCGCCCCCTCCACCGTAAAATTTGCGTCGGAGCGGTTGATATCGGGCGGAAGCAGGGTAATGCCGCACTCCTTGCACTCAGCGATATATTCCGCTACCTTGTCGGTCATATCCAGAATAGAGGTGAGCAGCGCCGTCATATATTCCAGCGTATGGTGGCACTTAAACCACGCCGTGTGGTACGCGACAATGGCGTAAGAGACCGCGTGCGCCTTGTTGAAGGCGTAATTGGCGAAATCGAAGATCTCATCGTAAATGTCCTGCCCCGTCTGCTCCGGGATCCCATTGGCCACGCACCCCGCGATATTCCGGGATGGATCGCCAAAGACAAAGTTCTGCCGCTCCCGTTCGATCTGATCCTTTTTCTTTTTGGAGATGGCGCGGCGCACCAGATCGGCCTGTCCCAGAGAGTAGCCCGCCAGATCCTGAAAAATCCGGATGACCTGTTCCTGATAGACAATACAGCCGTAGGTGACGGAGAGGATCGGCTCCAGGCTGGGGTGCTTATAGCGGATGCACTCCGGATTCTGGTTGCAGGCCACAAACCGGGGAATGGAGTCCATAGGGCCGGGGCGGTAGAGGGCGATAATGGCGGTAATATCCTCGATGCTCTTTGGCCGAATGGCCACACCCACGCCAGTCATGCCGGCAGATTCCATTTGAAACACGCCGCTGGTTTTTCCCTCGGCGAGCATCTGGAAGGTCTCTGGGTCGTTATCTGGAATGCTGTCGAGCGTAAAGCCCGGCTCCCGCTCCGCCAGCATCTTGGCCGCGTCGTCTAGCACCGTCAGGTTGCGCAGACCAAGAAAGTCCATCTTCAGCAGACCCAGCTCCTCCAGCGTGGTCATGGGGTACTGGGTGACAATGGCCTCGTCGTTCTTCGCCAGGGGCACATACTCAACCACCGGGCGGCGCGTCACCACCACCCCCGCCGCGTGGGTGGAGGCGTGGCGGGGCATCCCCTCAATGGCCATGGCGGTGTCGATCATCTCTTTGATCTTCGCATCGCTCCCATAGGAGTCCTTTAGCGGCTTGGAGAGCTGCAGCGCCTCGGCGAGGGTGATGTGCAGGGTAGCCGGAACCTGCTTGGCGATCACATCCACGTCGGCGTATGGGACGCTCAGCGCCCTGCCCACATCCCGGATAGCACCCCGCGCGGCCATGGTACCGAAGGTCACAATCTGCGCCACATGGTCGGCGCCGTATTTCTGATTGACGTACTCAATGACCTCGCCCCGGCGCTGATAGCAGAAGTCGATGTCGATATCCGGCATGGTAACCCGTTCCGGGTTTAAGAACCGTTCAAAGTAGAGGCCGTACTTCATAGGATCGACGTTGGTAATGCCCAGGCTGTAGGAGACAATGCTCCCGGCGGCGGAGCCGCGACCCGGCCCCACGGGAATGCCCTGCCCCTTGGCGTAGGAGATAAAGTCGGAGACAATGAGGAAATAGTCCACAAAGCCCATTTCCTCAATGGTGTTCATCTCATAAGCAAGGCGGGCGCGGTATTCCTCCTCCCCCGCCGGATAGCGGCGGCGAAAGCCCTCCTCACAGAGCTGATGAAAGTAGGCCGTACTGTCCCCGCAGCCTTCGGGCAGCTTAAATTCAGGCAGATGGTGCTCCCCGAACGTAAACTCCAGATTGCACTGCTCGGCGATTCGGGCGGTATTCTCCAGCGCCTCGGGCAGGTCGGGAAAGAGTCCGGCCATCTCCTCCTCGCTCTTGATATAAAATTCCTCGCTCCCAAAGCGGAGGCGATCCGGGTCGTCTACCGTCTTCCCCATCTGGATACACATGAGGGTGTCCTGCGCGGCGGCGTCCTCCTGCCGGAGGTAGTGGGCGTCGTTGGTTGCCACAAGAGGAATCCCCGTCTCCCGGTGGATGCGCAGCAGTCCCTCAATCACCGGCTTCTGCGCCTCCAGCTTGTGATCCTGTAGCTCCAGATAAAAGCCATCGGAGCCAAATATCTCCCGCATCTCCTGCGCGTAGGCGACGGCCTCCTCATACGTCCCCGCAAGGATCAGGCGGGGAAGCTCTCCAGCGAGACAGGCGGAGAGGGCGATCAATCCCTCGGAATGGGCGCGCAGCAGCGCCATATCCACCCGTGGCTTAATATAAAAGCCGTCAATGAAGGCGGTGGATACCAGCTTGCAGAGATTCCGGTAGCCGGTCTCGTTTTTACAGAGCAGAATCAGGTGGCGGGACTCCGCGTCGTACTCGTGCACCTTGTCGGTATGGGCGCGCCCTCTGGGGGCGACGTAGACCTCGCAGCCGATGATGGGCCGGATCCCTTCCTCCTTGCACGCCCTGTAAAAATCAATGACACCATACATCACGCCATGGTCGGTGATCGCCGCGGCGGTCTGTCCCAGCTGCTTGACGCGCTTCACCAAGCCCTTGATCCGGCACGCCCCATCCAGAAGCGAGAATTCCGTATGCACATGTAAATGGACAAATGCCATAGCAATTTCCTTTCCACTGTCAGTTATCTATCGTAGCCCATAGGGCAATTGCGGTTGCCCTCATTCGCCCATCAGCGCCCGCGCCAGCTGCGTGAGCTTACGCAGCCGGTGGTTCAGTGCGGATTTTGTCACCGGCGGGTCGCACAGCTGCGCCAGCTGGGAGAGGGTCAGCTCCGGGTACGCCAGCCGCAGCGCGGCGGTCTGCCTTAGCTTGTCCGGCAGCTGCTCGAGATAGGACTCTTCCTTCAACCGCCGGATCGCCTCAATCTGCCCCTGCGCCGCGTCCACCGCCTTGTCGAGGTTTGCCGCGTCGCAGTTGACCCTTCGGTTGATGCTCTCCCGCAGGTGCTTCTCCGCCTGGGCGTTCATCAGATCCATGGCCGCGAGCGGGGCGCCGATGAGGGTTAAAAACTCCTCAATGGCGTTGCTTTGCTTGAAGTAGGTCACGTAATTGGCCTTCCGGGTGATGTTTTTTGGCGTTAATCCCGCCTCCATCAGCAGGGGTGGCATCTCCCGCCCTACGTTGTAGTGGGAGGTCACCAGCTCCAGATGATACCGCTTTTCCGGATCGGTAACGGAGCCGCCCGCCAAAAACGCCCCCCGGAAAAAGGCGGTGCGGCAGTGCTCCTCCTCCAGTACGGGGAAGTTAATATGGTGCGCCAGGGTTTCTCCCGGCTCGCTGCCAAAGAGCTGGAAGATCGCCTCCAGCTTCTCCGGCGTGTGGATACCAAAAACCCGTTTTCCCTGGGCGCACTCCTCCGGCAGGGTGTCAAAAGAAAGCCGAAAGGCTTTTCGGAACAGGAGGGGCAGCCGCTGGGCGAATTCCTCCGTCCCCGTCACAATGCGAAGCTCCCTTACGGAAAACTGATTGCAGTACAGCAGTACGCCGTATGCCTCCGCCTGGGCGCAGCAGCGCCGCGCGAGAGGCGCACGGCACAGCTCCGCTTTTGTCTTTTTGGAAAAGGACACAGCCCGTCCCCCCTGTTCTGATGGCGTTAAAACACCTTGGTTTCGGCACGTTCCCGGTACAGCTCCAAAATCGCGTCGGCCAGCTTTTCGCTGGAATGGCGGGCAACGTCGGTATCCTCCGAGGTCAGGGGACGTGCTACCAGCTCCACCCCCAGCGCCTCCACCGCCGCCTTATCCACCGCCAGGGGCACCGCGTCCTCCTGGCGGTAGCGCTCCTGAAGGGAGGGTGGCACGCAGGCGGAGTTGGAGAGGCAGACGTCCAGCAGTCCCGCGCCGGAGTGGTGGAGCATCGCGCGGATATGCTCCGACAGGCTCATCCCCTCCGTCTCCCCGTCCTGGGTCATGATATTGCTGATATAGACCTTCAGGGCGCGTGCGCGGCAGATGGCGTCCGCCACACCGGAGACCAGCAGATTGGGGATAATGCTGGTATAGAGGCTCCCCGGCCCAAGGAGGATAATATCCGCCGCCCCGATAGCCTCCAGCGTCGCGGGGAGGGGCGGTGGCTTGTCCGGAAGCAGACGCACCTGAGAAATGGCGCAGCCCTGCCGCTTTTTGAACTCGAAAATTTTGGACTCCCCCACCACCCGGGTTCCATTTTCAAAGAGCGCCTCGAGCAGGATGTCGGCGTTGGTCACCGGCAGCACCCGCCCGGAGATCGCCAAAACCTCACTCATACGTGCCACCGCCTGGTCAAAGGAGGGGGAAATCCCGTTGAGCGCCGCCAGCAGCAAGTTTCCAAAGGACTGCCCGGCCAGACTCCCCGACCCGTCGGGAAACCGGTAGGCCAGCAGCTGCTCCATCACCGGCTCCACATTGGCCAGCGCCTGCATACAGTTGCGGATATCGCCGGGGGGCAGCATCCCAAGATCCTGCCGCAGCATCCCGGAGCCGCCGCCGTCATCGGCCACAGTGACAATGGCGGTCAATTTTTTTGTGCGGTGCTTTAGGCCACGCAGCATGGTGGAAAGCCCGGTGCCTCCGCCAATCGCAACAATGGACGGGCTTCCCTGAAGGTCTCGATTTGCCGTCATGTTACCCTCTCCTTCGGCGCGGTGGACAGAACGCGCGTCCTGCCCGCTATCTCGTCATGTCACGGTGGTTTTCTGTGGCTGGGTACCCCTTTTGCCGGATAAACTCCGTCAGAGCCCGGGTAACAGCTACCGAGCGGTGTCGGCCGCCCGTACAGCCGATGGCGATCACCAGCACCGTCTTTCCCTCCTGCGCATACTGGGGCAGGAGAAAGGTGAGAAGGGTTTGCAAATGCTTCATCAATTCCTGGGTCTGCTGGTAGCCGAAGACGAATCCGGAAACCTTCTCGTCCAGCCCGTTCTGCTCCCGCAGCTCGGCGATATAGTAGGGGTTGGGGAGAAACCGCACGTCAAAGACCAGATCGGCCTCAATGGGGATCCCGTACTTAAAGCCAAAGGAGATCACATTGACGTTGAGCTGCGCCGAATCGCTGTTGCCGAAGAGGCGCAGCACCTCCCCCCGCAGCTTTGCCGTGGAGAGGCTCGTGGTATCAATGATATACTCCGCGTGGCGGCGTACCGGCTCGAGCGCCGTCTGCTCCCGGTGCACCGCCTGCTCCAGAGAGCGGCCGTCCGTACACAAGGGGTGCCGCCGCCGCGTCTCCTTATAGCGCATAATAATAGTCTCTACGCTCGCCTCAACAAAGATGATTTTGTTGTCACAGCCCATCTCCTTTAAGGTTTGCAGCGCGTCAAACAGGCCGTCGAAGGTCTGCCCGCCCCGGATATCAGTCACCAGCGCCACATGCTCATACCGCCCCGGCGCGGCCATAGCCAGCTGCGCAAATCGGGAGATGAGCGCTGCCGGCATATTGTCCATCACATAATAGCCCATATCCTCCATAAAGGAGGCCACCTGGCTCTTCCCCGCGCCGGATAGGCCGGATATAATGATCAATTCCATCTCCAACAACCTCTCTTATCCGCTACAGGCGTTTTATCTCTAACTTGAGCAGGGTTCCGGTCTTATCATATACGGTTTGCCGCACCTCTTCCACCAGCCGCAGCACATCGTCGCAGGTGGCGCCGCCGCGGTTAATGATAAACCCCGCGTGCTTCTCGGACACCTGGGCGCCGCCCACAGTGCGTCCCTTCAGGCCGCATTGATCGATCAGCGCCGCGGCGAACTGCCCCGGCGGACGGCGGAAGGTACTGCCTGCGCTGGGGTACTCCAGCGGCTGCTTCTCCCGCCGCCGCTGCGCCAGCTCCCGCATTCTCCCGCGCACCGCTTCCCCGTCCCCGGCGGTCAGGCGCAGGCGGGCATTGAGGATCATCCGCGTGCCGTCGGAAAAGATACTCTCTCGATATCCAAAGGCGCAGTCCGCGGCGGGGAAGCGCTCCAGCTTGCCCTGAGGGGTAATACAGGTTACCTCCTGTACCACCTGAGAGAGCTCCCCGTCATACGCCCCCGCGTTCATCGTAATTCCGCCGCCGAGACTGCCGGGAATCCCATGGGAAAATTCCAAGCCCGTAAGGCTCCGCCCTTGGGCATTGGTGGCCAGCCGCGAGAGGAGTACCCCACTGTCCACAACGAGGGTCTCCCCCTCTGCCACAATGTGATCCAGCCCCCCTGCCGTTTTCAGGATCACTCCATCATACCCGGTGTCGGAGACCAAAAGATTGGTGCCGTTCCCCATAAAAAACGGCGTAATCCCCATCCCGGCCGCCGCCTTCACCGCCACAACCGCCTCCTGCGGCGTCTTAGGCAAAACCATCAGCCGGGCAGGGCCGCCGATCCGGAACGAGGTGTGCCGGTGCATTGGCTCCTCCTGGCGCAATTCCAGTTGCGGGCAGGTTTTTTGCAGTTGTCCGGTTAATGCAGCAATTGCGTCCATGGGTACCCTCCAGCCAAATTCCTTTATTATCATGATTTATGGTAGAATCGGCCATTCTCCGTCTGCGACGGCGCGGCCTTTTGCTGTTATTATATCAGAGATGCCAATAAAATAGAAGCATATTTCTGATTCAGGAGTGGACAATAGCGCAGATTATAAAAAATCCAGCACAGAGAAAGGGATTTCGCCTTTCTCGTGCAAGGCGCGGTAACGCATTTTAGCCTTGCCGAAACTGTTATA
>Ga0153972_1000796_pt1 | contig 10356 bp, 13 predicted proteins | sample TSGA056MetaG_FD_104732 | JGI IMG/M metagenome (GOLD analysis project Ga0153972, IMG submission 104732) | Attine ant fungus gardens microbial communities from Georgia, USA - TSGA056 MetaG | ecosystem: Host-associated > Fungi > Mycelium > Unclassified | place: USA: Georgia, George L Smith State...
TACGAGTAGACATATCCCGCCGGGACGGTATCAAAATTTTAATGCCAAAAAATCCGCCTAAGCATTGATATATAAAGAAAATCCCGCAATCTCAACGACTGCGGGATTTTTTACGTGTGGCAGACCACTCTTGGTTATATCCGAACTCTCTATATCTTTCAGCGAAACGGTTTTTGAACCGTCTTTATAGTTGAATGTCAGTATGATTTTGTCATCATCAAGGTAAATGGCATTGACGAAACTGTCTATCAAGCGTTGCCGATGGTCTTGGTCTTGTAAATCGCCCTCACGGAATTTATGAAGCCAGAAGCGGATTTTTTGAGGGGAAAGCCACGGTCGGAACAGTTCCTCCTGTAAAATCTGTATTTCCAGTTCCTTTTTTGATTCTTCCAATTTTTCTAACCGATCTTTTGTCGAGGTAGTAAATATTCCTTTTTGAATGGCATCCAGTATGTTTTCTATGCCTTTACCGGTTTCGTCAAGCTGCTTTTTCAAAACAGGCAGAGCGACATTCTCACGGTCTTGCAGACTCATCACAGCATCAATGATACGCTCAACCATATTATCATCAAGAAGCATATTGACGATTTCGGTTATAACCCAATCTTCAATCCATGCTTTTTTAACAGACTTTTTCTTACAGCCTTTTCCCTTTTTAGCGGACGCGCATTTATAATACTGATGAATCTTGCCTGTCTTGCTCGTACCGCTTTCACCCACGAGAAAAGCGCCGCATTTCGCGCAAAAAAGTTTCGTGGTGAGCAGGTACATTTCTTCCTTTGCCTTATACCGGGCAGGGGCTTTTTTATTTTTTGCAAGCCGTTCCTGTACTTGATTGAACAGTTCGACAGGCACAATCGCCGGGATACCGTTTTCGTGAACAATATCTCGGTATTTATATTCGCCGATGTATTTGCGATTATGAAGCAAATTTGTAATGGCATTAAAACTCATAGGAGCACCATGGCGTGAATGAAGTCCCTTTTCGTTAAGAGCTTCAGCGATTTGAGTGACAGAACTACCCGCCGCATACATTTGAAACGCTTCTAAAACAAACGGCGCAGTCAATGGGTCAATGACATAATGTTTTTCTTCGTTAGTTTTTAAACCAACAGGTAAAGCCCCACCGTTCCACTTGCATTTTAAAGCGTTTTCCGTGCGCCCGCGGATTACCTTTTCAGACAGTTCAGCAGAGTAAAATTCGGCATATCCTTCAAGCAAGGATTCAAGCAAAATGCCGGTGGAATCTTCGGCGATGCTTTCCATAGCTGAAACGACTTTAACGCCATTTTTACGGAGGATAGCCTTATAATGAGCCGAATCGTAGCGGTTACGAGCAAAGCGATCAAGTTTCCACACGACAATAACATCAAACAGATGCTTTGCACTGTCTTTTATCATACGCTGAAATTCCGGGCGATTGTCAGTCTTGGCTGAAAAAGCGCGGTCAATGTAGGTGTTGAGGACAGTCAGTCCTTGCTTTTCAGCGTATGCTTTGCACTCGCGGACTTGTCCTTCAATGGATTCTTCGCGTTGGTTATCTGAAGAATATCGGGCGTATATTACTGCTTTCATGTGGATTCACCTCGAATCTTAAAATATTTTATTTATCAACCAAACAATGACACCTTTATTCGATGTGATAAATTCGATTATAACTATTGCACACATTAACAAAAAGCCCCATATCAAAGACCAGATAATTATCCCACGGTTAGCCGTTTTAACTGTTTTTGATAACTCGCCTTTTTCAAGGACATCAGTTATTTCATTTTCAGCTAATACATCTTTGTAATTATTTTTCAACGATTCATAGCCGTTTTGAGTCTTTTTTAATTTGTACTTTGTTTCTATAAAACAAATAATCAAATAAAAGAACGAGCCAATTAAAACAATTTCTAAAATATAAATAGTATCTCTTGAAAATATATTATCCCATTTTTGCGTTGCGCCTATTTTGGTTAAAACAACAGTAAATAAAAATCCGAAAATAGCAAATAGATTGTTCTTAAATTTCCCCAATATTGATGTGGCATAATCCCCAATTTGAGCGACAACATCTCGAATGAATTTTGCTACTTCTCGCTTCAGCTCAAGATATTGTACAACATTATTTCTTAAATATAGATTGTAATTTGATTTTATTGAATCGAAAACTTTATCGTCAATATCCAACAAATCGGCATATTTACAATGCAAACTGATAACATTACGAGCGATGAGCGATTTGTCTGTTGAGTTTCCATCAGTATAAAGCCAATTATAAATAATTTTAAATTTACTATTCTGTTTTATATTTTCCAACGGGTAATCGTATGATATAATCCGTTGCCCATTGATTTGAATATTCAAGTTGGTTTCTGAAATCGAAGCGGAAGAGGCAACAAAAACTAATGATAAAATATTTGTCAATTTGTCAAATAAAGGTCTGAAAGGATTGTTTTTTTGCTCAATACCCTTAATTTCAAAATCATCTGGTAATATTTCATAAGTATTCATATTATAAAAATATGCAGTTTCTCTACACGCCTGAAGGCGTTTAACTCTTGATATTTCAGGAGAAAAAGTTTCATCTTCGTTTGAAACAAACGCCATTGTACCAGTTGAAAAAGAAATGTTCGAATCGAAAATTTTAAATATCAAATGCTCTTGATTATTTAATAAAATTGAAAACCATTGCATGATGTCAATCAAAGGCAACGCTAAAAGGTTTTCTGTGAATTTCTCAAAGCTATAAATTGAGAAAGAATTGTTCTCAACTGTCTTGTCAATAAGGATGCCTACATCGATAATATCATCTTCATCTGTATCTTCTTTTAATAGAGACAAATCAATAATGCTATTTGAAGTTTTATTTGAAATATCTATTGAAATATCGCTATTACTTCTGAATGATATAGTTATGGTATCCCGCTGCGGAATTAAATCAACGATGGTGGCAATAGCGGATCCGTTCGGCAATGAACGCATAGGGATTTCAAAGAAGACTTCAACTGTATTTCGTCTTTCGGAGATGTTTATTTCTGATACCTGAAAAACGTTCTTCATTTCAGAAAAAAAACGCATAATACACCTCCCTATAATTTATGAAAAATTAAATCGCTTATAAGTTTCCGGGTTAGTAACTCGAATTTTTAAATACTGTTTGCCATCATTGCTTTCAAATGAGCTAATGGTTTCGGGAAGATTGTTGATTTCTTGAGATATTCTCAATTCAATCCCTTCGTTGACTTTATATGTACTTCTAATTTTAGCATTGATAATTGCTGGTTTCGCATTAAACTGTCGGTCGAAATTTTTAGTTGCCGGAGGGTTTAATAATTTATTTTGTATAGTTTTGATTTTATCCTCATCTGTATCCATCGGCTGATAATTACCCAATATATCTTCAACCATGTTATTATAATCTATATGCTCATTGTTACGAAAGTGTGTTATAAAAGCATTTCGAATAGCAGTATGGTCTCCGTTTTTTGATTTCCCTTTAAAATGATAATTCAATGTGGAATCTATATAAGCAAATGCTTTTTGGGTATTAGTTTCATCACTTATCATTTCTTCCAATTCCAAAAACCCACAACTCCAAAATTCAGCCTTATTATTGGAATAAATCTTTGCTGTAAACATTTCAGCATTTAAATTAGACATATCAAACAAACATGATTTCCATATGTTCTTTTTATCCTGTGAAAATCCGGTTTTAAGAATATAGTCAGCATCATCAAACCAGCCAGTATGTTCAACTTTCGCTAAAAGATATACATGAGTATTTGTTTCATCATTCAACAATACAGCTTGTATTAAACTGCCCTTTTGAACCTTAGTCCGAAGATGATGAATTTTTTCTTGTGCTTTTATCTCTTCCTGTAACAATCGTTGTGCAATTAAATCTTGCTTTAAGTTAATAAAATCAAGATTATCTAAATTAGGTATAAGTTCTCGAATACAAGATACAACTTCCTTGTTAGGCGAATCCGCCTTATAATCGCGTACAGAATCGTTGGTGGTAATATGTGATATTAATTCAAACACATAATCATCAAATGATTCCGGTGTATCCTTTGCAGAAATCCGATTATTCTCATAATCAACAATTCTAATAGATTTGTTTAGGATTTGCATACAATAAGCACCCTTTCTAAATTTATCTTCCTGAATTAAATTCCACAAGTTTTTCCCAATCAATGCTACCGTCTTCAAGGCAAAATTCGTTGGTAAACTCTTTCACAAGCCGATTGGATGCTTTTTGATATGACTGCTCAAAATCTTCAACATATTTCTCCGGCAGCTTGTCCATAAATCGAATCAATTTTACATAGAATTGGTCATCGCCAGTCAGCTCGTACCAAAATTCTTGACCCGCCAATTCAGTATAAAATTTTGGAATCCCCCTGCCTGTGGATTTCTTTTTACCATAGCTGTATCCAATAATCGGCACGAATCTCTTTTTCGCTTGTTGCGCCAGTTTTCCGGCAGCCGTAAAGTTCTGCTCCTGCTTTTTCTTGCTGTCAGCATTAAAAACACTTGGTCCGGATTTTACTGCAACCGCATAAATCGTATCGCCACGTTCTGCCATAACATCTACACCCTCTGCAAGCGCTTTTTGACCTTGTCCCGCGGCAGTAGCAATCGGCTCAAAAAAGACATTGCCGAAAACTGTTTCTTCAGAAGAAGATATAAACGCCGCTAAAATTGCTTCAACAATCTGAGAAGCGCCATTCATTGCCTTTGCTCGGAATAAATATGGATTCTTCCGGCGCATGATTTTTTTGATATTGATATTATCAACCTTGGTAATCAATGTGGTATAAAAATCGTCCAACGCCGTAGCTATTGCAGATACAATTGCTTCTTCGCTGTAAGTTTCATTAATTGGCATTAACAGTCCCTCCTAAAATTATCGCTTGCTTGATTTTATTATGTATATCCGTGCCACGGACACGCTTTGTTTTTATTTCTGCGGTTTTATCCGCAACAGACACAATCGCCTGTCCAATCGCTTTCGCCAACCCAATAGGAACAGCATTCCCAATCTGGCGATATTTTGCCGTTATAGTCCCTGTAAATTGCCAATCCTCAGGAAATTGCTGAATCCTTGCGTATTCATGGACGGATAGGGGTCGATTTAGTTTCGGATGGCAAAGCATAGATGCTTTTTGTATTGGTGAGGTTACCAGCGTTGGAGCAGGCTGGCTATACGATAAGCGCCGATAAAACCCAACCTTACCGCCACCGGATTGATACGCTCCGCCCATCGCCTGTTCAACTAAATCAGAAGGTAAATCACGCCAGTTTCCGCCCTCCGGAACAAGTTCCAATAACCGTGTGCGTTCTGAACCGAACCCTGCACATTCGCCGCTTTCTTCTTCTAAATCACCAATGGCTTCTTTCAACGTCTGCCATTGATATTGATTATCTTGGTGGAATTGAAAATGTGTTGGAATGGGAAGAAAAATATCTTCGTAATCGCGACTGCCAATTAGCACAAACCGTTCACGGAACTGAGGGACACCATAATTCACAGCATCTAATATACCATAAACAGTTTTATAGCCCAAACGTGAAAATTCGTTTAGTATCACTTCTAAAACTGTTCCTAATTTTTCATCGTCGTTTGTTTGTGTTTCTTTCCTTTCAGCATGAGGAATATGTCTTAAAGGTGCTGACATTAGTCCTTTAACATTTTCCATAATAAAAAAACGAGGGCGTATGTAATCAATCATGCGGATAAAGTCCATAAATAAGCTGCCGCGTGGGTCATTTATACCTAATCGCTTGCCGGCGGTAGAAAACGGCTGGCAAGGCGGTCCCCCACATACTAAAAACGGCTCTCCGACAGAAAGCCCAGTGGCGGATAACATATCCTGTGGAGTAATGTTACGAATATCGCCACCAATTACTTTGTGACCATTTGCTTGCATAGTTTCCACACAAGCTGTATCAAAATCTTGCCCGATTTTTACATTTAATCCGGCTTTTTGTAATCCTATATCCAAGCCCATAGCGCCCGAAAAAAAGGATAGTACATCCCGGTTTTTATAAAACTGTTTGTAGTCTGCCATTACCCTCACCACCTTCTATATCGTATCCCCGTTTGGTAAAATAAACTCCCGTTTAAACCCTGCGTTTACCGCGTGTGCTATAATTTCTAATTCATCAACAGTAAAGCTCTCTCTTTTCATTTTTGAATTTAATGCCTGTGGCGTTTTCCCAATTCTCCGGGCAAGTTCGGCTACACTGATATTTGACCGCACACACAATACTTTTATCTGTTCTGAAACCGTCATAAGCACCATCCTAACGGAATAATAATTCATGGTGATAGTATAAACGATTATTTTGATAAAGTCAAGATAGTCCCTATGAATTTTTCATCTCCATGAAAATGCGCCACGGCAGGAATCCCTGTCGTGGCGTATTTTCAAGCATAAATCAATTCGTTATTGATAATCTCCTCGGCACAAGCTCTAATATTGTTTACCGCACCGACCCAAGCCATCATATCGCTCGCTTTCAATTCCTCCGTAATCCCCCGCGCTTTCTTCATCTGCTCAACAATCGTCCAAAGTCTGTCGGTTGCCTGTTCGTTGAGGTCAGCGAGGTAGGAATATAGTTTGCCTGATGTCAATAGTTGAGTATAAAGACCTTTTCGGTGATTTTTCAAATAATCATAATGTCGCCGTCCGTAAACACCAATATCACGCTCATCGTTATCCTCCGGCAAAACCAAATCGGGCAAATAATAATCACCATGTTTCGTGTATGTGATTTCATTCATAGCTGTCCACCAATTCGTCCTTTCCTGTAAATGTTTCCGCCATGAGCAGAACACCAAGCCTGAAACCGTAGGTGAACTTTTGATAATGTGTGATATCATCCATCTCCGACTGCGTAGCATCAAATTTCTCAAAAGCTTCTTTTTCGTCCTCATTCAATGTTTTTAATAGATTTTCTCTATTCTTTTCACGCAAGCGGGCAAGCTCAACAAACGGAGAATCTTTGCTGTAAAACTTAACGTCAGGACGGATATTGCCATAATAAAGTTCTTCTAAAATATTCATTTTTTCTTTCCTTTCAGTATTGTTTTCCAACAATGCCTTGAAAGAATAGACAGCGCATGTTATAATATTTACGCTGCAATAGCCTTTTGGCGATTGTCGGTACTGGAAGTGGTGACTTGTTTCGCGATGGGACACCGCTTCCTTTCATTTTTTTGAGGACAAAAGCAAATGTATACCTTTTCTGATGGCTTCACCTTTAGTGATTTTGTTTTTCGCACAATAATCAATAAGGCGAGTTTCGGTTTCTGCATCAAGTCTAACGCTATACCGAATATCCTTTGGCTTATCTGCCTTTGGCCTTCCGGTTTTAGGTGACACACTCACGCCTCACTTTCTGTCACACCTTTATTATAATTGTTGTCACGCATAATGTCAATACTTTTTTAAAATAATACAGCCTATAATTTCAGATAACCGTTTCTGTAATCATAGGCTGTATTTACATTTGTTCTCATTGATGTAATGATTATTGATATTTCAATCGTCCGCAAAGCGGCTTCCGCAGAAGCCGTTCTCCCTCGGAGAGCCCACGGCACTTTGCGGCTTGCCGAAAGTGTCATAGTGGGTAATATACTCTGAAAGAGTATATTAAAACGCATCGTTTTCCGGCTGGTCGGATTCTTCTTTTTTGATTCCACAAAGCACGATAGCAGCTTCACCGGCCTCCGTTTGCAACTGTTCTACCGACTGAATAAAAATTTTCGTGGCTCTTTGCTCATATAAATCTATTTGCTCCGTTGGGGTTATTGTTATATAACCATTCTGTTTTAGATTGTAAACGGCATTTTTTTCGTCTTCGTCAAGTTTATAATCTTCGGGGAAATAGCCGCTCTCCTGCGCATTGGCGGCAGCTAATACACTACTGTAAACATTGCTTATCAACTCTTCCAAATCCACAAACCTAAGCCATCTGTCGAAAATCTCAGAAAGAGGTTCATCTCTTTTTGCTGTTAGTTTCCAGTCATTTTCGAGATTTTGTTCCAACCTGAATTTTTTCTGCAAGCTGAGAATCCTATCAATCGCTCCTTCGGATAATTGCAGTGTATGTGAAATTGCTTGTTTTTCAATGTTTAGCTCCATAACATTCGTTCTGCCAAGCAGATATTCAGTAGACACATCAAAAAAACAGGCTATCTTCTCAAACTTCTCTATATCGGGCAAAGAAATTCCCAAGGTGTAGGCACTGACCGCCTGCCTTGTCACGCCGATAAAATCTGCCAGTTTCTGTTGATTTACCTCTCTGGAATCCATAAGCTCTCTAAGCCTTGAGGCAAAGTAACTAATGTATTCATCGTAGCTATTTTTCCTAACACGCGGCATTTTTAAAACCTCCAAAGTTATAATGTCTTGCACTTGTTAAAGTATAGCAAATATTAATTGACTTGTCAATAATATTTGCGTATAATTATTATTGCAAGAACAACTTGCGGGAAAGAGGTGATGCAAATGGCACAAAAACAGCAAAAGGTTGATAGGACAGTAGTCCGAAATCAACCTTACAAACGCGGCGGTATCGGGATTCGGGAGCGGCACAACGAGCGGAAAAACGAACATTACGCTAATCCTGATATTGAGCCGGAGAGATTTCATCTAAATATTCATTTCAAAAAATGCGAAACAAGTTATGAAAAAGTGTTGGACGGAATGTTGGAACGAGGCGAAGTCAGCGCCAGAGGGTTGAAACCGGATGCGAAAATGTTCGCGGAAATGGTCTTTGATGTGAACACAGCCTACTTTGATAACCACGGCGGTTATGATTACGCAAAACAGTTCTTCGAGGAAGTTTACCACTTTGCCGAAAAAGAGGTTGGTAGTCCGTATATCCTCTCGGCAGTCATGCACGCAGATGAAAAAAATGTAGGGCTGTCCGACAAACTCCGGCGAGATGTTTACCACTATCATATGCACGTCATATATATTCCGGTGGTGGAAAAAGAGGTCAAGTGGTCGAAGCGGTGCCGCGATCCATCGCTTCGGGGGACGGTTAAAGAGGTTATCCACCAAATCAGCCATAGTAAAAAATGGGCGTTTCAGACTGTTCAGAACGAATACGGCGAAACAAAGCGAATCGCCTCATACAGTCTGTTGCAAACCAGATTCTTCAATCACATGAAGGATGCAGGGTTCAAAGACTTTGAGCGCGGCATAGAAGGCAGCACGGCAGAAAATTTGAGCGTAACGGAATATAAGGTGCAACAGGAACAGCAGCGGCTAAAATCTACAAGGATGCAAACGATAGAGTCCGAAATGTTCTTGGATGACCTTAAAGACCGTATCCGCACGATTCAGCCGGTGTACGAAGAAATTCAAAATGTAGACAGCGTAGGCAAGAAAAAACGATTTGGCAATAAAGTGGAATTAACTGTTGAGGAGTTTGATAAACTCACAGCACTCGCAAAATTCGGCATCAAAGCCCAAGCGACAATCGAAAATCTCAATGACAGGCTTCAGGAGATGACAAACAAATATAACGCCTTGAAAATCGCATTCGATAAGCTAAAAGAAGAAACCAAGCATTTTGTGGAAGCGGTCAAGGAAGCCCCGGAAAGAGTATTCAACTTTTTAGCTGATGTAATCAACAAAGCGAAGGAGGCGAGAGAACAGCAAAAATTTGAATCCGAACGGCAGAAAATGGAAACGAACGCACGGCAGGAAAGTCCGTGGCAGGTGAAAATCGAAAAACCGCCACCACCGAAGCCGAAAACCCGTAACCGTAGTTATGACCGCGGCAGCCGTTAGGCAAAGAACCTTGAAAATTGAATATAAGGAGGCAAAACCGCATGACAGACATTTATCCCGACAGCCCTTGGCAAGTTAGAATCACGGGATATTATCCCACAAAAACAGCAATAAAACCGTCCGTTAGAAAATCCCCGGCAAAAGGCGAGTTCAACCCGCCAAAACACGAAATTGATGCCTTTGCCAGATGTATTCTCCCGGCAATCCAAGCCTATTTTGAAAGTGAAAATGGTAAAAAAGAGTATGCCGAATGGTGCGAAAAACGGCGAACTGAAAACGAAAAAACCGCATAACCACGTAAAACTGAATATATCAGAGTGGCAATAAATTCTACAGCCACTCTAAATACATAAAATTATTCGCTTAAATAACGAACAAATCCGAACGCTTCACCGATTATAAAAATCTGTGGAGAGTTCGGATTATTGGACTTTGGCAGGGGCAGAAGGACTTGAACAATCAGAAAAAATATATGGCGCTTGAAAATACAGGGATAAATTCAGCCGTTAACATTTTCATTAGCATTTTTGAAAAATTTAGTCATTTCAATTTCATA
>Ga0153972_1000797_pt1 | contig 10350 bp, 10 predicted proteins | sample TSGA056MetaG_FD_104732 | JGI IMG/M metagenome (GOLD analysis project Ga0153972, IMG submission 104732) | Attine ant fungus gardens microbial communities from Georgia, USA - TSGA056 MetaG | ecosystem: Host-associated > Fungi > Mycelium > Unclassified | place: USA: Georgia, George L Smith State...
GGGTCTTTTCGCTTTCATGGAAAAATATAAATCTAAAAAAGGTATTGTTGTAACCAAAAGCTATCTGGAGCATAAAGATAACGTTTACTATATTCCTTTTTGGCTCATAGGGTAAGGAAATTTTATGGTATTATATATATGAGAGGTCTGGGAACTCATGAATAAAACATGAGAATTTATGCTGTCCCAAACACATTCTGACTAATGTACAAGCGATTTGGTATAATATAATTATAAGATATAGAAAATAGATTATACATGAATAATAATTAAATGCATAAGAGAGGAGTAGTTACGGGAAAGCGAACATATTATTTATTGGTTTTCGGTAACGGTATATAGAATGACCACAATAAAGGATGTAGCTAAGCGGGCAAATGTGGGAATCGCAACTGTATCGCGTATGATCAACGAAACGGGATATGTATCGGAAAGCTCAAGAAAGAGAATTGAAGAAGCGATTCGTGAATTAAATTTTATACCCAATGAGCGTGCAAGAAATCTGTCCCGAAAAAAGACAGGGATTATCGGGGTGATTATACCAGATTTTCAAACCCCGTTTTATGCATCTTTTATCCGTCAGGTAGAGATAGAATTATATAAATATGGATACAAAACTATGGTGTGTAATACAGTCAAATCCAGCGACAGAGAGAAAGAGTTTATTGATATGCTGGACCGTAATATGGTAGACGGAATCATTACGGGAGCGTTGTCTGTGGAAGATAAGGTCTACCAACAGATAGATAAGCCGATCGTCAGCATGGATCATGATCTGGGACCGAAGATTCCGCTGATACATTCCGACCATAGAAAAGGAGGGAGGCTGTTGGCTGAATATCTTATCGAACAAGGCTGCAGAAGGGTTATTCAGATTGGCGGATATTTCCGGGTGAATACTCCATCCAACGACAGGTATCATGAATTTGAAAATGTGATGAACAAGTATCATATTTCTGTAAGGACACTGGAAATGGAATGGAATCGTATGGATTATTCTTATTATGTTGAACTGATGAAGCATTATATGGAGGATTTGTGGGCAGCAGACGGAATTTTTGCATCAGACATGGGAGCGATTGCATTATATCATTTTGCAACAGATATGGGAATCAAAGTACCGGAGCAATTAAAAATAGTGGGATATGACGGAATAGATTTCACACGTATGGTAACCCCTGTAGTAACCACCGTTTGTCAGGACATTCCACTTTTAGGAAAGAAATGTGTGGATACCATTATAAAATTAATCCAGAATGAACCGAATATTGAATATCATCAGATTACGGATGTGTATTTACAAAAAGGAGGCACAGCTTAAAACATTAAATTGTAGATAATAACTAAAATGTAAATAATTGTTAATTTATAAAAACGTTTCCATTGTGCATATAGCTACGGTGGAAACGTTTTTATAATGATTATTTGTGATAATTATATAAAAAAATAAAAACATCCATTGACATGCATAGTGAAAGTGCATATAATAGTCGTATAAATAACTTATGCGGAATTCAATAATCTGATCAGGAGGAGATTATGGGACAATTGAAATGGGCAATCGTTGGTACGGGTTATATCGCTAATGAATTTGCGAAAGGATTGCAGGAGGTAGAAGATGCAGTGCTAGCTGCTGTTGTCTCCAGAAGTATTGTAAGCGGTAAAGCATTTGCGGAAAGATATGACTGCGAAAAAATATATACAGACTATCCTAATATGCTAGAGTCCGAGGAGCTCGACGTGGTTTATATCGCTACGCCAAATGACTGTCACTATTCTTATATTATGGCGGCGCTTGAAAAAGGGATTCCGGTTTTAAGTGAAAAGCCAATGGTGGATAACAGATGGCAGATGCGGCATATTCTCGAAAAAGCAAAAGAAAAACAGGTGTTTTTGATGGAGGGTATGTGGACACGTTGTTTTCCGGCGGTGACGGAGGCTCGGAACTGGGTAACTAAAGGAAGGATAGGTAAGCCGTTAACAGTCCGTGCTTCTTTTGATATTAAACCGGGAATTGACGAGTGGCAGCCGTGGAAAGGCGGAATACAACACGCCGGTGGGGCACTCAGAGATGTAGGTATTTACTCATTGGCGATGGCCTATATGATTTTTCCTGAAGGACCCCAAAAAGTGAATTCTACTATGAAATCTAACGGTGAAGTAGATGAGAGCTTTCATATGCTGATGGAGTACGGAGAAGGACGAGTGGGTTTTGTCAGCGGTGCCTTCAATCAGATTAGCAATTCAGCAGCCGAAATTGTAGGAGAGGAAGGCAGGATTATAATTGGCCCCCAATTCTGGAATCCGACTACGGCTACCTTAGTTTTAAATGATGGCACCAGGGAAAAGTATATGGAGACCTATCCGGCATCGGGGTTCCAATATGAAATCCGTGAAGTACAGGATTGCATCCGGAATAGTATGGCAGAATGTCCACATTATACTCTAGAGGAAACAGAAAGGATTGCTGACATAATCGAAAAAACGAGAAAAGAATGGAATATCATCTATAAATCAGATATAGAATGTGAAGATGAGGTATGAGTATATGAAGTCCTAATCCCCTCATGAGCGAGGGGCAGAGGAATTAAAAATTAAACACTTTCTCTCCGGAGTTGTAGGGCGGTAGTTAACAATTTTTCTGAACCCACGATATGAGTAAAAATTCCGGTGTTCAATGCACCTAAAATTGCTTTTTCGCTTACGTTATTAGGACATAAACCTATAATATTCTGGCATGAAGCTAAAAGTTCAAGGGGAATCTGTACTGCGTAGTCTGTTTCTGAATGTATTATTTCTCCTGTAATGGTGTAATAATATGCGAGAAAGTTTCCCACTGCCTTTTTTGTATGTAAAAGATTTGCATATCGGGCGACGCTTCCGAAATCAGGTACGGTTGGATAGTTATCAATTACGATGACAGCGGTATCAAGCTTATTCCAAAGATGATTGACTGATTTAAAATTTTCAGTCTCTTTATATAATTTCATATCTTGTTCAGATTCTAAAAATGCCGGTGCATATAAATATATCGGTTGAGCATTCATTTTTGCGGCTAATTTTAAAATTTTTTCGTTGATATTATAATCATGATTTGAAATCAAAATATTACCGATGAGCGGACAGATTGAAGCGCCGTTTCCCTCCGACACCTTTTTTTCCGAGTTTGTGTTTTTAATAATTAAATCAATCAGCTTGCCCCAGCCTAAGCCTATGGTATTATCATCTTCAATATATTGATTGAAAGCTTTAGCGGCATAAGAGCCAATCTTTTCATCACTTATTTTACTTACCATATCTTCAGGTATAATAGTAGCATCTTTTAATCCGAAAACATTACATAGCTGATTACGGATCAAGGAATTATTTTCATTTAATGAATTAATAGTAATAGTTACAATACCTTTATTCCGTGCTTCGCCCAGTAACCGGCAGACCAGGGGACGCGATATGCCTAATTCCTTTGCGATTTCGCTTTGTGTCATATCTTTTTCGTAATACATCTGGGAAATTTTTATTAGACGCATTGCCTTTTCACGACTCAATTCCATTGAATATCTCTCCTAAGTTATTATTAAATTCTTCTATCTGACAAATGACATTATGAAAAGTTTACCATATAAACAAAAGTTATGCAATACATATAGCTAAAGTAATTTTGTGTAAAAAATGACATTATTTAAATGACTTACAAATAGTTTTGAGCAGAACAAAAGTTATAAGAATTTTATAAATTGGTTGACAAAAGTAATAACTAGCTGTATAATGCAGTTATAGAATAGTAACATATGATACTTATTATTGCGAAGGAGAGGTTACATATGTTAAGCGACGTGAAAGACACAATAACAGTTATCCTTTTAAAATCGGCTGATGTACTCAAAGATAATAGCGATTACTTTTGTGCAATTGATTCTAAATTTGGGGATGGCGATCATGGAATAACAATTGTAAAGATTGCAGATAAAATTCAATTATGTGCAAAAAATTGGAAGGAGGAGACTTTTTACGAGTTTATGAATCACTTAGGATTTGAAATTATGCAAGTTAACGGCGGATCAGCAGGTCCTCTGTGGGGGACACTGTTTCAAGGGTTTGCGCGGGCATTTAAAGATGAAGATACGATGACTCCTCAGCAGCTTAAAAAAGGATTTAGGGAAGCTCTGAATGAAATGCGAGAGCTTACGGCGGCAGACATCGGTGACAAAACAATGATGGATACGCTTATTCCGGCAGTTGAAGCTTCTGACGAAGCGAAGGAAGATATATCGCTTATCTTAAAAAGTGTTGAACAGGGAGCGAAGGCAGGAATGGAGGCGACAAAATCATTTACGGCGAAGTATGGACGGGCTAAATCCTATGGGGAACGAACCATAGGAACACCGGATGCAGGAGCTGTAAGCCTGTACCTGTTTTTCACAGGCCTTTTAGAAGGATATAATAATAAGTAAGGAGTTATGGCTATGAAGATGAAGAAATTTATTAACGATCCAAATGACATAACCGATGAATTATTAGAAGGTTATGTGGAGGCTAACAAAGAATTAGTTTCTCTGGATGAGAATCGTAAAGTAGTAAACAGGAAACTAGAGACTGCCAACAGAGTTACAGTTGTAACAATGGGAGGTGCGGGACATGAACCTTCATGTATTGGTTTTGTAGGAGAAGGAATGGTAGATGTCGGTGTGATCGGAGATATCTTTGCGGCACCGGGACCTGAGGCATGTATCCAAGCTCTTAAAATGGCAGATAAAGGGAAAGGTATCTTATATATAGTGCTTAACCATGCGGGAGACATGCTGTCGGGAAATTTGGCTATGAAGACAGCTAAAAGAGAAGGGCTGAATGTGAAAAAAGTGATTACCCAAGAGGACATTTCAAGTGTTCCCAGAAGTGATGCAGGGAACCGCCGGGGACTTGTAGGGTGTATTCCGACATATAAGATTGCCGGAGCAGCCGCCGCTGCAGGGAAAACCCTTGATGAAGTAGCTGATGTAACCCAAAGATTTGCTGATAATATGGCAACTTTGGCAGTGGCATTAAGAGGGGCAACGCATCCTGTTACGGGCTGTACATTGGCAGATCTTGATGAAGATGAAATGGAAATCGGGATGGGGCAGCATGGTGAAGGCGGCGGCGGACGGCAAAAGATGAAAACAGCAGATGAAACAGCAACCATTATGTTAGAGGCTCTTTTGAAAGATTTATCTATCACAGATGGAGAAAAGGTGATGCTGATTATCAATGGTTCCGGTGCAACGACACTAATGGAATTATGTATTATTTATAGAAAATGTGCAAAATATCTAAAGGAGAGGAATATTGAGATAGTAGCCAATCATATTGGAGAATTGCTAACGGTTCAGGAGCAGGCAGGCTTTCAGATGTGTCTGGCCAGAATGGATGAAGAGCTATTAGAATATTGGGAGGCACCTTGTAATACGCCATACTTTAAAATGTGTAAAAAAAACTAATGGTATAGTGAAGAAAAAGAACCGCTGATATTAAGGAGGAATATGAATGATTGGATTTACTCTATCAAATGAGCGGCTGCTTCAACGGCAAATGTTTCGTGACTTTGCGGAACATGAGATAAAACCAATAGCTTCCCAGATGGATGAAGAAGAGAGATTTTCAATGGATCTGCTAAAAAAGCTTCAAAAATATGGAATGATGGGAATTCCATATGATAAGGCGTATGGAGGGGAAGGTGCAGACATATTAACCTATGCATTATGTATTGAGGAGTTATCAAAAGTTGATGGCAGCACAGGGGTTACGGTTTCGGTACATACTTCATTATGCTGTTCCTGTATTAATGATTTTTCTAATGAAATTCAGAAAGAAAAATATTTGCGTCCTTTAGTGGAAAGCAGTAAGATTGGTTGTTTTGGATTGACAGAACCGGGAGCAGGAACTGACGCATCAGGGCAAAAGACAACAGCGGGTTTAGATGGGGATTTTTATTTATTAAATGGGCAAAAGGTATTTACAACGAATTCAGGTTTTGCTGATATTTTTATTATTTTTGCTTTGACCGATCCTTCAAAAGGGACACGGGGTATTTCGGCATTTATTGTTGAGCGTGATACACCGGGGCTGGAAGTAAGTAAAGACATACCAAGGATGGGTATTCGTGCTGCTTCTAATGCAGAGGTTGCTTTGATTGATGCCAGGGTACACAAAGACAATCTTATTGGTGTGGAAGGCTTGGGATACAAAATCGCTATGAATGCATTGGCAGGAGGGAGAATTGGTATTGGGGCACAGGCCGTGGGTATAGCCCAGGGAGCAATAGATGAAGCTGTTAAATATGTCAAAGAAAGAAAACAATTTGGAAGAAGAATTTCACAGTTTCAGAATACTCAATTTAAACTTGCTGAACTCCAGACAAAAGTAGATGCAGCGAGACTTATGGTATGGAGAGCCGCAGCCGCAAAGGATAATCATGAAAATTTCGCACCTCTGGCAGCCATGTGTAAATATTATGCATCGGAAGTAGCTAACGATGTGACAAGGGCTTGTGTACAGCTTTTGGGCGGATATGGTTATACAAGGGAATATCCTATTGAAAGAATGCACAGAGATGCGAAAATTACAGAGATATATGAAGGAACTTCCGAAGCAATGAAGATGATAATATCCGGATTGATGAAGATCAATTAAGCTATTGATTCATAGGTAAAATGAAAGGAATGATTGTCAATATGAAAATAGTGGTTTGTATAAAACAAGTTCCGGATACTACTGAAGTAAGATTGGATCCTAAATCGAATACACTTATCAGAGATGGTGTGCCAAGTATTATTAATCCTGATGATAAAGCGGGAATCGAAGCAGCGTTAAGACTGAAGGAAAAAGTTGAAGATAGTATAGTAACGGTTATGTGCATGGGCCCTCCTCAGGCTGACGCTGCTTTAAGAGAGGCGCTTGCAATGGGATGCGATGATGCTGTCTTACTTACCGATAAGGCATTTGGAGGTTCTGATACATGGGCTACATCTTCAATTATTGCATCAGCACTTAAAAAGCTGGAATTTGATGTGATTATTACCGGACGCCAGGCTATTGATGGTGATACTGCCCAGGTTGGGCCTCAGATCGCAGAGCATCTTGGAATTCCGCAAGTATGTTATGCAGAAAAAATTGAGATTAAAGAGGATAAGTTACTTATATGGCGGCAATTTGAAGACCGCTGCCATATCATAAAAGTTGGTATACCTTGTTTAATAACCGCACTGTCAGAAGTGGCAAAACCAAGATATATGTCGGTTGGCGGTATTGTTGATGCTTATCATACAAAGGAAGTCATGATCTGGTCTTATGAAGACATTATGGATACTTTAGATGTTTCAAATATAGGATTAAAAGGCTCTCCGACAAGAGTAACTAAATCTTTTACGAAAGAAGCGAAAGGTACCGGCGCCGTATTAAAAAACCTTACTGATGATGAAGCGGTTACAGCAATCATGGCGAAGTTTAAAGAGAAGCATATTATATAGCCCTAAGGAGGAAAAGATGAGCAAAGATATTTATGTATTTGCTGAACAAAGAGATGGAATTTTATCAAAAGTCGGTCTTGAACTGATAGGGAAAGCAAGAGAACTGGCAGATGTTCTAGATCAGAAAGTAGTGGCAATACTCTTAGGCTCCGGTGTTAAAGCAGAAGCAAAAATACTGATTGAATATGGTGCTGATAAATCTATCGTTGTAGATCATCCAATATTGGAGGAATATATAACAGAGCCATACACAAAGGCTATCAATCTTATTCTCATTGATAAGCAGCCGGAAATTGTTTTATTTGGTGCGACATCGATTGGGCGTGACTTGGCTCCTAGAGTTTCAGCTAGGATTCATACCGGATTGACGGCGGATTGTACGAAATTGGAAATTGACACAGAAACAAAGCTTTTGCTTATGACAAGGCCTGCTTTCGGAGGAAATATTATGGCAACTATTCTTTGCCAGGATTTTAGACCTCAGATGGCGACTGTCCGCCAAGGTGTCATGACAGCTTTGAAGAGAGACAGTTCAAGAAAGGGCGAGATAGAAGAAATAAATATTGAATTTGTCGCATCAGATATGAATGTAGAAATCATCCGAATTAAAAAAAAGACAAAGAAATCTGTTGATATTACGGAAGCAAAATATATTGTTTCAGGTGGACGCGGTATTGGAACGGCTGATAAGTTTGATATGCTGAGGAGCTTAGCTGATGAATTGGGGGCGGAAGTAGCAGCCTCAAGAGCTTGTGTAGACAATGGATGGATAGATAAAAATTATCAGGTTGGTCAGACTGGTAAAACCGTAAGGCCTGATTTATACATAGCTTGCGGTATATCAGGGGCGATTCAGCATGTGACCGGCATGGAAGATTCGGAGCTGATTATTGCCATTAATAAAAATGAAGCTGCACCCATTTTTGATATTGCAGATTTAGGAATCGTAGGTGATATGAACAAAATAATCCCGAAGCTTACGGAATCTCTTAAAAAGAGCAAAAGAATTGAAGGCATGGTGTAATAAGCATTAAGGATTCCGAGAAGATATAATAAATACTAGGAGGTATTATAATGACAAACAAGGAATTGGAACAATTCAATGCCAATCGCAAGATTTGGCAAGTATGTGCTATCACCGACAACTTGGAAAAAACAATGCAGGCATGGGTGGATACATTAAAAATAGGACCATGGAAGGTCAGAAGCTTTGATGATACGTCTATGAAGAACCTTAAAGTTGGAGGAAAGGCCGTCAATGAACCCTTTAAATTTATGATAGCTATTACGACGGTTGGAGACTTTGAAATTGAAATCATCCAGCCTGTCTACGGGCCGACAATTTATCAGGAATATCTGGATCGCCGGGGACCCGGCCTGCATCATATTAAGGAGAAGCTTTCAGATAAAGATCTGAAAAAGGTAATGAAGGAATATGAAGAGAATGGTATTCCTGTGCTGCAGACCGGACAGTTTTTTACGGATATCCATTCCTATATGGGAACCGAACCCAATGTGGATTTTATTTATGAAATTGGAAATTGCCCATTTATTGAGGTGCCTGAAGGGATGACAAAAATTTTCCCTTATGAAAGTGAAGAATAATTGAGGCTAATGTGATTGGAGGATTTACATATGAGTAAGAAAATATTAGTTGTTTTTATGGTATTTGCATTAGTTACTGTATTATGTGCAGGTTGTTCCGATGGGACACCGGTTGATACAGCCGCATCTGAGACGGAAGCTGCAAAAACTGATGCCACAGTGACGGTAGGAGAAACGGATACCGAAGATGCTCAGTATACGATTGCGACAGTTGTTAAAATTACAGGTATTGCCTGGTATGACAGGATGGAAGTAGGACTTGAAAAGTTCAGGCAGGATACAGGGGTGGATGCGTACATTACCGGTCATAACACTGCAGATCCGGCTGAACAGGCCAGAGTTATTGAAGACTTGATTGCCCAGGGTGTTGATGCTTTGATTGTTATTCCAAATTCAACAGAAGCCGTTGAACCGGTTCTACAAAAGGCAAGAGAAGCAGGCATTGTTGTTATTGCCCATGAAGCGACAGATATTCAGAATGCGGATTATGATTTAGAGGCTTTTGATAATGTGGAATACGGAGAACATTTGATGGAGAATCTGGGTGAACTCATGAATGGGGAAGGGAAATATACGACATTTCTAGGTGCGTTGACAGCAACTTCACATAATATCTGGGTGGAATCAGCCGTAAGCTTACAAGAGGAAAAATTTCCAAATATGGAATTGGTTTCGAATAAAAACGAAACACAAGAGGATTCTGAAGTGGCATATACAAAGACAAAGGAATTATTAATGGCATATCCTGATCTTATAGGTTTTCAGGGATCCGCTATGGCAGATATTCCCGGTGTTGCCAGAGCTATTGAAGAGGCCGGAAAAGAAGATAATACGATTGTTTTAGGCACTTGCCTTGTATCTTCGGCAGAGCAGTTTCTTGAGTCAGGTGCAATTGATATGATTTCATTCTGGGATCCGGCAGATGCAGGCTATGCACTTAATGAATTAGCACTTAAAATTCTTCAGGGAGAAGAAATATATGACGGAATCAGTTTGACACCCGATGGATATCAGGATTTAAAACTAGATGGAACGGTATTGCATGGTAAGGCCTGGATTGATGTGACAAAAGATAATATGAATGATTACGATTTCTGATTTTAAAATCCGCATTGTAGGCGGTAGTGTCAAGTGATTTATGAAAAACCAGGGTTAAAAAAAATGCCCAACTGAACCTTGAAAATTGCAGATATTTATACCAATAAGCTCTCCGAGGGCTTAGGGCGTTGCCCTAAGTACCCAC
>Ga0153972_1000802_pt1 | contig 10322 bp, 9 predicted proteins | sample TSGA056MetaG_FD_104732 | JGI IMG/M metagenome (GOLD analysis project Ga0153972, IMG submission 104732) | Attine ant fungus gardens microbial communities from Georgia, USA - TSGA056 MetaG | ecosystem: Host-associated > Fungi > Mycelium > Unclassified | place: USA: Georgia, George L Smith State...
GTCGTAAATCCGGAGGAAGTAAATATCGCTGATATGCTTCAGGATACCGCTTCTGGCGTGATTGTTCAGCTAAGGGCTGGAAGCAGTCTGGGAAGCGGGGTTATCTTTAAGCTGGATGAAAAGGAGATGATTGTGGTTACGGCTGCTCATGTCATCGCGGATGCGGAAAATGTAAAACTGCTGCTGAAAGACGGAAGCACACAGGAAACGGCGGGAATCTATTGTTCCGAAAGTGCAGATGTGGGATTTTTGCGGTTGGATATGAAAGATGTGGAATTAGTGGATTCCGGATTGATTCAGTATGCGGTGACAGACCGGGAGACATTTGACGCTCTGGCGGCCGGCGACGGGATTATTGTAATGGGATCCCGTGACGGGATTGCCGCCAATGCTTATGAAGGAGAAATTTTGGAGCCATGGATTTACCTGGAGGATTTTCAGCAGTACATGTTGTGGGGGTGGACAACGGCGAGACCGGGAATGTCAGGCGGCGGTGTATTTGATCAAAGCGGCCGCTTCATCGGAATTCTGTGCGGCGGCAATGAGGATAATGAGATTGCGGTGCTGCCCTTAAGTATCATTCTGTCTGAATTTGATATGTTTTTTGGCTTATAAAACTTTCATAATTCAAGCTATTGACAATCTGAAAATAATGGTAGACAATTAAAAACAATGATTTTATAACGGTTTATAGGAACTAGAGAAGGAAAGGATATGTGAATACTATGATAAAAATTGATATAGTGTCCGGCTTTTTAGGCGCAGGCAAGACAACGTTGATAAAAAAATTGCTGAAGGAAGCTTTAGCTGATACCAAAGTTGTCCTGATAGAAAATGAATTCGGTGAAATCGGAATTGACGGCGGTTTTTTGAAAGAGTCCGGGATTGAAATTAAAGAAATGAATTCCGGCTGTATTTGCTGCTCGCTGGTAGGTGATTTTGGGGCTTCGCTGAAAGAAGTGTTAACGATATATACTCCGGAAAGAGTATTGATTGAACCTTCAGGTGTTGGAAAATTATCCGATGTCTTAAAAGCTGTGGAGGACGTTGCCAAGGATCTGGACGTTAAAGTCAGCAGTGCTGTGGTGGTAGTGGATGTCTCCAAGTGTAAAATGTATATGAAAAACTTTGGGGAGTTTTTCCTCAATCAAGTGGAGTATGCCGGTACCATAATTTTAAGCAGAACTGATAAACTTTCCGCCGAAAAAGTGAGTGATTGTGTGGCGATACTAAGAGAGCATAATGATAAAGCAGCTATTATCACGACATCATGGGATCAGCTGGATGGTGAGGATGTTCTGAAAGCAATGGAAGGTTCCGGCGGTCTGGATGAAATGCTGAAAGAAATGCTGGAGCACGCGCAGGAAGAACATCATCATGACCATGATCATGGCGAAAGCTGCACTTGCGGCTGCCACAATCATCATCATGAAGGACATGACCACAAGTGCCATCATCATGAAGAACATAATCACGACCACGACCATGATCATGATCATGATGATCATCATGCGGATGAAATCTTTGCCAGTTGGGGGATGGAAACCCCTAACGCATATAGCCGGGAAGAAATCGGCGATATTTTGACAGCTCTGGACAGCGGTGATTATGGTGTGGTTCTTCGGGCCAAGGGAATGGTGCCAGATCAGGATGAAACTTGGATTTATTTTGATCATGTACCGGCGGAACATGATATCCGGGACGGTAAACCGGACATAACCGGTAAATTCTGCGTAATCGGTGCGGAACTGAAAGAAGATAAACTCGTGGAGTTATTTCGCAAATAATTATAGAAAGGCGGCGAAAAGATGAAACCGGTATATGTAATTAATGGTTTTCTGGAAAGCGGCAAGACAGAATTTATTACGTTTACTTTAGCGCAGTCTTATTTTCAGGCTAAGGGCAAAACTCTGCTAATTCTTTGCGAAGAAGGGGAAGTAGAGTATGATAATAAGCTGCTTCAGGATAGCCATACGGAAATGGAAATCATCGCGGATGAGGAGAACTTCACGCCTTCTTATCTGATAGAAATGGAAAAGCGTTACAAACCGGAACGTATTATTATTGAATACAATGGGATGTGGAATTTTAAGAATTTTAAGCTGCCATGGCATTGGAAGGTGGAACAGCAAATTACCATTATTGATGGCTCCACATTTCCCATGTATTATACCAATATGCGTTCGCTTCTGGCGGAGATGCTCCGTAAATCAGAATTAATCGTATTTAACCGCTGTGACGGCATTAGCGATTTAAATGCTTATAAGCGAAATGTAAAAGCGGTAAATCCTTCGGCAGATGTGATTTTTGAAGATACTAATGGTGAAATTAATGAGATATTTGAAGATGATTTGCCGTATGACTTAAGCAAGGATGTGCTGGAACTGGATAATCAGGGATATGGAATCTGGTATCTGGATTCCATGGATCACCTGGAGCGCTATGAAGGGAAGAAAATTCAATTTACTGCCATGGTGTTAAGGCCGGATAATTTCCCGCGGGGTTATTTTGTTCCCGGACGGATGGCAATGACCTGCTGCGCGGATGATCTGGCATTTCTGGGATACGTGTGTAAATATGACGGTGCCGATGCATTAAAGCAGAAAGAATGGGTAAAGGTAAACGCTGAGGTCAGGAAAGAATATTGGCAGGATTATAACGGTGAGGGCCCGGTATTACATGCCATTCGAGTGGAGAAAGTGAAGGCACCAAAGGAAGAAGTCATTAATTTTGCCTGAGTGAAAAGTAATCATGGTGCAGAAATGAATAAGCAATATTAAAGTCATATTAAGCAACCTATGCTAAGAAGAGGGTGCTGCCAGATAACTATCAATCAGTTATCTGGCAGCACCCTGGTTGTAATGGAGATGGACAAAGTTAACTCAGATCTGCCAATATATATTGAGATATCTTGCAAAGAAAGGATAAATTTGATAGTATTACTTAAATACGCACAACCGCAAAAACCGGCGGGCCGTGGAAAGGCATTAAGACGATGACATTGGATTCAGATAAAGAAGTTCAGTTGTGGAAAAGCAGGTTCCGGGATTTGGCGGTACGGGCTTATCGGCAGAATATTTATACTTTTTCGGGCTTTCTTGGGCTTAGTGAGCAAGATGTTTTCTGGACGATGACATCCGAGCTGCCTCACATTCCTTTTCAGCTGTGGGGAGGAACCAGGCAGGCGGACCGCAAAATCCTGCGCTTCGGTTCCATGGAGGAATTGGGATATGAAGACCCATATCCGCTCATCTGTATTCATATAAAACCGCTGCAGGAGAAGTTTTCTGATGACTTCACTCATAGAGATTTTCTTGGTGCTCTGATGAAGCTTGGTATCGAAAGAAGCACCCTGGGTGACATCATGGTTGGAAATAAGGAGGGGTATCTTTTCTGCCTGAATTCCATTGGCGATTTTATTTGCGATAATTTAAATAAAGTCCGACATACCAATGTGTGCTGCACCATCACCGGGGAATGGACGGAATTTGTCGGGGAAGAGCCGGAGCCGGCCGAACTTCAGGTTTCTTCGGAGCGAATTGACGCTTTTATTGCCAAGGTCTACAACAAATCCAGAAAAGATGCTTTGGAGTTGTTTCGTTCAGGCCGGGTATACGTAAACGGACGTCTTTGTGAAAGCAGCTCGCGTTTGCTAAAAGAAGAGGATTCGGTCAATGTAAGGGGATTCGGTAAATTTGTATACTTGGGGTTGCAGCATGAAACCAGAAAGGGGAAGCTTTGTATCCGGGTTAGGATTTACCGGTGAGCGCTGAAGAAATACGGAAGATAAAGCAGGAGGGCAGGAGATTTGTATACATATATTTTACCACAATGGGTTTTTATCTTTTATTTATATTGTTTTTTGGGGTGGTGTTTTGAATCACTGGTGGTTTCTGTCACCGAAAAGAAATGGGTGAACCGGGGATTTATGCGGGGGCCATTTTTACCATTATATGGCAGCGGCGGAATAATGATGCTGTTGGTGTCCATGCCTTTTCAAGATAATATCCTGCTGGTATATGTTGCCGGATGTATTGGGGCAACAGCCTTGGAATTTGTAACCGGAGTGGTTATGGAAGCCTTGTTTAAAGTCCGCTATTGGGATTACTCTGACAAGAAATTTCAATTTAAGGGGTATATTTGTTTAGGTTCCACGTTAGCCTGGGGGTTATTGACCATTCTGATGACGGAAGTAATTCATAAATGGATCGAAGGTTTTGTCCTTGCCATACCGATAAATTGGCTTACGGCTATCACCTTGATTCTTACGGCGTTAATATTCAGTGACTTTGCTTTATCCTTCCGGGCTGCTCTTGATCTTCGGGATATTCTGGTAAAATTGGATCAGGCCAAAAAAGAGATGGTGCTTATGCAGAAACGGCTGGATGTTATTATTGCCTTAACCAATGAAGAACTCTCCAACCGTAAGGATGAATTCAACAGTCGGAAAGATGAATTCACGGAGAAAATATCGGAAGGAATTGAGACCCGAATTGAGGATCTGGTGAATAGTATTGAGGATAAGCTGGAAAGCATCAAGAACCTGGCCAAAGGAAAATCAGCGTCGGATTACCCTGACGGAGTGAAAGAAGAACTTTGGGATATCCGTAAGAGATTCAGTAAAAGCGAAGCGGATCGGGATAGAGTGGGAAGGCTGAAGGAATTTTATCAAAAAAGAATACTGCGATCCAACCCCACCATGAGTTCTTCTAAATTTAAAGAAGCTTTGGATGAATTGAAAAAGAAAGCCCAGAAGAACGAAGAAGACTGATAGCTTTTTTCTTTTGTAAAGAAACAGCCGCATGGCCGACAGTCAGGAATATTGTTATGACGGCCGATGCGGCTTTATTTGTCCACTCTATTTTCTTCATAACAAATCTTGTTACTATTCAGCTCTATGGGCTTCATATAAACGTTTGATGCCAAATCCAACTTAACACGCCCCGATGAGATATTATTTCCATAACTGTTTGATGAGTGATACAAAAAGTATGGGTATCATACTGATAAACAGGATTATTAAATTTTGATCTTTTTCGATTTTTTTTTACATATTATAAACTATTATGACACTTGCTTCATATAATATATTATGAATTACATTTTTTCGAGGAGGAGAATTATGTATAATAAAGTGGATGATTGTGATCAGCGTGAAGATTATTGTAAAATGAATCGCTGCAACTGTAGAAATGATATGTGCAGTGAGAAATGTAATTGTAAATGTTGTATCGGGCCGACGGGTCCTCAAGGTGAACGCGGACCTAAGGGCTGTCCAGGGCCAAAAGGTTGTCCGGGATCTCAGGGCCGCCCGGGACCTCAAGGACCTGCGGGGGCGGACGGTGAATCCGCTTATGAGATTGCCATAGAAAATGGTTTCGACGGTACCGAAGAAGAGTGGCTGGAAAGCCTTAAAGGAGCCGCCGGTCAGGCGGGATCACAGGGCCCGCAGGGTGAGCAGGGCCCGCAGGGTGAGCAAGGCCCGCAGGGTGAGCAAGGACCGCAGGGTGAGCAAGGACCGCAGGGCGAGCAAGGACCGCAGGGGGTTCAGGGTTCTGCGGGACCTACCGGCTCAAGCGGGGTGACAGGTGCAGACGGTAAGTCTGCATATGATATAGCGGTAGATGAGGGCTTCGAGGGCACGGAGGAAGAGTGGCTGGAGAGCTTAGTCGGCCCCGCAGGACCGCAGGGTGATCCAGGTCCAGCGAGTCCCTTTTTATCAAGCTTTGTAGAAGGTCTGGCATTTGGCGCGACGATTCCCGACAAAGGAGAAATTGAGTTTGGTTGGTGGTACGAAAAAGTTGGCACTGATATTGAATTTACCGGATCCAGTTCAACCTTTACGATAATAAACCCCGGTCTCTACCTTGTAGAGTGGAGTATAAATTTAAGATATGGCAATCCACCTACAACCATCACCTTAAACGAAAACGGAAAAAGAAATGATTACTCCGCATCCTCAAGCTCATCTGGATATGGCAATTTGTCATCAGGGGCATTAATCCGGGTTTCCACCGCCCCTTACACCATAGCCCTTGTCAATTATAGCGGCAGCCCTATAACAATAGAAGCTATTAATATTAGCAACAGCGCGGCGTCAATACGGATTTTGAAATTCGCAGACGGGCCAACCGTATAACAGATTGATTGCAGCCGACATCTATTCGAACCATAATTCACTTGACATCTTAAGGGGATTGGCATATAGTAAAATTGTAAATAAGTATTTGTTCTGAGTTTTTATATTTGGAAACCTGTGAGAAAGAGAAGTAGGCATAAGGATTATTTCAGAGAGCCGCCGGCGGTGGGATGGTGGTATATGAATTGTGGTGAATGGACTTTTGAGGCCGGCCCGAAATCAGTAGGTGTCGGTGGGATCCGGACCCATTATCAAGCCGGCATGTATGATTGTACATGGGAAAAGTGGACGTAAGTCAATTTGAGTGGTACCGCGATGATAATTACCTTTTGGTTATTATTACCGTCTCAAATGCGTAAAAGCATTTGAGACGGTTTTTTATTTCATAGAATATTCCGTAGGAGTATCCTTTGAAATAAAAACCCTTCGGGGAGCAATTTGATTTTTTTAAAATTAAAAAGGAGAGAGATTATTATGAAGAAGAGATTTTTAACAGTATTATTAACGGCAGCAATGGGACTGGCATTGGCGGGATGCGGTTCCGGAACCGACAATGAAGGATATACCATCGGCATTTCCCAATTTGCTGTCCATGGTTCCCTGGATAACTGTCGGGAAGGATTTTTGGCGGGCCTTGCGGAGGAGGGAATCGTGGAAGGGGAGAACTTGACGGTTCAGTATGTAAATGCCCAGGCGGATTCCGGTACAGCGGGACTGACGGCGGATAACTTTGTCAGCAAAAAGGTGGACCTGATTTGCGCAATCGCCACTCCAAGTGCCATGACGGCTTATAATTCCACCATGAATACCAATATTCCGGTTATCTATACCGCCGTTTCCGACCCGGTGGAAGCCGGATTGGCCAATGAAGACGGTACTTCCGTTGGCAATATTACCGGCACCTCCGATGCCCTGGCGGTGGACGCACAGCTGCAAATGATCCGGGAGATATTGCCGGACGCAGTGAAAATCGGCATTATCTATACCACCAGCGAAGCCAATTCCATCAGTACCATTGCGGAATATAAGGAAAAAGCCGGAGAATATGGATTTGAAATTGTGGATAAAGGTGTGACAGCCCTTTCCGAGGTATCATTGGCGGCAGCGGATCTGGTAAGCAAGGTGGACTGCATTACCAACTTGACTGATAATACAGTGGTCAGCGGACTGCAGACTGTCTTGGATGAGGCTAATAAAAAGAATATCCCAGTGTTTGGTTCCGAGGTAGAGCAGGTTAAGGCCGGTTGTGTTGCATCCATGGGATTAGAGTATTATGAGCTTGGCCGGCAGACCGGTATCATGGCTGCCAAGGTTCTGAAAGGGGAAGCGAAAGCATCCGAAATGAAATATGAAGTAATCAGCGAACCCAGTCTTTATATTAATTTGGCAGCGGCCGGCAAGATTGGCCTTCAATTGGAAAATACATTTATTCAGAGTGCATATCAGACTTTTGATGAAATTGTGGTAAAATAGTCAAGCTGTTCATATGATAGAGTATGGTTTGGCGGAAATGAGGTAAAATGGCTTTATTATTAAGTGTACTGGAACAGGGGATGATTTATGGGATTCTGGCGTTAGGAGTATATATTACCTATAAAATTCTGGATTTTCCAGATCTTACGGTGGATGGCAGTTTTCCCTTTGGGGCGGCGATTACGGTGCGGATGATTGGAACCTTGGGACTGAATCCGCTTCTGACACTGCCGGTTTCCTTCCTTGGAGGAGCTATTGTGGGGATGCTCACCGGCTTGATTCATGTAAAGCTGAAGGTAAGAGACCTGTTATCCGGAATTATAATGATGACCGGCCTTTATACCATTAATCTCTGGATGGCGGGCACCGGTTATGTCCCGATATTTAATAAAGAGACTATTTTTGATAATGCCCTGGTAAATACCTTGACCAGGGGACTGCCTTCCTTTTTAACGGATCTGAAGACCGTTTTTATTATCTTCTTAATTACCGTCGCGGCAAAATATCTGCTTGACTGGTATCTGCACACTAAGTCGGGTTTTCTGCTTCGGGCGGTGGGTGATAATGACACCATTGTTACCAGTATTGGGGTGGATAAAGGATTGGTTAAGATTACCGGTCTGTCTATCGCCAATGGCTTGGTTTCCTTAAGCGGCTGCATTTATGCCCAGCAGCAGCGGAGCTTTGAGATTTCCATTGGTACCGGCGCTGTAGTGATTGGTCTGGCCAGTGTGATTATTGGCACCAGTCTGTTTAGGCGGCTAACCTTACTTCGGGTCACCAGCAGTGTTATCATCGGTTCGATTCTTTATAAGGCCTGTGTTGCTCTGACTATGTATGTTGGTATAGATGCCAATGCCATTAAACTGGTGACCAGCGTATTATTCCTGGTAATCCTGATCGTCAGCATGGAAAGGAAGAAGGTGAGGTAGATGCTTAGGTTGGTTCATATATCCAAGAATTACAATCCCGGCTCTGTTAATGAAACCTGTCTGTTTCAGGATTTTGATTTTACCGTTGCGGATGGTGAATTTGTTTCGGTGGTAGGCAGCAATGGCTCCGGTAAGACCTCCATGTTAAATATTATCTGCGGCAGTATTGACGTGGATCAGGGTAGTATTATGGCGAATGATGAGAATATTACGAAAAAGAAAGATTACCTCCGCCAGAAAAAAATCGGCCGTGTGTACCAGGATCCCGCGAAAGGAACCTGTCCCAACATGACTATTCTGGAGAATCTTTCCATTGCGGATAATAAGGGAAAACCTTATAATCTGGGACGTGGCATTAACAAAGGCCGGATGAAAGCCTATCAGGATCTGCTGCGGCCGCTGAACCTTGGTCTGGAAGATAAATTGGGGGTTATGGTCGGTTCCCTTTCGGGCGGGCAAAGGCAGGCTCTGACGCTGCTGATGGCCACTATGACGCCCGTTGATTTTTTAATATTGGATGAACACACTGCGGCCCTGGATCCCAAAACTGCCGAGGTCATTATGGAACTCACCGACCGTATCGTGCGGGAGAAAAAAGTGACCACCATAATGGTCACCCACAACCTCCGATATGCGGTGGAGTATGGCAGCCGTTTGGTGATGATGCACGAAGGAAAGGTAATTATTGATAAGGCAGGAGAAGAAAAAAGGCAGCTTCATACGGAAGAAATTATGGGTATTTTTAATCAGATTAGCGTAGAATGCGGGAATTAAAAATAAGGATATACAGGGGAGGCAGTATCTATGATTTCTTTAATGATGGATGGAATTGAAATCAAGGAAAGGATAAAATCCGTGCTGATTGTACTTTTGGCGTTACTGTTGGTGGTCCGGCAGGCATCATTAATCGGCAGGGAAGAGATACTGTCAGAAACCTCCGCGGACGACGCGGTTATTACACTGAAGGAGACGGAAGCGGCAGCTGCGGAAAACAATCCGGTGGATATTTTTTTTCAGGAAATAAAGATCGATTATTTATCGGCTGTTACGAAAAGGGACTTTGCCAATATTTATTTGGATTGCTGGGAAAAAGAACTGGAAAACGGGTATGATATGATTAAAATACAGGCCGATGCCATCGTTAGTTATCCGGACGGCTATATTGCCCAATCCCGGGAAGCGTGCCTGCAATATGCGGAGTCCCAAGGATGGCTGGAAGCCTATTACAGCGTTGGCGGAAATGAGGGGGAAGCGTTTTATTGTGCGTATATCTATGCCAAAGCGGAACTGATTAAGGAAAATACCTTAAGAATTTATGTTTTGATGGAAAGGGACGGATTAGATACATATATCTTTGATGAAGCTGAGGTATTGAGTGAACTGGAAAGTGTAAAGTGTGAGAAGTACTTCTAAGCCCCATAGAACAGGGGCTAAGAAGTACTATATCTCACACCGAAGAATGTCTCTGCAAGCCATTCTTACGAAGAATATACTTCATGGAATGTTCATACCGGAGGGCTATCTATTTGACGCCGTTTTTAAGCACCGAATAGATAGCTTTTTTGAGAGTCTACTTTGAGAGTCTACTTTGAGAGTCTACTTAGACAGCTCAGAGTATTTTTCTTCGCAATATTTACAGCGATATGTTTCTTTTACCGCATCGGCCAGAATAAATATATGGGGCAGTTCCTGCTCGATAGAGGTGATGCAGCGGGGATTACGGCAGCGGATGACATTTTTTATTTGCTTGGGCAGGATCAGTTCTTTTTTGGCCACAA
>Ga0153972_1000805_pt1 | contig 10307 bp, 9 predicted proteins | sample TSGA056MetaG_FD_104732 | JGI IMG/M metagenome (GOLD analysis project Ga0153972, IMG submission 104732) | Attine ant fungus gardens microbial communities from Georgia, USA - TSGA056 MetaG | ecosystem: Host-associated > Fungi > Mycelium > Unclassified | place: USA: Georgia, George L Smith State...
CTATCTGCTCTTCTCCGCCACTGATGCGTGTTTCAGCATGGCGCAAGCGACTCCGACAAGCATCCCAACCACTATTGAAATAATAAGGGTAAGACAGAAATAACCGGGAAACACGTTAAGGCCAAGCAGCAATCCGGCCACAGCGCCTACGATGATCCCCAACAGCGAAAAGCCGCCGTAATACAGACCAACAGCTTCATCCATAGCAGGGTTGCGGGACTGAAAATACTCCATATATTTGTCCCGAATGTCAGCGGACTGGTCGCTGCCGCTATCAGCTTTCAGGGCCGCTTTTGCCATTTCCAGCGCTTCATTTTCCGTATGTCCCTGCTCAACTAAGTCGGCAATATGATCACTCATGTAAAGCGTCAGATCATCTCTGGCCTCCATTGTCTGCTGGGAGGTTAGCTTGAATTTCGACATTTTCTTTATAATCTTATCCTTTGTCTGCCCGGTTTTGCGTCCCAGGCGTTCAAAATAGCTGATCTCGGCACTATTCAAGTGCTTACCGGCCTCCTCGCTTGCGAAGCGCCGTATATCCTCTTGCGTCTCCCTGCTCAAATTCATTCGGAATCTTCCCCTTTCAATTTCTCAATTTTGTCTGATAGAAAGCTCCACTTTTCCCAGAATAGTATGAGGTCTTCTTTCCCTTTCTGGTTCAGTGTGTAAAACTTGCGCGGCGGCCCCAACTCGGATGGCTTTTTCGTAATGTTCACCAGCTTGTTTCTCTCAAGACGCACCAGCACGGTATAGACCGTACCCTCTGCAATATCCTGAAAGCCCAACAGCTTTAGCTTGCGCACGATCTCATATCCGTAGATTTCGCCCTTGCCGATGATTTCAAGAATCATTCCCTCTAGGACGCCTTTTAACATCTCGCTTAAATTATCAATAAGTATCATCTCCTTCTGCGCAGCTACTCTTTATTGCTTAATACCGGCTACATAGTAACACGAAGTAGGGCGTATGTCAATATCATTTTGTGGCGTAAGAGGTGCGGGAAAAACGATGTTTACAAAAAAAGAACAGAGTATAAATCAGGCTTTCGATTGATGAAACGGTTTGGGTGGAATATGGCCGGTATGGCGTTGAATATCCCGCACCGCTTACGCCCCCATTCACATCGCCATTCATTCCCGTTCCACAGACATTGAGAACAATCGGATTGCCTGCTTTTTCCAGGCGTTCTTTCAAGCTATAGCTTAAAATAAACCAGCTTAAATTATCCAAAGCAAAAGTAACTTCAAATCCTTCTGTTGTTTGGGTTCGCATTTTACGATGCTTCGTTGTGAAAAAAAGCAATGCGCCGAGAGCATCAAAACGACCTTTTACTTCATCAATGATCCGTTGGTTTTCTTTAATCAAATTCAAATTAGCCTGAATATATACTGCGCATTCTGCTGCGCCCAATTGCCTTGCCTCATTATTAAACGCATCGCCGCTTGCCGCTGAACTTCCGATTACGATTATGCTGCCGCCTTTTGATACTTCGGGTTGAATTTAACTCCGCTTCGTAATGACATTGTATTTAGATTGACAGTAAGCTGGAATAGCTTAACAAAATCTACCTGCATTAAGCAATGAAAGGTAACAGTAATAACTAACTATAAAAAAGAAAAGAACCTATCCTGTAGGTTCTTTTCTTTGGAGCTAATGAGGAGACTCGAACTCCTGACCTGCGCATTACGAATGCGCTGCTCTACCGACTGAGCTACATTAGCATGTATGGGAAAGCGGAGCTGCCACCCCCTTTTTGGTTGTCATAGAATCGCGTCGGCCGTGCTTTTGATTTGGCCCACCTTACTAACAATCAGAGACCCCTTCATTATGAGTGAAGTGCTCTATCGACTGAGCTACAGAAGCATTTTAGAATTTTTGCTCTGTTATTTTACCATACGACGATTCCAAAGTCAACTCAAACTGCACATCTGCTTTATTACTATTTGTATTATTATTTCATTTAGAAATCCCCTCCATTTAGACACGAAAAAGTCAACTCGGAGATTTAAACAAAAGTTCCTCTGTAATTTCCAATTATCTCTTTTGAATTAGAAAATGTTATGTAATTATTATTGGATATATTTAATTATTACTTAACATAAATTGAAGTCATAAAATCCATGTCAAGGAGTTATCTACATTGTCAACACACTTTTCAACAGGCTGATTCTAAGCAATACCAATTGCTTAGCAGAACTATGCAAAAAATGTTCATAAACCGGAATTAGAGTTTTGATTTTACAGTCAGCCAGAAATAGTTCACATAACGCATTATGATAAGGCTATTGTTTTATATATCAATAAAAAATCCACTGTCACGCAATGAGACGAAATCGTCCTTGCTGACAATTATGTGATCCCTCAAGATGATGCCTATCATTGTCAAGGCTTTGTTGAGAGTCTTTGTCGCTGACAGGTCGCTGTTTGACGGAAGGCAATTTCCCGAAACATGATTATGCGACAGTACAACGCCCACCGCATTGTCTTTTAATGCAAGGTCCACTATCATGCGCGCAGAAATATCCACACGGTTCATAATTCCTCTTGCTAATTCGTGACAGCTAATAACCTCACACTTGCTGTCAAGGGTTATAAGATAGGCCAACTCCTCCTTTGCATAGGCATAATAAGGAATCAAAAAATTGCCGACATCCTCGCTGTTTTGCAAAATTACACCGGGTGTGTTGTCGCTCGTGAGATACCTCTTGTTGATTGATGTTACAAGCTTAATTAGGGTTGCGGCGTTTTCTCCGACACCCTCAATCTTCTTAAGGTCTTCAACGTCTGCTTCCAGCACCCGTGACAAGCTTTTGAAGCTGTTAAGCAAATGATGGGCTGTTTCGTTTGTGTCGCATCTGGGCAATGCATAGAACAGTAGCAGCTCCAGCGCTTCTATGTCAGAAAAGCTTTCGAGCCCATGATCTATGAAGCGGCTTTTAAGCCGCTGCCTGTGTCCGTCATGTATGCTCATTTAAATGCTCCTTTTTAATCTAAATCCATGTTTGCATATGCGTTCAGATCGCTTGATGCAATATTTCCATCCAGATATTCATAATAGCCCTGCGAGCCAATCATTGCGCCATTGTCGCCACATAGCTTAAGGGGCGGAATAAACAGTTCCATTCCCTCTTTTTCGCAGGCCATTGCAAAGTCTGATCTTATGCGCTCGTTTGCGGCGACACCGCCTGCGACGCAGAGCTTGTTATATCCGCACTGTTTTGTTGCGGCAATCGCCCTTGGTACCAAGCTGTCGCTCACTGCTTTCGTAAAGCTTGCGCACAGTGAAGACCTGTCAAGGCTCTCGCCTTTCTGTTCGGCATTATGAACAATGTTGATTACAGATGTTTTAAGCCCTGAAAAGCTCATATCAAGTGCGAATCCATCAATTTTGGATATTGGGAGTAAAAACGCCGTGTCGTCGCCGCCCTGCGAGAGAGCCTCAACATGCTTTCCTCCCGGATATGGAAGCCCCAGAACTCGTGCGGTTTTATCGAAGCACTCGCCTGCTGCGTCATCTCTTGTTGCACCGAGTGTTGCCATCTGCGTGTAGCTTCTAACGTCCACTATCAGCGTGTTGCCGCCCGAAATTGCGAGGCAGACAAATGGCGGCTCAAGGCTAGGGAATGCAAGATAATTTGCGGCGATATGCCCTTTAATGTGATGCACGGGAATCAAGGGAACACACAAGGCGGTCGCTGCACTTTTTGCAAAGTTCACGCCGACCAGAACCGCTCCGATTAGCCCCGGCGCATATGACACTGCGACAGCGTCTATATCCTTTTTGGTAATTCCTGCAGCTTCAACCGCCCTATCGGCAAGCTGGGATATAACCTCAACATGGCTGCGGGAGGCAAGTTCGGGCACAACTCCGCCATAGGTTGCATGAAGGCTCGCTTGGGAGAATATGCAGTCGGACAAAATCTCACGTCCGTCTTTCACAACGGAAACTGCGGTTTCATCACAGGTGGACTCAAACGCAAGAATGTTCATTTGCTTTTCCTCCTCAGTTGATGCCACGTGGAAAAGGGATTCGGCTTTTCCCCCGGCTTCAGCGGAATCTGTACGAATTTTCTGTAAATTATACCGCCCATGTGGCGTTTGTAATATCCGTCGTGCCGTGTTAAAATCACGTCTTCCGAAACCTCGTGTCCTGTCAAAACGGCGGTTTTGTAGTGTACTCCGAAAAGTGCGGTTTCGTAGTCTGCAATGTATGCTCCGTTTCTAAGGTAGAACTGCAACCGACGGTTTATTAGATTATCCTCCTGCTCATCTCCCGTTGGAGCTTCGATTTCGATTATGAAGACGGTGTCGGCAGGGTAATGCTTTACGGTAGCCTCCAGAATTTTCGATCCTGCGCCACGCCCTCTGATGTCCTTTGGCACGCACAGATAGTCGATCAGGCAAAAATGGGAAGAGGCCGGCTCATCCTTCCACAGGCAGATATAGCCGAGGGGGGTGCCCTCTGCGAAAAGTCCCATTATGTCATAAATGCCCTTGCTCATAAGGCTCTTCATGGAGCTGAGCGGCTTCAGCTCCGTTTGTGGAAACGCCTCCTTTAAGACTTTTTTATATGCCAGGCTTAGCTCCCCGCTTGTTAATACTCTATATTGGGTCATTTTCGTACTTCCTAAAGTTTTTTTGTTGATATCACTGCATCTTCAGTTGGTTTGACATAGTAATTCTTCCGCAATCCTACATCCTCAAAACCGTGCTTCCGGTACAACATCCGTGCAGGAGCGTTCGACTGCCGAACCTCCAGACTCATGAAGGAGAGGTTTTTTTCCCTAGCTCTTTCTTCAAGCGCCGAGATTAGAAGGTCTGCAACATGCCTTCGGCGATGCTTTTCGCTGACCGCTACGTTTGAAATGTACCCCTCGTCCAGAACGAACATTAAGCCCACGTAGCCCAGAACCTCGCTATTTTCAACTGCTGCAAGAAAAATATGGCGGTCTGTGTCGGTTTGGTTTCGCAGCGCATCCATGCTCCACGGAGAGGAAAACGTCGCCTTCTCAATTTCGTATATCTGCGCAATATGCGCACTTTGAGCATTTATTATTTCCATAAGCTATTAATGCGCCTGCGCCCAGCTTTTGCCGATTTTGGTCTCTGCTGTAAGCGGGATCTTGAGCTTTATCACATTTTGCATTTCCTCGGAAAGAATTTTACTGACTTGCTCTATTTCGCTTTCCGGACCTTCGGCAAGAAGCTCGTCGTGGACTTGGAGAATTAGTTTGGATTCTAATCCCTCCGCCTTTAGCCGATTATAAACTTTTACCATCGCAAGCTTCATTATATCGGCGGCGGCGCCTTGTATCGGCATATTAAGAGCGACTCTTTCGCCGAACGAACGAATATTGCGGTTTGAGGAATTCAGCTCGGGCAAATATCTTCGTCTGCCGTAAAGAGTTTGAACATAGCCGTCCTGCTTGGCACGCTCTACAACGCTTGCCATGTACTCTCGCACTCCGTGGTATTTTTCGAAATATGCGTCGATATATGCCTTGGCTTCGTTTTGAAAAACCCCGATATCCTGCGCAAGGGAAAACGCTGAGATACCATACACAATACCGAAGTTTACCGCCTTGGCACGGCTTCGCATGAGGGGTGTTACGTCCTCTGGCGGAACGCCAAACACCTGTGAGGCAGTTACCGTGTGTATATCTTCTCCGGACAAAAAGGCATTTATCATGGTTTCATCGTTTGAAATGTGGGCCAGCAGCCGCAGTTCGATTTGGCTGTAATCCGCATCTGCAAGAAGCTTTCCAGGAGACGCAATAAACATCTTTCTGAGCTCTGCACCCAAGGGCGAGCGCACAGGGATGTTTTGGAGATTTGGTTCTACCGACGAAAGCCTTCCTGTTGCAGTAACAGTCATCTGAAACTTCGTGTGGATTCGTCCGTCCTTGCCAATGACCTTTAGCAGCCCGTCGGCATAAGTGCTTTTCAGCTTTGAGATTTGTCGATAATTTAAAATTTCCTCTATAATATCATGCTTTCCGCACAGGGCTTCAAGAACATCGACATTTGTGCTCCAGCCTGTTTTGGTTTTTTTGCCGTGTGGCAGATTGAGTTTTTCAAAGAGGATAACGCCCAGCTGCTTTGGCGAGTTTATGTTAAATTCCTCACCTGCCAACGCCCAGATGCGCTTTTGCAGCTCAATTACTGCGGCTGATAGCGCCTTGCCGTATTCATAAAGCGCCTGCTTATCCGCCATAAATCCCTCACGTTCGCAACAAGCCAAAACTTCGCAAAGCGGAAGCTCCATATCGTACATCAGACTTGTCATTTCAAGGCTTTTCAGCTTTTCATCGAGAACCGTGTAAAGGGAAAAGGCTATGCCTGAATCATTGTGCGCACCGTCTGAAGGGTCAAGGTATTTTTCCCCAAGGCTAGACAGATTATAATCGCTTTGTGTTGAGTCCAAAAGATATGCGGCAAGCGCCGTGTCGAAAATGAAACCGTCAAGGCTGATGCCTTCCTCAAGCAGCAGCCCCATCAGGTCTTTAACATTGTGGGATACTTTCTTGATGTCTGGCGAGAAAATTGTCTTTAACAGAGCATTGTAGTCTCCGTCAAAATTGCCCCATGAGACGGCATAAACTGTTTTTCCGTCACAAATTTCAAGGCTGTCTAAGTTCTCGGCGGCAAGGACTGCGATGTATTCTGCGCTTTCAATCGCACCTAATATCTGATGCGCGGAAGCGCCTTGAATACTTTCCATCTGCTGCGACTTGTTTATGCTGATTACAGTGTCAGCACCATCTGATTCGGCAATATTCCATTTTTCAATAAAACGATTAAGCCCAAGTCGAACAAACTGCTTGTGCGTTTCAGGTGCAAAGCCCGAAAATGCCGCATTTTCCAGACAGAAATCGATAGGCGCATCTGTCACAATGGTAGCAAGCTCATAAGATTTGGCAGCCATTTCACGCCCAGCTTCGAGCTTGGAACGTACCGAGTCCTTTATATCTAGGCTTTCAAGATTATCATAAATATTCTTAATGCTGCCAAAACGGGTGACAAGATCCAAAGCGGTTTTCTCGCCGATGCCTGCAACGCCCGGAATGTTATCGGAGGCGTCGCCCATAAGCGCCTTCAGGTCAATTATTTTTATTGGCTCGAAGCCGTATTCCTCGGTAAATCTTGCAATGTCGTATTCTATCCGCTCCGTTTTGCCTGCTCGGGTTTTAATGTGTTTAACATGCGTTTTTTCGGTCACGAGCTGAAAACTGTCTTTGTCCCCCGTGATGATATCGCAGAAAATGCCCTGCTGCTCGCATTTTTTTGTAATGGTTCCAATAAGATCGTCTGCTTCAAAGCCTGCCATTTCACATCTTGCAATGCCCATCGCATCAAGGGTTTCCTTAATTATCGGCATCTGCTTTTGTAAATCCTCCGGCATGGTTTTCCGCTGAGCCTTATATGCATCAAACTGGTCATGGCGAAAGGTCGGCGCATGAACATCAAAGCATACGCAAAGATATTGGGGGTTAATTTCATCGAGCAGCATTTTCATCGTGGACAAAAAACCGTAAATCGCATTTGTAGGCAGTCCGTCAGGTGCGTTGAGCGCCCTAATCCCATAAAACGCCCTGTTCATTATGCTGTTACCGTCGATTATTACAAGTTTCATTTGTTAATTACCGCCAATCTTCAAAAAGGTTGAGCATTTATAGTTGATCCCAGCCGCACGGGCTTGGGAATGCTGGAGCTTTCTCGGCACATAAAACACCTTGCCGTCTTTTTCAAATTTCGCGCCGGTCTGCTTGAACATAAAGGGCACACCCTTTTCCTCGCACTGGTTCTTAAGAGATAAAATCCATTCGTACTTGCAAAGTCTGGCTTCCGCCCCAGACTCTCCGCCTGCAACGAGTTGATAGATGCTGTCGTCAAGATATTTAAATAGGTTTATCTGCCCAAGTAGCGGCTCGCAGGCAATGCCTTTGTGCTTTATCGGCGCTGCCTTTAGTATCGGCAGTCTGAAGTCTGCCGCTTCCTGATTCTCACAGGTACAGCAGATTGCCACATTGTCATATCCGTCGCCCCAGTCAGGCGGCAGGCAGTCCATCAGACGATGTATCCGCTTGGTTATGAACATGAAGTTCAGGTCGCGGCGGCAGCGCATCATTGCCCACGCATCAAGCCTCCACTCATCGGCATCTTCAAGCAAAAAATCCGAAGAGAAGCATGTCCAAACCGTTTGTCCGGATGCAATTTTGTATTCGCCCTTGCGGTCTTTTTTTATGGGTGCGTCGAAAGCAGCAGTTTTGCGAACATCCTGGGGGTCCCGCTCATACCTTGCGTCCATGCGATAGACATAGCAGTTTTTGCAGCCGGGAGAAAACTTCCTGCATCCGTGCCACGGATTCCAGTTGCTCATCTTATTTCACCTGAGACTTTAGTCTGATTATCATATCTCGCAGCTCGGCAGCTATTTCAAATTCCAGCATTTTGGCTGCATCCTTCATTTTCTTTTCGAGCCTTTCAATTTTCTCTTTGATTTCACGCTGCGTCATTTTTACGCCGCTGTTTTTCTTCTCTGAGGAAAAATCGGAGGATATTTCTAGTATCTCATAAACATCTTTTTTGATGGATTTGGGGACAATTCCATGCTCGGCGTTATACCGGCTTTGAATTGCACGTCGGCGCTCGGTTTCGTCAATTGCCGCTTTCATGCTGCGAGTGATCTTGTCAGCATACATTATTACAGCGCCCGATGAGTGCCTTGCGGCTCGTCCTATGGTCTGGATAAGGCTTGTTTCGCTGCGCAGAAAGCCCTCCTTATCGGCGTCTAAAATTGCGACTAGGCTGACCTCGGGGAGGTCAAGTCCCTCACGCAAAAGGTTAATGCCGATTAGAACATCGAACTCGCCAAGGCGCAAGTCACGTATAATCTCCATGCGCTCCATAACGTCGATATCATGGTGCATATAACGGCAGTGTATTCCTGCGTTTGTGAGAAACTCAGATAAATCCTCCGCCATCTTTTTCGTCAGCGTTGTAACCAAGGTACGCTCGCCTGCGGCTATGCGGCCGTTTATTGCGGAAATAAGATCATCTATCTGCCCCTCAACAGGTCTAACGCTGATTTCGGGATCCAGCAGTCCCGTGGGGCGAATTATCTGCTCGGCAGTGGCCTGGGTTCTTTCCTTTTCATACTCTCCCGGTGTTGCCGAAACGTACACAACCTGCCCGATTCGCTCCTTGAATTCATCAAATTTCAGGGGTCTGTTGTCAAATGCCGAGGGTAGTCTGAAGCCGAAGTTTACAAGGCTTTCTTTTCTGGCACGGTCACCATTGTACATAGCTTTAACCTGCGGAATTGTAGTATGGCTTTCGTCTATAAACATGATGAAATCATCAGGGAAATAATCAAGCAGCGTCATTGGAGGCGAGCCGGGGGCTCTTCCCGAAATTATCCTGCTGTAGTTTTCAATGCCGGAGCAAAAGCCAAGCTCCGTCATCATTTCAAGGTCGTAGGCAGTTCGCTGGGATATGCGCTGTGCTTCTATTAGCTTGCCATTTTCCTCAAAATATTTTACACGCTTGTCGCACTCCCGGCGAATTTCATCGGCGGCGGCGTTCATTTTCTCTTTGGTTGTTACATAGTGCGACGCAGGGTAAATTGCAATATGGCCTAACACTCTTGTCGCCATGCCTGTAACGGTGTTAATTTCGCTTATACGCTCAATTTCGTCGCCGAAAAATTCAACTCTGATCGCCTTTTCATAGGAGTAAACAGGGAAAATTTCAACTGTATCGCCGCGAACTCTGAACATATTGCGGTCAAATGCGATATCGTTCCTCTCATACCTGATATCTATTAAGCGATGCAGAAGCTGTTCAAGCTCCATCTGCTGTCCCGGCCGCAGCGAAATGACCATCTGAGCATAATCGATAGGATCGCCGAGACCGTAGATGCAGGAAACAGATGCGACCACCAGAACATCCCGACGCTCTGACAGGCTAGAGGTTGCGCTGTGGCGCAGACGTTCAATTTCATCATTTATCGAGCTGTCCTTTTCGATAAATGTGTCGGTGTGGGCGATATAAGCTTCCGGCTGGTAATAGTCATAGTAGGACACGAAATACTCTACAGCGTTTTCGGGAAAAAACTCACGGAATTCGCTGCACAGCTGGGCGGCAAGCGTTTTGTTGTGTGCCAAAACCAGAGTTGGACGGTTTAGCCGCTCGACCACGTTTGCCATTGTATATGTTTTTCCCGAACCTGTAACGCCGAGGAGCACTTGCTCGCTAAGTCCCGATTTAAATCCGCTCGTCAAAAGGTCAATCGCCTTAGGCTGGTC
>Ga0153972_1000806_pt1 | contig 10294 bp, 8 predicted proteins | sample TSGA056MetaG_FD_104732 | JGI IMG/M metagenome (GOLD analysis project Ga0153972, IMG submission 104732) | Attine ant fungus gardens microbial communities from Georgia, USA - TSGA056 MetaG | ecosystem: Host-associated > Fungi > Mycelium > Unclassified | place: USA: Georgia, George L Smith State...
CCTCATTGTTTGTACATGACACTGATTTTTATCTATAAATTATCATCTGTCCTTGAATAGAACAAAGGACTGCTCTAAGATGGTTAGGTTATCTCTATTTCAAGAACAATAGCACTCCTATATATAGAACAATAGGTAGTGATTATATAGTAGGCTGTCCTTGTGCACAGACTACTATAATCATGTATTTAAGAACTATATATCTGAGGATAAACCTCAGACTTAACAATATCTTTTGCTACTGTCTAAACTTTGCTTTTTTGAGCCTTTTGATTATTAAATTATCAACTCACAAATCAGTAAGTGGTCATTTGTGATATTCCTAGTCTAAGTTGACAAGGAGAACTCAATAGAGTTCTCATTTGATTGCTATATACTACTTATATATATTTTTTTATTTACTTCTATTTATAAAGTCCTACACATCTCTTTTGAGTTATTCCCTCTTGTATATCTGTTGATTTCCTAATTAAATGAAAAGAAAAAGAAAAGAAATATAAATAATAACTTAACTATTTGGCTAAGTTATAACACTAGTAGTCGATGGAGTTCTCTTATAAATAAAGCTATGAACTGGGGTCTGCAATCCAAGATTACACATCCAGGCAGCTCATAGAGTTTCTATACCTAGTGCAAGAACAACCTCACTATTCCTTCTACAGTTACTATTGTATATGTCAGAATGAAGTGGGCTCTTTTGGACACAGAGTCCACTACCATCATAATAGTATCATATCCAGAGAATTTGGAGAGTTTGACCATGAAATCAACACTGAAGGTGTCCCACCAAGCTTTTGAAACCAGAATAGAATAGAGCTCTCTGACCAGAGGCCTTCTTATGGCCTTTATACAGAAACAAAGGTCACAAGTGCTTATGTACTGTTTTATGTACCTTAATATTTGGGGCCACCAGTAGTTTTAGGATACCAGCTCTAATGTTTTCCATCTACTAGGGTCCTATGACCTTGGTGTCATGGCATAAGAAGACTATCTTCTTGTACAAGTCTGGGGTCTAGAGCACATAGATCTTTTCTTAGAAGTAGAACAGACTATCTATGTTTGACCACTCCGAAAAGTACACTGTCTTGGTAGCAGAGTGTTGGAATTCTTAGGCAGCCCTTGCAACTGGCTATTTAAGGTCTCTAGAATGGTTACCTTTGTAGACCTTGGACAGGATACTCTATTCTGCTCCTGTAAGCTCTACTCTTTCTAGGACGTGAACAGCCAGGAACTCCAGACAGAGTAGTACTACATTCTTATTGTTAGAGGACCTATTGCTATAGTCTTGTCTCCACAATAAGATATCTGGTTTCCCCATGGATTGCCCTGGATAGTAATAGAGGGTGAAGTCAAACTGTGCTAGGTAAAGAGACCAATGTACTTACCAGTGGTTTAGTTTCTTAGCAATCATGAAATATTCCAGGTTCTTGTGGTCTATCACAAATAGCCACTTACTGATTTGTGAGTTGATAATTTAATAATCAAAAGGCTCAAAAAAGCAAAGTTTAAACAGTAGCAAAAGATATTGTTAAGTCTGAGGTTTATCCTCAGATATACAGTTTTTAAATATATGATTGTAGTAGTCTGTGTACAAGGACAGCCTACTACATAATCACTACCTATTGTTCTATATATAGGAGTGCTATTGTTCTTGAAATAGAGATAACCTCACTATCTTAGAGTAGTCCTTTGTTCTATTCAAGGACAGATAATAATCTATAGGTAAAGATTAATGTTATATGCAAGCATTGAGGATCTTGTATCTCTATAGGATTTTATCACTTCAGGATCTATTTATGGCCAAAAGAAGCACATTTAAGAGAGCTTTACAATGGTCATTGAAGCAAATGATTATATCAAGCAGTTTCCAAGATATCAGTGATTTAGTGTCTGGTGACTTGGTAATTGCCAACTGATCTACTGATAACTCAGTGAATACTGATCATCTTGAGATATTTTTGGTACCATTTGAAAGGTCTTCTTAAGGGCTTTTGGTGGCCATTTAGATTGTTGAAATTGGTCAAGTATTCCTAGAGTTATAGTCCAAATGAAGTTTGTGATATAGTTTATCCAGATTTCTACTGGATTGGCCACTCTTTCCAGGAAATGCCTTTACTCTTCTAGTACATGGATGATAGCAAGCATCTTCTTGTCATAGATCTTATAGTTTTGTTCTACTAGAAACAAGGACTTGCTGTAAAACACCACTAGCTGCTAGTTGCTATCTTTTATAGAGTATTGGGACAAAACTGTGTTCATGGCATAGTCTGAGCTATCTGCTTCAATCCAGAAGAGTTCTAAGTCTTGAGGTAAGACTAATACCAAGGTAGAAGTTATGGCCAGTTTGAGAGCTTTGAAGATAGTCTGTTCCTTGTCTCCCCACTCCTATATCCAATTAGAGCATGTCAGGTTGAAAAAGAGTCAGGCTATGGCCAAGAAGTCTTGGATAAAACACCTGTAGAAGTTAATAAAACCCAGTAAGACTTGAATATCAGTCCACAACTCTGGAGTGGGCTATTCTTGGACTCCAGCAATCTTAACAGGATCTATTGAGACCTTATTTTCTGATACCACTAGGCTTAGGTACTCAATGCACTTCTTCTGGAACTCACACTTCTCTGAATAGAAACAGAGCTTGTGTTCTGCGAGGATCTCTAGTACTCTCTAGACAGCCTTGGCATACTGTTCAATAGTTCTAGTGAAGATAAGAATATTGTCCAGGTATACTACCACTATCACTTTGGTAATGAGGTCCCTGAAAATGTTGTTCATCATTATCTGGAAGATGGCCAGACTATTAGTTATTCCAAAGAACATGACTAGAGGCTTGAACAGGTCATAGTTAGTATAGAAGGTAGCCTTCTACTTATCTCTGGGCTTGATGCATACATTGTTAAAACCTTAGCAGATATCTAGCTTGGTAAAGTACTTGGCTCTGTGGAGCTGTGATATGAGTTTGGAGATAAGGGGTAAGGGATACTTGTTCTTCACTGTTATAGAGTTGAGAGCCCAGTAGTCCTGTACCAACTGGAGTGTTAACACTAAGTTGTGAAGACTCAAGGTTTACCCAAGGTAGATGTTCAGAAAGAACTCAATAGAGTTCCCTGTTGAATTTTTCTAGCTACTTATACAAATGTCTATTGGTCTGTACACCTGTCTCCCACAATTACATGACCCTTAGTAATAACTATATATATCTTACATAATCTTTCCTACACTATTTATATCTTTCCCACATTATATTTCTAGATGTTTCCTATCAGATTAATAAATGCATGGGAAATAGTTTCTTCTTTAGAAACTGTCTCATAACACTAGTTTCCTGGTTTCAAGTATAATGTCAGTAAGTATTTTGTTTTTTCTAATATTCTATGAATATATAATTAGTTTATGAGAATTCATGTTTTATTACTATCTACAGCTAGACAAGTTGAGTTGACTTTGATTTCTCAAGTCTCTTGAGCTTTTTTTGAGTGCTATTCACAGTTGAATCTATGTTAAGACTCTAGACCACAAGGGTAAATATATGCTTCAACCTTGAGTCTATGTCAATACTTAATATCTCTTTGCCTCTCTATAAAGGGTCTGGTTAAGGTTTTCAGAAGAGTTATATTAAAAGAATAAATATTGAGGCTTTTAGTCACACTCCACAAGTTAGTCCTAAGACTAAAGAGAATATAGGGTTCCAAGAGAAGTAGGTTTTCAGATAAACCATAGAGAAAGAAAACTTACTGTTCCTTTCTCTTTCTGGATTGTATTTATTCTAACTAGTAATATCACAGAAACTACTATCCTAAGTACTAGTAAGTAACAGTGAGTAACTAGTTGAGTCAGAGTTTATAAATGGGTTAGTCTAAGGTTTCCTTATTTATCCTAAAGTTTATAACTATAATAAGATTTGTCTATAATTACTCTTAGGTTTATCCAATGTTTTCCCTTTTAGTCCAATATCTATAATTAGTCCAATCAAGTCTGAAGTCCTAACCTTAATGTGCTGACATATCATCCATTATCTTATCTTTGTCTCCCTCATCTCTTATCACTATCATTTTCTCTACCATCCACTCGTTATCAGTCCAGGGCTGATAATAGTCATAATCCCAATGTAATTCCATAACAATCTATGTCTCCAGAATAGGCACTTGTTGTCATCTGCCATATAATTGTTTTTGTAGTTGATACATTTGAAGATATGAGGACATGATAGGTTTTTTATTGTTTCTAGACAGAGTGGATTAGTTTTATCATTGGCTTTATAACACTATGCCATGTCTCTATAGTGTTTGAGTTTGTGTGGTCCACTGTATTTTTTGCACTTAGATCTATGAGCTCTACAGGCAAAGGTAGAGTGATCCTATTTCTAGCAGTTATAGCATTGTAGAATACTGGGGTTTATGTTGATATCCCTTATTATTGCAATATACCTACTATAGTTAAAAGAGCAGTTAATTAGTGACTTAGCTTTAGTGCTATTTTGAGTATCCCAAATGTTGATCCAAACAATGGCTATGTCAAACTTGGATGATACTTTAATAATATAAGGTTTTGATACTAGATTAGTTTTATCAAAAAGATCTATGTTCTTGAGATAATTAGTGATTTTCTCTGAGTTGAGGTTAGTGCTATCACTTTGTATAAATAGAATACCTATGATTTTAAGATTGGACTGTGGGAGTCTATGGAAGGAGGAGTTATTGATATTTGCTTCTTCAATAGTTTTGATGTAATTGTTGATAATAGTAAAATCTTTGTTACTAGATACTATGTTAGTTAAGATACTGATACCTTCTATGATGGGGCAGAAACATTCAGTTTGGGTTGCAGATTTGATTGCTTTGAGTTAGGAGTTGATATGACCAACATGGGTATAGGTATCTTTCATAACAATTTAACTTTGTTTCTTGCTGAAAGAAATGATTGTCTGTTTTCTCAAAGGGCCTTTAGTTGTAATTTGGACCTTTTTGATCTTAGGGGCAGCAAAGACAGTCTGGTGCATTTTTAAGATTTTTTTATTGAAGAGTACTAGGAAAGCTTCCTTGATGTAGAGGATATTGACTACTATATTTGTAGTCTATGTAAAAGTGCAACCAGGAAGCTTTAATTCATGGGTTTTTATAGCTATTTTTGATTTTTTTCTTATTTCATTTGAAGGTCAAGGGGGTAACAAGAGAAGAGTTTTCCTGATGGTCAGGTATTTATTATTATCTTGTATGACATGAGAAGGGTTTTCCTTTGCATTTCCTTTGTTGAATTGAGCTGAGATATATTATTGGAATGACTTGTTGTTATTATCTGCAGGAATGCTGTCCTATCCTGATTCATAGATAGCTGATAAAAAATCCCATATAGTATATCCAAACTCTGCAATTTGAATGATATCTTTGATAGTCTTGTTTCCTAATAGTCTTTACCTCATGAAGGTTGCAATTCTCTGAAACAAGCATGCAATATGCAATATTACTGGTATCACTAGTGAAAAACTCATTTGTACCAAATAAAGAGATTGATAAAGAGTTACCATCCCATAGTTGGGAGTCTGTAGGTTGATTTGCTTGGTAAAGTATAACAGATGGAGACAGCTTTAGTGAAGCAGGTATTGTATCTATGTTGAGGCCTTAAGGTATCTTAGTGCTTGTGGTAGGAATTCTGTTGTCAATAGAGGAATTGACATGACTTAGTTGAAGATGTTCCTCTTCTTCTACTTGTTCATCCCAGGTCTTGTTATCTGACTAGTTACATATTCTCTTAGTATAGTTAATAAATAAGATATATGATTCCATGAATATATCTCTTTGTCTATTGGTTAATGGTGATATCGATTGTTCTCAGGGGTTAGTGCTTTTATACTCTATTAGAGTTGAGATTAATGGTTTATAGTTGGTGGGTTGTGGAATTTGGAAACTGTATGTATTCACTAACTCTTTACTGGGCACTACCATATAAGATGGTAGTACAAGAAAAAGAGGCAATTTTGGGTAGTAAGGTCCTCTTACAATTACTATGATTTAAAGTATTTAACACTGAACTCTGGTAGTTATTCCCTAGTTTGTTTTACAACTTAGCCTCCAAGAAATCAAGTTCCTTCTTCTGAATCACCCTCCTTGAGATAATAAGCCAGTTAGGAGAGTGCTGAAGACTAGCTTCTACTCTCAAAATCTCCTATTTGGTCTAGACTTAATATTATATACAAAAAGTAATATATTAGCATTTACCTAGTAAAGGAGCAATTTGGAACCTATGCTTTACTAAAAAAAATGACAAAGAGTATAAGAGTAATAAGCAGAGCATTTTTAGATAAAGCAATATAGATATATAAGTAGAGCAAATGACAAAAAGAATATAAAATTTACTCTATTAGTTATATACAAACATTAAGGACCTTCTATCTCTATGGGATTTTATTGCCTTAGAGTCTATTTATAGCTAAAAGAAGTGTATTGAAGAGAACTTCATAGTATATATTTAACCAAACAATTATACTTGGTAGTTTTCAAGATATCAGTAATTTAGTAATTGGTACCTTAGTAAGTGAGGAATATGAATCTAGCAGCAACATAACTATCACTACTGCAATTAGGGAGTCCTTTAGATCATGTCCAAGAATCTTAAGTCTATTGGTCTTTTGATATTTGACTAAGTTGATTTTCCATTGGGACAGTATCAAGGAAGATATACCTAAAAATTTCTCCAAGCAACTGAACTATCATATATTGTCCCTTTCCTTCATAGCACTCTTCCAAGTAGTTTCATACCTCTGATGCCAAAATGTATAGAATAATAGCACTGAGTGGCTCCTGCTTTAAATTTAGGGTAATCTCTGCCTTAGTCTGATAATTGTATGTCTGTGACTTTTCATAAGCAGTAGTAATAGCAGGTTGGTCCTTCAGATCTATAGCTATTTCTGGTAGATACTGTTCAGTCCCTTGGACAATTCCTGTCAGACCCCTGAGAAGCAGAATGGTTAAGACTCTGAACTTCCAGTCATGGTAATTTGACCCTGTGCCATTCAAATGAGGGATGTCATACATGCAGTTAAATATAGGGTCCAGATTTGTGTTTATCTCAGTATGACATATGGTTTAAAATAATTTAAGTTCTTCTCTTCTGTTATTGATTTAGGCGATAAGGCCCATAGCCTTCTATTACAGCCAGAGATTGACAGAAGCTGTCAGACAAAAGTCTCAGTTCCTGTAAACACTGAACTGAGGTTTCTAAGTTGAACTACGTGGCACAACTACGTGCTTACCAAGCATAAACTAGATAATTGATAAAAAATGATGAGTAACATGGAGACGAAGAAGAACATGAACCGCTTCACTTTACAACAGCTGTCCTATTATCAAGAACACAGTCCTCCGAATCTTGACAAATTACATCAGCTCCACGTCTATACCCCAACCCTCAGTCCCAGGCTTCGTGAAAGAGAATGTAATGAGTCAGAAAAAAGTCAGAGAAAATGACTAGAGGCGCAGGGGCCAATATACTACTCTGAGATCTGCAAGCCTGCAATACACTGACGCAATTGCGCTTGAAACCCCTTTTTCAGCAACCTCACCTCTCTTTAGTATGACCCTCCGAAAGGAGTCGGAAGACGTTCGCGAAATTGAGCGGATATCCCTTCCAGGTTGATGCAGATCGAACGAGAGTGAATAATAAAGCAGTGATGATCACATCCAACACAACTGTAACAATGAACAACTCTTTGGATGTTGTCAAAGCCAGTTGTTGCTCCTCTCCTAAACCGGGAACAGGCGCCAAGTCAAAGGTAGGATCAGTGCTTGTTCCAACCTGGCGGTACCCGTCGATGAAAGCTTTGGCTGCGGAGCTCATGTAGTCATTCATATTCTTATTGATGGATGGGATATCCAAAGGTGCTATGTCATGTGCGTTGTTCCAACCGACAGAGCTATCGGTCATAAACATATGTGCAGCGACACTGTTGACCAAGTTGTATCCCTCGAGAAAATCAAGTTCAACAAGTGCATCCTGGAATGCATTCGAGAAGATAAGGTTTGCTGTAGTAGAGGGAAAACTGCCATCAGGTGGCTGTCCTGAAGATATGACATTGACGGTTCCATCATTTTCTAGACGAACACGGCCACCAGATATTTTGGGCTGTGCGTCGCACAAAAGAACACTGGCAAGAGGACCGGCTAGCCATGTATCCGACCATGTAATGCCAACACTTCGCTCCACGGAAGCAGCAGGTAAATTATCCAGATTAATTGCAAATCCTGCTGTTGGAGACGTGTTGTCGTGAAAAGAGGAATTTCCCCCGATGAATAAGTAACCACCAGTGCTTGTGTTCATCATGTTGGTAAGAGAAAGGGGACTAATACTGGAGCCTGAAAAAGCTAGTATCGTCAGAACCTCCCATCATTTTGCCTATCATGGAACATACGTGGCACCATCGGACCCTCACTCCCAGGGATGAGAGCAGTACTCCAAAATTGCCCTGCAGCAGAAATGAATAGGCCGACTTCGTTGACGATGATAGATGCGACTTCCCAGCGACAGTTGTGATGAAATTCGACGATGTCAGTATTATACTCTAGGGCCCTATGGGATTTGTTGGAGGGCGGTAAAGACATCAGTGTGTTCGCGGGAAGCTTCAGCCCGAATTGAGCAAGTCCAATTTTTTCTTGCTTAATGATGAGAGCGGCACGTGTTCTGGCGTCAAAGAAATCGCTGAGATTGCCAATCTGAACAATAGTCGGAGCGGCGATCATCGTAGTGCTCATTGTCCCAGGTGCAAGTTGGCCAAGCACCATAAGGGTTAGTGAGGCTAGGAAAGCAAGTTTGAATGTGCTACTGGCATGCTTTGAAAGACAATGTAAGGTGCGGTCGAGCAATCCGGAGTTGATAGTTGACACTCTGTCAGTGGTCCCAGAAACAATTTGTTCCAATTGAACAGACCACTCTCGACTGAAAGCATCAATGGTGATTTTTCCACCAGCAAAAACTGCCAGACTATGCCATACGATGGAGATGACAGTGAGGCCACCTTTGACTCCAGAGTCGCTGAATCCGAGTGTGAGGGGTAATGGTCTAGCTAAGCACACGGAAGCTAAAGCAATGAAACCGGCTTCAATCAAGCAAAATAGGAGGAGACGGATGCGAAAATGGACTATATTCTTTTTGCCTACTCCGAGTCGTGGTTCGGGTGTGGTGTTGCGTGAATCGTGTTCTTCATCATTTTGTAGGAGATTCGCTGTTTGCGATTCAGATGTCGAGATAGGACTCATGATGAGGGCGGCTTATGACAACAACAGGAAAGTGCGTCCAATTTATACATTTCTTGTCCTGTGGAGGTAACATCAGAGAGACCAGTGCTTGGGCAGTGTTGACAACGTTGCGGTCACGGGTCCCACTAAAAAGGTAGTTCTTTAGTCAGAGGCTGTCCTGTGACTCTCAGATCCCACGGGTAATTGTGCTCTGGTAGAAATACTAAGTATAGCTTGATGTCTACCCGTTCATTATCCTATCACTCAGTAGGTCAAGGGAAGGGAGGACCAGAAAACATATGGAGCATTTTTTTCGAATATACAAAGTCTAGGATCAAATATCTAGGAAAGATAAAAGCAAATCAACAGGAACAAACACAACACGCGTCCAAGAAGCGCGAACACTCATTAGCAGATTAATTTCATCCGTCTTTTGTTTCTCCAGTTGTAGATATGGTCGCAACAACAACAGAGCAGGTAAGTCTATTACTTGACCCTTTGTTCCCATGAGCATCAGAACTGATCAAATTTCAAGTTGACAGCGCTCGCGAGTACCACCGTCAGTACGTCCCTTCTGCACCGTCAAGGATGTGTTATACGCTTAATTATTTCAAATCTCATTTCTTGCTCTCTTGCCATTTCGCGGTTCACGATCGTGTGGATCAGTCGTTCATCCTCTCGTCCTCCTATCCGTGACCGATCACCATGCCAGATTAGTGTCCCGAAATTCACACAAAAGAGTTGTTGGTGTTCTTCTAGGACAGGACAATGGGAAGACGATCAATGTCGCAAATTCTTTCGGTATTCCTTTCGAGGAGGATGAAAAGGACAGTAAAACATGGTTTTTGGACCATATCTATATTGAAGGGATGTACGAGATGTTCAAGAAGGTGAATGGTGAGTCTTTTTCAACCCTGAATACAAAAGGTTGGATTGGAAGATGTATCCCAGCTAGGGAAAGAATGATAGGATGGTATCATACAGGGCCCAAACTACGCGCTTCAGATCAGGAGATTAATGATCTCTTCAAACGGTTTATTGCCAAACCTGTAATGGTCATCGTGGATGTA
>Ga0153972_1000807_pt1 | contig 10282 bp, 3 predicted proteins | sample TSGA056MetaG_FD_104732 | JGI IMG/M metagenome (GOLD analysis project Ga0153972, IMG submission 104732) | Attine ant fungus gardens microbial communities from Georgia, USA - TSGA056 MetaG | ecosystem: Host-associated > Fungi > Mycelium > Unclassified | place: USA: Georgia, George L Smith State...
ATGGAGCGTCTTCGTCAATCAGGGCAATCCCTTTTGCCCCTTTATTTACCCAGCAGTTCATCTTTCCATTCCAGATTTCAATGCTGGCACAGGCTGTGGCATCCGGCCGCTGTGCATAAATCAGCATCTGCTCCTGGAAAGGGTATTTATAAAGCCTGGCTGTCGTATTTAAATAATGCATCCAGGCTTCCTGATTCTTTACAATCTCCCTGGCAGTGTCTTCTGCCAGCATGGATATATATTCAATTTTTCTCGCCAAATCTAATGCCTCCTTCACATAAAAAAGCAGCCAGTCCATTTTATACGGTTTGGCTGCAACAAATTTCACGCTTTACATTTGGGAGAATTCATGGTATATTTTACTTAGAAAGAGCAACCGCCCACAAGGTGGATGCTTCCGGATATGGTTAATTAGCTCTCAGTGAGAGCCGCCTATCCTGTTGGCAGACAGGGTAGGCATTATTTTTTTGGCTTGTTGTTCCTATTATCTAAATAGGCAAGCAGTGCGACTAGAAACGTTCCGCCTAAAAACAATAATGTCAAGACTTCGTATGTATCCATCCGCTCCACCTCCCTTCTTTTGTACATTCCACAAGGGAACATAAAAATCCGGAAGGCTAATGGCACCCTGTACACGGTTACTCCTGTTAGTATTCTATCAGCATCTCCCAAAGAAAGCAATTACTATATTTTCTTATTTCTTATCTACTCCGGTCTTCCAACTTTGTGATTGTCAGAACTATATTTCCTGTTCCGCTGTTTTTGTAATTTTATTATTAGCACTGCTCTGAACCACTTCGTCTTTTTTTAGTTTCCCGGGTATCTTTTTCGTACCTCCTTATTATGTAATTAATCTATATGAAAAACCACAGAGTGGCGTTGGTCTTACCGCTTTGTGGCTTGAATTATAAATATGAGATTGTAATTGTTATTATATAGATATCTAAAATAGTGTATCAGACACCTGGCATATCAGGTCTCTGTTTTGCACTATTTCTAATAATCTTCTATTCATAATGCATCATAGCAAATTGTACAATCTTTCAGCTAAATATAACTTGACTCATTCATTACATAATCATCATAGTAATACTTTAAAATTTGTAAATCTTTATTTCGAGGAAATACCTTACATTGTTCATTATATGGAGCAACAAAATTAGTTGAATCATAAACAGTTTTTACAAAAATTTCTGGGACATGTGATATACATTTATCATTTAGTATACTATCTATGTATAAACGAATATTTCCAGCAAAAATATCGGAAATCTGTAAAATTTGATTTCTTGATGACTTGTCAAATTTAATTTGAATATTTCTATTATATAGTTTTAAAAAGCCCTTTGTATTTTCACTTAATGCCAGTTCCATATCAGAAATTTCGTCATGTACAAATATTGTTTCTTTGGGATATGAAAGTACAATATTATTAAATGAATCTACATGTGGACATATTGAAACTGTAGAAATTCCCCCTTTATATCTATCTGCTAGCGGAAAAAGATTGTCTTTTTTTAATCCTGCAGCTTCATATCTGTTAATAGTATCAATTGTTTCTTCTATATTAAGCTTAAGAGTTTCTAATCTCATCATATTTTTTAACTCTGTACATACTTTTAGTAATTCATCAATATCTTTTCTATTACTATCAAATATTTCAACAATTTTACCTAATAATGCATCATCAATATGCTCATATATATAATTGGCAAATATTTGTCTTACAAATTTCCCCTTCTCATCATTAATTGGAGAATCGTAATACGGAATTATACAATAATCTACAATTTGCTTAGCAATACAATATTTTTTATTTACTACTTCTACCCGTATCTGTGCCTCTATTGCATTCAAAATTTTTTCTAAATCAATGGAAATTTTTTCAATATTTTTTCTTACTGTCTTATGAGTTGATTTTATTTCATGCTGTATCCTATATCTTTTTTTAATTAAATCTATCTCATTATATAAAACTTCTCTTTTATTCTCATCTAATATTATCGCAACTAAAACAAACAAAGGTTGTTCATTTGTGTTCCATTTACCACTATCATATTTTATAGTACCTGTATGTCCGCTTTCATCTAAAAATACCATTTTGTTTTCTCCTAATACTGATGTTGATCTAGCCACCCATTTTGATATTTTTCTTAAATACCTTTTTTCCACAAAAAATGCAACCATTTTACAATAATAACACAATTTATATACGGACTATCATTACTGCCCTAATTCATTTCTATACCCTTCTGCCCTTCCGCACAAATTAGATAAAAGATAATTAAGAGTTTTTATTTTTTAGCTGTCCTTTTGTCATGTGTATATCTATAATTTATCATACGAAAAAGTTATTGATGCTATTTCATCTGTTGATGTGAGTGGAGTCCCATTATTCGTGGTTCGCCCTTGCTCTGAAAACAGATATAAATTTTTCTTTGCTCTTGAACATACAACATACAATAATTTTTTTGTTTCTTCCTCACGATATTGTTGTGGTTTATTAATTATGATATCCCAATGTGGAATGTATCCATTTAAAATTCCAAATGCAATAACCGTATTATATTCTTCACCTTTGACCCCATGGAACGTATTAATTACTACACCCTCTTTTTCTTTAAAACACTGCCTAAAGATTTCAATATCCGTCGATAAATGATACCTTTTCACTCTGTCTTGAATTCGTTCCATAAAATCTTCATACGCTTTTCGCAAATGTGTTTCCGTACTCAAATCAATAAACAATTTTATAAAAACTTTATTTATTGTATTTTTTAAAAAATCAACACCATCATTTTCATCTCCCAGAGATGAATTGATTACTTTTAAAATTTTATAAACATCTACTTCATCAGATAACATAACTTTATATTCGTCCGACAATATATTGATTACTTCTTTTGCGATTTTTTTTCTTAACCATGTCTTTTTCCCTGATTCTGTAAATAGCAGTCTTGATATTAGATAAAAAACATTCATCGGGTCGTATTTAATTGGCGTAATGTCTGGCGCATCAAATTTTACATCTGGCAGTATTTCCTTTATCTTTTTTGTTAATGGAAATAGTAACCACCATTGTGGTGCAATTATACATATTTCCTTTTCCGGAATTCCCTTTGAAATCTCATGCTTTACAATATGGGCTATTTCCTCGTACAATTCTACACTATCTATTGAATCATTATATATCAAACAACCCTTTTTATCCTTTATATCAGAAACAGCATATATTGGTATGCTCTGTAACTGAAAATTGGAATAAAAATCTATTATACGTTGTGTTGTTCGATAACAGTCATCTAATTCTCTTTCATCAAATGCCACATCAAATTCTAGCTGTAAATCTTTACTCGACTTTGCAACTCCACCCAAGCCACCATATATTGCCTGATCCGTGTCTCCGACAAAAGTTAACTGTATTTTTTTATTCGCCTTTACTATATTGCTCAATATTAAATATTGTAATTCATTTGTGTCTTGATACTCATCTACTAATATAGACCTTATTACCCCTCCAATATTCGCTGCAATAAATATATTTTTTCCTATTAAATCATAAGCTATTTCTAATATATCATTGAAATCAATTTCCTTTTCAAATATTAACCTTTCTTGGTATTTCTCAACTATCTCCGGAAATTCAAAAGGATTTTCATACCCTATATGCATGCCAAGTTCTTTTATGATTTCATCAATATATTGTTTTTTAATATACTCATCAATAATATGGTATCCTTTTTTCAATCGGTTATGGTACATTGTATAAGGTCTTATTATGAACTCAAGGCAAAACTGGTGTATTGTTCCCACCCAAACTATTTCTTCTGAAATATCCAATTTTTCTAATCGCTCTCTTATCTCATCTGCAGCTCTATTAGTATATGTTATAGCAATATTAAGCTTTTGCGACTCTTTGTATTTTCTCACCAAGTATGCCAACTTATAGGTTAATGTTCTCGTTTTCCCACTACCAGGACAGGCTTTTAGCAATATATTATTTTCTTCAATACATGCTTGCCTTTGCTTCAGATTTAATTGTTTTAAAAAAGGCATATCTTTCATTATTCACACCAGCTTCCACAATACTTATCGACCTCTTGCAAAAGTTGTGATAACACGTCTTTCTCATATGCCTCTCTAAAACTAATAATGCAGCTCTTTTTATCAGCTTGAGTTCTAGCTTTTTCAATTTCTTCTTTCAATGCAAGCACTTCCTCATCATCGCTATAACCACTTAACGAATATACCAGCATTTTAAATATAATGTCTACACTAATTATTTCTCTGCCAGCAAATGCAATAGCCTGCAAAATATACTGTGGAATACTAACCGCAATATCAACATAGTTTGAAAGAATTGTGGCGTGCCAACCCTTTCCCATATCCCTAGCCAACGTTAATACTGTATTTGCACATTCTGCATCTGTTCCGCTTTTCATCTTCCTTTTATGTTCGTCAATTGTACTTGAGTCAACATAGTTCAACTCAATAATCTTATTAATATAATCTTTGTTTGTCCTATTATCATTTAATGCAAAATCTATTTCTAATGTATGTGTTGCATAGAAAGCCTTCACCCATATATTTCCATTGTATAATTTTTCTAATTTTCCTTTCCTACTTTTTCCTCTTGTTTGTGCTTCTTTTTTATAAAAACTACTGGTACTTTCTACAATTTGTACATCTTCGTCGGTAACAATAGCACACGACCTTTTAATTCTCTCTTCATCAAAAAGGCTGGCAATATATTCAAATGATACACTTCCTACATTAATAAGACCTATTCCTAATTCATCTAAAGAAACTCCCAATGCTTTTTTTATAATATTGGGTATTAATATTTCTTCTCCATCACCTTCCACTAAAATAGCTCCTTTAGAAAAAAGTAATACCGAACGTTTTGCATCTAAGTAACGTTCAATACAATCAGATAAAGTTAAATTCTTCAGCTTTAAATTCTCTTTACCAAATTTATCAAGCCCCCGACTTGGCTGCATTGATATACTTTCATTAGCAAATGACTTAAGGACATTTATATTTCTTATTTCTGATACCTCTGCTAAATGTGTAGAATGTGTAGTTGCTATAATTTGTGTATAATCCTTTGTTACTTTTAGATTATTAAATAATGTTCTTTGAATATGAGTATGAATATGTGCTTCTGGTTCTTCGATAATCATAACGTTAATTAACTCTCGTGTCCTATTTACTTCATATTCCACTATTTTTAAAGCCATATATATCATGTTTAAATGTCCCAAGCCCAAAGTTTCAATATCATTTTGCTTTGACGGCTTCATAAATAAATATCGTGATAAAGAATTAATATCATCTTTTAATCCAGACTCTAAAATAATTTCTGGAGAATACACCATTCCTATCATATCTAATAACTTTTCATTGATTTTTTGACCCACAAGTTCAACTTGCTCTACTTCTGAGATAGATTTATTTAATTGTACAATTTCATTTCTGATTGTACTAATCTCAGATTCCTTTATCAAAGATTCTACCGATTCTATAATCCTTCTGATTGGATTCTTTGGTTTACTCAATTCATATTCAACATCACGTAAAGCGTCAATAAACACTACCGAAATATGGTCCTGTACATCAGCTATATTGAGTTTGCATCCTAAAATTTTGTCATCATCTTCATCTGGATCTGAACACTCTCCATTCTCCAAATCACCTACAATACTAGTGTATATGGTTTTATCAGTAAAATCTGTTTGTGCTCTACTTGTATAATAAAATTCATAATCTGAGATTTTTATCTTGTTTCGCTCTTTTTCAAATTCTAAAGGATTAGTTATTTCGTTTAATTTTTTCCTTATTTGCTTTTGCGGACGAATAAAAAGAGAAATCACACCAATGTTATCATTTCCACTTTTTATATAAGATTTTAAAAAATCTACATTTTCATCTTCGGGTACTATCTCTGCACATACCTCTGTTTCCTTATCCTCAGAGGTAATTTTTCCAAATACTGCCGAAAGAATAATCCAATGTCCTTTCCAATTATTTAGTGAATCAGAAAAGTCATTCTCTTTTAGTCTCTTAGTATTATAGTAATATGTATCATCTAATAAAACCCGTAATGCCGTCATTGCATTGGATTTTCCCGAATCATTTTCACCAATAATTGTATTAACACCCTCAATAAAAGAAAAATGTGTTGAACTCAAATTTTTGTAATTAACTATCTGTAAGTAATTTAAAAACAATTATTTTCCCCCCCCTTTTACAGCAATTTCCACCTATAGAAATGCTTTTATCATAAAATACAAATTAATTGTGCTTTTTTTATTTATCACTGAAATCCATATCAATATAACCAATTACCGTAAGTCAACACATTTTCTTTTGTATCTATATCTTGATTTTTGATTGAGTGTTGATTTCCATCGAAGCTTTTCATGATTCATATTATCGCCATAATCTAAAGTTATACTAACAGGGTTACATTATATGTATAGCTTTCATAACCAGAAAATCCTTTATCCACTTTCTGCCATCTATTCATATATTATACCAAATCAAAACATTTTTCTACCAAAAAACAAAAATTTCTTATATTCTTTCATTTGCTTTCACTTCCACAAAGTTCCCACAGGTTTCTTCATCTCATTTACCTGCTTTCTTCTAAAATAGGAGCTGCACATTTCATGCAGCCCCATAAGTCAACTACTTTGCTATTTACTTCTCTTTTTCTTCCAGAGCAACAGTCCTGCACCCCCAACAGATACTCCCATCAATAGAAGCAACAGCCCTATATTGCTGTTATCTCCTGTCTTTGGTGTGGAAGTAGTTGTGGTTGTACTTTGCGTATCTGGAGTAGTCGGTATATCTGGCTGATCCGGAATTTTTTCATTCGTTACATCCAATGTATATTCAATAACCGGCGTCTTATCATCCACATACTCAAATTTCACTTTATGCTTAGTTTCATCCAGCTTGTATCCCTCTAAAGTCTTTGTTTCCTTTACGGTGTAAGTAAGCTGTTTCCAATACTTTCCAGACTTAAAGGTAGCAATCGGATATTCCTTGGACTCTGCGTGTCCGGCACTGTCCGTTACCAGTGTTTCCAACTCTTTTCCTCTGCTGTCATAAATGGTAAATTCCACGCCTTGCATCGGCTTCTGGGTATCCTTGTCTGTTTTGTTCAGGATAATCTTACCCATGGCATGGGCATCTTCCATGGTTACGGTCTGGATTTCCCTTGTTTCCTTGACTTCAAATGATACCTTGTTGGAAATGATGTAGCCTTTTGGTGCCATTTCTTCCAAAAGTGAGTAGGTTCCAACCGGAAGTTTTTCGATGTAATGAGCCTCTTTTGTGGATACCCAGCTTTCAATCACTTTATTATCTTCATCCAGGATATATAACTTGGCTCCTTCTACTTCGGTACTGCCATCCGTCATATCCACCTTACTGATGCTTACCTTTGTATAATCATCCTTCATCTCTACTTTCTGAACTTCGCCGGATTCCTCTATGGTAAATGATACATCCTCTGCTTTCACATAACCCTGCTCTGTTGGTGCCATGGTTTCACGAAGAATATAATCTCCTGCCGTCAGACCATACACGATGTGTTTTTCACCCGTAGAAGTCCATTCCTCCACGACCTCTCCTGACTGATCTAAAATCTGCAGCTTCGCACCTTCGATTTCCTCTCCGGTTGTAATGTCTGTCTTACTGATTTCCGTAATCGTAGGTTCATCTTTCACTTCCAGTGTATTGGCAATGACTTTTACGCCCTGCCCCTGATAGGAAAAATCGACTTCATAGCTTTCCTTATCCAGTAAATATCCCGGAGCTGCTTCCACCTCTTTCACATAATAGGTTCCCAGTGGCAAATCTGCCATAAATGCAATCTTGCCATCTGCATCAGTGGTTTCTGTTTCAATCAAAGCATCCGCTTCTACAAGAATATCTCCCCTGGCAGATATAATGTCCTCTTTGGCATACAGTCCGTAAGCAGCTCCTTCCACTGTCTTTTCCTCTTTGGTGGAAGTCTTAATCAGAGAAAGAGCTGTTTTCTGTCTCTCATTTTCAAAATCACTGTCATGGTAGACAAGCTCTACATCCTGTCCGGCATATTCCAGAGTAAAAGCATCCTGCGTTTCGTTTAACACATACCCTTGGCTGGCTTTGGTTTCCTCGATGTGGTATTTTCCAAGCGGAAGCCTCTCTGCTGCTGCTTTTCCATCTTTATCCGTGGTAAGAATTGCTGCCACCGCACCTTTCTTAAGCTCCACGCCCTGATACTGGGCAATCTTACGGCTGCCATCTTCATTGGTCTGATTATCGGCAGTATAAATATCCTCATCGCATATAAGATGGAAGACACTGCCCTCAATTGGCAGATCTTCATAAGTAAATATCAGGTTTCTATCCTTTCCGGTAAATAGGCTCTTTACCAGTTCCAACAGTCCGCCCTCTTTGCTGACACTGGTAAGGGCTTCCCCATGTTTATTCAGATGCACGTTTCCATACTGCTGTGTGTTTATGATTTCCACATCCACAACAAAATCTCCATCTTCGTCCGTATGGTATTCGCTTTTGGAAGTGACCGTAAATGGAATAGCTTCTGTCTTTACCACGTATCCAAACGGAGCTGTGATTTCATAAACCTCGTAATCTCCCGGCTGCATCATAAGCGGTGTCGTAACCATACCAGTTTCATCGGTAATGAAAGTAGTGATATGCTGATTTCCCACTTTCATGGATACATCTTCACCTGTTTTTACGTTACGAATCTTAAAGGTGGTTCCACCAATCTGTACGATTTCTCCCGTATCCACATCCTTCTTAATCAACCGGATATAGGCTTGAAATGGTGCATCGTTAAACACCCTCCAAACCTGTGGTGTACGGGAATCCTCAGATACCGTCACATAAAAGTCCTTTGTGGTATTCATATCTGCTGGTGTCCTGGTTTCTTTTACACGGTAAGTTCCATAAGGAAGCTCGATAGATTTTGCATAGCCTTTGGCATCGGTAATCAGCGTGTCATAGGTCTTGGCATTTACCCATCCATTGGCTTTCACATCGCTCTCCAGCTTAACAGTAAATTCTGCCCCCTCCACCAGAGCAGTTTCCGTACTGGAACCATCGGTAGATATTTTAATGATTTCAAATGCCTGTTTCTTTACGGTTTCCAATACCGTTGTTCCCTCTACGACCACCGGTGTATTCTGATCCTTATAAGTGACCTTGACCGGATACTCCTTGGTATCCAATAGGTAACCGACTGGTTCACTGATTTCCTTTACATAGTAGAAACCAAAATATAGATTTTCAAAAACAATCTTTCCGGAAATGCCAAAGGTCTGCTTTGCCACCAGCGTACCCGCCGGGTAAACCACGCCTGTATGTCCATCCGGATGCACGATATCCTCTTTTGCATATAATCCATATACCGCACCTTCCATGGTGGCATCACCCTGGGCTGTGAAAGAACCTGTCTCAGCATCTTTTTTCAAGACTTCTATTTTTCCCTTCGCCGGTGTCTCCGTCATCGTTGCTGTGGCTGTCTCCTTCACTGACACGGTTACACCCTTAGATTCCGTGCTGATCAGGTAATTGGCCGAAGCGGTAATCTCCTTCACATAGACCTTATCCTGCAATTTTATAAATTCTACTTCTGCCGATCCATTGGCATCTGTTTTTGGCATAGTTTCAAGCAGCTTTGTGCAGGCCGAATCACTGTATACACCATAAATGGCTCCGGCGACACCATTACCTGTCTCCGCATCTTTCTTGACCACTTTTACCTTAACTAGTTCCAACCACTTTACAGACAGGCTGACATATTTTTCATCGGTCACGCCTTCCCCAAATACCAGGGCAAGATCCTGGCTACCCACTCCGGTCGTAATCTTATAAGCAGAATAATCCTTTGTGATGCTTCCTTTCATGGTTGCTGACCAGCTGGCTGAAATGTCGGCTGCCTGACTAAGCGGTGCTGTTAAATAAAACTTAGTACCGCCACTGATCTCCACATCCGCTCCAGCTACAGAAGTCTTGCCGGTTGTTTCATTATGAAGCTTTACCCCGTCCGGCAGTTTCAACGTGATTGTTTGTAATTCATCTGCCTTGAACGTAATACTTTCGGTTCTTTGGGTGTTTCCACTGATATAAGCAGTCACATCATCATTGGAAAAACTCATGGCTACATCCGGGATTTCCGGCTGCGCTATGCAGTAGTTATAAAGTTCCATGGCAAGCTGCTTTCCGGCAGCACTGGCACCATTGAATGCATCCGAACTTC
>Ga0153972_1000808_pt1 | contig 10268 bp, 7 predicted proteins | sample TSGA056MetaG_FD_104732 | JGI IMG/M metagenome (GOLD analysis project Ga0153972, IMG submission 104732) | Attine ant fungus gardens microbial communities from Georgia, USA - TSGA056 MetaG | ecosystem: Host-associated > Fungi > Mycelium > Unclassified | place: USA: Georgia, George L Smith State...
CTTCGTTGTCATGCTTGGGATATCTCCCCTCATACAGTATATTGCCTTCAAGCTGAGAAAAATCTTTCACGATATAGGTTGTAGTGTCAACCTCATCCGTCCGCAAGGTTACGTCCTGATAGCCGAAAGCCTTCCTGACCTCCTTACGCTGGAGCAGTCTCTTTATCACATCTTCGGTATCACTTCTGTTTTTCAGCACCAGTCCCGCATCCGGTTTTTCGCCTGCGATTATAGAAGTAAACGTGTCCGGCTCTACCCCAATGTTATAATAGATCGAAATACCGGTGATTGAGGTAAAGGATACAAACGCTATAATAATGATAATCATAAGAGCTTGTTTTTTATTTTGCACGAGTTGCTTCATAGATAACAAAAATGGTAATGCCCCATGTGATTTTTCAAGCGGAATCCTGTTCTTCTTAAAACTATGAGTTTCAAACCCGCTGCGCAGAGCTGTGAGCGGATGGAGCTTATTTATACGCCTTGTCGCCACAAAGGATACCATCAATACAGACAGTAACACAAAACACAATGCAATAGCCGCCATAAAGAAGTCAAAACCGGGATTCCAAATTAAAGCCGACTGCGTTTCCAAAATCCCGGACAGTAATGGCAGCAGCAGCCACGAAACCGCGATACCCAAAATCCCGCCTATAACGGATATACTGCCGAATTGAAGTAAAATGGAAGATATGATTTGATTGTTTTTGTACCCGGTCGCCTTTAACACGCCGATGTTCGTCATACTTTCCTCTATATTATTGATGATACCAAAGCGGATAATGATCAGGCTTACAACCATAATAATCAGTGCAAAGGCTGTTATGATCAACGCCATAAGCATCGGGATAAAGATGCGCGCCGTTTTTACATCATTATAATTGAGTGAATAGATATATGCCGTAGACGCCTGGTCAGATCCCTCGGAATAAAAAAACTCTTTTGAATAGTCAAGCTGTACCTGAATACCAAGACCGCTATCCTCCAAACGAACAGATTGCAGCCAGCATTGATTGTCTGTAAACTCGCCTGAAAGTCTTTCGTAAGTATTGTCCGAGACATAGAATCGGTACAAGGTATTCATTAGTGCGCCATAAGAGACGTCCTCTGTAAATCCGGCTATTGTGAAATGCATTTCCGTACCCGAAAGTCCAAGCGTATAGCGGTCGCCCAATTCAAATCCTCCGGCCGCTTTCATAAGATATGGTACATAAATTGAATTGTCGTCTAATGGAAGCGAATCACCGATCAGGGACGGTGGATTCATTTTCTGCGGCTCTTGTGCATTGGCGAAAATAATGACACCGGGGGCTTTGGCTCCGTTCATGTAATAATCTCCCATGCCTGATATAACCGGCTGCTTTTCCGTTTCGGTTACTCCGGAATACTGCTTAAGCCATGCCAATTGTTCATCCGTTGTGATGTTATCGGCCTGAAGTATCGTCAAATGAGGCGCATACAGCTGATTTGCCCGGTCATCAAAGTCTTTGCTGTAATTAAAATACAAAACCAGACCAATGTTCAGAAACATGACCGCTATCAGCACAAATATCAGTAAACTAACCGCTTGACTTTTGCTTTTTCGTATGTTGGCGGCCGCAAGCATCGTGATTTTCCTCATATTTACCACCCCATCTCATTCAAAAAAACGTTCAGCTTCTCATGCCGTTCTTTATCGCCGCTCACATAGTTGCCCAACCGGCATTCGCCGTGGATCACGCCATCACGCAAGTATAGGATGCGGTTGCCGCGCCGCGCCGACCTCAAATCGTGGGTGACCATGACGATGCTCTGTCCCTGCTCGTTCACCTCTGTAAGTGCGTCGAGTACCGCCTTACCGAATGTGGAGTTGAGCGCACCGGTCGGCTCATCGGTAAAGACGATTTTAGGGTTGTTGATGAGGGCGCGGGCGATACCGGCGCGCTGCGCCTCACCGCCAGAAACCTGAGAGGGAAATTTGTGCCAAATTGTTTCGTCAAGATTTAGCAGGTTTAAAAGCTGCTTGGCTCTCCCTGCAACTGCCTTACGGTTTTTGCTCACCAATAAACCGCAGGCTAATATGTTGTCAAGGATGCTCATATTGTCCAGCAGGTATATCTGCTGAAACACAAATCCGCAGTTGTCACGCCGGAAAACAGCAAGACGGTCATTTGTCAGTCCGGATATTTCCCGTCCTTCAAATCGGATTTCACCGAGGGTCGGTTTATCCATGCCTGAAAGCGCATAAAGCAAGGTGGATTTTCCCGCACCACTTGCACCCATGATCACGGTAAAATCCCCTTGGATGATATTTATATCCAGGTTTTTCAGCACATGCTGCTGGATCCCGCCGCTTGAAAAAGTTTTACATAACTTATTGGTTGATAAAATCGTACTTTGCATCGCTATTCTCCTTTATTATAAAAAAATGAGGCTGCCATTAACAACCTCATTGTACCTCTAAAATCCTTAACAGGTCTTTACCCAATCCTTAACCAACCCTTAAATATTTTAACCGGCTAATCGCAGCATTAGCCTGAAAGTAATTCCATTCGTACGGTTTTCACATTGGAGCTCACCCGACATTTGCTCTATTAAGTACCTTGATATATAAAGGCCAAGCCCATATCCATTTTTCCCGGCAGCATTTTCACCACGGTAATATTTATTGAAAATAAGCGGAAGCTCATTATCTGAAACGCCAGCGCCAAAATCCAATATTTCCAAAACAAGCTGGCTCTCTTCAAAATAAGAATTGATTTCAATACTCGTTCCCGCATATTTATAAGAATTGCTGATTATATTGTCAATCACTTGCTGAAGCCGTAAGACATCGGCTAAAATAATGCAGTCCGGTATAGAATATGGTTTTGCACGGTGTTCGTAATCAGCGTTTTTTATCAGGCCGGAAATTACTGTACTAGGAACCTCAATCGCTGATACATTTAGTTCCTGAAGCTCCTCCAGTGTTGCGTGGAACATATTATTTACCAGTATTTCTATTTGACCCGTTTTCATTTCGATCGTTTTAAGCCGCGCGACATCTTTTTCATTATCGGCCGTGACAAGCATAAGTTCGGAAACCGCTTTAATAGAGGCAACCGGCGTCTTTATATCGTGGCTGAGTGAAGCGACAAGTTCCTTTTTACTTTGATTGGCATTCCGTTCATTTTCCCGGGCTTTATCTAATTCTTCCCGCATGATGTCGAAGCTCTCCGTGAATGCGCCGAACAGGTTGTCCCTGTCCATTTCTAATGGGACATCAAGATTTCCGGCGGCGATATTACCGGCAAATTTCTTTAACCTGTTAAATGGGCGGAATATAGCATGGTTCAGGTAAACGGCATAACCTGTATAAATAGCCGCCAATAAGCCCAGAACACCAGCATAAGCGGTTATCAGTGATGTCTTATATGATTCCCAGGTTTCGGCCGTATCGTTATAGAAGATCACTTTTCCCAAGGTTTCACCGTCTTTTTCAATATCCACGATCGTATCCCTGTGACGAATCGCACTGTTAATATTTTCATTTAGCCCGTTCCGGGTCGCGGCTATTAAGTTTCCAACCTTATCAAGGATGACATAGTCAAATTTATATTGTAATTCCGGCAATTCCGCTTCCTCTAACACGTCCTCCCAATTGTCGGACAATGTTTTTACAACATCATTTATCTCTGTAGGATTAAGCTGCACAGCCGGAGTGTTATGAAAAATAAATACGGCAAAAAGAATACCAAAGACAAATACCGATAAAGTCAGAATGAGGACTCTTTTCACCTTCATGTTTTACACTCCTCAAACATATATCCGGTCCCCCATACAGTCTTAATGTATTGGGGTTCATTTGGATCCTCTTCAATTTTTTCACGCAGACGGCGTATGTGTACATTCAATGTATTATCACCGGTTATGGGGTCCTCCCATACCTTTCTAAATATTTCGTCTTTTGAAATTACTCGATTTTTGTTTTGAATCAGATAAATCAGAAGCCTATATTCCAATGTCTTTAAGGAAATTTCCTGTCCATTCACTAAAACGCTCCTATGCTCGTAATCGACCTTAAGTCTGCCTGCAGCCAACGGCTCCGTATTGTTTACACTATATCGCTTCAGGACAGCCTTTACTTTGGCCAACAGCACAGAGAGCGAATAGGGCTTTTGAATGTAATCGTCGCCTCCGATATTTAACGCCAGCAACATATCATCGTCGCTTGTACGGGCGCTGATAAAGAGGATCGGCACGCTTACGGTTTCACGCAGCTGCTTACATAGATCAAATCCGGATGTATTTCCAAGATTTATGTCCAGCAGAATCAAATCTGTAAAATTCGCTTTGAAGAAATCCATACAAGATATTGAGTCAGCTACCCAGGCTGTATTCACGCCGAACATATTGAAATATTCACATGTGCTTTGTGAAAGAGCCTCCTCATCATCTACAATCAGACAGTTATATTTCACGCGATTATTCCTCTCTTCCTTTTCTTTCTATTGTTCGTAGGATTTTTCACCTTAAATATTTATTGTATTCCTTTTGTTCAATTCAGTATGTCCGACATAATGATAATACCATAAACGCGTTGTGTAAAGCTGTAATTTTCGACTTGCATTATGAACGGGCATTATAAACATAATGGGAAGTCAAAACAAAAAAGCAGTCAATCTCCATCTTTATAAACAGTAGCATCCATTTCAACTTTTATGCCTTTATAAGGATACCCAGTATTACATATTGCGATATCGTCTAGTAAGCCGATTTCAATTTGATTTTCATGTAATAATTTTCTTATGTCTGATTTATTAGTGTTAATAACTATCCGAAATTCGTTTTGATAGCAAAAATCAGTATCTTTTATGAACAACTCATCTGGAGGCTCTACACATAAATCAAGCCAGCTTTCATCCCCATACTCATTATAATTTTCATATTTAATATGCCTAATCAGTATTTCATTTTTTTCCAAACCCATGCCAGTAAGTTTCTTTATTAGTCTGCTTATAAACTCCCCGGAGTCGTTGAGGGCGACTATAGCAGATTTTTCATCTTCTTGAAGAGCGGCTTCCTGTTTAGGAGTCATATTGTCTGCAAAATCGCGAAAATATTTTTCATCAATCGTAGCAAATATTTTTTGCCTGCCTACGCAAGAGGGTACATTCAAATTAGAGTATTTTAGGCCAAAAAAGCAAAGAGAAGGGAGATCCATATTTCTTTTTGATTTAATATAGCACCTATTTTTAATTTTCTCGTAGGAATACAAATTTTGATCGTTGTATTTTTTCAAGAGCTTAATTGCATTATCTGCGTCAGAAATATCAAAGAAAGCGAGAGTCCCTTCTTTGAGGTCGCCACGTCCTTTGGCATTCTTTTTTTCCCAATCCACCCAACTTTGAGGCGTACTGAATTTCACCTGACCTTTTTCAACAAAGGCCCTTGCGTACTTACTGTTTGTGCACCTAATTGTCATTAAAACATCATTTGACTCATACCATGCTTGCGATTCCAACATTTCTAACATCTCCTTCTTCAATGAATTAGTTCGAAGCTTCCCATTGCTATGATTTGAATCTCGTTAATGTTTATTATGTTTCCAGTTTATGGATTTCAAAGCATTATTACTTTCATCTTTTTTTATTCTATGTCGATAGATTATAGGCACAAACCAGATATCCTATCAACAAATATTCTTGGGAATTCGGCCAAGGATTCCTTTAGTATGTCCTTATTTGTTTCTACAGCCCTTTGAAACTGTCTTTTGCTTTTTATTGGAGTTCCTCGTAGCGTGCTAGCAAGTCTTAAAGATATAACTCTATCACCAAACCCTGACTCATAAATAATAATACTTTTTCTTGACGGAAGTCCATATCGCATCTGTTTGCTCAATTCACCAAGTAGTCTATATGTTCCTTCACTTTCTTCATAATGTAGCTGCAAAAGTTCAGCAATTGCATTGATAATTAGCATCGAGGCATATCCAAATCCATCATCACAAATATCGATGATTTCCCCAAGTTGTATATCTGCCTCTTTATTCCGACGGATAATCTTAACATCATTTTCAACTGCATAATCAAAGATTTGCTTGTATGTCATTCCGCCAATCCACATGTTGGCCAGGTTGAATATTGCCTCTTCGGTTATTACTGCCTTCAACCCTTTATTTTCACTATATTCAATTAGCTTTGGAATGATCAATTGAAGAATTTCAGATGTCACCTCACAATCAAGCAACTCCTCAGAGTTTTCATTGACCCACTCTTCTAATTCAAGAAGCTGTTTTGTCCCAAGCAGCGTGCGGCTAAATATGGTCCGTTTATTTGCGCTATTGACCGTATTAAGCAAATGGGCTCTGATTGTTGAAAATATGGTTTTCATGCGTTCTTTTTCTTCTTCGGTGGCAAGAAAATAACCAAATGTACTCGAGACGAGTAGGTCTAAGTCTTGATTGCTACCGTCAGTAAGAAATGACAAAAGGTAGCTTTCAATCGCGTCTAAGCATCGGATAACCTGAGCAACAGTTGACTTAAAAGCATGTGCTTTATTTGAATATTTCGCCACAAATCCTTCTATTAACTTTGCTACCTTCTCTTCGTAATTCTCCGCATCATTATAGCGAGCTAAGGCCATGTGATAAAAATCATATGTTACAGTAGTGCCATAAGATACTTCAAAGACCTCTGGATGCACAAGTAATAAAAACTGACTCAGACATGATTCAGAGTTACTCGGATCCAACATTCCCAAATAAGCTTTCCAGCGCCAATTTTCTCTAAACGTCGTCTTCCTAGAATACACAAATGTTTCGGAAAGCAAAATTGTACCTTCCGTATATAGCCCAGCTCGCCCGGCCCTACCCATAAGGTTATGAAAGTCGCGAACCTTAATCCGTTCTTGCGCTTGATACAGACTGGAAATAATCAGATACCGGATAGGCAAATTGACCCCTTGTGCCAATGTAGACGTGCAAACAATACACTTTATTAAATTCTCCTTCATTGCATACTCAGTGGCAATCCTGATTCCATTGGATATGCCTCTATGATGAGCAAATATCCCTTTCATTGCTGTTTCATAATAAATGTTGTCTTGTCCATAGTTTGCCTTTATTAGCCGCGCTATCTTCTCATGCTCGTTGTCTGCGGTATTATCCAAAAAAGATGTTATGTCCATGCCGCGCGCGTCAAGATCTACAAATCGGCGTAGCACTCCATCAGCGGTATCTTTTCTTCCACAAAAAATCGCAACTCCACCATTATTATTAAGTTTGAGTGCAAGATAGATTGCTATATCGTTATGTTTCACTTTTGCAGTTTGGAAATTGACTTCTGGGAAGAAACGCTGTTTTTCGTTTTTCCTTAGTTTGTTTAGAGGTTGTATCTCAATAATACGTGGTACATAAAACTCAAGGTCATTGTGATTTTCAGGATCAAGAAAATATAAATAGCCGTATCGGTCACTTCGGAATGTATCCCAATCGACAATTGCTATTGATTTTTCTGTTGCTCGGATCGAGTTGTCCGCAATAACAACACCCTCTCCGCCTGTAAACCACTCATTTATTTGTGCTGCATTCGGAATCACTGCTGAGAGGAGGAGTCTTTGAGTATCTTTGTCTAAATACATCATAATCGTAGAGATCAGAAGCTCATAGTGCGCTCCTCTTGTAGCGTCGTCAAACATATGGGCTTCATCAAAAATAATTAGCCCTGCCCCTCCAATAAGTTCGATATCCTGCCTAAGTAAGTAAATGAGCTTTTCCGGTGTTAAAACCATAATATTTTTGCTTTCTTTTCCAAATGACTCCAGCAATTCCATCAGATCATCCATTTCGAGGATATCTGATAGTGCATTGACACGAACACTAGGGTCATCCCCAAAATCATTGGCAATATCAATGCTGATTTCTCTGCATAATGCCCTAAAGGGTGCAACAATAATAGCCAAAGCGGTTCTTTCTGCAAGACACGCCGATCGGATCGTAATTGACATTGAAGTAGTTTTTCCGGAACTGGTGGGCATTTGAATAATTGCCGATTTCCCCGAGAAAACACCAGCTTCGCCCAAACGTATTTGCGCAGGCCACAATTCATGAATGTTCTTCTTGTTCCGTAACATCTCCTCCCAATAGCCGGATCCCAAATCTGAATATGCGGGCAGGAGGTTTAGCGCAGAGCGTTCCATTTTAATTAGCAAAATCGCCAATAAAGCATCCGCCAGGAGCAATTCTCGTGGAGAGCCGTGTGAATATATAAGAGAGCGGAATTCCGTTATGAAACTAAGTTCCGGGGAGTGGTGGTGTTGATACCAAGTATCATATGTTGTAATTATTTGATATAGATAGCGGCTGTATGAACTCTCCTCTATGAATCTCGTTAAGCTTTCTCTATTGATCTTATCTTGAAGTAGCAAAGCCAGTACTTTTTCTATTCCATCGCAGTCTAAGTCAAGTTCATCAATTATGAGCTTGTTCGCCATAACTTTTGCACTTCCAATATAATCGCATAGATAATAAGCAATTGCGCCTAAAAGCAGATAATATTGAGGATAGGACGGTTCCAGTTTCGATTGTAAAAAAGCATCAAAATAGCGTGATGCAAATTCCAATTCAGCCTTCTTCTCTACAGGGATAATGCGATATGGATTATTTTTCTTAAGTACCTCAGCAGAAATGTTTCCTATTGCCGAAATTGCAATTAGCAATAGTTCGTTTGCGTTATCCTCCACAGCAATATGTAGTTCAGTTGAAACGTTGTACTCATACATTTTCGCTTTAGAGCGTGTCTGCTTGAGCAGATATTTCGAATTACGGCCTATTTGCATTCACACGCCCTCCCATATATTTGATGGATGAAATCCATTAGTTTATCACAATGTATGACGATAAGATTGAGATCGGGATCTTTATGATGCAAGGTGGAAACGGTTTTAAGTAAATCCTCTGCATATGATTTGTTGGATTGTACCGCCGCCGCTGCATAAACTTTCCGGTATGGGCTGTCTGAGGAGTTTTGGAATCGTTGCACCCGCTTTGCTTCTTCGAGGTCATTTCGATCTATTAGACGCTGAAAGACCGCATTCAAAGTTTCCGCAAGACGAAGAACATCTTTATTCGAGTCATCCACGGCCTTTTGTAGCCGAGCCCTTGAGGATGGATTAACATCACTAGCCGTAGCTTTGACTTCAAAAACTATCATTTCGTCGTCTGCACTTATCTTTTCGCCACACTTATATCCAATGAGATCACTGCCCATAGTCGAGGAGTTTCTGTTTACCTTACGATCGTAACGTGTTCTTGGGACGATATAGTTGAGTATATGCTGAACATAGTCAGCAACTAATATCTCCGTGAAATCACCTGAGCGCACGGAAGGCCCTGGAGGGGTATGTGCATCAGGAAACTTTATCTCTCTCAGGTATTCATCTCTTTCAAGCCCAAAGCCTGCACGAAAGATGTCTATTTCGGACTCTGCACAATAATGCTCACGCAAATTCTTTGCCCATGAATCAAGAATTTCCTCATCGTTTTTAAGTTTGAGTTCATATACGATAACGTGCTTCCCCTCTAAAGTAGTTATTTTTTTTTCTTCAATCAGCCAATTCAAATATTGAGGTTTCATGGGTGTTTCTCCTTCCGCAAATAATACCCTCTAGCAGCACAATGGCATGTGTTGCATATATCGATTTTGGACGCTAAATATTGCCCAATATATTCTTTGGTTGTGCCTCCCATTATTGCTATAATCTGAAAATACAACATCAAACACCAATTTCCTATTATATGGATAATGCGATGTCCAAAAATCAAATATAATAAGACTCTGTTCTTAATATCGCAATAACCCTATCAGTTTCTATAATAATATCATTAGAAATGCCTTGTTCACCCTTTAATATTTGCTTAGTCATTTTGCAAAACTCATTTATAACTGCGATATCCGCCTGCTTCCATAAACTATACCTGAGTATTTGTTCAGATGTCTGGTGCAGTCTAGAGATTATCTGAAAACGGTCAAATCCAGTATCTCCATTTTCAGCAATTAACTTGAGACCGCTTATAGATTTCAAAAGTATCTGAATAATAAACTCTCTTTCTCTTATAAATTGCTGTCTATTTGTAGTTTTTGTTAATTTGTTCTTTATAGCTATAGTCATAAGCAAAGTGATTATTGGTAAGTGCTCCATAGCTGGTACCTGTCCGGCATCTTCTATATTTGAGATAATAGACTAAACTTTTATTACAGTTGAAAAAGTTGAAACTAAACTTTTACGACTGACCATACGGAGGAATAGTC
>Ga0153972_1000809_pt1 | contig 10264 bp, 8 predicted proteins | sample TSGA056MetaG_FD_104732 | JGI IMG/M metagenome (GOLD analysis project Ga0153972, IMG submission 104732) | Attine ant fungus gardens microbial communities from Georgia, USA - TSGA056 MetaG | ecosystem: Host-associated > Fungi > Mycelium > Unclassified | place: USA: Georgia, George L Smith State...
GATGTATTCCGATATTAAAAATTCACTCGCTCTTTTGTCTGAGGACGGCAAAACAAAGCTCGCTTCACAGCCGGAGATGCTGATCCTTTTAGATTCCGTTTTAGGACAGGTTTTTTGTGGTTTGGATGAGTGCCAGGACGCGATATTGCGTTTGCTGAGCAGCAGTTCGGATATTGAGGCGTTAAACAACTTTATTGCGGATAAATTTGCCGGAGCGCAGGCAAACCTGCAGCTTGCCGCGCTTAAGAACTTACGCGATAAACTTGAAGGTATAAAAGAGACAGGCGTGCTGGCAAAGAACTCGCACCTGTTCAGGGCGGATCTATTCACGAATAAAATAAAAGAGCTGTTCGTTTTAGACCAGAAGCTTAGAGACGAACTATATGAAAAAACAAACGCACATACATTTATTCTTGGTTTCTTGACGGATGTGCGTATGGAAAAGCAAAAAGCGGTACAATCACCAATGTCTAACTTTGAAGGTGAGTTGAAACGACTTTCCAAAGCATTAAAAGACGGCTTTGATTCACGCTCCGGTAACACGTATGGTAAAAGCGCCGAGCTTAGGGATTTGTTAGCGAGATTGCAGGCGGACTTAAAGGTCACAGGTCAACGGATCGATACCGCTATCGACAATGTTAAAAACGAAACATGGGCAGCCAGTCAGATGCAAAATTTAAAAGGAATCACATTTTCGTCTATAGGGCAAAGCGTGAACCCGTAATGAAAGGGGGTATTTGACATGGTTAGGGATAATAAAGACGTTTATGGTTCTTTTAATGTAAAATCCGAACTCAAAGAAGCAGATTGGGAATTGCTGTCCCTGCTTTTTAATGAGACTGAAAGTGTAACGGAGGACGCGCCAAGGGATCTTCCAGCCAATTTTATCAAAGACACCATCGAGTTGCTTAATGAATTTCCAGCCGCCGGACCGATTAACGGCGCAGGACGGCATTTTGCGTTGCGAAGTGTCGGAAAGCCTCCGCAAAAACAAAACGGAGCCGATACAGACGGTAAAGCGCAGAACAAGATGACGGCCGCCGCTGAAACGCTGTTGTCAAAGGATGAAACGGTTTCTGTTAAGATGTCCCGTCTTGATGATGAATTACGGTTTTTGATCGAAGCAGAGCCTAAAACGGCAGATTGTTTAGGGAACAGACTGCAAGGTTTTTTAGGGCAAGCGCAGCTTGAAGCCTATTGGAAGCAAGCCAAAAAGTTTCCGTGCCGCAGTTATGCTCTGTGTCAGAAAACCGGACCGGATGAAAAAGAACCGCAAGCGGTTAAAGCAGCAGAAACAGACAGCAACTGGCCGTCAGCCCTTGCAAACGCGAATTTTAAAGAGGATTTTTGCGTAACCGTTCGTTTTGTTCCGGTTACGGAACAAAAAATTTCGGAATGGATGGATAAGCTGGAATACTGCTATGCCACGGCGGTAGAATACCAGGATGTTACCGTACAAGTTTCGGCCGGAGACAGTATCTCCAACTCGGATAAAGAAAACATTGTGAAAGAATTGGGGAAAACAATTATAGGCGTAGGCATATCCTCATCTACTAACCATAGCCTCTCTTTATCAAAAACTAAAAAAAATGCTGAACTTGAGAAAGTGATCCAACTATTGCAGGTGCAGCTTCATGATCTAGTGGCCGCGTTGTCGATCGGCGGATGGAACATATTTATAAATTGTGAAGCAAAAACGGAGGAAACACTTGGCGCATTACAATCAATTTTAAGCGCTTCTTTTGTAAATAACGGCATTCATTCCGACTGGCGGGAGGATACCGACAGATGGGAGCAAAAATCGAAACCCGCAATCTTCGTTACGCAAAAAGACGCGCATTTATTTCTTCAGATTCCAAGTGAGGACTTTGAAGGGTTTGAAGCAAAAGAGAACGACGAGCTTTCTGTCAATCCTCCTGATGCTGCCGGCGGGTTCGTTCTGGGTAAAACACTAAAGAACGATTTACCGCTGCGTGGAGAATTTGGAATGAATTCTGACGCGCTCAATCGGCATGCGTTTGTATGCGGCATGACGGGATCCGGAAAAAGCAACACTTTGTTCCATATTTTAGGGCAAGCTCCAGCGCCTTTTTTGGTAATTGAACCGGTCAAAGGTGAATATAAAACCTTAAAAAGTATTTTTCCCGATCTAAAATCACACGCAATGAACCCGATTGAAAAGACGGCGATGCGTATTAACCCATTTTGGTTTCCGAAGGGCGGAAGTCTGTCATTCCACATTGACGCGCTGAAAACCATTATTTCTTCCGCGTTTTCGTTATATGCGGCGATGCCCAATATTTTGGAACAATGTATTTACCTCAGTTACGCAAAGCGGGGCTGGAACATTGTTTCAGGAAAGAATATTTACACCGGAATCGTGAGTGAGGAATTCATCTTCCCTACGATAAGTGACCTGTGCCAGGAAATAGAGTTGTATCTTGAAAGAAGCGCTTTTACAGGAGAAGCGCTCGGAAATTATCAGGGAGCATTATTATCGAGACTTCAATCCTTCACAACAGGGGCCAAAGGTGTTTTGCTGAACACCACGAATCATCCGGATTATTCCGAATGGCTTGCAAATCCGACGGTTGTTGAACTTGACGCCTTAGCGGACGATTCGGATAAATGCCTTGTGATGGGTGTGATACTTATGCAATATTTCCAATATCTAAAGGTCAATACAAAGCCCGTAAACGGCTTACGGCATCTTACGGTCATTGAAGAGGCGCATCGGCTTTTCAAAAATGTCGGGCAAACGCAAAAGAACTCTGAAACCGCTGATCCGCAAGGGCAACTGGTTGAAACATTGAGCAATATGATGGCGGAAATACGTGCTTACGGAGAAGGTATTATCATTGTAGATCAAAGTCCTACTAAGATTGCCGAAGATGTCATAAAAAATTCAAGTATCAAAATTGTTCATCGCCTTGACAACAAGAAAGACATTGAAGCCATTGAATCCTCTTTACTTTTAAAAGACGCGGCAGTTCTCATTTCCAGCCTTTCTCAGGGCAAAGCGCTTGTTCGTTCGGAACAGATGAGCAAGCCGGTAAAGGTATTGGTTGAAAAAAGCAGCGTAAAAGACACGGAGCTTGATTTATCTGCAGAAATAGAAACTGCGTCAGACACGAATGATATTGCAAATGCTGACTTTGTTCTTATGAACGAATCGTTTAAGGAAGACTTAGTTCTGATTTGCCGTAAATATATCAATCACATTTTATTTGACGACTATCACCAAATCGCCAATGCTTTGTCAAAAATCTGTCTTGAATTAAAGGAATATATGCATTTTGCCGGGTATAGTTCCGTAATGAGTCATTCCGGGAGAGGCTTCTATTTAAGGTTAATCTCCAACGGGATTCGGGCGGCCATGTATTCCGAGCAAAAGTACAGTGAGCAGGCTATCATGCAAATTCTTATGTTGTCAGGCAAGCTGTGTGACATTGCGATCGACAATCACTTAACGGATGCTGAAATCAGAGCGTTTTCAGCCTATCGCCGGGAACAGATTTACCCCCTTCTTACCGACAGGATCATCAACGCGCCAAATAAAAACAAAGAATATGCCATACTCATGAAGGTTTGCGGGTATCAGACAATCTACGCCGATATTTTATTGGAAATAATGAATTACGTGAACAAAAAGGAGTCTGTGCCCGATGAGCAGGAAGTTTCCTGGGCGTGGGCAAATGAACAGATAAAGCAATATATACCGTCTATGTTTCTTGTTGCGCCGGCTTCTTATGTTGTTGATAATCTTACAAAGCTTACGCAGTTTCTTTTTGAAATATTGTCGAAAGCGGAAGTTGACGAATAAAAAATCGGTAAAAACTCGTTTTGTGGAAATTCCAACTTCCGATGCGTTATACCGAGAAAAATAATTCTATAAGAAAAGCTATTGAGTAATAACGATAAAATCATACAGCAATATCAGTATAGGGAGAGTTAAAATAAAATGGAAAGATTTTGGGTAGATGACGTTTACAGGCGTCAGAACGGAAACCAAAAGAACAAAAAAGGAATCATCTCTACGGAGATGGTTAATAAAGCGTTGGAAATCGCTTATAACACGCATAAAGATCAAACGGACAAAGCCGGACGTCCCTACATATTGCGCGTTATTTATGTAGCCGAACAGATGCAGGGCGAGTTTCCGGTCTGTGCTACGCTGCTGTGTGATACGATTCGGCACGGTATTACTTTTGAAGAATTGGCCGATGCAGGTTTTTCGGAAAAGGTCATTGAAGCTGTCAAAATATTAGATAGGGATCCTATGATTTCTATTATGGAGCATGCGCAGAAAATCAAAGACAGCAGGAACTCAATCGCCGCGAATATCGCCCTGGCGGGACTGCTATATGACTGTAATTTGTCAAAGTTCAAGGATATTGACGATGAAATCATCGCATGGTATGACAGATGTATACAGGCAATAGCGGTTTTTGAAAATGACAATTATACAAACCGCTGGAGAGACAGTGATATGCAATATATTTATACCGCGGCAAGCACTCGTGTACTTGATATAAAGATGGACGCGCCAAGCATCGGCGGACGATTAAGTAATCTGGCGAAACGCTCGTTTAACTTTCACGGCATCGAATGTGGGTCAATTGAAGGCGCGTTACAAAGCTTTAAGTTCTCTGACCAGGCTCGGCAGTGTGAAATTAGTCGGCTTCATGGAATGCAGTCGAAAAAGGCGGGCAGGGATCAGGACTGGCAGACCGCTCAAACGCTTTATTGGATGGAAAAACCGTTCGCGCGTGAAAGCGAAGAATATCAGACTTTACTTAATGAATTGTATAAAGCTGCTTTTGACCAAAATGAAAGATTCCGTGAGGATCTAGCTCTGTCAAAGGGCTATAAGCTGCTGCACAGTGTAGGTTACGACGACCCGCAACGAACAATCTTAACACGAGACGAATTTATATCACGCCTTGAATGGCTGCGGAATATGTAAAACGAAGGACACTTCATCCTGTGGAGATATAACGAATTAATAAAAAACTGGACTCGTAGCTCAAATGGCTAGAGCGACCATAAAAGCTGGAAGGTGGTGGTTCAATTCCACCCGAGTCCATCATTGTTTAAGAGAGTGTGTGTAATGGATATTCTTTCAAACGGGAAATATCCCGCTAATAAATCAAGCAATTTTGCCACCAACGGGTTCGAAATCGACGGTATGTTTCACTATCCTATTGCGGTATGGGACAGACAGCATTACGGTTCGATTCATTTGTATGGTCATGTGCATGCAAATATAGGTAATTACCATCCCTTACATTTGAAGTTAAAGAACGCGTATAATGTCGGTGTGGATGTATGCCATTTTGAGCCTAAAACTTTAGCGGAGCTGATGGCATAAATCACTTGGCTGGCCAAAATATATTGTAAGAATTGTGAACACAGTTTTTGAAATATCACGAGCGAGAGGAGCATGAAAAATGATCGGCGCTATTGTAGGAGATATTGTCGGCTCGGCTTATGAGCATGGCGGAATAAAAAGCAAGCAATTTGAACTTTTTAAAGACGAATGCCATTTTACGGATGATACCGTCATGACCATCGCCGTAGCGGAAGCGATGTGGAGGGGGGGCGAACCGGAAGATTTTATCTCATCCATGAAAAAGTTCGGACGGGCGTTTCCAGACCTCAGATATGGCGCCAATTTCAGGAAATGGCTCTTTTCCAATGACAGCGCCCCTTATAACAGTTATGGCAACGGTTCAGCCATGCGGGTTTCTCCTCTTGCGCATCTGTTCAGCCTGGAAAGTGTGGAAAAATACGCAAAAATATCGGCGGCGGTCACACATAATCACCCAAAAGAAATTAAAGGAGCGCAGGCTGTGGCGGCGGCGACCTTTATCGTTCGGTGGTGGGAGGATTATGACTACAGAAGCATAGAAGAAAAAAAAGCGGAGATGAAAGACTACATTGAGCGAGCATACGGATACAATCTCAGCCAAACTTTAGATGAGATACGGTCCGGCTATAAAGTTGATATTACCTGTCAGGGAACGGTTCCGCAGGCGATGATCGCTTTTTTGGAGAGTACAGATTTTGAAGATGCGATCCGCAACGCCATTATATTAAGCGGAGACAGCGACACCTTGGCTGCGATTACCGGCGGGATCGCAGAGGCCGCATACGGCGTTCCTGATGAATTACAGGAAAAAGCGATGTCCTATTTGCCCGATGAATTAAAATATGCAGTTGAAGTCTGGCAGAGCCATACCGGGTTTATGGCGAGAACCGGGATTCGTCATGTTGAACCGGAAATTGATTTGCTTTATACGAATCGGCAAAAGGAAGCAAGAACCAATGTGAGAATCTTAGATAAATTCAAGGGCTGCCTGATAGGCGGAGCAATCGGCGACGCTTTAGGCTATCCTATCGAATTCAGGTCAAATATAGAACAGATCCGTGAAAAATACGGCGAACAAGGCATTACCCGTTATGAGTTGAGAGATGGTAAAGCGTTAATTTCCGATGACACACAGATGACGATGTTTACCGCCAACGGATTGCTTTACGGATTTACGCATTTTGCTAAGATCGGCAGCATGAAAAAGCCGGAATATTACATCTGGAAAGCCTATAAAGACTGGTACGCCGTTATGCATAAAGAAAAATCAAAAACGTGGCGGAGCTGGCTGCACGAGGTTTCGGCCATGACGGCTGTGCGGGGGCCGGGACATACGTGCATCTCTGCTCTGCGCAAATGGGATATGGGACGCATTGACAAACCGCTTAACGACAGCAAGGGTAACGGCGGCGTTATGCGTGTGGCTCCCATCGGTTTATACTTTTCCGATGAAAGCAAGCTTGAAGAAACCTGCATGCTCGGCGCAAAGGCGGCGGCTGTAACCCACGGCCATCCGCTGGGTTTCATAACGTCAGCCGCTTTGGTGTGTATGATTAACTGGCTGACCTATTCAAGATGTAATATTACATCTGCGGTAGCCAAGTCCATAAACATGGTTGAAAAGCTGTTTCCAAATAATCAGGAAGATAATGAGAAACTGATCAGCTTAATTAGAAAAGCAGCAAAATTATCTACGGAAGGGATGGAAGACGTCGTTGCGATTGAACAGATTGGCAAAGGCAATGTTGCGGAGGAAGCTTTGGCAATTGCCGTTTATTGTTGCATGAAATATCCAAATAAATTTGAAAAGGCGATGATCGCGGCGGTGAACCATAGTGGCGACAGCGACTCCACCGGTTCGATCACGGGCAACATCTTAGGCGCACACATAGGCTATGACGCTTTGCCCGCATTTTATAAAGCTGATTTGGAATGCTTGGATGTAATCCTTGAAATTGCTGAGGATTTATATAACGCTCAGGCTGTTTTGGAAAAACCGTTCGCGGAAATCAACGATGCGTGGAAGGTAAAATATATTGATTGCAGGAGGTATCGCGGTGAATAATCGAATGAAAAACACAATACAGGTTTTAAAGCAGAGCATCGGTGTCATACTCCCGTTGGCTGCTCTGCAAAGCTGTGCTCTGATTACATATTCAACTGTAAACGCGAAAAATCTGTACGGCACAAACGGACTGTTTTTACGGGCGGTAAATCCTAAAGAGGCTATTAAAATATAAGGAAACGCTGGGAGGCGGTTGCATGGCTATATATGATTGTTTTACTTATGTTGAGGACGAATCATCAATTACAATACGTAAATATACTGGCAGCGGCGGAATTGTAAATATTCCGAACGAAATAAACGGTAAGCCGGTTACGGATGTTTCGTATTGCGCTTTTGGGGACTGCCGGAACATTGAATTTTTAACCATACCAAACAATGTAAAAACAATGTATCAAGCTTTTGATAATGTTATCGGCGGTTCTTTTGCCTGCGGGATAGAGCGCATCTATATCGGCTCCAGTTGTAGACATTTAAGCAATTTATGTTTAGTTCACGAGTTGCAATCGATCGAAGTTGCGCCTGACAACCAGTATTATTCCGCTGTTAATGGGGTGTTGTTCAATAAAAGCCAAACGGTTCTTGAAAGATACCCTCCAGCGAAAGCAGACGAATCTTTTACGATTCCGGATGATGTTGTGCGAATAGCGGGCAGAGCTTTTCAAGGTTGCAGATATTTAAAAAGTGTAACTCTGGGTAAACATATTAAAGAAATTGATAAATATACGTTTTTTGAATGCTGCGCATTGACTGAAATTATTTATACCGGTGAAACAAAAATGTTTCCTGATGCCTATAGTCCGAAGGAATGGTCGGAGCTTGTGCTTAAATATCGTTTGGATGGTTTCGGTGGCAGTGATTTGAAAGTTTATTCCCGCAATTCTTACAGTTATGAACTGATATGGGATGACGTCGACATTAACAAATTGGCAATTCAAAAGAATTGGTTTAAAATAATTTTAGAGGATAAGGACGAATTTGACAAATTGTGTAGGGAATATGCTCTGATGTTTGTTTGGTATGAAGATTAAGGGGGGGCAATTAAAACCGAGAAGAAGGTAAGTGGAAATTGTGCCAAAAAGTATGTGAGCAGTTAAAAAAGTATTTGTTTTAAGGATGATAAAGAATGAGTCTATCTGCGCTATATTACAGCAAATTTGCCGTTGCTTATGTTCGCGGCGTTGCTATACGGAAACAACCGACCGAACAGCCTCTCGCACTGACACCTCCCCTGCTTGAGAAAAGCTTGGAGGAGTTGAATACGAATGAGTTTGAAGAAATCCTGGCAGCGGGTAAAGCAGCAGGATTAAAACTCTATCGGTTCAAGAATACCCATGATGATCTTCCCCGCGTTAAGCGGGTACTTGGCTTTTTGAAATCGGTTGAGATGAACAGCCTGCTTGATATCGGCAGCGGGCGCGGCGTGTTTTTATGGCCGTTTATGAATGCGTTTCCATGGGTTGGGGTGACGAGCCTTGATATTCTGCCCCATCGTATTGACATGCTGAACACGGTGAAAACGGGCGGTATCGCTAATTTGAACGCTATAAGCGGCGATATCTGCGATTCGCCTATAGCGGATAAAAGCTATGATGTCGTTACCATGCTGGAGGTACTGGAGCATATTCCCGACACATTGTCCGCGATTCGATCCGCCGTGAGAACCGCTAAAAGGTATGTTGTGGTTTCCGTACCGTCAAAGCCGGACAATAACCCGGAGCATATTCATCTACTCACAAAAGATGTGCTAACAGTGCTTTTTAATCAGGCGGGATGCGATCGGCTGCATTTCGACGGCGTGCCCGGTCATTTAATTATGATTGCGGCTGTAAATGAAAAATAGGAAGGTGATTAACGTGGCTTCATACCCAAATAATAAAAAATACATACAAGTGATACCTTTTTTATATGACGACGTGCGGAGTTTCTTCGGTGGAGTGGCAGCTGCCTCGATCTGGAAGACGAAAGGAAGACGTGACGCTTATGCCGCATTATAAATTGCTTAAATATCCGCGAACCCACCATCTGGAAGGATCACGCCTGCAGCCGGGTGATGAAGATTTATCCCAAATAGCCTTTTCGAGCATTGCCGGAAAAAGAATCGTCGTTGAAGAAAAATGCGACGGCGCGAACACCGCCATATCCTTTGACGGGGACGGTGATCTGCTTCTGCAAAGCCGCGGGCATTATTTGACCGGAGGGTATCGGGAACGGCATTACAATTTAATGAAGCAGTGGGCAAATCTGCACAGGAATGCTTTTTACAGCATTTTCGGCAGCCGCTATATCATGTACGGTGAATGGATGTACGCCAAGCACACGGTTTTCTATGATAACCTGTCCCACTACTTCCTGGAGTTTGATATATACGACCGGGAGACAGATAAGTTTCTTGATACGCACTCCAGACATTTGCTGCTTGCAGATTTACCGATCGTATCTGTTCCTGTATTGAAAATCGGAGCATTTAACAGCTTGCCGGAATTGACCGATTTGATCGGACAATCCAAATTTATAAAAGAGGGACATCTCGGGCGTCTGCGGGAATACTGCGAAAAAAACGGTGAGAGCGCAGAAAAACGCTGCGGCGAGACGGACCCGACCACGTTGATGGAAGGGCTGTATATCAAAATTGAGCAGGACGGCGAAGTGATCGACCGCATGAAATTTGTAAGAGCTTCTTTTTTACAGTGCGTCGCGTTGTCAGATTCGCACTGGCTTAACCGGCCGATTGTGCCGAATCAGCTCTCGTATCCCCTTGAAGAAATTTTTACGCCAATGCGGCCAAATAACGGGAGGTATTTATTTTGAAAAATATCATCGCCGCC
>Ga0153972_1000810_pt1 | contig 10262 bp, 7 predicted proteins | sample TSGA056MetaG_FD_104732 | JGI IMG/M metagenome (GOLD analysis project Ga0153972, IMG submission 104732) | Attine ant fungus gardens microbial communities from Georgia, USA - TSGA056 MetaG | ecosystem: Host-associated > Fungi > Mycelium > Unclassified | place: USA: Georgia, George L Smith State...
ATTGCAGTACCAGACCCACCACTCGGCTGTAACTGACCATCCCGTCGGTTACGCCGTTTGCTTTCAGAGCTGCGTTCATAATATTGTCGGAAACCGCATCCACCACCTCGGTTTCAAACAACGCCTTGGAATCAATTCGATCCCACTCCTCCTGGGCCAAAAAGATATTGTCTTCATGCACCTGATCGTTGATGGCCGGTTCGGCCCGGTACACTTCATAGTTACTTCCCACTGAGTGGTAAAAATCGTTATCCAGATAATACAGTACACTTAAATACCCACTATATTGGAAAAAAATATCATCGGACTCCACACAGGCCAAAAAACCGATAAGATTAGCCTCATCCTCCAGAATATATCCATGCATATGTGCCAGTTCATGGCACATAGTTGCCGGCATATTCATGATATACATCACGTCGTTATAATTAGCTTCCATGGTAAAAGGGAAAAAATAACCTTGTATGTATTGCTGGCTGCAAAAGTCGGAAAACAACAGCGCCTTGGCCCGGGGATAATAACCACTAAGCCGTTCATAAGTTTCTCCCAGCATCTGCATGCTGTTAATTGCTTCCTGTTCCATATCTTTGGTATATATGATATTTCCCGCTTCATCCCGTTCTATTTCCTGATATAACTGATTACACTGCTCCACCACAAAATTCCTTGCGGCAATCAAATCCTCCATGGTGTATTCCACATCTTGTTCCGTAAAATACATTTCCGAAAACGTACTTCCATGATACATAATCAGGCTGTTCGTGGTCATAATGAAACAAACAAATAACAAGATCCAGGCAAAGAACTTATAATAACCGATGATTCTTTTTTTCATTTGACCTCGTTTGGCCAATATAGCCGCCGGCAGCAGAGGACCTGCCAAAATTGCCAGAATTACCATTACTACACCGGCACCAATCAGAATTTCTCCAAGCGGTATTGGGATAAGGTTCATGAGCCGGCCATATGTATTGACAATAACCGGCAGTATAAATGTAATAAAACCGTCGCTAAAGGCCGTACTGCACCTTGCCGCTATGTTCAGCAGGGCAGTAACGGACGCTATGCTTAAATAAACAATACCTTTTCTTTTGTGTTTGAGTTTATTCATAATAGATATACTCCGCATATTCCTTCCAGATATTACAGATCCAGGTCTTGCCCCGGTTAAAAATGATTTCATTCCCATCCTCATCCAAAAAGAGGTTGGTATCATAATCACTTTCATGGATCCAGGTTCCTTTAATAACCTTGCCGTTAGTAAATACATAGGCATCACCTTCCCCATGGACACCAAATGCCAGATAGTCCCGATTGGTCGGTTCCCTTACTTCGCCATGGCAGATCTTAAATACCACGTTGCTGACGGTAAGCTGCTCACCGTTCATTTCATCCACTTGTTTTCCGCCGTATTGATAGCGGTAATATAACGCGTCATTCTCATTGTATTCAAAGTATGGGCTGGCATTCCCGTAACCGCCTCTGTTGCCGGAGGTTCCGCCGGGATATATTTTCACCGCGCTTTCATATTCTTTATATTCAGCCCGATAATTATCATTGACAAAAGTAAAAGCCTGAACAAATTGGTCACGGTACTCCGTTTCATAACCAAGCCGTTTCACTGCGGATTCATAACCGTTAATATAGAGATAACCGGTATATTCCATGCTGTATCCGGATCTGGATATCCTTCCGAAGGCTTCCGATGCCGGTTGGGAAATTCCGGTTAATGCCTGACTTACATTGTCGACCCGGTCACTGTTTATTAAATCCTTTACAAAAGGGACAGCCAATCCCCAATTTACATAAATAGCATCATATGCCATGGCTTCATAAACATAATAATCACGGCTGCTGCGGACTGGTCCGATATGATCCAGGTCATCATAATCTTCAAAAAAAGCCATTAACCTGGTTACCCGGCCTTCCACCGGAGCTTCATAAATAATGCTGGCCCGCGATATTCCATACTGGGGAAGAGAAGCCTTATTATTAGGCATCATAACCGCCATACTGCGCATTTTCACCACTCCGGCGTCCTTCCATTCTCCGGTAAGGTAACTCTGCATCTTCCCGTCAACTTCCACTCTCTCCGTTATGATATAAGCTGACTCTTCCTCCTCTGTCTGCGTTTCCAGAGTCTCCTGAACAATTGTGGTCTCAGTTTCCGTAGTTTGTGTTTCATTGGGAGTTTCCTTATTCCCGCACCCCGTAAGCAGCCCTGCTGCCAGCAGCACTATGATCCATCCTTGCTTCCTCATGAAAAACTCCTCTATTTAGTTTCTTTTTTGATATTGGTTTTAACTCAAATTCATAATACTCCAAAATAATCTAAAACACTTTTTCTATTTTTCGGTTCAATTTTATATTATCCCCAAAAGCACTTTTTTGTCTATTCATTTTGATGCTTTTTTGTTAGTAATATTTAGCAGTTTTGTTACATTTGACTATAAAATTCAGTTTCATTATTTTCGTTTACAAAAAAATATAGTAAACGCCATAAAAAGAACGTATAACCATTTCTTATTATGGCGTTATAGATTAATTCTTATCGGAGGTGTCCCGATATTTCATTAGACAACGCTTATTTTGTTATCGGCTTTATCTCCGGTTCCGCTTCTCCGACAGCCTCCGGTGCTTTTCCCGCAACGGCTTTTTCCTTCTATCAGTTTTTTAATCCTCTTTTTTTATTGACAGGACATAAAATATTATCATTACAATAAATGAAATATAAAGTATGGTAATCCATAATATTATGCCATTATCCCCGGTTTTTGGTGCACTTATAGCCGATTCGGCTGCTTGTTCCCGGACAGACGGTTGTTCTGTGGCAGTTGTTTCTGCGGCCGAAACTGAAACATTCGTCCACATGGCATAAAGGATTATATTATTATTTAAAATTATATCATCTCCTGGTGCATAGCTAACCCCGCTGCCGTCTGCAGCTGTATTCCAATCAATAAAGGTGTGGTCAGGATTGTCCATTCCGGTATCTTCTAAGGATTGTACTATATCCGTCCCACTGGGCACAACATCTGATCCGGTATGGCTTCCAGTGCCGCCATTGGCATTATAGTCTACATGAAAGGTTAGAATATCCACATTTATATGGTTGATATCATAATTATTTAATGGATGACTGGATATACTTACACCGGCAAATTGGATATTTGGATATAGACTTGCAGCATTTTCCGGTGGAGCATAGGCATACAGGGCCTTATTTCCACTGAAGATGATTTGAGGTCCAATATTCAAATCACTATACGTAGTATCTGTTGTATAAATACCGCCGCCTTCATGGGCCGAATTGCCATCAATTACCACATTATCTGATATAACAATGGAGTTTACCCCTGTGTTATGGATAAAAATTCCACCGCCATAAGCAATGTCTCCGGCAGCTCTGTTCCTGCTTATTTTAACATTATCGGTTATATTGATAAAACCACTAGTAATATAAATGCCGCCGCCCAGACTATATGAGCTGACGTTATCAGAACCGACTGCTTCATTATCTGTAATCAGTGTATCTTGAGATATATTTAATGTGCCGTTTAAAACGGCAATTCCACCGCCTGCACCATCACTAACGCTTCTATTGCCACTTATTTTTGTATTACCGGATATATTTAATGATGCGGCAGAAACATAAATACCGCCGCCCAGACTAGTGTCATAAATTCCATTTGCTGTGTTATTGATTATTTCCCCGCCGGTAATGGATGAATTGCCGGACAGGATACAAATTCCGCCGCCGTCATAAGCCATATTTTCAGTGATTGTACCTCCGGACATCGTAAAACTGCCGTCATAGATATTCACACCGCCGCCAAAATTGGAAATGCAGTTTTTAATTACGGTACCATCAAGAATTATTAAAATATTCATAGAAAATATACCACCGCCTAACTTACCACCGTCAATAATTATATTGGTAAGAGTCAGACTTCCCTTGATATCAAAATGGCGGCCGCTGGTTTGCGTTAATGTATAAGCCGTATTGCCTGCTGACATAAGAGTAATATTTTTCCCATTTTTAATAACAAGAGTCTCCGTAAACAGGATATCATTACTGACTTCTAATATAGTTTCTGTCCCATCATCAGGAGCTGCTTCAATTTTAGCTTTCAAGTCATCAAAACTGGATATTTGATAGGTTTCAGCCTGGACATTTTGGGAGTGCAGGAAAAATATAAAACAAAAAGCAGCAGAAAAAATGATTGATAAATATAATTTTTTTATTTTATTTGACATAATCCCTCCTTAACATAATAATTTATTCTTTTATTATTCCTTTTTTTTAGAAAATAATTTATAATATAATTTTTTGGAAAATTATTCTTTTCACTAAATCTATTTGTATTTATTTGTATTTGAAAAATACCTTAATTTGGTATTGCTCTTTTGGGATCAAACATTTCTTTTTCTTATTTTTGGGGAAACATAATATTTATGATTCGTATCATACAAAATACGGCATTGTGCAGAGATAAATATTACTAAGCCTTTGATAACGGGGATTTTTCAGAGAGCAGTGAAGCGGTGAGGGGCCGCTATGACTTTATAAGGAAGAAGGATAAGACGATGAAACAAATAATCAGAATAACAATAATGATGCTGCTTGCTGCTGTAATAGCCGTAAGCAGCTTTCAGATTTTGAGGTATTTTATACAGGCAAAGAAGCAGATAAATGAGTTCGAGGAGCTGTCCAGGGTAGTTGAGAATGTTGGAAGTAATGCTGCACAACAGCCAGAATCTGCAGCTGAAGAAATATTACCGGAATATGCTGAGCTTTATCAGCAGAATTCAGATATTGTAGGCTGGTTAAGGATAGAAGACACCAATATTAATTACCCGGTTATGCAGACACCAGATGATCAGGATTATTATCTGAAAAGAAATTTCAATAAAGAGTATTCGGATTATGGAGTTCCCTTTGTTGCTAAGGAGTGTGATCTGCAATTACCTAGTGATAACATTATTATATACGGCCATAATATGAAAAATGGTACTATGTTCGCAGATTTGCTAAAATTTAAAGATGAGGGGTTTTATCAAAATCACAGATCCATTACCTTTGACACCATTATGGAGTATGGAACATATGAGATTTTGGCAGTATTTTTAACAGTAGTCTATACAGACAGTCCGGAGACATTCAAATATTATCAGTTTATTAATGCGGCAACTCAGCAAGAATTTGATGAATATATTAAGAAATGTAAGGAGATTTCTTTGTATGAAACAGGCGTGGATGCTCAGTATGGTGATAAGTTGGTTACATTATCAACCTGTGAATATTCACGAACAAACGGCAGGATTGTAGTAGTTGCCAGGAGGATAGAGCAGTAGCGCTTATTCATATCGCACAAATCGCAAGCGAATTGGCATAAAACAAATCCCCGGCTGATTTATATCAATCGGGGATATTATGATTTACTCTTTTGGCATATTATTTGATTTCCCCGCTTCGATCTGGTATACTTTTTGGGAGGTCTTGATATGTATATTTCAGGCATTTTGAAGTCTATGGAGGATCAAGTGTGAATAAAATTGATTTTGAATCTATTGAGGAAAAAATAAGAGTTTCAGGTGTTGCCAAAATAATATCGGAGCTTGAGGCGGGCGATTCATTTGTAGTGTCAGAGGTTCCCGAAAAGTATCAGGCCGATTTTCTTTCCTACGGATTCTGCGAATATGCACACTTTAAGGATTATTGGATTGATCCCTTGTCTGTATCTGATAAACTATTTAATAATTATGATTTTTTACTATTAAGTGAATGTATTCCCGCTTCTGAAATAACCACTGCCTGTCGGGGACAGAGCCGAGGATTTGAAGGTGAAAATCCTGAATGGTTTAAACAGTGGCTAAACGGAAAGGAAGAAGGACAGATGACCGCCGGTTGTCAAAATAGTTCGATCCTTACCTATAGGGAAAAAAATAAAATTATTGGTATCTCATGTACTGCAACATATGCCCACAATAGCGAAAAAGGAAAGGTTGTATGGGTCAGAATGCTGTCAGTTCATCCCGATTATCAAGGTCAAGGCATTGGTACAAAGCTGCTTTTGCAAACGCTTAGATATGGAGTGGAACATGGTGCAAAAAGGGCTTTTCTTCATGCCGATACTCAAAACACCGCTGCCATACGAATATACTCAAAAGTTGGATTTCTTTCTCAGGAAGGCATTGGACAGGTGGATATGATATGGAGATAATAAAAAAATCATTATATTTTATATACCTTTGTTTCATACGGTTGTAATAAAATACGTCCCCTGGCCGGTTTCTCCGTATCCATGTCAATCATTTCTTTCATAAGTACCATTTCCGCTTCCCAATTTACATAATTAAGGATAAAAAGATAAGTATTTTGTCCCTTCACTCTTACGACCAATTCACATTCTTCCGGCATTTGGATAATATCCTGATAAGGTGACAAAATATCGGTAAATTCAAAAAACATTTTCATATTATTCCTGGTGAAGGTTCCGCCAAAATGCAAAATTTTTCCTTTTCCATAGGTTGTTTCAATCAGTGCCGGGGCGCCCTTGTAATAATTTCCGGAATATTTTGCAAGTACTTTCGCACCGGGAGCTGCGGCCGCTAAAATATCATTAAAACAACCCGTTTCCACTTCTTGTCCCGCACATTCCATCATGACTGCCGGTTCGTCCGGATGAACAAAAGTATATTCTTTTACCACGCTGCCTGTTATCTCGGAAAGCTTACCCGGCATTGCTGTCATTTGACATTTACCGGTATCGTCTTTTTGTCCGGCCCGGCAGCCGATGATCAAGGTCCCGCCATTAGCCACATATTTTGTCAGCAGTGCTACGGTACTTTCCTTCTGAATAATCGGATGCGGATAAAAAAGCACCGAATATTGATTTAATTGACTTACGTCTGTTTCCTTCAGGATATATACCAAATCCATGGGCGTGTGATTTAACTGGGAGGCAATAAAAATCTCACTTTCACTGCCCCCCTGGATCCGCTTATGCCACTCATCCAACTCGCCGTCCCAACAGTTATCGTACTCCTTTATCATTCCGAAGGCGGACGCCACCGACGCTCCCGCGGCTTCCGATATTGCCTTGGTTCTCTCCCATATCCGGGATACCTCCGCAAGCTTTCGATTATCATTATTATCATAGTCCAGGATTCCATGCCAATAAATTTCAGTACCCATCGTTGCCGTTCTCCAACGGAAAAAACTAATATAATCGGCCCCATGGGCAATACTCTGCATTGCCCAGAGCATCATCTGCCCCGGCTTTGGCGCCGGTGAGCCAATCCAGGTATTCCATCCATTGGCGCCGGACTGCTGCTCCATAATTCCAAAATGGGGACAAACGGAGCGTACTTCGGAAAGACTGCGGCTACACATCCGATCGTTCAAATCGGCGGATTCTCTCGGCTTGTCCATTCCGAAAGCAAAGTTTGGATAGGAATCATAAGTATACACGTCAAGCGTTTCATCCATCAGCCGATGATTATCCAGATGACCAAACATTCCGTTAGTGGTTATAAAATCTCCCGGTTTCTTATATTTATTGATAATATCACTTTGCAGCTTACAGAAATTAATTGCACTCTCCGAAACAAACCGAATATAATCCAGTTCCTGATGGGGATTGGTCCGCTTCTGTATGGTATTCCTGGGAACATAAACTTCACTGAAATCCTGATATGTCTGATTCCAGAATACGGTCCCCCACGCCTCATTCAGTCTCTTTATTGTTTGGTATTTGCCTTTTAAAAACTCACGGAATGCTTTGGTATCACTCTCCGAATAAAAAACATTCACTTCACAATTCAATTCATTATCAATCTGCCATCCGATAATAGCAGGATGACCGGAATAGTGCTTTGCAATCTTTTCCACAATCCTGGCACTAAAATCACGGTAATTCTTGGAATTATAATTATAATGTCTTCTCATCCCATGATAAAATGGTATTCCTTCAATGGTACAATTCAATACATCAGGATACTTGTTGGTAAGCCAGGCCGGCGGTGTTGCCGTAGGCGTTCCGAAAATAACCTTAATATTGTGCTTTTTTGCGGTATCAAGAAAGGCATCGAAGAAATCATAAGTAAATTCACCTTCCCGCGGTTCAATCTTGCTCCACGCAAATTCTGCAATACGAACCGTAAAAATACCATTCTCCTTCATTCTTCTTAAATCATCGCCCCAAAGTTTTTCATCCCAGTGTTCCGGATAATAACACACCCCCAGCTGTATCTCATCCCATTTGAATCTTTGTTCTTTGCTCATTTTCCACCTCCGTGTAATCTGCTTTTGCCATAAGTATACATATGGACAAAACAATCAAATCATAATTTTTACAGCGCAGTGACACTTCACTGACTGCCAATGCCTTACTTAAAAGGTATTTTATCTTATCGAACCATAAAACACTATAACAATAATTAGACATTTTATGGACATAATGGTAACATGGTAACTAGTTCATGCTGATATTTATCACAAGTGAGGAATATGTATGTACGCAAATATGGGAATCTTAGACACAGAAAATTGGGATACGAAGGGCCTGGCCGATACTGCTCATCCGATTTATGTTACCAGCTGCGGCGTTTACCGGCTTGAAACCGTGCCCTCATTAAGCATATCCCGGCCGGATGGACGGGTGGATTATCAGATTCTTTATATTGCCGCCGGAGAAATGAATGTTTTAATGGATAAACAACTGATTTGCATTTCTTGTGGCCATGCTGTCATATATCGTCCGGGAATGCCCCAGATTTATGCATATTATTCCGGAAGCAAACCGGAAGTATATTGGGTTCACTTTTCCGGAATGGAAGTGGCAGGCTTTTTCGCAAAATCAGGAATTGCTGACAGCGATTTTCTGATCCCTGTGGGATTCGGCACTTCCCTTAGTACGCTTTTCAAGCAAATTATCCTGGAACTTCAGCTTCAAAAAATAGGTTATACCGAGGCGTGCGCGGCATATCTGAGACTGATGATATTACAGATATCCAGGAATCACTTGAATAACCATGCTTCCGGACATAGGCAGTGGATTATTGAAAAAGCCATCCAATATTTTAACGAAAATTATTACCATGACATACAAATAGATACCTATGCAAAAGAACAATACATAAGCGTATCCTGGTTTATCCGCAGTTTTAAAATGCATACGGGCTTGTCTCCGCATCAATACCTGATTAGTAACCGCATCGGCCGGGCCAAAGAACTGCTTTTTGGCACAACACTTTCGCTGTCAGAAATCAGCGCCCTGGTAGGGTATGGCGATGCCCTATATTTCAGCAGATTATTCAAGAAACATACCGGAATATCACCATCCCATTATCGGAAAACATTAAAAAACAATATAATACTAAGTGATGCTCTTTAAAGTTTAATTACCTCCTAAAATCCATTCAGCGCACCACCATCAACAGGAATAACCGTTCCTGTAACAAATTTTGCTGCATCCGAACAAAGATAAGCAGCTGTCCAGCCGATATCCTCAGGGTCTCCATATTTCATCATCGGTGTACGTCCAAGAATCTTCTGCTGCCGGGGAATATCATCATCTATGGCCTGGTGCGGCATTGGGGTATCAATCCATCCTGGTGCAGTCCCGTTAACCCTGATACCGTATGGGCGGCCTGTCATGGCCATGTTACTACCTCTATGATATCTTTGGTACGCTATCATTTACTGAATATCCATATATATTGATACAGCAATCATCACTTCCATATCTCGTTCCATCTTTCGAAAACCATACTCCGCTCTCTCCCAAAACAGTAATCTTTACTGTATACCTTCCTTCTGCAAACAGCGGAGAAACATAGCGTATCCCCCTGTCTGGGATGCGGCTATAAAAATCTATGACAGATACATTCATAATCTTCCCGGTATCGCTGACAATCTCTACCTTTCCGTATCCACCATGCTTTGAGGCTGCACCAAATAAGATTACTCTATTTCCATAGAAGGATATGCTGTCTGAATCTCCTTCTATATTTGATTGCAATGACCATATTTCGTTTGGTGTAACCAATTGCTTTTTACCGTCATCCGGTGACCAAATTGGGTAATATTCGTTAATATTCATCTTCCCGTCACAAAAGGAAAGCGGCAAAAGCACAAGCGTCGCTGATGCTGCCTGTTTGGGATAAGACCAGCGATCACCTAAATAAATCGGGACATTCCCTTTTTCACCCATATAATCAAATACAAACGAGCATTGTGTATTAAACGTTAAGCTTCC
>Ga0153972_1000812_pt1 | contig 10255 bp, 11 predicted proteins | sample TSGA056MetaG_FD_104732 | JGI IMG/M metagenome (GOLD analysis project Ga0153972, IMG submission 104732) | Attine ant fungus gardens microbial communities from Georgia, USA - TSGA056 MetaG | ecosystem: Host-associated > Fungi > Mycelium > Unclassified | place: USA: Georgia, George L Smith State...
AGGCATCACAGTAACTGTGGAATGGTACCCGGCAAAAGTAATTTATGCCTTATATGGCACAAAAGATATGGCGGTTTCGCTGCGGGTGAAAGATTCTGAACCGGAGATGATAAGCCTAAGAGCCGGCCACATTTATAGTGGAATAAAAATTTTTTAAGCCTCCCTTTTTTACCAATAGACCATAAAGAGTCCTTCTTATTTTTGTATAGTGTTTTTTGGTTTTGTACCTTAAAGCTGCTACAAAAGGAAGCCGGACTTTTTTTATGAGCTTATTTAAGTTGCCGATTAGTAATTATAATCCAACTTGTTGGATTTGTGCACCATGTTACTATTCACAGCGTTGCTGGTTGCAAATGGTAACATAATGTATAGAAGATAATAAAAAGCTGTTGACAGGGGAAAAGAATATTGATATTATATAATTAACTTAATTAATTATGTTTCTATACTATTTTAACATTAATTGTAAAAAGGAGGCGGAGAGATGAGTGCAGATATGACCATGTACGAATATTGCCTTGAGCAGCCGGAGGTTCTTCAAAATATACTTGCAGGCCGCGTAGAATACTACCGGACATTCAGCCGGCGTCTTGCTGCCGAAAAGCCAGATAGGCTGTATCTTATTGCCAGTGGTTCATCGCTGAACGCAGCACTGGCGGCTGCTCCATTTATGGAGGAGATTCTGAATTTGGAGGTAGGGGCCTATGCATCATCCAATCTTCCTCATATCCGCGGGCAGCGACCTTTTATTGTGTTTATCTCGCAGGGGGGGGTAACTCCGTCAACACTATTGCCGCCATCAAGGCACTGCGGCAATATTCACATCTGGCGCTTACCGGTGCTGAAAACTGCCGTAATACACTGCAAGCCATGGAGAAATGCGTGATTGTAGGCAAGCAGGCGGGTGCACAGGTGGCCAGGGAGACAGCACTGAAACTGCAGGAGACCATTCTCATTCCGGTAAGCAGCTATGAATTCGAGGAGTTTCTGCATGGCCCGTCGATGGCTCTTGATGCCGGTATGGGCGGTATTTATCTTATGCCGCCGGTAACCGACCCCGACTATATCCGCATGGCTGAGTTGGTACGGTTCCACCGTGACATTTGTCCCATGGTATATACCATTGGCGGCGGTGAAGACCTTGCCGCCAACGAGGATTGTTCTATCGGCATGGATGACGCATGGTATGCCAGGGTGTTTGCATGGATCCTGCCAAGCCAGATTGTCGGTGCGCTGCTGCCTGATCAAAAGGGCATTGCGGGAAAAGGGCTTGAACTATTTTGGCGCTTGGATGCGGTGTTGAACATTAAATATGAAGGACGCGCATAGTATCCGGAATGAATGTGGACAAGGTACTTTATGCGGGGAAGAGGTGGAAATGGAGTATGTGATTGGGATTGACAGTGGTGGCACCCATTACCGTGTGCAGGCAGGCGGGCTAAACGGGCGGCGCCTTGGTGAATATACCGGCTGCACGGCCAACCACTACGCACTAAGCAAACAGGAGGTGTCTAGCCGTGTACAGCACCATATAGCAGCATGTCTTGCCGTGTTTGGCGGCGTGCCGCAGGATTGCCGCTACATCGTGTGCGGCACCTCCGGGCTGGACAGCGAGGAAGATGCCGTCTTGCTTGAGGAGATTTATAATGCGCTGCCCGGTTTTAACTGCCCGGTGCTGTGCATAAACGATGCTGAGCTTGCGCATTATGCTGTTACCGGCGGGCGTGGGGTACTGGTTATCTCCGGCACAGGATCTATTGCGTTTGGACGCAATCGAAATGGCCGAACGGCACGGGTGGGTGGTTGGTCACTGGATATTATGGGCGAGGAAGGAAGCGGCTCGTGGGTGTCGCGGCATGCACTGCGCCATTTAGCACGCTATTTTGATAAGATTGTGCCGACAGGACCACTGGTACAAATACTGCAAAAGGAACTGGATATCAGCACGCCGAAACAGCTGGCCGACTTTTCCTTTTCACTGGAATTTGAAAAGCAGCCAAAGCTGGGCCGACTTGTGGATGAGGCAGCCGAACGAGGCGACCAATGGGCGGTCAGGATACTTGAAAATGCCGCTGTCGAAACGATGCGTCTTGTGCGCGAGTTGGTTCGTGTGTTGGGTATGGAAAATGACCCCGAACTTTTTGTGGGTGTGTGGGGCAGCAATATTGTAGACAGCTGCATTCACCGGGAGGCATTTGGTCGGCTGCTGGCGAAGAGATACCCAAACGCACGGCTGTGCCTGCCCACCAATACAGCCACTGATGGCGCGGTGCTGTTGGCGCTGGAGCGCAGGGCAACATCGACAGTCTGAATATGAATATAGCCTTCCGCGAGAAATACGACACCGCTAAGGTGCAGGCGTTTATCGGCACCGCCAATACCAACCGCTATACCGAACAAGATATGTTCTTTACCGGCCAGCAGCTGTTCCGCTTCGACGGCCCGTGGCTTGCCACTAAGATTGCGGAAAACAATCCGGAACTTAATTATGGCATTATATCCACACGCCGCTGGGGGCGGACATGAGCCGCTCGCTGGAAACAACCGACCTTACCAAAAAAAGTATTGTGTGAAACCGTTTTGTGGAACGGGGAAGACCCTGACCGCTGGCAGTTTGAGGGCGAGGGTCATTCCGAGGTGCAAAACGGTATGCTTGTGCTAAAAACCGGCGCCCGAAGCGACCATTGGCCTGAAGTGGAGGCTCGCGCCATGAACGCCGGGCAGGGAGATTATGCCACCTTTGGTTCTTACGAGGCAAAGCTGGACGTTACAGGCATGGACCTGGCCTGTTACAACCGCATGTATTTTCAGATACGTCCATTATGCCGGGGGCTGCACAGCCCAATTATACGAGCAGCCTTTGTAAACAACGGCACCGTTAAAATACCTGATAAATATTCCCGTGAGGGTTTTAATGCAATTAACTTAAATAACTTTGAATGGAACACCTGCACATGGGAGATTGACTCTCTTGCCCACGACAAGGTGGAAGAAGTATCCTTCATTGTTTACCGCTACGGGCAGGAGATTAGCGGCGGTGAGGAATTGTGCTTTGAGCTGCGCGACATACGTTTTCAGCAAATTGAGGAGCCTAATGTTGTGCATGGCTGGCAGTGCAAGCATGGCACAGCGGCCTATTCCACAACCGGTTACTGGCGCACCGGCATAAAAACAGCGGTGGCCGACACCGATGCGAAGCGCTTTTTGATTGAGGATTCCGACACGGGCGAAATGGTGTTTGAGGGCGATGTGAACACCGTGAAGAGTTTTCATGGAGAGTTCCAAGTATTGGACTTTACCTAGGTGCAAACACAAGGCAGCTACCGTATTCGTATGGAAGGCTATATCAGCGGGGTGTTCCGTATTGGTGACGATATTATAGAGGATGCGGTATGGAAGCTGGTGAATTTTCTATTCAGTGAACGCTGCGGTTACCCTCTGCCCGGTAAGCACGGTACCTGCCACGGTGATGTTGTGGCCCGTCACAATGGACTTACCATGGCCTTTCAGGGCGGTTGGCACGATGCGGCCGACGTTTCGCAGGAGACGGTGCAAACAGCCGAAACAGCTCACGCGCTTATGAGTGTGGCACGCAGCGTTAAAAGCAGCAGTCCTGTTTTGGCATCACGCCTAATGGAGGAGGCCAACTGGGGGCTGGATTTTGTACTGCGCACCCGCCTTGGCGGCGGTTGGCGGGCATCTGGTTCAGCGCTCCGCCGGTGGACGGACGGTCTGGTTGGTAACATGGATGATGTGGAAGCCCATATGCAAAACAATTCTTTCATTAACTTCCAAATAGCGGCCATAGAAGTTGATATGAGTCTTGCTTTTGCCGGAAGCGACTCCGAGCTTGCATGGAAATGCCTTGATGCGGCGAAAGAGGATTTTTATTTTGCCGAAAAACGTTTTTCCGAAGTAGGGGTGGAGCCGTTATATATAATGGAACACGCTACCGGATCCAGTCTTTCCCAGTATTATGCCGCCGCCTGCTGGGCTGCCGCACTGTTGTGCCAAACAGCAGGCGGCGAAGAATATCAGCATGCAGTTAAAAAATATGCCGGCAAGCTTGTTGCCTGTCAGGAAAACGGTGCGGCAAACCTGCCAATGAAGGGCTTTTTCTACCTATGGTTCCTGCCGGAATTTATGAAATGCGTGAAATTGACAATCAAGAGGCATTTCGCCGCGTTCACGAAGACCGGGTGGTGTTTGAAGAAGAACGCCAGAATTATATTGAGCAGCTGGAAAAGGCTATTCCGCTGGGCAGTGGCTGCTATATCAAGTGCTTTCCGGTTTGTTTCTCTTTTCGGGGCAACTCGGGTGTACTGCTTTCTATGGGTAAGGCGGCGTCTATTTTGGGACGTTATTTTAACGATGATTCCCTTAATGAGATTGCACGTGAGCAGATCTACTGGACGCTGGGAAAAACCCCTTCGGGCAATCGTTGGTGTATGGCGAGGGCAACCGTTATGGCCAGCAGTATACGGCGCTGCTTGGCGCAGCATCCGGCGGGATGACCGTTGGTGTGCAAACCTTTGCCAACGAAGACCTGCCCTACTGGCCGCCGGCCAACATCGCCACCTACCGCGAGGTGTGGACCACGCCGCCAACACGCTGGCTGTGGATTGCCGCAGACCTTATGGTGTGACAGTACAGGCACCTGTGACCTTGCAGATTGACAAAATGCGGTTCAGCGGCTATAGTATTAAAAATGAATGAATAATGCCATTGCCGGAGCGTATTTGAAACATATCATCGTTAGTGTGGAATGATGTTACAAAACAGCTGCGAGGTGGGCGTGGGGGAGGAATGACGGTGCCGTACGTACAGGGTGACATGAAAGAGCTGAACCGCAGGGCGGTGTTTGATATGATTGCGGAGGTGGGGGAAGTTTCTCGCGTAGATATTGGAAATACTCTGGGGATAAGCTCGCCTACGGTGCTGAAAATTACCAGCTTTCTTATGGGCCGCGGCATTGTTACACTGGCGGGTGAAGAAAAAACGGCCCGCGGCCGCCGCCCGCAGCTGCTTCGGTTCGACCCCGACAGCCTGATTGGCATTGGGGTGGATTACGATGGTTCTACGGTTAAAGCTGCGGTTTGTAATTACTGGGGCCAGCAAAAGGGATATGCCGAACAGCCCGCCGACGATGATTTTGACATGCTGATGGAACGTGTGCTGCCCGAAATGCTGGATAAATTGCTTAAAAAATCCGATGTGGAACAAGCGAATGTGTGCGGAGTGGGCATATGCATTCCCGGCGCGGTGAACACCGCTGAGGCTGGCGTTAAATTAGGGGCTTTGTCCGGCATCCGCATGGGGTGCACACCGGCTGAAAGCGCAAAGCTGCTTCGTACTCGTATGGACATGCAGGTGTACCTGTTTAACGACGTTAACGCCGCCGCCACAGGTGAATATGTACTGCGTAAACTGCGCGGCGAAGACCTTGTGTACATATCGGCGGGCGAAGGTATCGGCGCCGGTATTATCTTGGATGGCAAATTGCGCACCGGCAAGCACTTTTATACCGGTGAAATTGCCCACATTGTGTTCGATCCCATGTTCACTACCGACATCAGCCGCCCCGGCTGGCTGGAGGCTCAGCTTTCGTCCGAGGCTTTGCAGGCGCGTTTTCCTGCAGGACAACAAAACGAACAGATAGATTATGTGGCCCAGCATTTAGCTCTCGCTATTGCGAATATCTGCAACATATTAGATATAGAGACGGTAATTCTTGACGGAGAATGGGTGAAGCGCATGGGTTCCGAGCTGATGCGGCTGACGGCGGAGTATACAGCCCGGCTGTGTATGTTCAACGTTATGCTGTATACTCCTTCTTGTAAAAATCCAAGCCTTACAGGAGCGGCGTCTATGGCGCTTGAATTGGAACTGGATAATGTGCTGATGACAACGACGGAATGAAACGTCCCGCATTTTTAAACCGGAGGACGACCTATGAAATATACAGAAAGTATTATTGATTCCCATCTGCATATGTGGAGGAAATGATGGCGGTTTACCGCGGCAAGGATGTTCCGTTTTATGAACAGGCGTACCCCCAGATGGAGTTTGTTCAGCGTAAGCTGAAAGAGCTTGTGGCACGGGAGGGTTGATAATGGGAACGTTGAATATTTTATTTATAGGAGAAAGCTATATGGCCGCACATACCTATTTTCGCGGCTCAAACTATATAACACTGCCAGAATATTCCAACACCGGCGCCGTCTTTGCGCAGATGCTGAGGGAACAGGGCTTTGCGGTTACGCACCTGCCTACCCACGAGTATACTGAGCGATGTGGCGGGCGATACTATGCTGGCCCCGCCGCCTGCGGCGCCGGATATACGTCAGACAAATTATATTGCGAGCCAAGAAGATTTGTGTTAAACTCAATGGCGTATATGAAGACTATTATTCTTTAGGAGGAATCGGGATATGGTAACAAAACAATTGGCGGATTGGGCGAACCGCAACGGGTATCGTTATATTAATAACGAAGAAGATACTTTTAATATCATTGAAAAAAGAACCCCGGAAGGATATACTTTTAGCCTGGGATCGGAATACGATCAAAATACGGGGGGTATCGTAACATATTTGGGTGGTGTGGTTGGCTCTCTGCTGTTTGCTCCTTTTTCACAAAAGTATGTGGTAAAGCTGGCTGTGGATGACAGTACATGGAATAAGGGAGTATTAAAGGTACTGAGTAAAGAACTGAAAGGTCTGGCGAACCCGGTGTATATGAAGGGTCAGCTTTCCATGACGATGAAACGTAACTCTCATAATGACGATACATATGCAAATATGTGTGAAGCGGCAGCAATTACTTCCCGCTGCCTGAGTGCTAACGGAGTTAAAATACCAAGTGTATGTGTTCATTGTCAGCGGGGTGAATGTGATGATTTTGACACCGGTAAAAAAACCGGAGCCTATTTATATCCGGCACATTCAGGATGCGCCAGGCAAAGAATAAAGGAATCCCTGAATAAAATGGAAGAAAACAAGAAGAAAGAGCGTTATTTTCCGGCTTTGTTAGTGTTGATTCTCGGAATCGTAGTTGGCTGTATCCCGGCGGCAATTGCTCTGGTGGCCGAATTTTACGGCAGTATCATTAACCTGATTATGTATCTGTTGATTCCCATAATTGCGGTTCCTTTTTACCGGAAGGCTCACGGAAAGGCCGGCTGGGGCGTGATACCGGTAGCATTGATTTTAACCGGCATCGTCATCACGGCTTTAGCAGTTGCCGGAGATTATCTTTGGGTGCTGAACGAATATGGCGGACTGGAATTAAACGGTTACTTCTATCTTATCATGCTGGATGTGACATATTTAAGCGGGCTTATTGTTGCGATCGTGATTTCCTGGATTCCCGGTTTAATCGGAGTAATCATTGCCTATATATCCCTGCGGCAGAAAAATAAGAAGCAGGATGCCAGTCTAAATAGGTTAAGAGAGCAGGTAAGGATGCTAAACCTCCAGGATAGCATGGGTTATCAGGCAACCGTATAATGATATTGTAGGGTTTCCTGATAGACCGGGTAAGGGGGAAAGCAGCAAGAAGATAAAATACATGGGAGCGGGTAGCCGCTCCTTTCTATATATCACGACAGTAATAAACAGTGCGATTATTCCCAAATGAGGAACATAATATCCAACTAAAGGATAATTTGGCATTGTTTCCCTAAACGGAAACTGATATACTTTGAATAAGCTTTAAATATAGAATAACAGGTAATAGGAAATGAAAACGAATCAACTATCTGACAAAACGGTTTTTTACCGAAAAATATTTCGCCTGCTTTTACCCATTGTGCTGCAAAATCTCTTAAGTGCCACTGTCAGTTCCGCGGATGTTGTCATGCTTAATTATGTGAGTCAGTCGGCCATATCGGCGGTTTCCCTGGCAACCCAGTACAGCAGTATTTTGTTTATGGTTTATTATGGATTGGGGACGGGTGCAACCATGTTGTGTGCGCAATACTACGGCAAAGGGGATATGCATGCCATAAGGCTGGTGGAAGGAATTGCGCTACGGTTTTCTGTTGGTTTTTCCCTTGTTTTTGCCGCCGCGTCAATCTTCATACCGGAGTGGATGATGCTTTTGTTTACCAAGGATCCGGAATTAATCCAAATCGGTGCGTCTTATCTTAGGATTGTCAGTTTCAGTTATGTTTGCTGGGGGTTTCTGGAAGTTTATCTGGCGGTGCTTCGAAGCACCGGCCGGGTTATGATTTCCATGGCCCTTAATGTTACGGCGTTGGTTATGAATGTATTGCTTAACGCAGTATTTATTTTTGGGGTGTTCGGAGCACCGAAGCTGGGAGCTGCGGGTGTGGCGCTGGCGACTTCTTTATCCAGGTTTTTTGAGCTATTGTTATGCTTTATAATGTCGGCAAAATTAAAGGATATTAAGCTGAAACCGTCCCTGATGTTTCAAAAAGGCGGAATATTATTCAAAGATTTTATCAGACTCTCACTACCGGCACTTGGTAATGATGTGGCATGGGGACTGGCGTTTGCCATGTATTCGGTTATTATGGGGCATATGGGTTCGGATGTGGTGGCCGCCAATTCTCTGGTAGTGGTGGTTCGTAATTTTGGAACGGTCTTTTGTTATGGACTGGCAAGTGCCGGCGGTATTCTGTTAGGAAACGAAATCGGAGAGATGCGGCTGGCGCAGGCGAAAGCTGATGCCTCCCGGCTGTTAAAACTGACCGTGGCAAGCGGAGTCCTGGGTGGTTTGGTTATATTTCTGGCGACGCCGTTGGTACTGACATATGCGGATCTTTCAGATACGGCGATGCATTATCTGAAGTATATGTTATATATAAATGTGTATTATATTATGGGAGCGGCGGTTAACACCACCTTAATTGCCGGCGTGTTCCGGGCCGGCGGAGACAGCCGGTTTGGTTTTGTCTGTGATGTTATTGATATGTGGTGCTATGCTGTGCCCTTGGGATTTCTCGCGGCATTTGTATTCAAACTGCCGGTTATGTGGGTTTACTTTTTGTTGTGCACCGATGAGTTTGTGAAATGGCCATGGGTAATTAAACATTATAAAAGTGATAAGTGGCTTAAGAATATCACCAGAGACGGCATTGGTACCAATCAGGCTGATTCAGAAAGAGAGGACATTGTATGAGTGAGAAAGCAAAGGAATTAAATGATTATCTGGACAAATTGAAAAAATTTAATCATGTGGTAACATTGATTTACTGGGATTTAAAAACCGGGACGCCTCCGCTTGGATTTGAGGGACATGTGGAGGCCCTGACCTATTTTTCCACCGAAAGTTTTCAACTGTCAATATCGGATGAACTGGCCGGATTATTGAACGCACTTTCTGTGCCGGAAGAATATGAACAATTGGATGAAACCATGAAATTTATTGTCACCCGGATGAAAAAGGATCTGGATAAGAACCGTCGGATTCCCAAGGATCGATATGAAGTGATGATAAAAGCTCAGGCAGAATCCGGAAGGGCTTGGGAAGAAGCGAAGAATGCGGCGGATTTTGAGGTTTTTGCCCCGCACCTGAAAAATATGATTGAGCTGACGGAAGAAATGTGCGGTTATACCGATCCCGGTAAAGCGGTGTATGAGGTATTGCTGGATAAGTATGAAGAGAGTATGGATTCCGCCACAATTGACCGGCTGTTTGAAGAACTTAAGAAGGAGCTTCAGCCGATGGTAAAGCGGATATTGGAAGTAAAGCAGGACGATAATGCCAAATTCCAGGGAAGCTATAATGTGGATGCCCAGCGTAAGGTACAGGATATGCTGCTTAATTATATCGGCTTTTGCAAAGAGGCCGGAGGGGTGGGAGAGTCGGCACATCCCTTTACCCTGAATTTTTCATCAAAGGATGTCCGGGTTACAAACCATTACCACGAAAACAATCCGTTCAGTGCCATTTTTTCAGCAATCCATGAAGGCGGACATGCCATATTTGAACAGAATGTAAACCCGGATTATGACGGCAGCGTGGCGGGAAGCTGTCAGTATATGGGAATTCATGAAAGCCAGTCACGTTTTTACGAAAATATCCTGGGCCGCAATAAGAATTTTTGGGTACCCATCTATGATAAATTGGGTGAATTGCTTCCTCAGTTTAAAGATATTACCCTGGATGAGTTTTATAATCGGATTAACCGAGTAGATAATAGTTTAATTCGCATAGAAGCCGATGAGGTGACTTATTGCTTCCATATTATTCTGCGGTATGAAATGGAAAAAGCCATTTTTTGTGATCA
>Ga0153972_1000817_pt1 | contig 10242 bp, 16 predicted proteins | sample TSGA056MetaG_FD_104732 | JGI IMG/M metagenome (GOLD analysis project Ga0153972, IMG submission 104732) | Attine ant fungus gardens microbial communities from Georgia, USA - TSGA056 MetaG | ecosystem: Host-associated > Fungi > Mycelium > Unclassified | place: USA: Georgia, George L Smith State...
GTCATATGATGTCACCTGACTATGACTTATAACCCTGTGACTCTGTGACATTTAGTCATGTGATACTTTCTTACACTCTATCCTTGTGTAGTAAGTCCAGAAAAGAAAAGAAAAGTAAATAATGACTTTAGCCATTTTGGCCATGTCATGACACCACCTCCCTCTTAAGTTTTCTTGTCCTGAGGATTTCTCCATAACTCATAGTATGGGTCAACCATGTTGCCCATCTTCTCGTCATCTTCTTCTGTCCACTCTCTTACCCCTGATTTGTTTTCTTCTTCCTTAATCATCTCCATTGTTCTTCTTTTCTTTGGTCATCCTCCTTTCCATTGTCTCCAATTTCTTTCTAGCCTTTCCCAGTATTCTTCATCATATTTCTTATTTGACCATCCAAACAACTTTTTCACTGTAAATCTTCCTGGCAATTCTCTCCTCTCAAATATTCCTTCTTCTCTTTCTTGCTGGTTTATTTCCTCTGTGTCCCATCGATACTCTTTTTCAAATTCCTCGATTGCTTCCTTTGTATTTCCCAGATTTTCCCTTCCTTCCCAAGTGTCTGATTCCACTGTGAATCCTTTCCATTGTACTAGGTATTTGTCCTTTCCTCTAATTCGCTGCTTATTCAAAATTTTCTCTACCTCCCATTCTTCCTCTCCATCAATTATTACTGGAGCTGGTTGCTCCCTTTTCTGCCCTTTTACTTGCCCTATGTATTTATGTATTCTACTAACATTGACCACTGGATGTATTTTAATTGTACCGGATAGCTCTAATTCTACTGCATTTGATGATACAATTTTCTTTACTTTGTAAGGCCCCACAAATCTTTCCATCAACTTTTCTGTCCTCCTCCCAACCATTTGGTATTTTAGATCTTTAGTGCTCAACATCACTAAGTCTCCTACTTTATAGTCGTCAACCTCTCTTTTTTTGTCTGCATACTTCTTTATTTCCTCTTGTACTTTCCCTAGTGCTGCTCTTGCTTCTTTCTGTATTTCTTTCATCTTCTCAATAAATTTCTTTGCTCCCTCATATTTTCTCTTTTTTCTTTCTTCAAACCCCATCCTAGGATCTTGCCCGTAATTTGCCTTAAAAGGTGTCATTTGAGTACTTGAGTGTACTTTATTGTTATATGCAAATTCTGCTGTTCCCAACCATTCAGGCCATTGTTCTTGCCTATGATTGATAAACATTCTCAAGTATTGCTCTAACTCCTGGTTCACCCTTTCTGTTTGCCCATCTGTTTGTGGGTAAAATGCCGTCGACAATTTACTCTCAATCCCTAACATCCCATTTAACTCTCTTATTAACCCTGCCGCAAATTGGGGTTCTCTATCCAAAATGATGCTTTCCGGTAGTCCATGCAGTTTCCACATATTATCTCTAAGCAACCTTGCTAATCCCTCTGCCGATGTTTTCTCTGTAGCTGGTATAAAATAGACCATCTTAGTTAACCGATCTACTACTACCAGAATGCTATTGTATCCCTGTGCTAAAGGCAACTTAATGATAAAGTCTGTCAATATATGCATCCACAGTTTTTCTGGAATTGAGTTTGGCATTAATTTTCCTGCTGGTTATTCTGTGTAGTTTTTATTGCGCTGGCAAGCGTCGCACCCCTCTACATATCGTTTCACCTCTTTAGTAATTCCTGGCCACCAAAAGTTTTGAGTGACCAGTTCTACTATCTTCCACTGTCCTCCATGTCCTCCTACTGGCATATTGTGATATAGCCTGATAATTTCTGCCTTTAATTTATCATCTTTTGACACATACACTTTCCTCTCTTTATACATAATGCCGTCTACCTCTTTCCATTCTTCATTTCTTAATATCTTTACCCCTGCTCTCTTCATTTCCTCTACTGCTTTTACTACCTCATCATCTTTTACTTTTGACTTCCTGACTTCCCCTAATAGATCCACTCCATCTACTATTATTTCTACCATCTCCATTTTTCTTACTTCCAGCCACTCTGGTTTTACCAACCTCTGGTCCTTATTGTCTTTCTCCACTCCCACTTCCCAGTCCGGTCTTCTACTAAGACTATCCACTTTTCCCATCTTACTTTCCGGAACATGCTTCAGTGTAAAATTAAATCTTGACAGGTATAGAGTCCATCTTGCTTGTCTCCTATTTAGCTTCTGTGCTTTCATGAAGTACTCAAGATTCTTATGATCAGTCCGAATCTCGAATTTAGTTGCTGCTCCTTCCAGGAAATGCCTCCACACTTCTAAACATCTAATGACTGCTAACATCTTCTTGTCATGTATCTCATAATTTCTTTCTGTATCACTGAGAGACTTGGAAATGAAAGTAACTGGCCTCCACATTTCATCTGAGCACTTCATTGATAGTACTCCTCCAGTAGCGTAATTTGACACATCAGCTTCTACTCTGAATTCCTTATCTAAGTCCAGTGCTGCTAATACTGGTTTTGTTGTGAACACCCTTTTGAGTTTGTTGAATGCTTTCTGCTGTTCCACTCCCCACTGCTACTTTACATCTTTCCTCATCAGCACATTCATAGGCCTTGCTACTCAAGCAAAATCTTTGATAAACCTCCTATAATAGTTTGCAAGGCCCAAGAATTTTCTGACATCTTTTACATTTTTTGGCTCTGGCCAACTGAGTACTTCGTCTACTTTCTCCTCCTCCATTTCTATTCCCTTAGGCCCTATTACTACCCCTAGGAACCCAATTTTTCTCACTTTCCATACACATTTCTCTGGCTTGATATACAAGTCATTTTCTTCTAGCCTTCTCAGTATTTCTTCCACAATCTCGTCATGTCCTTCCTCTGTTTCTGTCTCTACTAGCACATCATCTACAAACACAGCAACTTTTTCTTTATTAATCAAGTCTCTCAGAATTTCATTCATCATTGCCTGGAATATGGCTGGCAAATTTGTTATCCCAAAGAATATAACTGTTGGTTCAAAGAACCCTATATACATTGTAAACGCTCTCTTCTACTCATCTCCTTCTTTTATTCTCATATTATTGAACCCCCACCTCAGATCCATTTTAGTGAACACCTTCTTGCTACCCATATTGTCAATTAGCTCTGTAATTAGTGGTAGCAGGTAGTTATTTTTCACTGTCTGGTTGCTTAGGTTGCAGTAGTCCATTACCATCCACTTACTCCCATCCTTTTTGCCCACAAAGAAGACTGGTGACATTTGAGGGGATTTTGATGGTCTGATATACCCCTTTCTCAGTTGATCTTCCACAAAGTTCTAGACCTCCTCTCTCTCATTTTTGGATAGAGGGTAAATTCTTCCCTTCTGTGGTTTGAATGTCTCCTTGAGATCGATAGTATGATCCCAAACTTTTCTAGTCAGCATTCTTTCTGACTCTACTTTCCCAAACACTTTCCTCCATTTTAGAAATTTCCTTGGGACCAACTCTTCAATTTTTCTGTGGTCCTCTTCAATTTCCTCTTCTCTTCCCCAATCTTCCTTGTTATTGATTGCCCATCTGACAATTTTCTCTTCCTCTAGGGTTGCTACCCTTTTTCCTTTCTCAACTCCCCTTGGTCTTGTTCTACTACATAAAGGTGGGCATCTCATTATTTTTACTTCTCCAGTTTCCCAATTGATTTTCAGGTTATGTGCTTGTAACCATGGCATTCCCAGTATTACTTCTGTTTTTTCTAAGTCACATACATCCATTCTCATCCTTTCTATGTGACCTTTGTAGTACACATTTGCTTCTACCTGATGTGTAATGGCTCCTCCACTGTTGTTGGTCCCATCCACATTTCTGACCATTATGGGTCTCTTTAGTTTCTCCAGCATAAACCCATGTTTTGCTGTTGTCCTCTTGTCCATGAACATCTCTGTTGCACCACTATCCAAGAGCGCTTTTACTGCAACACCTTCATGAGTGTCTATCTTTTCTATCCTGATATTCAACCATACTTCTCTCAGCATTTTGAAGGTTTATCTGACCTCCCTTTGTCTACCCTCCTCTTTTGCTGCGCTTTCTGGGGCTCCTGCTTGTGTGCCGCTCTGCTGCACCTTTCCCTTTTTGGGGTACACCACCTCTGTCTCCTTCCTTTTTTGACATCTACACTACTTCTGCCTGCCTGAAATCACTTCCTGTTCTCTATTCTCCTCCATATGGCATCCTTTCTGTCCACATCTCTCACACTCCACATATGATACTATCACCTCCTTTGTATACCACTCCAGCTCTAACAGGCATGCCTCATCTAGGATGCTCTCTCTATAGTGCTCCTGCACTTTTCGTCATAGGATGTGCACCAGGCTCCTCCTCCACTCTTTTTGCTGTGTCTTTTGTGGCATGGCTACACGTGCTGCCTCTTCTACCACTCACAACTTCTTTTCTTCTTTCCAACGAGAACACTCTTTGCACTTGTGTCCCTTCTCTCCATACTTAAAACATTCTACTTTCACCATCTCCTGCTTCCTTATCATCCTCTCCTTCACATCACACTGCATTACTCTACTTGACAACACTTCAAATTTATTTTGGGGAGCGGTTCCTCTCTTCTTCTTTCCTTTCTTATTCCTGCAATTTCAGGCCAGGTGCCCAAACCCTTTGCAACTCCAATATTCTCGTTCCTTCTTTCCTTCTAATTTTGCCCTTAATGAAGTGAGGGCATGCTTTTGTTTGAGCAAGTTGCTCATTAGTGAATTGTATTGTTGCAAAGACATGGTGCTACATCTCTGCAAGGGTACAGAAGTAATGTTGATTCTTGCTAATTACAACTACATCTGCTGGGGTGCAAGATCTTTACCCAGCCAGGTGCCTACTGCCCTACTAAATACTGCCTTAATAATAGGGTTAAACTATTACCTCAAGGAGAGGATCTCTACTCTAGACGGCCTTCTAGAAGTAACCGTCACTCCTCTGTGTGTACCATTCACAATGGAGCGCAGCACAAGGTTTTTACTAAGAAAACAGTAACTAATAACACCACCCAGTTGCAAGGTCAGGTCTAGAACACGATGCCTGGGTTTGGTACTGCATCTCCACCTGCAGTCCCTAACTGACTGCAAAGTCCCCTTAAGCCAAGGGCCTGGCTATATATGGAGGTGGCTAGTGATTGTGATGACCACCGGCTGAGAGTTGATTTATATGAGAATAAGAGTGAGCAAGGTCCAAGACGGACAGTGCTCAAGAAGTGGATATTGAGTTCTGGTGTAAAGACTTAGACTGAGATGTCTTAGAACTACTCCTAGTCTGAGTTGACAAGGAGAACTTAATAGAGTTCCCATTCAATTGTGGTACACTACTTATATGCTTCCTGTGTTTACTTCTATTTATAAACTCCTGTGCATCTCTTTTAGTTGTTTCATTTCACATGTCCGCTGATTTCCTAGTTAAAAAAAAGAAAAAGAAAAAGAAAATAAATAATGACTTAGCTGTTTTGGCTGTGTCATGACATATAGGGGGTGTGAGTACAAAGACACCAAAATACAAGAGAATCAGAAACAAGGTTTTGTCTCTGGAAAACAACTGAAGAATATTTGGTGTAGTCAATATCTTAAAGCATAGAAGTAGAGAGAAAATTCAGCAAAAGGAAAAGGAGCAGTTAAAGTAAAGTGCACTTGATGTGGACAAAGAGATATGGTAGCAGAAGTGTTAAAAGAGGATGGGAAGAGAATTCTGTGCCCAGAATGTGGGACAGAAAAGAAGCAGCTATAGTGGGATTAGAGAATAGTAGCATGTGGACAGAAGTTCCAAAAGGTACAGTAAAAGGGGAGGACAAGCAAAGAGATATCAAGAGAACATTCAAAATGCTAAGAGAAGTATGGTTAAATATAGGAGTAGAAAAGATAAATATGTATGAAGGTGTAACAGTGAAAGCACTCTTGGATAGTAGTGCCACAGGAATGTTCATGAACAGGAAGATGGTAGCAAAATATAGATTTAGGCTGCAGAAACTAGAAAGACTAGTAATGGTCAGAAATATAGATGGGATAAATAACAGTAGAGGGCTATCACATACCAAGTGGAAGTGAATGTATATTACAAAAGCCATATAAAAAGGATGAGAATAGATGTATGCAATTTGGAAAGAACAAATGTTATATTGGGGATACTGTGGTTACAAGCACACAATCTGGAAATTAATTGGAAAACAGGAGAAGTCAAGATAACCAGATGCCTACCATTATGTAGAAAAAATACAAAATTGGAGGAGGGACAGAAAGTGAAGAAAGGAAAAAGAGTAACAACACTAGAAGAGAAGAAGATAGTGAGATGGGCAATAGATAATAAGGAAGATTGGAGAAGAGAGAAAGAAGTTGAAGCAGACTATAGAAAGATCAAAGAGATGGTCCCAAGAAAATTCCTAAAGTGGAGAAAAGTATTTAGGAAGGTAGAATTAGAAAGAATGCCAATGAGGAAAATTTGAGATCATGCTATAGATCTCAAGGAGACATTTAAACCACAAAAGGGAAGAATTTATCCTTTATCCAAAGATAAAAGGAAAGAAATTCAGAACTTCATAAATGACCAACTAAAAAAGGAGTATATTAGACCATCAAAATCCCCTTAGATGTTGCTAGTATTCTTTGTAGGCAAAAAGGATGGGAGTAAGAGAATGGTAATAGACTACTATAGTCTAAATAATCAAACAGTAAAGAACAACTACTCACTGTCATTGATTATGGATTTAATAGATAACATAGGGAGTAAAAGAGTATTTACTAAAATAGACTTGTAGTAGGGGTTCAACAATATAAGGATAAAAGAGGAAGATGAGTAAAGGGGAGCATTTATAATGCATATGGGATCCTTTGAACCAATGGTTATGTTCTTTGGGATGACAAATTCACCAGCTACATTTCAGGCAATGATGAACAAAATCCTGAGAGATATAATTAATGAAGGGAAAGTGGCAGCCTTTATGGATGATATGTTGGTAGGAACAGAGACAGAGGAAGAACAAAATGAAATAGTAGAAGAGTATTAGCACAAGGTTGTAAAGACTTAAGGCTCAACCAAGGTAGTTGTTCAAAAAGAACTCGATAGAGTTCTTTGTTGGATTCCCCTAGATACTTATACAAATATTAGATAGTCTGTGCACCTATCTCCCATGATCACATGACCCTTACTAAGGACTATCTATATCTTACATAATCCTTCCCATGCTATTTATATCTTTCCCATATTGTATTCTTGGATGTTTCCCATCAAGTTGATGAATGTGTGAGAGATAGTTTCCTTTCTGGAGGTTATCTCATAACAAAGAGATATTGAAAAGGCTAGAAGAAAATAACTTATATATCAAACCAGAAAAGTATGTGTAGAAAGTGAGAAAGATCAGATTTCTAAGGGTTGTTATAGAACACAATGGAATAGAAATGGAAAAGAAAAAGGTGGATGGAGTGCTAAGTTAGCCAAAGCCAAAGAATGTAAAAGATATTAGAAAATTTTTGGGTCTCACAAACTACTACAGGAGGTTTATCAAAGATTTTGCTCAGATAGCAAGGCCAATGAACATGCTAACTAGAAAGGATGTAAAGTGGCAATGGGAAAGAAAGCAACAGTAGGCATTTAATAAACTTAAAAGAATCTTTACAACTAGACTAGTACTAGTAGCTCCAGACTTAGACAAGGAGTTCAGAGTAGAAGCAGATGCTTCAAATTACACTACTAGAGGAGTGTTATCAGTAAAGTGCTCTGATAGGATGTGGAGACCAGTTGTCTTTATTTCAAAATCTCTAAGTGATATAGAAAGAAATTATGAGATATATGACAAGGAAATGTTGGCAGTAGTTAGATGCTTGAAAGTGTAGAAGCACTTTCTGGAAGAAACAACTACAAAATTTGAGATTTGAATAGACCATAAAAATCTTGAGTATTTTATGAAGGTGCAGAAGTTAAATAGTGTTATGAGTTGGCTCCAAAGAAGAAAAATATCTCCCATACATTTGTCAACTTGATAGAAAACCTCTAGAAATATAATGCAGAGAAGATATAAATAGCATGGGACAATATTATGTAAGAAGTATATAGTTATTAGTCATAGTCTTGTAACTATGGGAAGTAGGTGTACAGACCATGGAATATTTGTATAAGTACTAGTAGAAATCTAATAGAGGACTCTATTGAGTTCTTTTCTTTTTAATTGTCACTGGTTGGGATCAGAGCTTTAGTCCTAAGTCCATACCTTAATATTAGAACTTGATACCTTAGGCAACCCCTTACCTTGAGGCCTTGCCAATACTTACTCTTACTATTGTCCTTGCTAGTGAGCACAGCACTCACAGGCTTTTTGGAAGCTAGGTTCCAGGCATAAAGGGAACTTTGCAGTTAGTTAGAGACTGCAGGTAGAGAACTTGGACAATACCAGTATCCTCACTTTGAGACCTGATCTTACTTTCTGGTATTGCTATATACTTTCTTTTCACTATCTGCTCTGTGCTATAGGTGTATTGTCATCTGTCTATACAGAAGAATAATAGTAAAGCTTTTAAAGTCTTGTCTAGAGTAGAGGTTCCCTTCTTACAGACAATAGTTGTTTTATCCTTGGTAGCTAGAAGTAGACACCATAGCTACCCTATTCAACCAAGAAATCTATACATCCTCAGAAGAAGAGGAATCATCACCATCACCATCACCACTACCATCTATGTCTCATCAGCAGCAACCTGAGGAGTCATGTGCTCCTACCCCACCCCCACTATTTCAAGAAGAACAACTTCTTACCTTGATTACCAGCCTGCAACAGTAGGTAAATACCATACTACAACAGCAGAGAGGAAACCAAATAGAAGTAGCCAAACCTCCTATATATGGAGGAAAGATGGAGGAAGTGAGTGCATTTATTAATGTGGCTCACCTATATTTGAGTATGAAGATGACAGGAGAGACAGAGGCAACAAAGATAGCCTGGGTACTGTCTTATATATAGGGAGGAGTGGTTGAGGTGTGGAAGAATAACTTATTAGATGAGCTATCAAAAGGAGGATCAGAGATAGAGACAGTGGAAGAGCTATTTAAAAAGATGAGGAATAAGTTTGAAGAGATGGGAGGGAAAGAGAGGAAGGTAGAATAGTTGAGAACAATAGAACAGGGGGGTAGGACATGTGATAAGTATGTCTAGAAGTTTAAAAAGATAGCAAAAGAAAGTAGATATGAGAGGTAGCCTCTCATTGAAGAATTTAAAATGGAGGAATCAGGAGAAAGTTAGCAGAAGCAAAAAGCCCCCCTAGTTCAATAGAAGAGTAGCAGGGGATATCAGTAAGGTTGGATAGGAATCAAAGGCAAAGCAGAGCAGAGAAGAGAATATTAGGAAGAAATGTGGTATACCCCTTGGGAAATGCATAGAAAAGAGGAGGATTTGGGAGAGGATTGTATGGAGGGAGGGGAGGGTAGATCATGTGGAAGGCAGGAGCTTAGAACTTTAGAGGAGGATATCAAAATAGGGGAAATCAGTATAGGGAAACTAAAACTGGACTGGGACCAATGGCAGTAGATAGAGGAGAAAGGAGAGGGGGATATTGAATTTGTCTCAACTGTGGAGGATTTGGATGTATAGCTCGGGACTGTAGAAGTAAAAAACAGGGAGTTGGGGAGGGAAGGAGAATTGACCAGGGAAGTGAGTTGTCAAAAGAGAACAGAAGTTAGTAAGCTTCTGGCTGCCCTTCTATAATAAGTATGATGTTTTGAAATATGTAAAATTGGACAATGGATCAAGTACCCAAAACATTGAGGGAGTAAGAGATATAAGAAGAACAATGAAACCACTAAGAGAAGTATAGATGCAAGTGAGGATGGAGAAAATAGATACTTATAAAGGGATATCTGTTAAAGCACTGTTGGATAGTAGAGCAACAGGGTTATTTGCAGATAAAAAGTTTGTGGAGAAGTAGGGATTTAAGAAGGAGAAATTGGCAAGGCCAATCTAGATTAGAAATGTGGATGGAACAGACAATAGTGGAGGAATGGTAACATATGAGATAGAATGCAACTTGTATTACAAGAGACATATAGAACAAGTAAAGATAGATGTATATGATCTAGAAAGGATAGAGGTGTGTTATGAGAGCCCCAAAAAGGAAACAGTTTCCCATGCATTCAAACACTTTATCCAAAATCTCAAGTTGTACAATGGGATTAAGGAATAAATAGTATGGGAGCTTAGGTAATCAAATCATGTAACAAGATCAGGTGACCATAGAACATTCTGGAAGATCATATGACCATGGACTAGTAGTAGTACAGCCACTGTAAAATAGTATAAGTAGTAGTCCAATCTAA
>Ga0153972_1000820_pt1 | contig 10234 bp, 9 predicted proteins | sample TSGA056MetaG_FD_104732 | JGI IMG/M metagenome (GOLD analysis project Ga0153972, IMG submission 104732) | Attine ant fungus gardens microbial communities from Georgia, USA - TSGA056 MetaG | ecosystem: Host-associated > Fungi > Mycelium > Unclassified | place: USA: Georgia, George L Smith State...
AGCAGGGCGCCGGTCAGGTTGGACGCTTGGGCCAAAAAACCGGGCGCCGCGCCGCGCTCAAAGGCCATCGAAATCACCGCCATCAGCAGCGCCAGAAAAATCGCGGCCACGCCCTTCATCTGATAGTTGTTTATGCCCTTTCCATAGTGCATAGCGGCCGCAATGGGTGTATATCCGTCCGGCGCCAGTTCCTCCGGATCCGGAATACCCTCTGTGTCCGCATCGGTCACCTGCTCCGCGTCATACGTGCCGGGGCGCGGGTCGTTCTCTTCGCGCCCCTTCCGCGCCGTGGCATTTATAAACTTTGTAAAAATGGCATGGAGAATCCCAGTTTCCTCTGGCAATTCCGCCTCCGCCGCGCCGGGAACTGCGGCCTCCGGATTCAGCTTATGGGCGTTCCGCCCCGCATAGGCCTCGTAGTCCGAGGTTACGGCGTCGGTATCATGCAGCTCCGCCGCGTAGGGAACAAACGGATCCTCCTCCGGCGCCACATTGATCTGCGTCGGCGCCGCGCCGGAATCGGGCGGCCGGACTTCCGGGGCCACTTCCAGCTCCGGCGGCATTTTCCCCTCCGGCACAGCCTCCGGCATATCCGGCACCACTGCGTCACAAGCCTCCGCCTGTTGTGACATGCCAACGCGTTCCAGCAGCGCTTGGATTTCCGGATCCGAAACCTGCACATCCTCTGTGTCGGCAGCGTCCGCTTTGCCGCCGCCGAATTCGGCGATAATCGCCTCCAAAGACAGCTTTTCCTCCGCAGCGGCTGTGTCTTTCCGGGTTTTGTCATCCACGGGCTTTACCTCCTTGTCCTTTCCGCTGACGGAGGGCCTCATAAAGCAGGACTGCCGCCGAAACAGACGCGTTCAACGAGGAAACTTGCCCGTACATCGGAATTTGTATATGAAAATCACAATGCTCCGAAACAAGCCTGCTCATACCTCCGCCTTCAGACCCGATCACGATGGCAAGGGGACCCGTCAACTCCGCCTCCCACAAGGCAATCCCCCCCACCGGAACCGTACCGCAGATCCAGACGCCCGCTTTTTTCAGCTTCTCTATGGCTGCGGTCAAATTCGGCACCCGTGCCACGGGGAAATGGCTTGCCGCCCCCGCCGACGTCTTTTCCACCACGGCCGTCACACCTGCGCTTCTGCGCTTTGGGATAATCAGCCCGTGGGCCCCGGCAGCCTCTGCGGTACGGATCATCGCGCCCAGATTATGGGGATCGGCGATCTCATCCCCGATCAGGAGAAAGGGTGGCTCCCCTTTTTCCTGGGAAACAGCCAAAAGTGCCTCCACGTCTGCATAGCGCCGAACCGCGCCCAGGGCGACAACGCCTTGGTGGGCATTGGTATCGCTCATCGCGTCCAGCTTTCGCCGATCCGTCTCTACCACGACGGCGCCCGCGTCCCGCGCCAAACCCGCAATCCGCCGCAGCGACGCATCCGTATCGCCCTTCGCGATATAGACCTTATCCAGCTGCCGCCCTGCCCGGAGTGCTTCCAGCACCGGATTTCGCCCCGCAATAATCCCTTCGCCGATGCGGTCGAGTTCGCTTTTAGTATGATTCTCCATATAGTACCTCTAGCAGATTTGTTTTTAAGACAAACAGGCCCGAAGCTCCTCCGCCCGGTCCGTCCGTTCCCAGGGCAAGTCCAGGTCGGGACGTCCGAAGTGTCCGTAGGCCGCCGTTTGCAGATAAATTGGTTTCCGCAGGTTCAAAGTGGTTAGAATGCTATAGGGCCGCAGGTCAAAGTGGGTCAAAACAAGCTTTGTCAGCTTCTCGTCGGGCAAAATGCCTGTCCCCTGCGTATCCACAATAACGGAAATCGGATGGGCAACGCCGATGGCATAGGCAAGCTCAAGCTGACATTTTTTCGCAAGGCCCGCCGCCACGATGTTTTTTGCCACATACCTGGCCATATAGGCTGCGGAACGATCCACCTTTGTGGGATCCTTCCCACTAAAGGAGCCGCCTCCGTGGGCCGCGTATCCGCCATAGGTGTCCACGATAATCTTCCGCCCCGTCAGGCCGCTGTCGCCTACCGGCCCGCCGGTCACAAACCGACCGGTGGGGTTCACATAAATCTTCGTATTCCCATCCATCAGCTCCGCCGGCATACCAGGCCTTATCACCGTCTCGAGCACCGCGTCCCTCAGGGCTTCCAAGCGGATGTCCGGATCGTGCTGGGTGGACACCACAATAGCAGCACAGCGCAGAATTTCCCCGTTCTCTCCATATTCCACGGAAACCTGCGTTTTCCCATCGGGCCGCAGAAACGGCAGCGTCCCGCTCTTCCTTACCGCCGCCAGCCGCCGCGCCAACCCGTGGGCGTAGGAAATCGGCGCGGGCATCAGCTCCGCCGTCTCATCGCAGGCGTAGCCGAACATCATGCCCTGATCCCCCGCGCCGATTAGGTCGGCGGCGTCGAAGCTCCCTTCCTCCCGGCACTCAATGGATCTGTTTACACCCATCGCAATATCTGGGCTCTGCTCGTCAATGGCGGTCAGGATCGCACAGGAATGCCCGTCAAAGCCATACTCCGGCCTGTCGTAGCCGATCCCCTTGACGATGTGCCGGGCCACCTTGGGAATGTCCACATAGCAGCTCGTGGTGATCTCCCCCATAACGAGCACCATGCCCGTTGTGGAAACCGCCTCGCATGCGACGCGGGCCTGCTCGTCCTGCCTCAGCACGGCGTCCAGTACGGCGTCTGCGATCTGGTCACAGACCTTATCCGGATGCCCCTCCGTTACGGATTCGGATGTAAAAATGCGTTTCGGCATATCAGTTACCCCTGTTTTTTAGATATAATATGCAATATATTATATCACACATTTTAATTTACACAATAGGTCTGGACTTTCCAGCGAAAAAAAGGTATGATATAGGAAAAGGAATATTGGTTTTGGGCAGAGCGCGGAGACGACCGCCCACAACCCGCTCACAAGGAGGAGGCATATGGATATAATAAACCGCGCGGTTGACCGATTTTGTTATAATCATCCCAGATTTGGAATCCCAAATCTGATCAAATACACTGTGTTCGGTACGGCCCTTGTCTATATTGTCAGCCTGATGGATCAGACGGATACATTTTTGTCCCTGCTTGCGCTGAGCGCGCCCGGGGTCCTGCGCGGGCAGGTCTGGCGGCTTGTCACCTTTCTGTTCGTCCCCAGCGGCTCGAACATCCTGTTTCTGCTCATTTCCCTGTATTTTTATTACATGGTTGGGGGTGCCCTGGAAGCACACTGGGGAACCGGAAAGTTTACCATTTACTATCTGTTTGGCATGGTCACAACGATCCTCTATTGCTTCCTTTTGTGGTTGATTTTTCCCGTCGGCGGCTACCTGAGCGCTTATTATATCAACCTGTCCTTGCTCTTTGCCTTTTCCACGGTTTATTCCGAGACGCCGCTATTGCTGTTTGGCATTATCCCCATCAAGGCCAAGTGGCTTGGCATCCTTTCCGCCGCCATGCTCCTGTATGATATTTTCAGGAGCTGGTCTGCCTTCCCATTCAACCTGTTGCACCTGATCATGCTGCTCAACTACCTCCTGTTTTGCGGCGGCGACCTTTTGTCCCGGTTCCTGCCGCGAAAGCGCCGGGGACCTCGGCCCATCAATTTCAAAAAGGCGGCGAGGCGTGCGGCAAAAGACACCAAGAACCAGCCCTCTATCAGAAAATGCGCCGTATGCGGGAAAACGGATCTCGACTATCCGAATCTGGAATTCCGTTACTGCTCCCGCTGCGAAGGCTTCCACTGCTTTTGCATCGACCATATCAATAACCATGTGCACTTCGACCACTGATCCTCCTCCTTCAGTCGAGCGGAGGGTAGGCGGAGGCAAGAAAGGAGAGATGCGAAGGAATGCGTCAAGTAATACGGGAAAAGCTGAAGGAATCTCTTTATTCCATTCTTCCTGTCACCATAATCGTCCTCGTCTTATGCTTTTCGATTACACCGGTGCCTGTCAGTACGATCCTTTTGTTCTTCGTCGGCGCCGTGCTTCTTATATTGGGGATGGCCCTGTTTACGCTGGGCGCGGAGATCGCCATGACCCCCATGGGAGAAACCCTGGGCGCGCATATCACAAAGCAGCGGAAATTATGGCTCCTGATCATCGTTGGCTTTCTGCTTGGCTTTATCATCACCATAGCGGAACCGGGACTCCAGGTTTTGGCGGAACAGGTGGCCACGATCCCCAACGCCATACTCATCGGCACCGTGGCTGCGGGCGTCGGCATCTTCCTTGTAATCGCGCTGCTGCGTATTTTATTCCGCCTGAAGCTATCTTACATCCTGCTGGGATTTTACGCTTTTCTCTTCCTCTTTTCCTATTTTGTCCCCGCCGACTTTCTGCCTGTGGCCTTTGACGCGGGCGGCGCCACCACCGGCTCCATGACGGTGCCCTTTATCATGGCTCTAGGCGTCGGCGTGGCTTCCGTCCGAAGCGACCGGGACGCCGAAGACGACAGCTTTGGCTTGATCGCCGTTTGTTCCATCGGCCCGATTGTGACCGTCATGATCCTGGGGATGATCTATACGCCGGAGGGCGCCTATTCTCCGATTACCGTTACCGAGTTTGGAAATACCGTTCAGGTTTGGCAGGCTTTTATGTCCGCGTTTCCAACCTATTTTATGGAAGTGTTATCCGCTCTTGCGCCGATTGCGGTCTTTTTCGCACTCTATCAGGTGGTCTCAATCCGGCTCCCGAAGCAGCAAATGCTCCGGATCATCGTCGGGATCATCTATACATACGTCGGCCTTGTTCTGTTCCTGACCGGGGCAAACGTGGGTTTTTTGCCCGCCGGCAACCTGATCGGACAGGCGCTGGGCAGCCTTTCCTACAATTGGATCCTCATTCCAATCGGTATGATCATCGGCTACTTTATCATATCCGCGGAACCGGCGGTCTATGTTCTGAATAAGCAGGTGGAAGCGATTACGGAGGGCGCCATCTCCCAGCGCTCCATGAAGCTCGGCCTGTCCGTCGGCGTGGCGCTGTCATTGGGCCTTTCCATGCTCCGTATACTGACGGGCATTTCGATTATGTGGATTCTGCTGCCCGGCTACGTCCTTGCCATCGGGCTGGCGTTTTTTGTGCCAAAAATTTTCACCGCCATCGCCTTCGACTCCGGCGGCGTGGCCTCCGGCCCGCTGACCTCCACCTTTCTCCTGCCGCTTGCCATGGGGGCCTCCTCAGCCGTCGGCGGGAACATCATAACAGACGCCTTCGGCGTCATCGCAATGGTCGCCATGACGCCGCTGATTACAATCCAGATCATGGGGCTGTATTATAAAATCAAGAGCACCCGGAACGAAGACGCAGAAACGCAAACGGCGTCTGACATTGAAATCATTGATATATCCGAATGAACTGAGCGGGGGTACAAGGAATGAATCTTGTCTATATGGTTACGATCGTTGACCGGGACGCTGCCGGCAGCTATCTTTCGTTATTTCGCCACAAGGGCATAGCCCTGGCCCTAAAAACCCTGGGGACAGGCACCGCACAGGACGAGGTGCTTAAATATCTGGGGCTGGGCGAGACGGAAAAAACCGTATTGTTTGTAATTCTGCATGCCAAAAGAGCACGCAAGATCCTTGAAATTCTGTCAAACGAGCTTTATCTAAACCGCCCCGGCACAGGGATTGCCTTTGCGATTCCCATGCGCTCCATATGCGGCAGCGCCATGCTGGAGCAATTTACATGGGGCTTCCGCCCAGAGGAGGAGCGTGAAATGGATCTGGAGGACTTTAAGATGGAACAAACGCACGAGCTGGTCATTGCCATCACGGACCGCGGCCACATCGATGTGATTATGGACGCCGCCCGGGGAGCTGGCGGCAGCGGTGGGACGGTCATCCACGCTCTTGGCACCGGGACCCAGCAGGACGGGAAATTTTTTGGCATTTCCATTGGGCAGGAAAAGGATCTTATCATGATGGTGGTCAGGCAAAACGTCAAGGCCCCGGTTATGAAGGCGGTTATGGAGACCATGAACCGGGAACACCCAAAATCGAAATGCATCCTGTTTTCCCTGCCCGTAACGGGTACAGCCGGGATCGGCTGAAGCAAACGGGAGAAGGCGGCAGCCTGCGACTGGCCAAAGTCCGCAGGCTGCCGCCTTCCTTATTTGTTTACACGCCCAGTGGTTCATCCGGCCGAAGCGGACGGTTCCCGTGCTGCCTTGACTATAGGCCGCCCTCGATCAGCCCATAGCCGCCCTGCTTCCGCCGGTATACAACGGCGAAGGAATCCTCCGTTTCATGGTTCCTGAACACAAAGAACGCGTGATCCAGAAGGTTCATTTGCAAAATCGCCTCCTCGGGCGTCATGGGCTTGATGGCAAAGCGCTTAGTGCGAACAATCAGAAACTCCGGCTCCTCCTCGCTTTCCGGCGTCTCGTCCAGCACGGAAGGCGTCTGCCATTCCATTGCCCCCTCCCGCAGACGCTTTTCAAGCCGCGTCTTATTCTTCCGGATCTGCCGCTCAACCGCCGCAACGGCGGAGTCGAGGGAGGCATACATATCGTTTGTAACCTCCGAAACTCGATAGTACATTCCATTATTTTCTAATGTCAGCTCTACCCTGTGGCGGCCCCTTTCCGTGGAAAAAGTGATAAACGCTGATGATTCATCCTTGAAGAAACGATCCAGCTTCCCCACTTTCTTCTCAGCATAGCCGCGCAAATCATCGGCAATCCGGAGTTTCTTTTCTACAAAGGTGAACTTCATATTCCCCAGCTCCTTTTCTTTCGGGTTCTTTCAGGCGCGCATCGCGGAAACCTGCCCATTGTACACAGCTTCATTATACCATAGTTGTTACAAAAAGGGGATACTAAATTCTATATTTTATGTTTTTCAGACCCACCCTAAAGTATGACGGACGCGTGCCGGGTCGCGTGGCAGCCCATGTTGACTACGCAGGGCAATCCGGCTATGTGCGTCGCGCTGGTTTCCAGATTTACCGCCAGTGCCGTTACCGTGCCTCCGAAGCCCTGGGGGCCGATCCCCAACCCGTTGACCTTGTCCAGAATCCGCCGCTCCATCTCCGCGTAAAAGGGATCCGGGTGCCGCTCGTCAACAGGACGGCACAGGGCCCGCTTGGCAATCAGCGCGGCCTGCTCGATGGTGCCGCCCAGACCAACGCCCAGCACTACGGGCGGACAGGGGCTGGCCCCTGCCTGCCGGACGGTCTCCACAACAAAAGCCTCAACTGCCTCCGGCTCGACCGTCGGCAAGAACAGCTTCATGGCACTCATATTTTCGCTGCCGAAGCCCTTGGGCGCAACGGTCAGGTGTATACCCGCCCCCTCCTTCAGCCGGACGTGTAAAATGGCTGGTGTATTATCTCCCGTGTTTTCCCTGCGCAGCGGGTCGGCCACAACGGACTTTCGCAGGTAGATGTACCCGCGCCGGACACCCTCCTGCACCGCCTCTTCAAAGGCGCCGCCTGTAATGTGAACCTCCTGCCCGACATCCGCAAAGACCACCGCCATGCCCGTATCCTGGCAAATCGGGATCCCCTTTTCAGCCGCGAACAGAAAATTTTCCACCAGATCCCCCAACGCCTGCTGTCCAAGCCTGCTTGTCTCACGCTCCGCCGCGCACTCCAGCTGGATCGCCACGTCCGGCGGCAGCTTCGTTGCCGCCCGCACACACAGCAGCCGGATTGCCTCCGTTATTTTTTCACAAGAGATTTCCCGCATCGCTCCACAACCCTTTCCGTGCGAATCCTCTGAATATCATGCCCTGGAAATTTTTCATTTCACTTGACATAAAGAACGCCTTATGCATTATTGTTAATCCATTGTAACCTTTGTTATTTGTTGTAATTTCTTGTTGTTGAAAAAGAACACCGGTTAAGATATGATATGATGCACATTATGACAAGCTATTGAGGGAAGCTATGAATAAAATTTTTATAAATATTCTCTGCCTCCTGGCCGGGCTTGGGATTGGCCTGGTGGGCATGTGGCTGATTCTAAATAACGCCTTGCATGCTCGGGAGCCGACGCCTTACTATCTGAACCAGGCTTCACCCGCGCCGAAATCGGAAAGCGGCGCATCCGCACTGACCCAACTCGCGATAGAGGCCGTTTCTTACATTCAGGTTGAGGACTACGCGTCTCTGGCGTCTCTGGTTCATCCGGAATACGGGCTCGTTTTTTCCCCATACGCCAATATCAACCTCCAATCCACCCAGTGCTTTTCGGCAGCCCAGGTCGCTACGCTCGGCGGAAACGCGGAGGTATACATCTGGGGCGTCTTTGACGGCTCCGCGGAGCCGATCAGCATGACGCCTGCGGCCTATTGGAAACGCTTCGTCTGGGATCGGGACTACACAAACGCGCCTGTCCTCACCGTAAATACCATTGCCGCCGTCGGCAACGCGCTGGAAAATGTTTTAGAGGTCTTCGCGGCGGCGCAGTTTGTGGAATTTCATTTTCCCGGCAGCGATCCCAAGTATGAAAATTTGGACTGGTCAACCCTGCGCCTGGTTTTTGAGGAATACAACGGCTATTACCTTCTAACCGCGATCGTCCACAGCGAATGGACGATCTGAATCGGCGCGCTGCATACTAGAGCGCGCGGACAAGCTCGCCGTCCATCTGCGTTATCCGCTACAGCAGCATGATCCCTGCCGCCTCACAGCGTTTTTGGGTTTCCCGATCCCAGAGGGACGCCTGCACCTCCCCAATGTGCGCCTTGCTTAAAAGCAGCATGCAAAGGCGGGACTGTCCGATCCCGCCGCCGATTGTTAAGGGCATATCGCCCTTCAGCACGGCGGCGTGGAATGGCAGTGCCCTTCTGTCCTCGCAGCCCGACGCCTTGAGCTGGATATCCAGAGACGCTTCGTCCACACGGATACCCATAGAGGATATTTCAATCGCCTGTCCAAGGGTTGCGTCCCAGAATAGCAGGTCGCCGTTGAGCATCCAGTCGTCATAATCCGGCGCACGTCCGTCGTGCTTTTGGCCGGAGCGCAGGGTTCCGCCGATGCACTGGACAAACACGGTGCCGTACCGCTTCGTGTATTCGTTTTCTCGTTCCTTCGGCGAAAGCGCAGGATACAGATCCTCCAGCTCCTGGGCGGTAATAAACTGGACCTGCCGCTCCGGCATAAACGACAGCGCCGGGAACATGGCCCGCATACTTTCATTCACGGCGCAAATGGCCTCCACAACGGTCTGCACCGTTTCCCGCAAAAAATCGGAGGTTCGGTCTTCCCGGCGGATCACCCGGCACCAATCCCATTGATCCACGTAAACGGAGTGGAGATTATCCATTTCCTCGTCCCGGCGGATGGCGTTCATGTCCGCGTAAATTCCTTCCCCGACGGAAAACCCGTACCGCTTAAGGGCCATCCGTTTCCATTTTGCCAGCGAATGCACCACTTCCCCGACGCCCCCCGTCCCGGGAATATCGAAGGAAACAGGCCGCTCCACCCCATTCAGATTGTCATTGAGTCCGGAGGCCGGGTCCACAAACAGCGGCGCGGAAACCCGCCGAAGCCGCAGCGCGCCGCTCAAATGATCCTCAAACAGCCGCTTCAGCGTTCCGATGGCTTTTTGCGTCTCGTAGACACCCAGCAGCGACCGATATCCGGCCGGAATGATGGTTCCGCTCATAAAGTACCTCCAAAGTCCCGCCCGGCCCGAGGCGGCGGACGGGTTATAATCGTTTTTCCGGCATTTAGAGCCTGTATGCAAGCAACCATTGAACATTATACTTGGAACCCTCGCATATTGCAAGGCGAAGTTCGGCGTTTGACAGGGCAAACGCCGAACTCTTTTTTGGAATCGGCATGGCATATTGACTTTAAAGAAAGAATCGGATAAACTTGTTCTGGAATCTGATTTTTGCAGGAGGCTAGAGCGCAATGAAGAAACGGCTCCTATTGTTTTTATTGATACCGGCCATTTTTGCGGGCTGCTCGCGCACGTCCGTTGAGACGCGGATGCCCGGCGCCGCACAATCCGAGGCGGCCCAGAGCACACCCACGGCAGAAACGAAAAGCGACATGTCCAAAAAAGAAAGCGGCAGTTCTGATTCCACCACGAAAAGCGCCGAGGCGGTCGTCACGCATCAGACGGAGGTCGATGCCCCCGTCGGAGACGTGGTAGAAATCGATGAAAAGCTGTTCATTGCCCAAACCAATGATATTTATCTCAATACCTCCGACTATTTGGGGAAAACGATCAAGTATGAAGGCATCTTTTTG
>Ga0153972_1000821_pt1 | contig 10226 bp, 10 predicted proteins | sample TSGA056MetaG_FD_104732 | JGI IMG/M metagenome (GOLD analysis project Ga0153972, IMG submission 104732) | Attine ant fungus gardens microbial communities from Georgia, USA - TSGA056 MetaG | ecosystem: Host-associated > Fungi > Mycelium > Unclassified | place: USA: Georgia, George L Smith State...
AACCATAAAAAAATCAAGATTATCATTAGATAGCAGACCGTCCCAGCCATTCGTATAAAGGAAATAACGCTGATCCGGATTTTCCCGAACATAGAGATATTGCTCGAAAACAAGTTCAAACCCATCTTTATTGCTGAGAATTTCTTCTAACTTCTCACATTCTTGTGAGAATGTCTCTTTGGTCATTTGACCGTTATAATAGCTGTCATACAGTTTATCAAGGTTTATTTGCGCTTCGCTGAGTATCGTAGATTCGCTGAGTAGGAACTGTTCTATTTCCTCACTTAATGGCCCTTCCACTTGCATAAGGTAAAAGAAATATTGACTCCTATTTTCCTCGACAGACGAATTTACGGGTTTGTCAGCAGCCATCAAGAGGATAATGCTTGTCATAATAAACAGTATGACGAAAAGGAATCCTTTCTGATGGATATATAATTTCTTAGTTTCATAAATCATAGAGTTCCCCCGCTATCGTCCTACAGCTGCATTTACTCTTGCGGTCAGTAGGAGTAGTATGATTAGAATAACACCGATAATCGCGGCAATCAGCGGCGCGGCAACATAGCTCAGTATCGGAGTATCAAAGAAATTGATAAACTCAATTTCTTTGAACAGCTCGCTGTTCGACACAAGGATAAAGGGGTTGATAATTTTAGCCAGTACATATTCAGAACCTGCCATTATTTCTTGTTGGAGAATAATCCCTCCGGTTAGCGTCAAATTAGCCGCAAATGGTATCAGTGCATTTTTTGAAACCGAGGATATGAATAAAAAAGCCATGCCAACAACCGTCATCCCACCGGTCTTTATAATCGCCGCTAAAAAGGCATATTGCCCCATTGAAAGGCTTAGGGCTGTATTTTCAAAATTTTTCAATCCATAGAGGGGTAAATCCGCCGCCTCAAGCGAACCAAAAGAAAACGAAAACAGAGCAAAGTCCAGCAGCCAAAACCAAAGGCATACGGCAAATATGAATAGCATTGATGACAGTATCTTTGCTATGACGGTTTTTCTGCCGCCTGATATGGTAGTCAGCAGAACCGCGTCCATATCGGATTCTCTCTCTGATACGAAAACCCCGACCAATCCGTAAAGACAGATGAGTAGAACCAAAAGAGCGGAAAAGTCATATTCGAGATAGTATTGATACATCTCCATATATGCGAAATCATCAATGCCCCTGCCGGAGAATCGTTCGGCGATAATCTCATTTTCGAGATATTTATACTCGTTGCCAATCTCGCTGTAAAAGTCCATGTTTTCCTGTGCTATCCGAACAATTTCATTGGCGTTATATCGGTACATATAGGCATACTCCATCGGACGCACATAGTAATCTCTCAATAAATAAAAATCACTGTATAGATTCCCGGTATATGTATTTGGATTGTCCATTGCTGTGCTGGCAGTTAAATCAGCCGTTTGTTGCTCCAAAGGCCAATAAATAGATAGCAGTTGGTCAATCTTCTCCAAAGTTATCGAACCGCTGTATGCTTCATATAACTGCCAATATACTTCATTCCATACAGTATCCTTGTAAAGATATGAATTTCCTTGATAAACACTTTGGATTTTCACTGCGTTTATTACGGAAAATATGAGTATAATGATAAGAATTGACCGTTTCAAAAAATGCTTTCTAAGTTCATACTTAATCAATCTCACCATTGCTCACCCTCGCTGTTATAGTAAAGAAAAACATCCTCAAGGTTTGGCGGCGTACTGACAGCGGTTGCATCCGGCTTATTATCAGCGATAACCCTCAGCTGGATATGTTCGTTTTCCCGAAACATATTACTGATTTTCATATGCTTTGCTTTTTCGTTGATGTTGTTATCATTTGCGGACACAAGCCATACTTTGCCCTCGATCTCCCGCATGAGAACATCCGGCGCATCCTGTTTTATTAAACACCCCTCTTTTAGTAAAATCACCTGATTGGCGACAACCTCAATATCAGAGACAATATGTGTGGCCATCAAGACAATCCTATTTCCTGAAAACTTTGTTATCAGGTTGCGAAAGCGTATGCGTTCCTGCGGATCAAGTCCGGCTGTAGGCTCGTCGAGAATCAATATCGCAGGGTCATTCATCATAGCTTGGGCAATACCAACGCGCTGTCGCATACCGCCGGACAATGCGCCAATTTTCTTATGTGCCGCATCGCTCAAATTAACGATGTCAAGTAGTTCTTTTGCTCTCTTTTCAGCTTGTAAATTAGAAATGTTTTTCAAAGCGCCTATATATAAAAGAAAATCGTAAACCTCAAAGCTTCTGTAAAAGCGCGGATATTGTGGCAAATAACCGATGTAGGTTAAGAAATCCAACCCTATTTCATGGGTGCTCTTTCCATCAACGATAATGTGACCGCCATCGCCTTTGAGAATCCCCACAAAAATATTTATAAGGGTGGTCTTCCCAGCGCCGTTAGCTCCTAAAAGTCCGTATACACCATTCTCAATGCTTGATGTGAAATTTTTGAGGGCATATTTACCCTTGTATTTCTTTGAAATATTTTGGAACTGGATGTTCATTTGCGTAATCCTCCGGTACTTAAAAATTGAATGTCAGAATTTTTGTGGCAATGTCTGACTGGCGATTTCCTAAGAGGACAAGACAGGTCTTTGAGTTGTCGAACACGCGAATGACAGGCTGGCGGCTCATATATTCGCTTTCCTCAATGATAGCTTCTTCCAATAAAAGCGTTGCAGTTTCCGCATCGTACACTCTAACAATAACGCTATCCTCATTTATCGTTGCTGTTGCAAAATATTGACCTGACTCTGAACCGAACACGCAGCCGCTTTCCAATGTGCTTGCCAAATTCAATATCCGACTTTCGCCAGACCTATTATCCATCAGCATGAGCCTGCCGGATGAAACGGTGAAATCTTCCGCCCAAAATATCATAGAATCATATGCAATCATATTTTTGACGGAGTAATCCGTACTGCGTTTAACCGAAAGCCCTGTGCCGTCTGCATTAATTGTTCCATAAGTATCAAAGGAGGAGGCGCCCACAACGGCTGGCACATCGAAACTTTTCGACACAAATGCGATTGTACTGCCGCCGTTTATAAATGCCAATTCTTCAAATATTGACAAGCCAGACCGCCCGGCTGCATCGTCATCCGCTAAGTTAATCAAGGTGCTTTTATTGCCGGTAGCTATATCATAGAGATACAATGCCATATCGGTTGCATAGGCTATCTTCGTTCCATCCCACGACACGGTGAGAAGCAATGGCGAAAAAAACAACTCATCTTCACCTACCAACTGTGAGCCTCTGATCTCAAGCACTTTGTTGAGTTCTATATCATAAATGATACACGATACTACGCTGTCTCCCGAAACGACTATCATTCCGCCGTCACCGTTGTTATCGCCGCCTATGCCTATCACGGCAAATCCGTTCTCTATCGCTTGATAGTTTTCCTCTGAAAAACTTGCCCTTTCAGTTTGTTTCAGGATGCTCCCCGAATAAAGATCATAAAGATAAAGGTTATCCGCAACAATAAGAATCTTGTTATCGTCAATGTAATGCAAGTTCGTGATTTTCCCCTGAACTTGACTTGTATCAATATCAGATACAGTTTGATTCGTCGAGGGCGTGGCACTTGAATCAGAAGTTACCGTTGTGTCATTGCTTTCTGATACGGCCGCTGATGAATTGGGAGAGTTGTATGCTGTTGGGGCGTTTTCATCGGAATTTATATTTGCACAGCCTGAGAGCAAAAGAACAGATATGAGCAGAACAGAAAAAAATGATTTACGCATGATAAGTCCTCCTATTTGTAAAGTAAAATTGATTGTGTTTTGAGAATTTCAAAAATATCATTGGGGAAGTCCGCCGCATTTTTAGGAACAGAAATCGCATAGAAAGTGCTGAAATCCTCCAACTCGCTCAGGTCAAGATCAAATGTTATTATTGATATAGAACCTTTAGATATTACGGTATTGTGAGATAATCCTTCAGAACTTGTGATCGGCTGGTGATTGATATAAAAGGTTGTTTCGTATTCAAGACCAGCATGACCACATAACATATACTGGATTTGCAAAACTCCATTTTCAGTCACCTGCAAATTGTCGCTTTTCATTTCGCCATCAAAGTACATCAGGCTAAATACTTCGCTATTAAACGTGTCCATATCTATATCTCGTAGACCGTTATTAGTCAATGTTTCGAGTAGCTGGTTTGTCACCGGCTCACTAGAATAAGATACTGTGCCAAAACTCTTATCATCTAAAGCATCAAAATGGAGGGCATCCGACTCAAAAAGCATTGGATAGGACGCAGGTAGTATTGCGTGGTATCCTCCATAGGAAGTTGATTCTTCCATGTCGGGCATAAAGCTTGCATTGTAGATGCTTGTTACGTCAACAGTTAAAGTATCCCCTTGCTCTCCGGTAACCGGTGAAAATATAAAAGTGAAAAAATAATCGACATTATCTTCTTCAAGTTCAAACGTGTGCATATATTCATACGCCGCGTCAGCCGTGTCGATTTTATATGGTTGCGGAACACCATTCACAAACATGAGAAAGCCTATACTCCTAGCCTGTCCGTAAGCATTGACATAGTATTCGAAGCGAACGTCCTCACCGTTAAATACCAATAATAGTTTCCCATTTTCATCAATGTTCGATTCTTGCGCGCCATGTGCGATTCCGCCCATTATAGTAGTGTTTGCTTTATCACTATCAAACGGATTAATAACTTCGTCTGTTTCAGGAGCCTCCGACGAAGATGCATCGGTTGAGTTGCTATTGCAGCCTGTCACAGTAAAAAGAGTTAGGGAAAAGAGAAGTAAAATGATTCGTTGTTTAATTCCTGTTTTGCAATATATTTTTTTCATAAAATAAACCCTCCTAATTTGATAACAAGGAGAGTTTACATCGAAAAAGTCAAGAAACGGTCAAATCCAAAAATAAATATTTCCAAACGCCTATTTCTATGTCACGGAGAGCACGACGTTAACCATTGCACCGCCATCTGCGGTATTGGCAATTGATAGTCGCCCGCCGTGCTTTCTACTAAGCGCACTACAAATGGCCAATCCAAGACCCATATGTCCGTCAGCGTCTGTCTTTTTATAAAACGGCGTACAGGCCTCCTTTAAGTCTTCCGGGCAGAATCCTGTTCCGTCATCGCTTACACATATTTCCAAAAAGCCATTTTTCAAAGAAAATGACATATTGATATTTTGGGCAGCGAACCGAAGCGCATTTGATACGATGTTTTCAAGGATGCGATACATCACTTGCCTGTCGAGATTAACAATTGTATCAACCATATCGAAGGTGACGCATAGGTTTTTGTCAGCTGAATTTGCCAGTATTTCCAAGTCCAAAGACATATCTTTTGCGGTGGCGCACAGAGGAACCATTTCTCTATGTAGTACTATTTCATCAATGCTATGAATATCTCGTACAGAATCAACATATTTCTCTAATCTATTGGCAGATTCCGATAGATTAGAGAGTGTTTCCATCAATTTCGTTTCATCAATATTTCCTTTCGGAATATTGAGCCGCAAATATTCTGTATAGCCTTCAATTATGGTAATTGGAGTTCGGAGGTCATGCGCAACCGAGGCATTGAGTTGACGGCGTTCCTCCATTATATTCCAAACAGCCTGTTTGCTTTCTAAGAGCGCTGCCCTCATTCTTTCAAAAGAAGCGCATAATGCACCCATTTCATCTTCTGCTGAATATATGACAGTGAAATCCAGATTGTCATTTGAGATTTTTTCGGAGCAATCTGCCAATATTGAAAGAGGAGTATTTAGTTTTTTTCGATAGAAAGTAAATGAGCAGATCACGATTCCAATAATAGCAAACAACAAAGGCAGCCCCACCATAAAAATAGGAAGGGAATTATATAGCAATCTCCTTTTGGGTGATAGCTGTAGCGGCGAATTGATAGGTTCGACGATGTATTCGGTATACGATTCAAAATCATCAGGAAGCAATTGAGAGTTTGGCTCGCCGTTTGATCTCATAATAATTACTTCTTCGGTTGTTTCCCCGTCGGCGGTTGTCGTTCTTACAATTAGCGATATTTCATCATCTGCCGGAACAAGTGAGTTTCGCAAGGACCAGCAAGCCCAAATTGTAGCAAGTGATATGACTGTCACAACCAGCACTGTTATTAACACCATCCATATGAATGATGTTTTCAGGGACTTAGATTTGTTTCTTAGCTTATCCATTTGTATCCGACACCCCAAACCGTTTCGATAAAGTTAATGCAAGATTCGCTCAGAAATTTTGAGCGTATTTTCCGAATGTGTTCTTTAACCACTGTATTGTCCCCATCAGCTTCTAGTCCCCATATTTTTACATAGATGCGTTCCTTATCAAAAACCTGTTTCGGATTCATGGACAGCAGTTCCAAAATATCAAACTCTGTTTTTGAAAACACGATCTCTTTGTCATTCAGACAAACAGTGCGCTCAGAATAATTGATAACTAAGCCGTGTGAAAAATGCACATCGGATTTTACACGCGGCCGTTCCTCGCGCCGCAAATGCGCTTTCATACGAGCTGACAATTCTCGCAGACTGAACGGTTTAGTTATATAATCATCTCCACCGATCATGAGCCCGTTAATTTTATCCTGTTCGCTGACTCTGGCGGTCAGGAAGATAATTGGGCAGGTAACATGGTTTCGGATAATCTTACATAGCTCAATTCCATCCATACCGGGCATATTAACATCTAAGATAATAATGTCCGGTTCTTTTTCGAGCAATTCAATCGCTTCATTGGCATTCTTTGCACAAAGAACGCCATAATCTTCGGATTGAAAATGATCCTGCAAAAGATTTCGCATTAGTTTTTCGTCGTCTACAATCAAAACTTTATAAGGCATAATTATTCCCCGCTTTATTTCATTTTCCTATGATGATAGCCGTCAAAAGTCAAAATTGTGACAAATAGAAGTATCTATTAGGGATTTTGCGCTATCTGTTTCTTAATTTGGGAATCTAAATTTGGAAATCTTTCGGCTTTTCAGTATTTTCTTAATCTGTCTGTATTGTACTCTCCGCATAAGCTCCGGGCTGGGCGTTTCCGTACTGCTCAGGGCGTTCTTGAGCAGCATATCAACATTGATGTTTTTATTGTTCATAATGAGCCTTAACCAATCCTTTCTCAATAAGTTTCCACGCTTTGAATAATATGCTTTCGGCTGTACCAACTAGGAGCTTTAAGGCTCCGGCGAAACTTGCAAACCGCATTGCTGGACTCATTCACCAAATCCGCATACATATAACATGGGATTGTCCGGCTAACTTTTTTGTACGCTTTGGCCTCCCTTCAAAATCCCGTATACCTGTAAATAGTCACGAGATTTCAAACGGTTCATTTTTTCCCGGGAAAATTTTCATTCAAATACTTTGATGTGGGGTGGGGCGGCAATTCCAAATAGCATATTCATATTGTCCTGTTTTGCATCTCTCAAAGATATATGCCACTTTGCTTCCATAGTAAGCCGATGTCCGCGATCCGTTCATCCAGCCGTTTTTTCCTAACCACCCATAGAATCAAAGACACATCGAAATATGGTTTTGCTTTATGATTTATCTTCCTCAATAATGGCCCTTGCCAAAGTACAGATATCCCTCATACGGGTTAATTCTGTCTCGACTTTCTGCATCCCAAGATCGGTTATGTGGTATTCCTTTTTCCTATTGCCTTCTTCATCGCAAAAGGGAGCAATCCACTGTTTTTTTAGCAATGTATTGATAGTACCATATAAAGTTCCCGCTCCTAAAATAACGCGACCGAAAGTTACTTTCTTGATAAACTGCATAATTCCATAGCCATGAAGAGGCTTATATACAGCCAGCAGGACAAGAAACGTTGTTTCCGTCAATGCGCCGCCCTTTATATTGTCCCGAATAGCACTCACCGCCTCATTACGATAGATATTATTAAATTATATCACTAAACGTAATATATTTCAATAGTTTTCATGGAATTGTAAAGTTATATGCATTGTATAGTGGCGCTAATGCAGAACAAAAAGGATTGCAGGGCATTCAATAGCTACCATCTATAAAGCAGCTAGTTCAATCAAGATACCACTAACTAAGATAGAGAAAATAGCATTATTTTGCTATATGATGTCATAATTATGCACTATGTATTGATTAGACAATCTACAATGTAGTATATACTTTACATGGCTTAACTCAAAGGGACATTGCAGAGTGGCGGCAATTATTCCTGGCATGAGCAACATCATGAGAAAATCTTTCATGGCTTTGTGTGTGCCCAATCCACATTATACAACAATCATCAAGGAGGAAATATGCAATTATGAAAACAAAAAGAATGTTTTTATCTTCCGCAATGGCACTTGCTTTAGCTCTGTGTATGTCGATTTCCGCATTTGCGGCAAGCGCCTCAACGACTACAACGGGCTATGGAACACTCAGCGGCACGTTGAGTAGCGCTGGCGCGTACACCACGAAGGTGACAAAGAACACTGACAGCGCCTATTTGACTATTAGCGGCACCATTCAGAACTCCGCCGGTACGACCCTTGTTACCCAGCAGACAATCAAAAGCTCCACGAGTGCAACGTCATTCAGCGGTACGTGGAGTAGTATCCCGAGCACCGCATATGCGCTTTATGGTGCGCATGGTGTTCAGGGCGGAAGCACTTATGGTTCGGCGGCAGTATATACATATACAACCGCATAATCATTTGCGCATCTATGCTAAATCCGTATAATCTGTAGCAAACCAATGTGTTAAGCCAAGAAAGAAAATGTTTATGTTGCTTTCGGTTTTTCGTAAACTGGAACACGTAGACATTTTCTTTTTCTAATCATGAGAGAAAACCTGACTTTAAGAAATTATGTCACTTTTCCATTGAATCAATCGGGAACACTCAAGCTACTTCGAGCATTTGAGCTATCGCAGAGGACAGCCATAAAGATAGCATGGCAGATGTGGTATGAAAACGATTTCTATAAATTCCCAACATGATTTACACTTTATTAGAATATCATCATACGCAAAATACGGATATTGCACTCTGAATTTGCGTGTACAATTGAGTCAAGTAAATCATCGAGAGGCGGGAGGTTATGAATATCCATCGTATAAAACTTTTGCGAGAGAGGCAGCACCTCAATCAAGAGGCACTTGGTAAAATAGTGGGTGCAACCCAACAAACAATAAGTAGGATCGAAAACAATAAATATACTGCTCCTCTGGACTTATTAATTAAACTTGCAAATTATTTCAATGTTTCACTCGATTACCTTGTTGGAATATCTGATCAGCGATGGTCTATCGACGCGATCACGACTATAAATCGGGATTTTGAAGAATATTATGACTATATTTGCATACTAAAGGATCTTAACGATATCAATAAAAAGACAATATTGATTATCATGCAAAGGCTCAGAGAATCTCAGTTAGAAGAATAACGGACAACCTAAGCAATTCGGCCTGTGATATTTTTGGAATTAGAATCAATTTTTTCAAAAGGAAAATTACTTCCGAATAAATTGTTATGATGTCGTAGTTTCACTATGTTAAATATTGATAATTCGAACTGTCTATCTTCATATATTTAGTGTTACCACAATGTTATGCGAGGAGGGCGCTATGAAAATAGCTATTTGCGATGACGATATCACATTTGTTAATAAAATAGAAGGAAAATTGCAGGAATACGCGAAGAAGCATGACCTTATATTTTCTGTTGAAAGACATTATACTGCTGAATCAGTCTTAGCAAACCAATTAGAGTGTTCGCTCTTGCTGCTAGACGTTGATTTGCCTGGAGTTAGTGGAATAGAATGTGCAAAAACTCTTAGAGAACAGAATTGGTATGGCTGTATCATATTTATATCTTCCTATGTGGAATATGCGCCAAGAGGTTATGAATTTAATGCATTTAGATATATTTTGAAATCGCAAGTTGATTCACTTTTCAACGATGCATTGGATGTATATATTGAAGAATATAATCGAAATAGCGGAAAACTAAAGTTGCGATTAATCAAGGAGGGGATCGAGAATACTTCCGAAGATGTGAATGTAGATTTAAGTATTATCATCTTTATTGAAAGCGGTTAATTCCCAAAGCAAATTCCACAATGGAACGGCAAGTAGAAATTAGTATGGGAAGGAATTTTGGATAGAACTAAGCATGAGAAATAATAGCGAATTTTTAAAAACATGAACTCCCCGTT
>Ga0153972_1000825_pt1 | contig 10209 bp, 12 predicted proteins | sample TSGA056MetaG_FD_104732 | JGI IMG/M metagenome (GOLD analysis project Ga0153972, IMG submission 104732) | Attine ant fungus gardens microbial communities from Georgia, USA - TSGA056 MetaG | ecosystem: Host-associated > Fungi > Mycelium > Unclassified | place: USA: Georgia, George L Smith State...
CCAGAAAACAGACATTGCGAAGGAGAAAAAAGAGACGCCCATTATTCAAGCTCCTTTTTTCGCTCTTCAATCAGCTTTTCAAGCTTTGCCAGTGTGTCCTGATGAATATCGTCATCATCAATGAGTGCCGCAAATAATCCCGGCAGTTTTTTCTCTTTTTCTCTCATATACGAATGTTCATCCTTTATCTGTCTTGAATGATATTCTTCCATAGTCATCGTGGTATTAAAAATTCTTGCGTAGGTTCGTCCGGATTGCACCATGCTTTCAACGTATATCATGTCCTTTTTTAGCAGGCCGTTTATCGTTGGATGCAGGGCGCTCTGTTTTAAAGCACTGTTCGGGAAAAGGGTATAAATTTCCTCAGAAGTAAGACCTCGGCCTTCCGACCAAATTATACTTACAACCTTATATTCCCTGTCTGTCAGTGTTACCATTATTCTTCACCTCCCCTCTATAAATAACTAAAACTATACGACTTCGTTTGAAACAATTAGATTATACAATACCAGAACCAATTCGTCAACAATAATATCAACAATTTATATTAAAATTGTTGATAAATTTGCTCTTTTATGGTGATATTTTGTAAAATTTGAAAAAAGCCGTGTTTCCATAAAAAAGTTCCGCCTTTATTGGAGAGACTTTTTTTGTTAATCCATATTCCCAGTTTCGTACATCAGGGATGAAAGCGCAACTGCCGGGGCAGTCTCACAGCGCAGTATTCTCGGTCCCATTGAGCACAGAGTCAGCCCAACCTTCGACGCAAGCTCGGCTTCAAATGGTTCGAAGCCTCCCTCGGGTCCGGTAATAATTGCGGCTGATTTTACGTCCCCTGCATTTTTAATTGCCTCACGCATAGGGACGCGGTCGCCAGTTTCGTACATAAAAAGCTTTAAATCCTTCTTCACGGCAATGTCAAGCGCTTCGGCAAAGCTGCCCACTATCCCGATGGCAGGGATCACCCCTCTGCCCGACTGCTTTGCGGCCTCTTCTGCAATTTTTATATATCTAAGCGATTTTTTTTGCGCAGACTTCTCATCGGGTCTGGCAACACATCTGTCAGAAATGAAAAACACTATTTCAAGCGCACCGATTTCGGTACACTTTTGCACTATCAGGTCAGCTCGTTCCCCCTTTGGGAGACCAGCAAGAATTGTTGTTTTGACGCTTGCTTCGGCAAGATTTCTTTCCGTCTTGGTTATCTCGGTTTCGACCTGTCCGTTTTTAATGTCAAGAATGCGGCAATGGTGATCATTTCCCTCGCCGTCGCATAAAATAATCTTATCTCCAATTCGCATACGCAGAACCTTTATGTGATTTGCATCGTCGCCGGTTATTACAGCAAATCCGTTGCCTATGCTACTTCCTGCGACAAAAAATCTTGGCATATTAGCGCCTCCTTGAACTTAGTTTCCTCGCAATTATTGCACATTATTCACCCGATTGCAAGTAATAGATAGTGGAGGATATTTTTATGAGCGAAGAGCTTTACACTGACGAATACGAAATTCCTGAGGCAGAACGGCTCAGGCTTCTGATTGACGACGAGATAATTAAAGGGCGCAGATATTCCCTGCTTGCCGAGGCCTGCCGTGCAGGCGCAAGAGAAGCCTTCGAGGCCATGAGGGCACTTACACAGGCGTCTATTGCCGAGCTTGAGACTGAATTTTTGCTGCTGACCGGTGATAGCTATCCGGGGACGAAAACTTCGGTTTGCCTTGACGGAGTTTTTGGCGGAATGCGAGACGCTTACATGTGCGAGCAGTTATCCGAAAAAAAGCTTCTACTCGCATCAGAAAGTGCATCGTACGAGCTATCGAAGGTCTATCTTGAGGCAGCAAGCCGCTCGCAAAGCAATGCAGACGCTCTTAAACACATTCTAACCAAGGCAATGCAATAAAAAAACAAGGACGCAAATTGCGTCCTTGTTAAACGATTTATTAAAGTAAATTACTTAAGCTCGACCTTAGCGCCAGCTGCCTCAAGAGCTGCCTTGCACTCCTCAGCCTCTTCCTTGGAGCAACCCTCTTTGATGGTTGCGGGAACTGCTTCAACCTTTGCCTTTGCTTCTGCAAGGCCAAGGCCTGTTATGCCACGGACTTCCTTGATGACCTTGATCTTCTCTGCGCCGAAGTCTGTCATGACAACGTCAAACTCAGTCTTCTCTTCTGCTGCGGCCGCTCCGCCTGCTGCAGGTGCTGCTGCAACTGCCGCTGCAGCTGCTGAAACGCCGAACTCTTCCTCAAGAGCGTGTACAAGCTCTGCAAGCTCAAGAACTGTTAGTGCCTTTACTTCTTCGATCATAGCGGTTACTTTTTCGCTAGCCATTATTATTTCCTCCTAAAATTTCGTTTTTCTGAGACTTTTTTGTGATGGCACATTTTCTGTGCAATTAACAAAAAGTCTGCGCTTACTCAGCTGGTTCTTCTGCTGGGGCTGCTTCCTCTGCCGGAGCTGCTTCTTCTACAGGAGCCGCTTCCTCTGCCGGGGTTGCCTCTTCAGCAGGAGCTGCTGCTTCCTCCACGGGAGCTGCTTCTTCGGCTGGAGCTGCTTCTGCGACGCTGCCGCCTTTTTCCGCAATCTGGTTTAGAACAACTGCCAGGCTTGTGATAGGAGCAAGCATTGTTCCAAATACCTGAGCATACAAAGCCTCGATTGACGGTAGCTCAGCGACCTGCTGAATTTCAGCGTCGCTCATTAGCTTGCCATCCATGAATGCTGCTTTGATTGTGAAGAAGCCTTCAAGCTTCTTGCTCTGCTCATGCAGGATGCGGAAAGGTGTAACAGGATCGCCTGTGCTGGTTGCGAGAGAGGTTGTCCCGTTAAGAATGGGGTCAAGCGCTTCATAGCCGCAATTGTTGACTGCAAAACGTGTTAGTGTGTTCTTGACTACAGTATAATCAACATCGTTTTTACGCATTTCGCTGCGAAGCTGCGTATCTTGTTCAACATTGATTCCCTTGTAATCGACGAAAACACCGGAGTTTGCATTTTTGATACGCTCGGTAAGAGCGGCAACTATGGCTTGCTTCTCGCTAAGAACTTTTGCGTTTGGCATGTTTTCACCTCCGGGTAATAGTAGGCGCCCGAAAAAACGAAATCCCCATGCATAAAGACATGGAGAAAGAAAGCAATCAAATCTTAAAATGATGCTATTCCTCGGCAGGGCTTATCGCAAAATGCAGCCTGCTGTCTTTGGAGCGCTCTGCCATAGTAGCAATAAAATCCTTCTTTGTCAAGGTGTTTTTTTCATTTCTTTTATTATTGCAAAAAAGGGAATGCTGTTTTATAATTATGTTGAGCAAAAAACTATACTTGACATTATTTGCCAGGCTAAGGAGCTTAATATGGAGAGAAATCCGATACTCTTGAGCAAGCTGTCTATCGACAGCGACATTCCGCTGTATTCCCAGCTTGTCAGCATAGTAAAACGGAATATATCCGCAGGTACTCTTGCAACAGGTGATTTGCTTCCTAGCGAAGCAGAAATGTGCAAGAGCTTTGACATTTCCAGAAGCACGGTGCGACAGGCAATCGGCGCTTTAGAGGCCGATGGGCTTGTTGTCAGAAAGCAGGGCCGTGGCACATTTGTTGCCGAGCCAAAGGTGAAGCGTAAAACAGAAATGATTTATTCTTTCACGAGCGAAATCAGCTCAATGGGCATGACTCCGTCGTCTACATTGGTCGAGTTTGAGATTATTTCGCCATCTCCTGATATTGAGAAGGTTCTCGATCTAAGCTCGAAAGATGCAAAGGTATATAAGTTCACCCGCATCCGCAATGTGGACGGAGAGCCGCTGATCCTGGAGACATCCTTTTATCCGCAGTACATCTATCCGAAGCTCACTCGGGAGCTTCTGGAAACTCACAGCTTTTACAGTCTGCTGTTCGAGGTCGGAATCGTTCCCTCAAATGCGATTGACAGCTATGAGGCAGTTACAATGAACCGTAAGGAGGCTGAGCTTCTAAACTGTAAGTCGGGCGCCTGCGGGTTTTTCGTTCAGCGCCGCACATATACAGATACCGGTATGGTTTACGAATTTACGCAAAGCCTTATGCGGGCCGACAGGGTTAAGCTTGACCTTCATCTTCACAAAGACGGTGTTTCGTTCTCACGCAGTGTTGACAGTAAAAATGCAGACTAATTTTTTGGGGAGGATCAATAGATATGTCAATCAAGATTGGAATTAACGGATTTGGGCGAATTGGCCGTATGGTTATTCGAGCCTGCAAAAATCATCCGGAAATTGAAGTTGTCGGTATTAATGATTTATGTCAGGCGGATTATCTTGCATACATGCTAAAATACGACACCGTGCACGGCAGATTTGATGGCGAGATTTCGTCCAAAGAGGGATGCCTTTGCGTTAACGGTAAGGAGATTCCTGTTTTTGCGGAGCGTGAGCCAAAGAACATTCCGTGGGGCAAAATCGGAGCCGAATATGTCATTGAATGCACAGGTATTTTCCTGACAAAAGAAACTGCGCAGGCTCATATCGACGCTGGTGCAAAAAAAGTTATCATGTCCGCTCCGTCAAAGGACGATACGCCAATGTTTGTTATGGGTGTAAACCATGACAAATATGACAGCAGCATGAATTTTGTTTCAAACGCCTCCTGCACCACGAACTGCCTTGCTCCAATTGCGAAGGTTCTTAACGATAGCTTTGGCATAGAAAGTGGTCTAATGACAACCGTTCATTCCATAACTGCAACACAGAAAACGGTAGACGGACCATCCGTCAAGGATTGGAGAGGCGGCAGAGCCGCCTCCGGAAACATTATCCCCTCCTCAACGGGCGCAGCAAAAGCTGTTGGCAAGGTTATTCCCGAATTAAACGGCAAGCTTACCGGTATGTCGATGCGTGTTCCCACCTTGAATGTTTCCGTTGTTGACCTTACCGTAAATCTCAAGACGCCTGCGAAATATGGAGAGATTTGTGCCGCAATGAGGGCAGCAAGCGAGGGTGCGTTAAAGGGAATTCTTGGTTACACCGAGGAGGCTGTTGTTTCCTCAGATTTCATGGGAGATTCCAGAACTTCAATATTCGATGCTAAGGCAGGAATTGCGCTTACAGATACCTTTGTAAAGGTAGTTTCTTGGTACGACAACGAGTTTGGCTATTCAAACAAGCTGCTTGAGCTTGCAAAGCATATGAGCAGCGTTGATAATAAGTAAATGATAAGGTCCGGGAGCATTTTGCTCCCGGGCTTTTTATTAGCCTTCAGAGTTAACTGTACTTGTAGAAGCCCTCGCCGGAGGCAACACCTGTTTTGCCCTTGTCGAGATACTCCTCCTTGAGTAGCTTCGCAAGCCTTGCGTGCTCAGAGTTTTCGTCCGCTGTTGTATCGGGATAGCTGAGAAGGACGTTGTATGCCGTTGTGATTCCGACAACGTCGAGAATTTGGAAAGGTCCCGACGGTGCACCGGTAGCGAGCCTCCATGTCAGGTCAATTGTTTCAGCATCCGCAACGCCGTTCAGCAGCAACTTCTGCCCTGCCTCCAGAAGTGGAACAAGCAAGGAGTTTAGGATGTATCTGGGCTGCTCCTTTTTAAGCTGAAGCGGAATCATCCCGATTGCATCAGCAAATTCTACAATTTGCTGATATATACTCTCATCAGTGGTTGCGTGACCCATAACCTCTGCGGTGTTGGATCTCCAGATGCTGTTTGCAAAATGCAGACACAAGAACTTTCCGGGTCTTCCTGTGTACTGCGCAAAGGTGCTTGGCAGAAGTGTTGAGGTGTTGGAAACGAATATTGTCTTTTCCGGCGCAACCTTAGAAAGCTCCGTGTAAAAAGCCTTTTTTATTTCAACCGACTCAGGTATAGCTTCAATCAGAAGATCTGCATCATTAACTGCATCGGCCAGATTGGAGGTATACCGAATTTGCCCGGGGGTTGCTTCGACAAGCTCGACCAGTTCGTCTGCTGCTTCGCTAAACTTTACGCCCTGATTTGGAAGAATGGTTTTATTTATTCCAACACCTGCCGGGAACGGTGAACCTTTCACCTGTGCAGCACGAATGTCGCCAACATAATTACTTTTGAGCGTCTCCATTTTCTTCTTGCCCGCAGCGATTGCTTCATCGCCCGTATCGTAAACGGTTACCAGAAAGCCCTTGTATGCGGTCTGGAATGCAATCTGACTTCCAAGAACCCCGCTGCCTGCTACTACCACATTTTTAATACTCATGTTTTGCTCCTTCCAATTTGAAACCTTCTTATAATATCATTATGCCCAAAGGATTTCTAATGGTCAAGAATAGTTTATTTTTTATCATTATTGATTAATTATTAACATAATTAACATACTTCCACCACTTAACCGCAAGAAATTGCACTTGCATTTTTATATCCCCTAATGTACAATGTCACTTAGTCTACACTTCCATAGTTAAACGGATAAATAGACCCATTCCTAAGCGAGTGTTGTAGCAATCGCCAAATTAAATAAGTCTCTGTAGCTCAGTGGATAGAGCACTCGCCTCCTAAGCGAGGGGTCGGACGTTCAAATCGTCTCAGGGACGCCACAAACAACGCTGTAAGCCTTTATTTCCAATGGCTTACAGCTTTTCTTATGCTGTTTCCCATTGTAGGAGATACCATCACCGGTGAAAATAAAAAATTAAAATTCTGTTTTGGAGAAACAATATTTTTGCTAATAGGCTTCGAACAAAAATGAAAGGCTTGCTAAGAAATTTTGGCCATTTGCTAATTTGAGTTTTTTGCAAGCCGCCTGCTATTTTTGTCCTGCAATCAGAGTAGCTAATGTATTTGCAAGTTCAGGCGACTTCTGCAGCTGTTCAATCAATGCTGTCAGGTCAAGTGCCGGTTGTTGCGTTTGTTCTTGTGGTGGGTGAACATTCCTCAAATCAGGATTTGAGTAGAACGCACTTTCAAATTTCTGCGCATTGACTTTCCTGTCCTCGTCAAGGATATGGGCATAGACTTTTGTAATCATATCAATTTCTGCATGGCCTGTATCCCCCTGAGTAGCTTTCAAATCGCCGTGATTGAGTTTAAGCTTATAAGTCGTGCTGGAATGCCGGAGTGAATGAAATACTACATTGGGGAGTCCCGCCTTTTCTTTGAGCAAGGAAAACTCTTTGTGAATAATCCTATCTTCACAAGGCCTGCCATTGGGTAGCGCCACCACCAGATTGAAATCCTGATATTCACTTCCAAGGAAATCTTTTAATTCCGCCTGGGACTTTTGCCATTCCCGCATGATGTAAGCGACTAGCCATTTATATCATACCCATTGGCACGCAGTATTGCAATTGCGTTCTCGAAATTCACGCTTTTAATAAAAATATAGTCAGTATTATATGTAGACACAACAAAAATGCTGATACTGTTTTCTGCCAATAGTCTGGAGATTTCGGCGATAACTCCGACCATGCCAAAATCCAGCACTCCGCAGATTTTCAGCCCCCTCCAATCGGGTTCAACTGCTGTGGTGTTTGCTGGAATACTGGACGATTCGCACACAAGCGAAATTTCATCATCTGTGATAGAAAGAAATGTAAACTTCTTCGTTAAATCCACAACGGCGACAGATGTAATTTTGCATACAGTGAAGCTATTTCCCAGTTTTTGAATTTCCATCTTATGGCCCCTTTTCATATCTTTATATCACGGCTTAACACCAAATATCTGAACAACCAATTGCCTTTCACAAGGTCACTGCCGTAAAATTATAACATTCAAATACGAAATCGTCTATGAAACTAAAACCGACGAGCTCGAAATTGTCGAGACTTGTCGTTTTTACTGGTGTAGAAGTCCATAAATCGACTAATATCCGAATAACTAATAACTTAAGCGGTTTCTATGTTATAAATGCCCATATACTCAAAAGCGAAATACATACTAAAACGATAGAAAATGAGGTATATAAACGCATGGATAAAATGAAAACAAAATTAGCGATTTGGTATGGAGTAACCAAACAGTGAAAAATAGCTATCGTAAAGTGCTTCCATTTCGTCCAGAAGCGTGACGTAATAATACGCCTTGCCCTGATAGTAAAAGCCCATTTCCTCGCTGGAGGATTCTTGATCGTATGGCAGGAATTTGAACATACGGAAATTGGTCCAAGATTCTATATCGACTTCAGTCAGAACTTCGATGTAGTCTGCGAGCTCATATCGGCTGGCGGTGCTTCCGTAGGCGGTATCAAAGTGTCCATCAACCCACTCGATGATTTTTAGTGTCGTCGTGCTCAGAAAACCATCTTCCAATGTCCATGTGCCATACTCGGCGCGTATTCTTGATTGCCTGTCCATGGAGCTGCAAAACCAAAAATACTCGTTGCTTTCCGGTGTAAAGAACAAAACTTCGCCTATCCCCGCAGCCATTCTATATGAGTAACCCTGAAACACCTTGCCTCGTATGTACTGTGAGCTTTCCTCCGCACTCATATCATTGAGATAAAATATCTCATCTTCCCGTAAATCTGATGTTTCCTGGGCATTTTTATCCACTTCAATGCTATGGGCTGGAGTTTCCATGCTTTTATTGTTATTATCTCCAAATTTATAACCGACAAAGACAGCTATGATAACAAGAATTGTAATCAATAATATTCTGACTGTTTTTTTCATGGAATGCCTCCAATCGCTCTACTACTTAATTACTGTATTTTCCCTCGTAATCGCAATAAAATATGTATACAGCGCATATACAAAAAGTTAGCTTTCCTACTTTATAACACTCCAGTTATATTTACCATGCAATTATCATTTAGAGTACTCCTCATTCGTATTATAATACGTTTCGATAGTCAAAGCAACATGATGAGGTGATATAGTACTTTGAAATAGTGAATTACTGCAATTTCATTACCTTCACATTATGTAACTATACTGTGTATTTCCGCTTCATGGCAGTTATCGACTATGACCCAAACTTCTTTTGGTACTCTTTGTACGGGCTTTGAATTTGGTTTCTTCCGTTTATGTCCGTCACCCGCTATTTTATTGCTTTTTATTTCACCAAGATTTCATCTAAAGCCAATCTATGAATCTGCCCGCCATGCCATAGATTACCTCTTGCAGGCGTTATAATCACGATATTTGTCTTTTGGAATGTCTTTTTTGTGGTTTTTTCATTGTCCCATAGAACAAGGTCGCATCGCAATCCCCTTTGATGGGGTCTGCGTGTTCCTTGTAAATGACTTCTAACTGTGACTGTGCCTGTACGATAAGTGCCGCCATATTCGTCGACAAACAAGTATTGTCAAAGGTCAGAATAAAAAACAAGGGTGAACAAACCGAGATGGTCTGCTCACCCTCAATAAATACAGGATTTCGTTACCTAACTGTTCTCAGATGTATCGGAAAATGACGCATCGCTCTAATTATACGGTACAACTGTAACTGTATCGCGTATTTCGAAGGACATTAAGTCGCGGGCTATTTCTAGCGGCCCGGTATATCCCGCAGCACGGGTACTCTCCACAATGGATTCCTGAGTGGGCTTCGAATATTTCGGGTCTGTTGAAATAACTACCATATGAGTGAAGACAGCCAACTTTGGGCTTGTTGCGTTAAAAACTTTGGCGGCATCCTCGGGAGGCGTATGGTGTGCGAGTATTATCCGTGCTTTTTCCGCAGCGACCGTGTCTTGCTGGAGAAGATCTTCGTTTGCGGCAGCCACGGTGTGAACTAACAGATCAACTCCCGTAGAATACTTAATAAGATTTTCGCTGTATTTCGTATCACCTGAGATTACTACCGAGCGTCCATCATAATCAATCCTGTATCCATAGGATGGTGTTATTGCATCGCCGTGGTAATTTTCAAATGCGGTTACGGTGACACCGTCTTTTTCATACACTACACCGTCCTGCGAGAATTCCGTGGCTTCAATATCCACCCAGCTCTCCTGCAATTCGCCGTCATTCATGCGAATTTCTATATCGGCGGCATAGGCAAGTTTCAGATAATTCATCATATCTTCGGTGCCTTCGACGCCGGTAATCTTGAACGGTGTCTGTCGGTTTCCATACGCTCCCGGCATCCAGCCCATAAGGAACAGGTCGGGCAGCCCTATAACATGGTCACTATGAAGATGCGTAAGAAAAACCATATCAATCTTCGATTCAGAAACGCTGATCTGTGCGAGCCTTTGCATAACGCCGCGCCCTGCATCGAACAGCAGTGTTTGCCCGTTCACTTCAACAAGCGTCGCGGGACCAA
>Ga0153972_1000827_pt1 | contig 10197 bp, 8 predicted proteins | sample TSGA056MetaG_FD_104732 | JGI IMG/M metagenome (GOLD analysis project Ga0153972, IMG submission 104732) | Attine ant fungus gardens microbial communities from Georgia, USA - TSGA056 MetaG | ecosystem: Host-associated > Fungi > Mycelium > Unclassified | place: USA: Georgia, George L Smith State...
ATCGCTGTCTGACCGCCAAACTGCACTACCGCACCATCCGGTTTCTCTAAATCAACAATACTCTCTACATCTTCCGGTGTCAATGGCTCAAAATAAAGTTTATCAGCCACATCGAAATCCGTACTTACTGTTTCCGGATTATTATTTACAATAATAGTCTCATAGCCTTCTTTTTGAAAAGCCCAGGTACAATGCACCGAACAGAAGTCAAATTCGATCCCCTGCCCAATCCGGATCGGCCCGGAACCCAGCACCAGTACTTTTTTCCGGCCGCTGGTCTCTTCTGCTTCGTTTTCTCTGCCGTATACTGAATAATAGTATGGTGTCTCAGCAGCAAATTCAGCAGCACATGTATCCACCATTTTATAAACAGCCACAATCCCATTATCTTTACGCAGTTTTTTAATCTCCTGTCCGGTTTTTCCGGTCAGCTGAGAAATTACATTATCGGGAAACTCGATCCGCTTTGCTTCCCGCAGCAGATCCGGGGTCAGCGGTTCATCCTTAAGCCGCTTCTCCATTTCCGTGATAACCGCAATCTTATCAATAAACCAGATATCAATCTTGGTTATATCATTAATCAGTTCATACGAGATGCCCCGGCGGACGGCCTCCGCAATCACCCATATCCGGCGGTCATCTACCACCGCCAGCTGCTCCAGCAGTTCATCATGGTCCAGTCCGGTAAAATCATAAGACATCAGGCTGTCCACATGCTGCTCCAACGAGCGGACGGCCTTCATCAGAGCGCCTTCAAAATTATTACAGATGCTCATCACCTCCCCAGTTGCTTTCATCTGAGTAGTCAGGGTTCTCTTAGCGCTGATAAATTTATCAAAGGGCAGCCGCGGGAACTTCACGACGCAGTAATCAAGCGCCGGTTCAAAACTGGCATAGGTCTTTTGGGTAACGGCATTTTTTATTTCATCCAAATCGTAACCCAGGGCGATCTTGGCTGCTACTTTTGCAATCGGATATCCGGTCGCCTTTGAAGCCAGGGCTGACGAACGGCTTACCCGCGGGTTGACTTCAATCACACAATACTCAAACGATGTAGGATGAAGCGCAAACTGGACGTTACATCCACCGGTGATCTGCAGCTCGGTTATGATATTCAGAGCTGAAGTCCGCAGCATCTGATGCTCTTTATCACTCATCGTCTGTGATGGTGCCACAACGATACTGTCACCGGTATGTACGCCGACCGGATCCAGATTTTCCATATTACAGATGGTAATACAGGTGCCGCTGGCATCGCGCATTACCTCATATTCAATTTCTTTCCATCCGGCGATACAGCGTTCCACCAAAACCTGCCCAACCCGTGACAGCCGCAGGCCGTTTTCCAGGATTTCCACCAGCTGCTCCCGGTTACTTGCAATACCGCCGCCGCTTCCGCCCATGGTATAAGCCGGCCGCAGCACTACCGGATAACCAATGATTTCAGCAAATTCAACACCGTGTTTGACTGACTCTACAACCTCCGAAGCAGCACATGGCTCACCGATCTTCTTCATTGTCTCTTTAAATTCCAGGCGATCCTCTGCTTTTTTAATAGTCCGGGAAGTGGTACCAATAAGCTTAACTCCCTGCTCCCGTAAAAAGCCGCGCTCTTCCAGCTCCATGGCCAGATTCAGAGCCGCCTGTCCGCCCAATGTCGGCAAGACACCATCCGGCCGTTCTTTTTTTATCAATTGCTCTACTACTTCAACGGTCAGTGGTTCGATATATACGCGGTCAGCAATATCTTTATCAGTCATGATGGTCGCCGGATTGGAATTAAGCAGGACTACTTCCAGTCCTTCCTCCTTCAGCGAACGGCATGCCTGGGTTCCGGCATAATCAAACTCCGCTGCCTGTCCAATGATAATAGGACCGGAACCAATCACTAATACTTTCTTTATATCTGATCTCAACGGCATTATTCTGCACCTCCCATCATATTCATGAACTCATCAAATAAATCACCTGAATCCAACGGCCCCGGACATGCTTCCGGGTGGAACTGGACGGTAAATACCTTCCTCCCGACATAGGTATATCCTTCATTGGTACCGTCATTTACATTGCGGTAGGCCGGAACGGCAACACTTTCACCCAGACTCTCTTCATCCACTACATAACCGTGATTCTGCGACGTAATATACACTCTTCCGGTGGTCAGTTCTTTAACCGGATGGTTTCCGCCGCGGTGGCCGTATTTAAGCCTATAAGTCTTGCCGCCATTTGCCAGCGCCATTAGCTGATGTCCCAGACAAATCGCAAAAATCGGAATATTCGATTGGTATAACTTTTTGATTTCTTCTATGATCGACAGGTTATCTTCCGGATTTCCCGGCCCATTAGATAACATGATCCCATCAGGATTAGCTGAAATGATTTCCGCTGCTGTCGTATGAGCCGGATAAATGGTCACTTCACAACCGCGTTTATTCAAAGATTTGTCAATATTACCTTTTTCACCGAAGTCTATTAAGGCAACTTTGTAACCAATACCCGGGATGACTTCTTTGTCCTTACATGTAACTTTTGATACTACATCACCGATCACATATTGCTTCAATTCTGCGATTACTTCCTCTTTATTGAAGTTCTCATCGGTGGTGATCTTGCCGTTCATCGTGCCTTTTTCCCGCAACAGTTTAGTCAAAGCCCGCGTATCAATATCGGCAATACCAGGGATATCCTGCTCTTTCAAAAAATCTTCCAGACTTCCTTCACAGCGGAAGTTGCTGGGCTGCCGGCATAATTCCTGCACAATATAACCGTTTACCCATGATTTTCTCGATTCCATATCCGCGGTCACACCGTAATTGCCGATTAACGGATAGGTCATAGCCACGGCCTGGCCAGCATAAGAAGGGTCGGTCAACACCTCTAAATAACCTGTCATTGAGGTATTAAAGACTATTTCACTGATCATATCTTTTGTCGAACCAATACTTACGCCTTCAAAGATGGTTCCGTCTTCTAGTATTAAAAACGCTTTCATAATACACCTTTCCCTTCTTCAATTGTATTTTTCTCACCTGACTTTAAATCTTCAAAATTTTATCACATTCTTCAGTACATTTCAACTAAAATATATAAAAAATTACTTAATTATACGACCAGTAAATTACCAGCTTATTTAAATGTACCTCTTCCTGATAATAATAGCTGACCTCTGAAAGCCCATAGAGCGACATCAAATACTGTGCCGAACGCTCTGCCATTTCTCCGAGTATCTGGTCTTTTGCCTGTTCATAAAGCTCCGCACTGGAAAACTTGAATATAACCATCTTCTCCTTTTGACTGACAGAACGGTTCATCGCTTCCTGAAAAGCTTCCTGATCATTGGTTTCATAATACATTCCATGCTTAACATAATAGTTATATTTATCAGAGGAACATTCCGGCATAATCACTTCTGCAGATAACGTATGGGTCTTAAACAATTCTTCATCGTTACAGCAGAGATAGTCATAATTAATAAGCTCCTCCTGACTCAGTTCGGGTGTGTCTTCCAGCTGGGTGAAAACCGGGTCTCCCCAGGTAGTATCAACATAATAATATTCGCCCTCACACCTTACCAGGTTCCATGCGTGTTCAACCGGCTGGTCATAGCGTTCATTCACCGTCTTCCCGGAAACATAAGTCACATTCACCCCCACAGCCTCCAGCAGATACTGGGTAGCTCTGGCATAACCGGCACAAACCGAACGTTTACCGATAAAGACACTGCAGATATTCTGATTATCCGGTGCCTCTAAGTCATAATCAACCATATTGATAATGTATTCATAGACATATTTTATCTTTTCATATTCGCTGCTGTCATCAGAAATCCCGGCCAGACATTCATTTACTGTTGCTTCCATCTGTCTTTTATGTTCTTCGGCTTCTTTCTGAGTATAAACATAATTAACTTTTATCGTTGAATATGCCTCATCGCCACCATTTGTATATGCTGTTGTAGCCGCCTGTCCGTCACACCAGAACACCTCCGGCATATCATACAGGACATAACGGAAAATCTGGTTAGCATGCTCTGCATCGCCGGTATGAATATATATATCTTCCCGATGCTCTTTAATCCCCTGGGCAATTTCTTTATATACCGTCTTATCATCTGCTCCTAACTGCAGATAATAGTATTTTCCAGCCAGACTTTCTTCTGTGATCGTAATCTCATGAAACGGTATCGACGCGGCAGCATCCTCCACTTTATCAAACAGTCCTGCATTTTTGACCATGATCAACCCGATCAAAGCTCCGGCAAGTAAAATAATGCATAGTACTAGAAATGAGCCGCATCTACAACCCGACCTTTTTTTACGCCTTCCTGACATTTATATTTCTCCTTCTGATTACTACAGACTATTATATGTTATGGTTGAAATTTACACAACTAAATAATTCCTCTAAAAAAGGAACGGCTTCATCCCGTTCCTTTTTCTTTTCAGGCAAATATCCTGCGGATGTCATTGAACATTACAAATAGCATCAATGCAAATAGCAGAAACATTCCCACCATATGCACAAATCCCTCTTTTTCCGGCGGCACCCGCTTGCCGCGGATCGCTTCAATAAACAGAAATATCAGCCGGCCGCCATCTAATGCCGGCAGCGGCAATAAATTCATCACCCCTAAGTTAGCTGATAAAATAATCGCTAAATTCATGAAGGTTGACAATACTGAAGATATTCCATATGATTTACTTTCCTGATAAGCATCATCAACTACATTCACAATCCCGACCGGTCCGGACAGCTGATCAATGCCGAACACTCCGGTAATTAACCCCTTTAAGCTCTCCAGCGTCGTACTGATCCAGTACTTGACTTCGTATACACTGTATTTCATTACTTCCAGTGCATTGCCTTTCACGTATCCGCTGGAGCCAAAGCCGAATAAATAAGCTCCCGACTCTTCGTTGAGCTGTGGGGTTAATATTGTATTGTGGCGTGCCCCGTCTCTTTCATAAACCACTTCAACCTTCTCACCCTGATGAAATTGATTGTACGTTGATATTTCCCGGAAAATATTTATTTTCTTGCCATTCAGGCTCACGATCCGGTCACCTGCTTCAATTCCTGATTCCTCCGCCGGATATCCTTCCATGACGCTGCCAACGACCGGTTTATCAATTCCGACCCAGATTACTAAAATAAGCCCAAATATAAAAGCCAGAATAAAATTAAATACCGGTCCGCCAACAATTACCGCAATCCGCGCCCACACCGATTTGCTGTTAAAACTGCCGTCAGACATATCATCCGCATTATCTTCCCCCATCATACAAGAGCCGCCGATTGGGAGCAATTTCAAAGAATACCGGGTTTCACCGGCTACTTTACTCCATAATCTCGGTCCCATTCCAATTGAAAATTCCTCCACCCGGATGCCATTTTTCTTTGCTAAGAGAAAATGGCCCAGTTCATGAAAGAAAACGATAAAACTAAATAGTAATAATGCCAGTATGATTCCCATACTCACGTCTACCTCCTGCTGTTAATACGCTCATAAGTGGCCGCCTCTGTATCCAGTATCTCTTCTACCGTAGGATCAGCAATATTCTTATGCGCCGTCATACAGTCCTCAATAATCTCAGTAATCTCTAAAAAATTAACTTCCCGGTTTAAAAACTGTTCCACTGCTCTTTCATTGGCAGCGTTATATACCGTCGGCAGGCTGCCGCCTTGACGGCCGGCTTCATAAGCCAGATTTAAGCCGTAAAAAGTCGCTGTATCAGGTTGTTCAAATGTAAGACTGCCCAGTTTCCAGAAATCTATCCGTTCACCGGGTAAATAACGGCGTTCCGGATAGTAAAGCGCGTATTGGATTGGCAGCCTCATTTCCGGCGTCCCTAATTCAGCGATAATTGCTCCGTCAACATATTCGATCATTGAATGGATCACGCTTTGCGGCTGTACCACAACCTGAATCTGATCTACTTCTACCGCGAACAGCCACTTGGCTTCAATTACCTCAAGGCCTTTGTTTACCATTGTTGCCGAATCGATCGTAATCTTTCTGCCCATCTCCCAATTAGGATGCTTCAGCGCCTCTTCCACTTTCACATTCAGCAGATCTTCCTGTTTCTTTCCGCGGAAGGGACCGCCCGAGGCGGTGAGCAGGATTTTATTAACAGCTTTCGCCAAATTTCCCTGCAGTGATTGAAAAACAGCGCTATGCTCACTATCAACAGGTAGAATAGATACTCCGTTTTTCTTTGCCAGCGGCATAATAATATGCCCGGCTGTCACCAGTGTTTCTTTATTCGCCAAGGCGATATCTTTGCCGGCTTTGATCGCCGCTATCGTTGGCCGGATACCAATCATACCGACAATCGCAGTCACCAGCATTTCGCTTTCGGGCATAGCTGCCACTTCAATCAGACCATCCATTCCCGATACAATCTTAACATCGGTATCACCGACCATGGTTCTTAATTCTTTTGCCTTTTCTTCTTTCCGGACTGCCGCAAGTTTCGGTTTAAACTCCCGAATCTGCTGCTCCAGAAGCTGAATATTGTTTCCTGCCGCGATCCCCAGTACCTCTATATCCTTATTATACCGCACGATTTCAAGGGTCTGTGTCCCAATCGAACCGGTCGAGCCCAGTATTGCGATTTTCTTCATATTCACTTCCTCTTATTTCATCAAAGATATTGCCATATAATAAATAACCGGTGCCGTGAAAATCACACTGTCAAAGCGATCCAGCACGCCGCCGTGACCCGGTATTAATTTACCATAATCTTTTATTTTATGATTTCGTTTCATCGCTGACGCAGCCAGATCGCCAACCTGCGAAATAATCGCTCCTACCCCGCAGATGATCGCAAATGACAGAATGCTCACACCGGCATCGCCCCAGCGATTCACACATACAGCATACACCGCTCCCAGAAGGATCGCTCCGAGGATGCCGCCGATTCCACCTTCTACAGACTTTTTCGGACTCAGCTTGGGAGCCATCTTATGCTTTCCGATCAACATGCCCACACAGTATGCACAGGTATCGCATCCCCACGAACACAGAAACACCAGCCATACGGTAAATGCGCCATTATCAAGCACTCTTACCTGATATATGTAAGAAAGCATAACCGCAACATAAAACAAACCAAAAAAGGCCGCTTGTATCTGCTCTGTCTTAAATGTCGGAAATGTAAATACGTATATGAACATCAGCAGGATCAAAAACAGAATGGTCATCAGCATAAATGCATCCACCTTCTCCCCCAACAGCAGCAGATAATATATGGCAGCCATCAAATAGCCGAGAATTCCCACCAGTCTCTTTTTGATGCCAAAAATCCGGTATAATTCACTCATCCCGATCAGGCTGACCAGAAGAAGAACTCCCCACAGCAGATAACCGCCCCTTACCACTGCCAGTATCGTAACCGCAACCAGCAGTATGCCGCTTATCAATCTCGTTCTAAACATATCTATAGTTCCTCCTTGATTCCTCCGTAACGTCGTTCTCTACTATTATATTGCGCAATAGCTTTGACCAATTCTTCTTTTGTAAAATCAGGCCAGGGAACATCGGTAAAATAAAACTCTGCATAAGCCAACTGCCATAGTAAATAGTTAGACAGCCTGAGCTCTCCGCTGGTTCTGATCAACAGATCTGGATCCGGAATATCATGGGTATCCAGATAACCCGAAAACAGATCTTCATCAATATCCTCCGGGGTTACCCGACTGACCCGGATATCTTTGCCCAACTGTTTTACCGCCCGGATGATCTCATCCCGGCTGCCGTAATTTATGGCAATCTGGAAATTAAGGCCATCATTATTCTTCGAAGCTTCCTCCAGTTCCAAAATCCGGCTTTTGATATCTGCATCCAAAGGAGCAATGTCCCCGATTACGCGGATTTTCATGCGATTCTTCTCGGCTGTCTTGAGACAGGTCTTCATATAATTCCGCAGCAATTTCATCAATGCATCCACTTCATTTTTCGGCCGGTTCCAGTTTTCCGTCGAAAAAGCATACACTGTCAGATATTTAATCCCCATCTTATAAGCATCTTCACATATCTTTTCAACATTTTTGCTGCCCTGGGCATGACCATAATTGCGCGGCATTCCTTTGGCTTTTGCCCAGCGGCCGTTGCCGTCCAGGATGATCGCAACATGTCTGGGTACACTCATAAACCTGTTCCCCTTTCCAATCGTTTTATACACAAAGAAGAGGCAGCGCTTTCTCCGCCTCTTCTGCTTAATCTTATACTGTCAGGACTTCTTTTGACTTCGCTTCGACCGCTTCATCGATATCTTTAATATACCTGTCAGTCATTTTCTGCAGCTGGTCTTCCAGATCTTTAATGCCGTCCTCAGAAATATCACTGCCCTTTAGTTTCTTAAATGCATCATTGCCATCACGGCGGATATTGCGCACTGCAACTTTAGCCGCCTCACCTTTCTTTTTTACATCCTTAACCAGCTCTTTACGGCGGTCTTCGGTCAGCTCAGGAAATACCAGCCGGATCATCGTACCGTCATTGGTCGGATGTATTCCGATATCGGATGTTAAAATCGTCTTTTCGATCTCCCCAAGCATATTCTTTTCCCATGGCTGGATCTGAATCATCCGCGCTTCCGGTACCGCAACATTAGCAACCTGCTGGATCGGCGTCGGGCTACCGTAATAGTTGACAGTCAAACGGTCCAGGATCTTAGGATTGGCACGCCCGGCCCGGATGGTTCCCAGCTCACCATCCAAATTTCTTATTGATTTTTTCATTTTGTCATCATATACCTGTAATTTTTCATCCATCTTATTATCCCTCCGCTTATTAAATATAATTATTTTCTATCTTCGCTTCGCTTAGAAGCAGGAGATATCTTCTGCAATGTTATACCGTGACTTTGGTTCCGGCAAAAGTTCCGGTCATGGTCTCGACAATGCTGTTTTCCTCATTTAAGCCGAATACCAGCATTGGCATCTTGTTCTCAAGGCACATGATCGATGCCGTCAAATCCACCGCCGCCAGTTTTTTATCGATTACTTCACCAATCGTAACCTGGTCATATTTCTTAGCCGCCGGATTTATTTTCGGATCGCTGTCATAAATACCGTCAATGGCCTTGGCCAGCAGCATCGCATCCGCCTCAATTTCGACAGCTCTGAGCACTGCCCCGGTATCGGTCGTAAAATAAGGATGTCCGGTCCCGCCGGCAAAAAAAATCACCTTACCATTATTCAATGCCTCTACCGCAGCATCTTTGGAAAACAATGAAGTAAAAGCACCACATACAAACGGCGTAAATATCTCGGTCTTCATACCTACATGGCGGAAAATATCCGATACATAGATACAGTTCATAACCGTTGCTATCATTCCAATCTGATCGGCTTTTACCCGGTCGATCGTTTCACTGGTACGCCCACGCCAGAAATTGCCGCCGCCGGTCACAACTGCAACCTGAATGCCTTGATCCACCAGTTCTTTGACCTGCTTTGCCACACCGATACAAGTCACTTCATCAAACCCATGCTTTTTATCACCCGCAAGAGCTTCACCGCTTAACTTTAACAGTACTCTTTTCATATACTTTTGTTCTCCCATCTCTCTACCTTCAAGTGACAATGTACTACATTGTCACTTGAAGGTCTTGTCGTTAATTATATCATACCTTTGAAAAAAATGGAATATACATTTCCGGCACTTTATCAGGGTAATCTATCACCAGTGCGAATTGCCTGCCACCGGCATTCATGCTATAATCCTGGTAGTTTAAAAATCAGACAAACAATTAAGGAGGAAATACACCATGAAAGTTACGGAAGGCTATATGCCATATCTGGAATACAAAACCTACTATCGGATCGTCGGCGAATCGACGGGAAATAAGGTCCCGCTGCTATTATTGCACGGCGGCCCCGGTTCAACCCATAATTATTTTGAAGTGCTGGACTGCCTGGCAGAGGAAGGCCGGCAGATCATCATGTACGACCAGTTGGGCTGCGGTCTGTCCGCCACTCCTTCCCGCCCCGACCTGTGGACGTCGGAAACCTGGGTCAATGAACTGATCGCCCTGCGCCGGCATTTAGGACTTGACGAAGTACATATCATGGGCCAGTCATGGGGCGGCATGCAGGCCATCATCTACATGTGCGACTATAAACCGGAAGGGGTAAAAAGTATCATCCTTTCCAGCACACTTGCTTCTGCCAGTCTCTGGGCAAAGGAGCAGC
>Ga0153972_1000830_pt1 | contig 10169 bp, 15 predicted proteins | sample TSGA056MetaG_FD_104732 | JGI IMG/M metagenome (GOLD analysis project Ga0153972, IMG submission 104732) | Attine ant fungus gardens microbial communities from Georgia, USA - TSGA056 MetaG | ecosystem: Host-associated > Fungi > Mycelium > Unclassified | place: USA: Georgia, George L Smith State...
CATAGAGTGGCTATCTATCCCAAGTTCAATAATGCTGTGGGAACCGGCAACAATCTGGCAACAAAAAATCGGATAGCCCTTGCGCTATGGATAATAGAAACAATCAGAATACCACGAACCACATCATCTAAACAAAATCGTTTAGATTACGCTCCGAAGGAGCGAGTGGGAGTAATCATCAAAACCCCTGAAAGCCTTGGTAGCAAAGGACTTTCAGGGGTTATTTTTGTGTCGTGATACCTGATTGATGCTTAAAAACGCAAATATCCGATACTCGACCACTAATTCCGTTTATTTCACTGACTGTTAGATAGCTTGATTTTCCTCTGTTTTTTCGCTCGTATTCCCTGCGGAATATGCGGAAAGTTTTTCAGCAACCACTTGTTGGAGTTCCGGAGTCAGCTCAGCGACCAGCGCAAGAAGGTCTGCATGCTTCTCCTCATCGGTCTTCGGCTCTAGTGACAGACTGCCGGACTGCTTCACTCCCTCAAGCGCTTGCGCAAGCTGTATGCCCTTATTAGGATACAGGTGGGCATATGTCCCCCACGTCGTTTGAACGCTCTCATGCCCCAAACGTTCAGATATTAGGAGGATGGGTTGCCCCATCTCAATGAGCATGGAAGCGTGGGAATGACGAAGATCATGCACCCTAATACGTTCAATCCCTGCGAGCTTGGCATAGTAATCCAATGCCTTGTTCAAGGTGGTGCGGGTGAAGTAGAAGATTTTGTCGTGTACTTCAATCTTATAGAGAGAGTTGATATATGTCATGATTTCGTCATAAAGGAAGTCAGGGATTGGGATAATGCGTCGGCTCTTGTCCGTCTTTGGGTCGGTAATAAGGTCTTCACCTTTAACCCGGTAGAGCGTCTTGTTTACATCAATCATTTTCGATGGGAGAATATCGGCCGGTTCCAATGCAACGGTTTCTCCGATGCGCAGACCTGCCCAGAACATTATCTTAAAAGCGAGAGCCATTGCAGGCTTGTCCACTTTCTCAATGAACTGGTTGAATTGGTCGTAGGTCCATATATTCATTTCCTGTGCGTTTCTGGCACCAATGCTGCCTGCGATCTTGCACGGGTTCTGCCGGAGGTTATAATACTTCACGGCGTAATTCATGATTGCGGACATTTGGTTATTGATAGTTTTGAGGTATGTGCCGGAGAAATCCTCGCTGGAATCCATCAAGAGATTTTGCCACTTGCGAATATGTGCTGGCCGGATGTTATTGATAGATTGCTTTTTGAAGTGCGGAAGGAGATGCTTATTGATGATGTTCTCCTTGGTCTCCATGGTGCTGGACTTTAGTCGGGAACGCATATCGTCAAGGTATAGTTCCACCAGCGCTTCAAAGGTCATGTCTACGGACTCCTGCTCCTTGGCGAGGAATTCCCGTTCAAAGGTTTCAGCGTCTTTTTTCTTAGCGAAGCCCCGCTTTACCTTGCGCTTATTTGCCCCGGTCCAGTCGATATAGTGGAAGCTGCAAAACCACGAACCTCGTTTTTCGTCTTTATATGCCGGCACGAGTATGTGCCTCCTTTGCTGTTGTTATTTACAATCAAGGTATCGGCTATTTAAGTAGTTCTGTATTGCGGCAAAACCTTTCTCGGTTGCTATTAAGTATTTTTCTGGGAACTCTAATATACATTCTTCTTTTGATAAGTTCTCAATTATGCAGGTGATGAGCTCCGACTTTTTTCCTTTGATGGATAGTCCATGCTCTTTCAAAGCAGAGTGCAGATCAGCAACAGTCGATTTACTCAAAACATACGGCATATCCGCAAATTCTAGATAGCCCCCACCAAACAGTCTGCCTAAAACATTTTGGTAATTAAGATGGTGCTCATGAGTCCAATATCCCGGCAGGTAAGACAAATCCGCTGGGCGACCGTTAATGTATTTAAGGAATGAAATTTCAATAGCCTCGAGAATAATTGCCTCATCCAGTTCCTTCAGTAAGCTGATATCCACCTTTGATACGGCTTGCATATGTATTTCATGGAATTTCTGCGACCTTTTTATACTACTTAGTTCAAGTAAGTCAATTTCCTTTTGGGAGAGGACACTTGATCCGTCATTTTCTTGTATGCGGATATCTCTGGCCGCATAATAGTCTGTTTTATAACCTTCCGGAAGGTCTGATAACGCTACATCTAGATCGGCTTCGTGTTCTGGATCATATATAGAGTTCTCTTCATTTGCTTCCTGCAGCAAACTTGACAAGGCTCTCTCATAGATTGCATCTCTGTTGTTACGAACTGATGCAGATACGGACGTTTCTCGAATGGATAAGTCTTTTGATTGTTTCGGCAACAGATGCTTATATTCTTCATACTCAAAGATATTATTGCATATATCGATGCTTATTGATCGCAGCCTATTCTCGGACGGAATACCCGCAAGCTCTTTGATTCGTTTTTTTACACTTATAGAGGGATTAAGTTCGACAGCTCTCAAATAATGGTCGAGAGCATCTTGCGAGATCCCTTTTGAATAGTAATAGTCGGCAAAGGACTTATGGCTTAGCGATAGTTGGTAAGTTGACATTTTAAGGTCATTTGAAATTGTGTTGAGAATAGAAATTATTTTGCATTCTATATCATAAGTGTCTTTGAGCTTATATAGTTTTTTAATTAAAAGATTAGCGTCTTCATTGAGTTTGTACGGCGAAATTGAATAAGGCATATCAGTGTGCCTCCTTTATAGTGCAACTCTTCTTTCATACTACGTTGTCGAAACCTGTAAAACATAGTCGAGCGATGGTCCTGCATACAGGCCACCTTTTGTGCTAATATTTTCCTATGATATATATAATCCCTAGGCGGGAGAAACTTACACCATTGATTAAGGAGTGGTGTGAGTGACGATTCTTATTGAGCAGTACAGAGTAAAGAAAGGTTTTTCACAGAGAACGTTGGCAATGAAGTCTGGTGTGGCAAGAAGTCATATTGCGAGCATGGAAGCTGGTGAAACTAATCCGACCATAGAAGTAATTTGCAAGCTTGCGAAGGTACTGGATGTTGAACCTCAAGATTTATTCACCTGCTAATAATTTTCTGGCTTATTGCGTCTGATGATGCAGAATGTTATTCTCTCACATTTAGAGTACAAGATTTCGATAAATATTGTATAATGTCAATACATTGCCGGCAGCTATCTTAAGAAAAAGGAGCTGATTGCCATGGGAACAGGTAAAGAAACGGAGACTCAGGAAATGTCTGGGGCTTCCGTCTACATAAAGTTCTTGCAGCTTACCACTGAAAATCAAAAAACCGTAATCAAGCGGATTGAGGAACTATTAAAATCTCAATCTGCTAACTAACTGCGGACTAGCCGCATTGCCCTCTATAGCCTGGTACCTTGCTGCGCCCATCCTCGACTTCGGGGGTGGGCGCTTTTATATGTATTGAATTTTGTCTGAATTGCCCAACAGATTAACGATTGACTCATTCAAGCCCCGCTTGCGCTTTGCCCACAAGCTTATTGTCTTGAAAAGTGACGTTAGCATTTGCTCCAATGGAGCCTTCTCCGTCCCACTTATAAATACTTGTTGTGCCGCTTTCTGACAAGAGTTCACCTTCCGTTCCGATGATATAAGCTACATCACGATATGACATACCATTCTTGAGCCTATTGAATTCTGTTAAGGTTATACTGCCCTCACTATCAAGCAGAATCGTTGCAGGGTCTACTGCAACGGCGCTTTCCATCAAAACAGAAGTGCTGCCGTCTTCAGCTACAACCTCACCAGCCACTGTACCAGTAATAAAAACATAATCATCAATTGAAACATAAAGTTCTTTTTCGTTCATGAAAGAAACCATAAACAGGTCGAGATACCCAGCGCCTGCGACGACCATATATCCACTTTGGCTTTCATTTTTCTTAAAAAAGAGTAATTTTGCCGCCAAGTTCTCAATTCTTCGGCCAGAATAATTATTAGGATTAACTAACATGATTTCTATTTCTTCATCTGTAAGCGCTGGAGGTTGTCCATTTTCAAGAACGCCCTCATAAAACAACGTACCATCAGATTTATGCCATGTACCCTCAGAAAACAAGTCCATATAAAATAGACCTTCCTGTATTGCACCGTCCTCCCACTCTGTTTTGCCGCTACCGTTAAAGTGTCCATCAACAAACTCGCCGGTATATGTCCACAAGAGACCCTCAGAGTTTTCAGCAGTAAAGGAACCTTGTCCGTTTGGAACGCCATCGATAACCTCGCCGCTATATGCACCCAATCGGTCACCAAAGGATGCCTCTAAAGTAAATTCCATGTTCTCCACAATGTTTACTGAATCATCTGCACTGATTTCATTCACTTGTCCCTGTTGCGAAGTTTGATTTTCACTTGACACCACAGTTGATTCCCCGCTGCACGCAGTCAATGTAAGACAAAATACGCATAGTAAAAACATAGTTGCTTTCTTTATCAAGTTACATACCTTCAAATATGAAAAATTTTATCAATTTTCTTTGTCAGACTGAGATTTCAAAAGATTATCAACCAGTTGGTCGATAGCTGCCTTATTACTATCGTTCAATTTACTGTAGCCTGGTATATCATTGCACCCGATTTCGGGGCCGCGCTGATCTCTTTCCCTAACATCCGATAACCCAAGTAAATAATCCATTGAAATGCCGAAATATCGACATATGTCTGTTTTGATTTGGTCGTTTGGAATCCGCTGTCCAGATTCATACTGCGAAAGTGTGGTATTACCGATGTTCAATTTCGAGGATAGCTCTAATTGCGTTAACCCAGATTCAGTGCGTAGGCGCTTTAACCTGTCGCCCAAGACATTAGACATGGTAAGCCAACCCCCCCCTTAATTCTTCATATTGTGAAAATATATCACTGATTTTGCTCCCCGAAAAGTTTATTTCACAAAAAGAGAAATTTAGTATTGACTTTTGCTAAGTGTGAAATTATAATTAAGACACGATTTCGCTAAATGTGAAACAGGAGGTGTTTATTATCAAATCGTTAGAGAGCGTCCGAAAGACGAATGCGTATACTCAGGAATACATGGCAAATAATCTCAAAATCGCTGTATCGACGTATAATCAGTATGAAAATGGAGTCCGGAGTGTTCCTAAAGAAACTGCTGATAAGATTGCGGCGATTCTTAATGTTGACGTAGCTGATATTTTTTTGCCATCAAAGTTCACAATTAGCAAAACTGATAACGTTTGATTCTATTGTACATCAGAAGGTTGGTGAAATAAATGGGGCAAACACCCACAAAAGCAGCCGGTAATCCATACTGCCAAGCGAGATTAGCGGCCGCAAAATACACCGGGAGGCTGAAAAGCCGTGAAGGAGCATCCGAGGAACTAGGAGTATCGCCATCCTCGGTAGCTGATTGGGAGTTAGGCAACACAAAGCCTACACCAGAAAAGGTCAATTTAATGGCTGATATATACCAATGCCCAGAACTCAGAAATCACTACTGCGTCAATGAATGTCCATTGGGGGCATATACAACTTTCGCAGTAGAGCGGCTTGAATTTGATCGGCTTACAGTCGAAGTCGTGTCATCGCTACATAGGAGCGACAAAATGCTTCAAACCCTGTTGCACATTGCGGAGGACGGCGAAATCAGCAAAGAAGAGCAGGAGCAATTCTGGAGCATTGTTGATTACATAAATACGCTGGCACAACGCGGACAGGCTCTAGAGCTTTGGGGTAAAAAGCATTTGAAAACCAAGGAGGTGGAATAGAAGTGAGTGAGCGGAAAATGGTTAAGAACCTGCTGTTTTTCAGCGTTGAGGACGTGAAAATCATCCTCGGGATAGAAAACACCAAAGCCTATGACATTATCAAGGAACTCCGCAAGGAATTGGTGTCCAAAGGCTATGCCGATTATCCCGCCGGGCGGGTACCCAAAAAATATTTCTGCGAGAGGTACTACCTCGAGCTAAAAGATGTGGAGGAGGTACTACAAGCCAATGTATAGCAATCGTAAGAACAAGCCACTGCTGATTGTCACAGTCATATTTCTAACAGCATTTTTGCTGGCCGCTACGCAAATATTAGCCGCTCGGAGCGAGAGCGATGAGGTCATTATCGATACCCAATATCCGACTGTCTCTCAATCCAACATAGCTGCCAAAAAAGATGAAACCTCAGAGGCCATATACATTCCAGAGCCAACACAGACGGTCTTGCCGGAGGAAGAGGAACCAGCGCTTACCGAAAGCAGAGCCGGTCCATATGCAGCGGTTGAGTACACCGATGAAGATATTGAGTTGCTTGCGAAACTCGTTTATCTGGAAGCAGGAGGCGAATGTTTTGAGGGACAACAGGCGGTTGCTGAGGTAGTGCTTAACCGAGTGCTCGATCAAGTCTACATGGGATACGCAAACACAATATCTGAGATCATCTTTGATAACAAATATGGATTGCAGTTTTCGGTATCTCTCTACATAGACACGGCAACGCCGGGAGATACGCAGTATGAGGCCGTATATACAGCTCTTTCAGGAGAATCCCCAGTAACCGAACTTGATGTTCTGTTTTTCAGCACAGCTCCTTATAACAACAAAGTGTATGCGATTATCGGCAATCACTATTTTTGCAGAGTATGAAAGGACGGTGAAAAAAATGAAGTTGTACAAGACACGAAATTCGGAGGATCGACTCAATTTGAAGTATTCCAAGAAGCGTTCTGCGCTCCGTATCGGTTGTCGTGGCAATGCTCACTACATTGGTTTTTCTGCATTGGAGTTTTTTGTAGTCATGCTAATCTCAGCCGTAGTTTTCTTTGTGGCTTGCGCTATCGGAGATTTAGGCCGCGGATATACAGCTCGTGGCGGTGAACTGCTGGTTATCCTTCTTCCGGCTATCTATTATCTGGGCAAGCGCATTATTGGTGATATGTTGAAAGATTTTGTCGCTATTGCCAAGCGGTGGGATGCGGAATGAAACGCTGCAGGAGGTGTCACAGGATTCTGAAGGATGCCGAGAGCATAATCATCGGCTACGGACCTACCTGTTACAAGATAATCGGCGGCACTCCCCCCTCTAACGGGAGCAGAACAAAAAAATCGCCCCATGCTAAATTCGGAGGAATCAGCAGAAGGGCGAACGAGAACACGGAAGTCGGTCCCCTATTCATTGCGGACGGACTGGAAGAGCTTGAGCGGCTGCTCGACGAAAGCGAGATGAACGAATAATGCACCCGGCTAAATATGAGAAGAGCGCACGGTCGAAACCGTACGCCCTCTAAGCACTCGTATTGTAGCATGAAATTTACATTTAATCAAGTCACAATAGGAGGTTTTACGATGAAAAATTCTACAAATACCCTCGAGATCGTTATGGTCGGCTGTGCCGAGGCAGAAAAGCCCCAAGACGAGTTTTCCGGGCTGATTGATCACTATCTAGGCTCCCCTGCAACAGATGAAGAAATAATTGAAGCCACCATCGTGGCAACGCAGAAATGTGAGCAAATCATCGCCCGTTTCGGAGACTTGAACGGCGAGAGAAATCAGCCCTATTATCATGCGCAATTGGTCGCTGAGCAGATACGGTCAAGTCGATTAAGCCAGTTTCTTCGATTGGTGGAATTGGACAGAGAAAGGATACGTGCAATATGAAACTATTAGAACTTCGATTGGAGAATTTCCAAGGTATTAAATCGGAACACTTTGAGTTCGATGGACAGAGCGCCAGTATTTACGGCGACAATGCAACCGGCAAGACCACGGTGTTTAACGCCGTGACATGGCTGCTGTTTGATAAGTCCAGCACTGGGGCAAAAAACTATACGCCGAAGACTAACGGTCTCGAGGGCGATCTGCATTATCTTGACCATGCAGCGACCGGCAGCTTCCAGATGGATGACGGTCGCATCGTGCGGCTTCGCAAGGTTTTTCACGAAATCTGGAAGAAGAAGCGCGGCATGGCATCCGAGGAGTTCAGCGGACACGGAACCGACTTCTTTATTGACGATGTGCCGGTCAAGGAAAAAGATTACACAGCAAGCCTTCTGGCGTTTTGTGGTGGCGCCGAAAAGATGAAGATGCTGACCATGCCGCACTACTTTTCTGAGGACATGCAGTGGGATGAGCGGCGGAAGATTCTCCTTGAGATTTGCGGAGATGTAAGCGACGACGAAGTAATTGCATCCAGCAAGGATCTGCGTGAGCTCCCTGCTTTTCTATTGATGCCCGGCACCACGAACCAGCATTACACGGTTGAAGAGTATAAGAAAATCGCCGGTGCTCAGAAGAGCGATATAAACAAGCAGCTGCAGGACATTCCGGGGCGTATTGACGAAGCGCGTCGGGCTATGCCTGAGATTCCTGTCGATGTGGATGCGGTCAAGCGGCAGATGGATGCAATTGCGACAGAGCGCAGTCAACTTGCCGAACAAAAGGCTTCTGTTATAGCTGGGGATACTGCGGCGTCTGATATCAGGACGAAAATATCCAATGCCACATCCAGACTGGCGGAGGCCAGAGCAGCTCACATAACCGCTGAAAACAGCGTCAACGAAGGGACCCACGCTGCCATTGCCGATATCAGGAAAGATCTGACGTTGGTTCAGGGCAACGTCGCCGAAATCGACGCCGAAATTGCTCGACGGCAGCGAAACGTCGAGCGCATGACAAGCCTCCGTGATGGGCTTCTAAAGGACTACGAAACAATCCAAGCAATGACATGGAACGAGTCCGAAGCTGTCTGTCCGACCTGTAACAGGTCGTTGCCCGAAGAGCAAGTCTCGGATATGCGTGAGAAATTCAACCTTCGCAAAAGCACAAAGCTCGCCGGCATCAATGAGCGAGGCCAAAAAGAGGCAAGCAAGGATGCTATCATGGCGGAGCGAGAGGAAATCGCCACGCTTAACACGAAGAAATCCTCTGCCGAGCAGAGAGTGGCTGACCTTCAGATGCAGTTGGGCACACTGCAAAACCAGATTAAAGAGCACACCCCCTTTGAGACCACGGAGGTGTATACAACACTGTCGGCTGAAATCGCCTCGTATCGGAGCGAGGAGGCGGCTTCTGGCGGCGCTATGAGCGAAGCACTAAATAACATCAATGCCCAAATCGGGGCTGCTGACGAACGATACAGATCCCTACAAAACCAAAAATCGCAGGCAGAGCAAGCGGAAACTCAGAAGAAGCGTATTGCCGAGCTGGAGCATCGCGAGAAAACCCTTTCCGGACAGTATGAGGAATTAGAAAAGGGTATCTATCTCTGTGATCTCTTCGTCAAGGCAAAGGTTGCGATGCTCACGGAGCGTATAAACGCAAAGTTCAAAAACGTGCGTTTCCGCCTCTTTATAGAGCAGCAGAACGGCGGCGTCAAAGATGACTGCGAGGTAATGATTCCTGCAAGTGGCGGCAAGATGGTTCCGTACACATTTGCAAATAATGCAGCACGCATAAACGCTGGGTTGGAAATCATCGGTGCGCTGTCTGAGCATTGGGGCATTTCGATGCCGGTCTTTATCGACAATGCAGAAAGCGTCACCAGTCTCGCACGGCTCAATACACAGGTTGTTCGCCTTGTAGTTTCTGCAGCTGATTCCATCCTGCGCATGGAACTCGACCAGAGCAACGAAGGGGCGGCGTAAACCCGTTTCCAAAAAACACAACTCATATTAGGAGGAATAAAAAATGTCAAATACTCAGAACCAGTCTGCAGCGGAGCAGACCGAAAATACCGCTATGCAGACACAGGAATCCAGAGCGCTTAACCACAGCGAACGCTTCACGAATAAAGTGCTTGGCGAATTCGGCAGTAATGTTGCCGGTGCTATCCAAGTCACCGACTATCAGCGGCAGCTTATTCAGGGCTATTTTATCGCAATCGACCGTGCGCTTAAACTCGCCGATGCTGGGCGCGTCAGGAAGAACAAGAACAACAAGACTCACGATTACGACAACAACCTTCCTATCACTTGGGAGAATGTCAACCTGAACGACCTTGCACTCGATGTTGTTCACTACGCCCGGATGGGGCTCGACATGATGCAGGACAATCACCTATTTCCTATTCCTTACAAGAATAACAAGGCAAATAAATACGATATGAACCTGATGACTGGGTATAACGGCATCCAATTCATCGCCCTGAAATATGCGGCAGAACCGCCGCTGGCCGTTACGGTTGAGCTTGTATATAGCACCGACACTTTTAAGCCCATCAA
>Ga0153972_1000831_pt1 | contig 10166 bp, 9 predicted proteins | sample TSGA056MetaG_FD_104732 | JGI IMG/M metagenome (GOLD analysis project Ga0153972, IMG submission 104732) | Attine ant fungus gardens microbial communities from Georgia, USA - TSGA056 MetaG | ecosystem: Host-associated > Fungi > Mycelium > Unclassified | place: USA: Georgia, George L Smith State...
CTTTGCACTTGTCTATAATAGAGCTTGTCGGAGGTCGAGAGGATGCAGGTAATATACGCAGACACGCTCTTTTTGATCAATTTTGTCGTCAATTACCTGATCCTTCTGGCGACTGCGAAGGTGGCGGCGCGGCGGACAAAGCGTTTGCGGCTGGCACTGGCGGCTGCCGCCGGGGGAGTCTACTCGGTTCTGACGGTCTTTCCGGCGCTGGGGTTTCTGACCAGTGTATGGATCAAGCTTGCCGCTGCTGTTATCATGCTCCTGATCTCATTCGGAAGCGAAAAGGGGATTTTGCGGACAGGGCTCATTTTTTTCGCCATTTCGGCGGCCTTTGGGGGCACGGTTTTTGCCATCTCTCTGCTGACGGGGCGGAACGCGTTCGCGCGGGGTCTCTACATATCCGTTTCTCTGAAGGTTCTGATCCTCTCCTTTGCGCTGTGCTACGCTGTGATCAGCGTCGTCTTTTCCCGCCTGGGCAAGGCGGAAACGGCGGGGGGGATCGTAAGGGTGGAGCTGCGGCACCGGGGCGCGGCCGCGTCGTTCACGGCCCTGCGGGACTCAGGGAACTCCCTCCGGGATCCCATGACGGGCGGAGGCGTGATTGTCGCCGAATGGGAGACGGTTCTGCCCCTCTTTTCTGAGGGGACGGCCAAGGCTGTTCGAGAGGGCATGGCGGACCCTCTGACGCTCCTCCAGAAGATTGCCGGAGGTGGGGACGGACTCGGATTTTATCTCTTGCCCTATAACGCCGTAGGGGTTGGCAGCTCCTTCCTGCTGGCTTTCCGGCCGGAAGAGGTCTGGATAGAGGGAAAACGCATTGGGAAGTCGTCGGTGGCCCTGTCGCCAACCAGGGTGTCGGACGGCGGAATATATTCGGCATTGGTGAATGGAGGAAAGATGTGAAAAGGATGCGGACCGGCCTTTACATAAAGATACAGAGACTTTTACATAGATTGGGCCTCAAGCTGCCCGGCGGCATCATGTACATTGGCGGCAGTGAGACGCTTCCGCCGCCCCTGAGCAAGGAGGAAGAGGCATATTACATCTCCAGTCTGGCGGCGGGGGATGAAAAGGTCAAGCAGGTGCTCATAGAGCGGAACCTACGGCTGGTGGTCTACATTGCCCGGCGGTTTGAGAACACGAAGATAAATATTGAGGACCTGATCTCCATCGGGACCATAGGCCTCATCAAGGCCATCAACACATTTAAGACAGATAAAAACATCAAGCTTGCGACATATGCGTCCCGGTGCATTGAAAATGAGATCCTCATGCACCTGCGGAAAACAAATAATCAGAAGCTGGAGATTTCCTTCGACGAGCCGCTCAATACCGACTGGGATGGAAATGAGCTTCTCCTCAGCGATCTTCTGGGGACGGACGGTGATATGGTGATGCGGCCTCTGGAGGAGGATGTGGACCGGGCGCTCTTGATGGACGCCCTGGGGAAGTTGACAGACCGCGAAAAGGAGATCATCGTTATGCGCTTCGGCCTGGGCGGGGGAGAGGAGAAAACCCAGAAGGAGGTCGCGGATCTCATGGGGATTTCTCAGTCATATATCAGCCGTCTGGAAAAACGGATTATTCTTCGTCTGAAACGAGAGATGTCGCGGTTTATTTGACGTTTTGGTTCAACGACACGCAGGCCGTGAAATGGGCTGCTGGCAACAAACGGCGATATGCTTGGGAAGCATATCGCCGTTTGTTGCTGGGGATTTCAAGGTAACCAATAATCAAATCGAGCCGCTGTCTTGACGGGGATTATTTAAAATCGAAAAATTCAGAAGATATTGCGCTACTATCATTTCTTATAAATTGTCGTAATAAAAGAAACGCCAAAAGCACATATGGATAATACGATAAGCGAAATCATGCCCGAAAGCAAGCTAAGCGGAGACCACAATACTAAATCAACCCACGAGCTTTCAAATACAATGGGAATGATAACAGCAGCCAATATTGTAAATAGAGTTAAGATAGACGATGGAATAAAGGGTAACAGACGCTTTCTGGTTACTTTCACCTTTTCCCGCTGAACCCTGCGGATTTGCCGCACAAGCCGTAACGTAATGAGGATAAGTACGAATATCCCGACAGCGCCAATGATGGTTATGGACGAGAAAATCAGGTCAAAAATACTCCAAACGTCGGCTTGATAAGGTGTGGTAGATTTACCCTCTAAAATATTAAGTATATTGGCGGCAATGCTATTGGTGTTTGCAGAGGCATTCATATTGGTCAATATGCAAACAGCGATATTGCTTTGAGTGCGAATCTCAACATTAGCCGAATAATTTGGTGTGCCGCCGGAATGATAGATTCCGCCTGTTTCATCATTGATATACCAACCGGCTGCATAATGTGTATTATCGTCTACAATACTATCCGGATTAGCTTGATGGGATTTCTCAATTATTCTCTGAAATTGCGCTGATACTTCTATCTCTCCCATATGGATTTGCAGCCAACGGCTCATATCACTGATATTGGAGTAGATATAACCCGCAGGGATATTTCCCGCTGCTACAGGGACATCATAATGCCAAGCCTGAAAAAATGATAGTCTGCTTCCTCCCACTACTTTTCCCGTATTTTGTGCTTTTTGCGGGTCTGTATATGTATTTTCCAATCCAAGAGGCAACTGAATCTGTTCTGTCATAAAAGCATCGTAACTTTGTCCTGATACTATTTCAATAATCAATCCAAGAATACGGAAATTTGTGTTGGCATAAGCAAACTGCTGTGAGGGATAAAACAATAATTCGCTTTCATTGATTTGACGCACACTTTCCTCGATTGACATTCCACTGCTTGCGTTTGGGTATTTAGTTTCATCATTCGTAAAACCGCTTGTCTGATAAAGCAGATTGGCGATTGTTAATTCTTCGGGTGGCACGGTTTTCCCCTCATATGACACCGTAAACCAAGGGAGATATTTATTTGCCGGGTCATCGAGTGACAGCAGCCCCTCATCCTCCAACAGCAAGATGCCCAACCCCGTGTACGCTTTTGATACCGAGCCAATCTGAAACAGAGCATGCCTATCAAGTGTCGATTCACAGTCTGCATCGGGATAGAATAAATACTCTGCATCCTCGCCCTGTATGATTGCGATAGCGGAATTTGGAATATTGGCTTTGGCAAGTTCCTCCCGGACAATAGTGTCTATTTGTTCGTATTTATCAGAAGCAGAGGAAACCCCGCTGGCTGCATGTGCTGTTATAGTCAATATAAAAACCATAATAATTAGATATGTTGTTACTGTAAATACAGATATTTTCATAATTCTCAAATTTGCAATCACTCCCTTGAATTTCAGATTAGACAAAATATACATATCCTATGTTCACCTTATCGCGCAAACGCGCACGCATAATATTTTACTACAATTCGGGAAATTAGTCTATCCCGTTTCATATTAGAATTCAGGCCGTTTCTTTTCCCCGCACATATTTAAGTGGACACTGATCAAATCAAGCCGCGACTACTTGAAATTCCAGGCCCCCCGATGTATAATACTGATGATAAAAGTCCTCGCCTCGGAGAGCAGACTCTCCGGGGCATCATTTTAATTGTCAGCCAAGCGGGGAAGCTATGGATATCAAAACGAGGGGGCTTGTGCTCCGGGAAACAGAATACCGCGACGCCGATAAGATCCTCACCGTTCTGACGGAGACAGAGGGCCGCCTGACCATATCCGCCCGCGGCGTTAAGCGCAAAAACAGCAAATTTACCGCAGCCGCCCAGCATTTGGCGTTCAGTGAGATGGAGCTTTACGAACGGGCCGGAAAGTGGTACCTGCGGGAGGCCCGGACGGTCGAATTATTTAACGGCCTGCGCCAGGACATCGTTCTTCTCGCCATCGCATGCTATTTTGCCGAGCTGCTGGAGGCCGTTTCCGATGAGGACAGCCCCGAACCGGGGATTTTGGATCTGGGTCTTACGGCCCTCTATCTCCTGAGTAAGAGCGACCGTGACCCGGATTTGATCAAAGCGGCGTTTGAGATGCGGCTGATGTGTTTCACCGGCTACGCGCCCGATCTGGACGCCTGCCCCCATTGCGGAAACCCGGCGCCCGACCACCCCGTCTTTGATCTGATTGGCGGCGCCCTGAGCTGCCGGCGCTGTCTCACAGGAAATGAGGCATGGGTTCCTCTGGCGCCCGGCACGCTGCAGGCCCTGCGCCACATTGCCTCTGCGCCGGTGAACCGGATATTCAGCTTCACCCTCGGTGCCCAGGCTACGCGGCAGCTCTCGGAAATTTCGGAAAAATATGTTCAAACCCGGCTTGAGCGGGGGTTTCGGACACTTGACTATTGGAAGGGTATACGATGACAGAGAATGCGCTTTTGGAGAAGTCCATAATCACCCTTGAGCTCCCTCAGGTTTTGGAGATGCTCGCGGAGGAGGCCGTCAGCATGCCCGCCAAGGAGCGTGCCGCCGCCCTGCGCCCCGGTACGGGACTCTGGCGGATCAAAGAAGAGCTCGCTGAAGCGACCGCCGCAAGGGAGATGATCATTCTCAAGGGAAATCCCGCACTGGGCGGCGTCCAGGATGTGGGCGCGTCATTGGATCGGGCCGCCCGGGGTGCGATGCTCGGTATGCGGGAGCTTTTACGGATCGCCGGCGTCCTCCGGGCCGCCCGGACCGTCCGGGCATATGCAAAAGGGGACAGGGAGGAGCGGGGGACCCGCCTTGATTACCTGTTCCACGCCCTGCGCGCCAACAAATATCTGGAGGAGCGCATCACAAACTCCATTTTGGGGGATGATGAACTTGCCGACTCCGCCAGCACGGAGCTTGCATCCATTCGTCGCCGGATGCGGGCGGCGGGGGCCAAGGTGCGGGAAATTTTGCAGAAGATCATCACGTCGCCGGCCTATTCGAAGGCCCTGCAGGAGCCCATCATCACCATGCGGGCCGACCGATATGTGGTTCCTGTCAAGGCCGAGTATAAAAACGCCATCCCCGGCCTCGTCCATGACATCTCCTCCAGCGGCGCCACCCAATTTGTCGAGCCGATGGCCGTTGTTGAGGCCAACAACCAAATCCGTGAGCTGGCCGCCCAAGAAAAAGCGGAGATTGAACGGGTTCTCTTTGAGCTCTCCGGGGAGGCGGCTGAGAGCAAGGATGATATACAGTCTGATTTTGAGACCCTCGTCGCCCTGGATCTCATCTTTGCGAAGGCCCGCCTCTCCGACCGCCTTGGCTGTGCGGAGCCAAAGGTCGTCGAACAGGGTGCGCTTGTTTTGCGCCACGCCCGTCATCCGCTGCTGCCGCGGAAGGAAGCCGTTCCCATCGACATCTCGATTGGGGAGAGCTTTGATACCCTTGTCATCACCGGCCCGAACACCGGCGGCAAGACGGTGAGCATCAAGACCTTGGGACTCCTCTGTCTTATGACGCGATGCGGCCTCCACATTCCCGTGGACGACGGAAGCGTGGTGCCCATCTTTGACAAGATTCTCGCCGACATCGGCGATGAGCAGAGCATCGAACAATCACTGTCCACATTTTCCGCCCATATGACCAACATTGTGGAAATCTTGAAGGTCTGTTCTGAGAACACACTCCTGCTTTTTGATGAGTTGGGTGCGGGGACAGACCCGGTCGAGGGGGCGGCCCTCGCCATCTCCATCATTGAATACGCCCGGAGCCGCGGCGCCAGGATTGCCGCCACTACGCACTATGCGGAGCTCAAGGCTTACGCCACCACATCCCCGGGCGTTCAGAATGCCTCCTGCGAATTCGATGTGGAGACTCTGCGGCCCACCTATCGGCTTGTGACAGGGATCCCTGGCAAATCAAACGCGTTCGCCATCTCCCGCCGTCTCGGCATGCCGGAGGAGATCATCAATGACGCCGGCAGCCGCATCGGCCAGGAGAGCGCCAGCTTTGAGGAGATGATCGGCAAGCTGGAGGCCCAGCGACAAGAGATGGAGCGAGAGCGCATCGAAACTGATCAGCGCCTCCGGGCCGCGTCGGAGAATCAGACAAAGGCCGAGACGCTGCGCCGTGAGGTGGAGCAAATTCGTACACGGGCGCTGGCGGATGCCCGCCGGGAGGCTCAGGAAATTTTGGAGGATGCCCGGCGCGTCTCCGACGAGATCACAGATGAGATGAAGCGGCTGCAAAAGCAGTCCGCCAAAGGTACGGACTGGCAGCGCGTCAACGAGGCCCGCAGCACCGCCCGCCGACGACTCAACGAGGCCGAGGCGTCTCTCACGGACCGGAGCGCCGCGCCGGAGCCGGTGGTCAACGCCAGAGAAATCCGTGAAGGGGATACGGTTGAGCTCTTAAATCTCGGAACAAAGGCACAGGTGCTCTCAATTCAGGGGGACGGGACGCTGAACCTACAGGCCGGGATTCTCAAAGTTTCCGTATCCCCCGCTGAAGTCAGACTGCTTGAAGACGAGACCCCGGAGAAGGTCGCCGTCAGTTCGGCCGCAAAGCTGCGGCAGATGGGCGTCTCTCCGGAGATCGACCTGCGCGGTATGACCGGGGAGGAGGCGGTCCCTATGATGGAGCGTTACCTTGACGGCGCGATGCTCTCGGGACTGAACACCGTCACCGTCATCCATGGCAAGGGAACCGGCGCGCTCCGCAAGGCTGTGCAGGAGGCGCTGAGGCGCTATAAGGGGATTAAAGGATACCGTCTCGGCCGCTTTGGCGAGGGTGAGGACGGGGTAACCATTGTGGAACTGAAATAGAGACAGGCTCAGGATTGCGTTTCTTTTGATTAAATTCACGAGTTTTTTACAAAACATAAAAATATCATTGACGTTCTACGGCTTGTTTGGTAAAGTAGTCATATTATAGTTGCAGTCATCGTCTGGATATTAGGGAGAGTGTCAAAGATGTATATGAAAGCCACGATTGTTAACAATCAGGTAGGGCTGCACGCGCGGCCGGCCACGTTCTTCATACAAAAGGCTAACGAGTTCAAGTGCAGCATCTGGGTGGAAAAAGACGAGAGAAAGGTCAATGCAAAGAGCTTGCTTGGCGTTTTGTCCCTCGGCGTCGTTCAGGGCGGCGAGATCAATCTCATTGCTGACGGTGATGATGAACAAAAAGCCGTGGACACCCTGGCTGAACTCATTGCCACGAATTTCGGTGAACTGACACAGGGCGATCAAGCGAAATCCGAGTAAATTCGAAACCCTATGCTTTACCCCAAGGCAGATCCGCCTTGGGGTAAGCGTCTCTTCCGGGAGGTACAACGTGCCTGCAAACCTCTATCATAAAGCCATGGAGCTGCCCAAAAAGCCGGGTGTCTACATGATGCTGGACAAGTCCGGCGAGATCATCTATGTCGGCAAGGCCAAAATTCTCCGCAATCGTGTCAGCAGCTATTTCAGCGGCAGTCACGACGCCAAGACAACGGCGCTTGTCGCCAATATTGACCGGTTTAACGTCATCATCGCCGGCAGCGAATTTGACGCGCTTGTCTTGGAAAATAATCTGATCAAGCAGCACCGTCCCAAATACAACATCCTGCTGAAAGACGATAAGGGCTATCCCTATATTCGGCTGGATTCAAAGAGCGCCTACCCCCGCTTCACCATTGTTTCGGGCCGCAAAAGCGACGGCGCCAGATATTTTGGCCCCTTCAAGAGCCGCGGGTTCAGCCGGGAGGCCATTGATACGGTGTCGAAGGCGCTGCTTCTGCCCACATGCAGCCGTAAATTTCCGCAGGACATCGGCAAAGACCGCCCCTGTCTCAACCACCACATCGGCGCGTGCCGCGGCTATTGTCTGCCGGACACGCCGAAAAGTGACTATGACGCTGCCATGACCCAGGCCGTTATGATTTTTGAAGGCCGCAGCGCCGATTTAAAAAGAGCGCTGGAGGCTGAGATGGAGAAGGCCGCTGAAGCGCTCAGGTTCGAGGCTGCCGCCGAGCTGCGGGACAAGATCCGCGCACTGGACATGCTGGAGAAGAAGCAGACGGCCATCTCCTCCGGCCTCGCCGACACCGATGTCGTCGGTTTTTTCCGCGGCCCCGCCAAGAGCTGCTTTGTCGTCCTTCACTACATCGGCGGCAAGCTTTTGGCCAAGGAGTATGAGCTGCTGGAAAATCCCCATGACGATGACGCGGAGGCCGTCAGCTCCGTGGTGCGCCAATATTACGACCTGCGAGATGTGTATCCCAAAACCATCTGCCTCCCCTGCGAAATTGAGGACATGGACGCACTGGAAAAGCTCTTCACAGAACGGGCCGGAAGCCGCGTGTCCCTCACCGTTCCCCAGCGTGGGGACAAGCTGCTGCTTGTGAAAAACGCCATTGACAATGCGAAGGAAGAGACAGAGCGGGCCAGCAGCAAGGAGGAGAAGGTGCGCAAAACCCTCCAGTGGCTGGAGACGGCGCTTGCCCTCCCGGCGCCGCCCCGGCGGATCGAGGCCTATGACATTTCTAACCTCGGCAACACCGACATCGTCGCTTCCATGACCGTCTTTGTCGACGGGCGGCCCCTGAAGCGCGATTACCGTAAGTTTCGCATCAAGACGACCGACGGACAGGACGATTTGGGCAGCATGCGGGAGGTTCTGACCCGCCGCTTTCGCCGCTACCTTGACGGCGATCCCAGTTTCGGCAGCATGCCGGACCTGCTCCTGATCGATGGCGGCAGTGTGCATGCAAAAACAGCGGTGGATGCGCTGGCGGCCCTCGGGATTGAGGCCCCCACCTTCGGTATGGTCAAGGATGACCGCCACCGGACGCGGGCGCTGACCGCGCCGGACGGCAGCGAGATCGGTATGGGCGCCGTCCCCGCGGTCTTTGCCCTCATCGGTACCATCCAGGAGGAGACGCACCGGTTTGCCATTGAATACCAGCGGAGCCTCCGCTCAAAGAAAATCGGCTCCAGCCTGGACGAGATCAAGGGCGTTGGCGAGAAGCGGAGAAACGAGCTGCTTGCGCACTTTAAGAGCATCAAGAATATCCGTGCCGCCAGCCTGGAGGAGCTCGCCCAGGTGGTGCCCAAAAACACGGCACAAGCCGTCCGCGACCATTTTGCAAAATCGGAGGAAGAGGAATGAGGGTCATTACAGGATTGGCCAGAGGCAGAAAACTGAAGGAGCCTCAAGGCGACGCCATCCGTCCGACCACGGATATGATCAAGGAATCGACATTTAATATTATTCAATTTTCCATTGAAGGCCGCCGGGTGCTCGATCTCTTTGCCGGAACGGGTCAAATGGGCATTGAGGCCCTGAGCCGCGGCGCCCGCTCATGCGTATTTGTCGATGAATCCAAGGCGGCGGAGATGCTGATCCGTGAAAATTTGGAGCGCTCCGGACTGGAGGGCGGAAAGGTTTTGCGCGGCACGGCGGGGAGCTATGTTGCAACATGCGACAAATTTGATCTGATTTTCGTTGACCCGCCCTATGAATCGGGACATTTGGATCAAATTATCCGAAAAATCGAACAGTTTGACATCTTGAATGAAAATGGTATAATAGTTGCGGAGAGTCGGTCGGAAAAGGCAATGCCGGAGGTGACGCCGCCCTATGAAAAGGGGCGGGAGTACCGATATGGCAAGGTCAAGCTCACGATTTACACCCGGAACGTCGATGCCGACGAACTCTTGTAGTTTTAGGATATAAGGATAGCGCTTATGAAAATTGCCATTTGTCCGGGCAGCTTTGATCCCATCACACTGGGACATCTGAACATCATCCGGCGTGCCGCAAAGATTTTTGACCATGTGATTGTCTGTGTCACGGTCAATCACGAGAAGCACCCCTTATTCAACCTGGACGAACGTGTGGAGCTTGTGCGCCGGGTGATCGAGCGTTTCCCCAATGTGGAGGCGGACACCTCGGATATCCTTTTGGCGGAATACGCCCGGCAAAAGGGTGCGACCGTCGTTCTCAAAGGCCTGCGGGCCGTGTCCGACTTTGAGAAAGAGTTTCAGCTGGCCAACATCAACAAGAAACTGAACCCTGATTTGGACACCGTGTTTTTGACTGCCAGCGAGAAATACACCTATCTCAGCTCATCAGTGGTCAGGGAAATGGCGCGATACGGCGCTGATTTGCGTGAATTTGTGCCCCATGAGATCATGGCGGACATCATCGAAAAGACAAAGAGCAGGAGGAACTAGGGTTATGGAAAATTCAGTTATGGAATTGGTGGACATGCTCTTCCAGATGGTTACAGAGGC
>Ga0153972_1000832_pt1 | contig 10162 bp, 5 predicted proteins | sample TSGA056MetaG_FD_104732 | JGI IMG/M metagenome (GOLD analysis project Ga0153972, IMG submission 104732) | Attine ant fungus gardens microbial communities from Georgia, USA - TSGA056 MetaG | ecosystem: Host-associated > Fungi > Mycelium > Unclassified | place: USA: Georgia, George L Smith State...
CCACCGGCCGGCCCGGGTAATCTCATTTGACCAGGAGACCGGAACGGTCGTTGTGCATAACTATATGGATTATACTGATTTGAAAGATTATCTTACAATTGTCTGTCAGGTCACCTGTGACGGTGAACTGATCAGCGAGAGTATTATAGATAGTGACTCCATGCCGTCCATTCCCCCTCACGAAAACGGCACTGTCATACTGGATGCGAAAATTCCCGGAGCGGGAAAATGCTACCTGAAATTGAATTACCTGCACAAATGCGACGCCGAACTGCTGCCGGAAGGAGCTTTACTTGGCTTTGACGAACTCCCTCTTGGCAATTCGGATTGGGGAAACCGGACGGCGGCGGCTATGCTGGCCGAAACGGTTACATCACCCATAGACAGCGCATCCCGGCTTATAGTCAGGGAAGAGGATCGATATCTTTTTGTTTCCAACAGTCTTTTCTCCTATACCTACAATAAACTGACCGGAATATGGGAAGATATGATTTTTGCCAATACCAGACTGCTGGAGCAGCCGATGCAGTTCAATCTTTGGCGGGCCCCCACTGATAATGACAGAAATTTGAAGCATCTCTGGTTTCGGGCTAATTATGACAAAACCATAGCCAGGGCGTATGATACCACTTACACCATTGAAACCGGGAACGGGGAAAACCAGGTTATTATCCGCACCTCGCTTTCCATATCCGCACTTTTTACCCAACGAATCCTTACTATCGAAGCCCAATGGATTGTATCCGGAGGCGGAAAGCTGGATGTTACCCTTAATGTCAACAAAGACCCGGAGTTTCCCATGCTGCCCCGCTTTGGTCTGCGGCTGTTTCTGCCTGGGGAAATGTCCCGGGTTACTTATTATGGGCAGGGGCCAATGGAAAATTATCCGGATAAGTACCGGGCAAGCTGGCACGGACTGTTTCACTCCCCGGTATCTGCTCTGCACGAAGATTATCTAAGACCTCAGGAGAACGGCAGCCACAATGACTGTGATTATGTGATTCTGACCGGCCGCCGCAATACGCTGGCTGCCGCAGGGCCAAAACCCTTTTCCTTTAACGCTTCTGTATATACGCAAGAGGAATTAGCTGAAAAAGCCCATAATTATGAGCTTCAGGAATCTCCCTATACGGTGCTGTGCCTGGATTACCGGCAGAATGGCATTGGCTCCAACAGCTGCGGCCCAAAACTGCTTGACAAATACCGCTTTGACGAGACGACGTTCACCTTTGCCATCACCTTAGTACCCTCTTTAAATATGGATACTTAAATAAAATCCCCGGACACCTCTTTAGCCCGATTTCCAGGCGAGATGTCCGGGGGAGATAATAAGATTATATCTTAATTTTAATAATGGACGGATGAAGTCCGTGTAAACTCAAGGTTGTTATTACTTGATAATTCAACTTCCGTTCTATACAAATATTCAATATTATGTCCGTTTTATCCGTTAACAATATAATGAAACCCGAATCCTTAGTAACTCTTACGGCTTCACTGAGGAATTTATGGTAAAAATCCTTGATATCATCCAGTTTAATTTGTACATCCCAGGGCAAATTGGAAACAATTTTGGACACGGCTTGATTCTGCATTTTCATTTTGGCCGCATCCCCCTGATAGACCACCGTATTAACATTAACATTACTTTTAGCTGCCTGGATGGCGTTAATATTGATATCGGAACCGATTATTTTTCTTGCTCCATAAAACTCCCTTTCATATAGGATCGTACCGGAACCGCAGCATGGGTCATAAAATACATCCCCTTTATCAGGTTCTGACAGCCATACCATTGAATGTGCTATGGTCGGACGAATTGCCCCTGCCGTAAAATACCTCTGAGAACCGCGGAACCGAAATTCGGACGCGGTCAGCTTTAATGAATAAAATACTCTTTCATTGAGCATATCAATACGGAATTCCAGATCATGCTCTTCCTTTGTACCGACATTAAATCGGGACTTTCCGGCAATTGCCGCAGCCACCTCTTTGTCAATTTCATGGCGGGAAAAATTATGTTTTCCCTCTATTCCGGAATTGATCCAAAAAGTGGTCATCCGGGTGTGCTGATATATTTGATTCACTATTGAATAATCAATATTCTGAAGTAACTTATTAAAAGCGGCCAAATCGTTTTTCGTTCGTCCGCAATACATATTATCGTTTATCATCAGATATATGTTATCCACACATTTTAGTTGGTTGAGTTGATTCAGGGAGCATCGTAATTTTATGATAATTTTCCCGCGCATTATCTCCGCAACTACAATATCTCTATATATTGTCATTATTTCATCAATGACGATTTGCTCCAAACCCTTTGCACAAGTAACCAGTAATTTAAAATTATGGGTTGATGCAGTGTCAAAGTCAGAGTTACTTAAAAAAGTCATTTAGAAAGTCCCTCCTGGTCTTAATTTCAATCCTGCAAAATCAAGATAATCCTCAATGAATTGTTTGCGCAGAAGCTTAAGCGGAATGAACTCATTGTATTTTCCGTCGATCTGTACCTTATCGGGCAAAGGAAGATCATATAAATCAAGATCACTACGGAGGATATCATATATAATGTTTTCGAGTTCTTCTTGTGTACCGTCAAAGATAACTTCAAGGTATACGCAAGTAATCCACGGTAATTTGCTTTTGATTTTCCTGTGCCGTAAAGCGTAGTTTAATGTCACAAGCTGCCTTGTTCCGACCCATGGGAATATTGCGTATTTCCTTTCAGAGAGTGGAGTCACGAGGTTATCTAATATGCCGCTGTTTCGGGTAATATATTGAATTTCGGCTAACCGCTCCTGACAGCGGATACTTAAATAAGGATACGAATCATTCTCTTTCAAAATGTTGCGTACTTTGCGGACAAGAACAGTGTGAAGTTCAGCATTAAAGTCCACATTCCAATCCACCACCGATATACCCGGTACACGTTTCACAAAGATAACTTTCGATTTTTCATTTACATCTACGGTTTCCCATGTAAGACCCGCCAGAGCGAAGCGTACACCCACCGGGTATACTTTGTCTACCGTACCTATGGTGCGGTTTTCGTCCTTAACAAGCAAGTATTCCGGTGCGTTGAAAACAGTGAGGAATTTATGACTGTTTACTACTTTTTCTCCCTCACGTCCAATGATGAGCCCACCATGTTCTGTTCTTTGAAGCTGTTCAAGGTTGATCATGTGCGATAACAATTGTTTATAATCATCCTGAGAAATATGCTTGAAACAACCTAAAGAAAGAACGGAACCAGCCAGTCCTGCCGGAGACATTTCGCCGTTGCTTTTAAGACAGCTCATTGTTTGATGATATAGCAGGTTATATGCATGATACTGCGGCGGGATAGGTTCCATCCAATGGTCTTTCAAATAAAGCTCGATGATGCCGATAGTACGGATAAATTCCCAATTTATCGGGCCGAGAATGTCTGCGGAGTTTATCCGTATGCTTTCAACAAAAGTAAACAGCAATTGAGGAATCTGACCGCGCCGTCCGCATCGTCCTAACCGTTGGGCGAAACTGGAGACATTAAGCGGTGCACCAACTTGAACGGCTTGGTCAAGAGAGCCGATGTCGATACCGAGTTCCAGCGTTACGGTAGCTCCCGTAACAATTTTTTCATCGGCGGATTTCATTTCATCCTCGGTATTTTCCCGCAATAAAGCTGATACATTTCCGTGGTGTACCCGATAAACATCAGGTGCTTTATTTTTTAAAGCAATCTCCCTCAAATGTGCCATGATAAATTCTGTTTCTTCCCGGCTGTTGGTAAAGATGATTGTCTTTTTATCAAGCGTTTGTTTGAATAAATACTCATAATGTTCCCGATCACCTATATCGCCGGAATTAACCTTGATTACATTCTCGCTGCCGTCCTTTTCTACAAGGTCACGTTCTTCCGCATAATTTACAAAACGCTCTATATGTAATCTGACTTTCTTTTTCCCTTCTTCTGTGATGGGAGCGGCACACTCCCGGCCGCTTCCGGTATTCAGCCATTTCTGCGCTAACGAAACATCACCCAATGTTGCGGAAAGACCAATGCGGCGGGGATTTACTCCTGTCAGTTGCTTTAACCGTTCGAGAACGCATAAAAGCTGTAAGCCGCGTACATCGCGCATGAAATAATGAACTTCGTCAATAATTACAAACCGCAAATCGGAGAACATTGAAAGACAAGCTCCACGCTTGTTTGTGATCAAGCTCTCTAATGATTCCGGTGTGATTTGCAATAAGCCTTCCGGATTTTTGATGAGTTTATTTTTTTGAGTTTGCGGTGCGTCGCCGTGCCATTTTGTAACGGGGATATTAGAATCAAGCAGCATTTGTTCCAACCGCTTGAATTGGTCATTGATCAACGCTTTGAGCGGTGATATGTATACGACACCGACCGAACTTGAAGGCTTGTTATGCAGCTTAGTCAGAACCGGTAAAAAAGCGGCTTCCGTCTTGCCCGAAGCCGTACCGGAGGAAAGCAGTAAATTATCGTCGCTGTCGAAGATAACCTCGCAGGCGGCAACTTGATTTCCGCGTAATTCTTCCCATTTATTTTGATATATAAAATCTTGGATAAACGGTGCAAGCCGATTAAAAACATCCATATTTATACCACCTTTTTTGATAATGCTTTCACGTACGCCAACGCCTCTACATCCGGATTTATAAATTATAACTCAAATTCTTGGAATTCGCTGTGTATATCTTCGTCTGATAAACCGCCTTTTGCCATTTTAAAGCTATTGTCGCCTAATATCTCAGACACGCTTTTTTGCGGATTCTGATGCAGAATATTGACTAGTTCAATAAAGTCACGAATAATTTCTCTTGGAGTGATATGTGTTTTTGCCCCAACCCGGTTATACTCCACCATAAGGAAGTAGACCAACTCATCATGCGCAAGAGACGGTGTGTAATTATACAGCTGCGTGTGGATGTTCAGCAATTTTTCAATAAGGATATACATTTCTTCCTGCGAAAGCATTTGAAGCCTGATAATCGGAGCAGAAAGGTCTTTTACATCCGCAGTGGCAAAATGCCCCTCTGCCAAGCGGGAGCGTAACGCTTCATAGCTGAATACACCTTTGTATTTATCTTCGATGCACTGCGGTGTGCCGCCCATCAGGAATCCGATATGACTTGCTTTTCCTTGCAGCACATCGTTGTACATGGTGAGGATTTTTTCGTAATTATTTGCTCTGGTAATAGAATTTGGAATTTTAAAAATATTGACTAATTCGTCTATGACAACAAGCATTCCTTTATATCCTGCGCCCACAAGGAATGCGGCGAATATTTTCAAAAAGTCATACCATGTTTCATCATTAACAATGAAATTTATCCCCAGATCATCTTTTGCTTCCTTTCGAGACGGATATTCGCCCCTGAACCACCTTAGCACATTGCTTTTTTGTGCCGCATCGTCCTGTCTGTATGCTTTATAGTAAGTGACTACCGCTTTGGCAAACTCAAAACCGTTAACCATTCCTTCGAGTGAACTCGCAACTGCATATATTTGTCTTTCGACCAAATCATCAAACTCATCACCGCTTACATTGGATTCTGCCTTAACAGCTGCTTGAATGCCGGATATCCACTTTTCCAGTATGAGCGGTAAAGCGCCGCCGTCCGGCTTGGATTTGGTTGAAAGATTTCGTATTAACTCTTTGTATGTGGCAAGTCCCTGACCTTTGGTTCCGGCAAAGCGTCGTTCCGGCGACAAGTCGGCATCTACCACAACAAAACCTTTCGCCGTAGCGTAGTTGCGGATAGTCTGAAGTAAAAAACTCTTACCGCTGCCGTATTTCCCGACAATGAAACGAAAGGAAGCACCTCCATCCTCTATCATTTCAATGTCGTGTAATATCGCGGCGATTTCCTGGGTCCGACCGACCGTGATGTATTCGAGACCTACGCGCGGCACGACACCGCCCTTCAAAGCGTTAATAAGGATATTCGCTATTCTGTTCGGTACTTGACTTGCCATAATCATTTTATCAATTCCTTTACTTGTTCTTTATAATCATCATGTAAAAAAAATTCATCATCCATAAGATTGTCACCGATATAATCCATCGCTTTTTCGTTGATGCCGTCCACAAGGACTTCCAACATGATCCCGCATTCATCGGAAAAAATCTTGATATCACCGCCTTGCAGCACTACCGCAAGCGCTCTTATTTCTTCTTCATTTAAAGCATTTTTTAAATTATCCCAAACACTCATGGGTGATGCCGGCTCTGATTTTGTTACTGCTACTGCTACTGCTTCCGCTTCTGAGGGATCGGAAAAAACATTTTGATTCTGTGCCGTAAACAATATCAAAGCCGGAACGATATCTCTTTGTTTTGCCTGTTCTTCAACAATCAATGATTCCTGCGTAGCCAACGCTTCCTGTCTGATTTTCGCAAGCGAGTCATGATCCACTGTTATGACGGTTTTTGTAGCTTCTCTGTGGAATTCCATAACTGCGGCGGGAACGATTTTTTCAATATACAATTCCGCTTTTGTTAAAATGCGGATCGTATCTTCATGTATCATATTCGCATTGGCATTAAGTTTATATCTGTATTTTGTGATTGTCCGTAAAACAGATTCCATTTTCTTCATGACGTAACCAATAAATTGTTTGCCCTTATCGGTTGTAAGATTGCCGGAAAATGTCCAATTATTTTTTATACACATATAAATTTCATTTTTTGAAAAAACGATACGCCTATCCGATTGTTTTAAGTGGTTAAAAAAAAGCGCATCCTTAAATGGTTTCCATACGGCAATCTTTTTTGTCGGGCGAAACAGGACGTCATCAAAATGAATGCCCGCAATTTCAAAATCCTGTCTGACCCGCGTTATTACAAAAGAGAAACAATCGGCTATCATTTTGCTTGTTTCATCTGAGAAAAAGGTTGACTTCCTGATATCGTATTTTGAGATAGAACAAAATAAATCAAAATCATCATCTGTTCCTGTTATGTCAGGATAGTGATGTGTAAGATCGTTTTTTCCCACAAACCAGGCCCATGTATGCGGCAATTCATAATAAATATGATAATCTTTCAACCATCGGAGAACATATCTATTTATGGACTTGTTATAAGCACTGAAGCTCCTCCAAAAGAACAGCAGCTTGTCCAGACCGTCCTTGGGATTGTCAACTCCTATATTACCCAAAAGCTCGTAGATGTAAAGGAACGCATAAGACAGAGATGTATCCGCGACATTTCCTTTTCTTACCTGGGTACGCCAGGTAAAATATGTCCGGAGCTGTTCGTATCCCATCATATGATAACTGGGGAAGTATTGCGAAAACTGCATATTCTCCGGATAATCGTCGGCAAAGTCCTTCATGAAAACACCTTGATGATAAAATAATTTCGCATTATCGTATTGTACGCGCCTGTCAAAGAACCTTGCAGAATCATATGTGGAGCGGTGCATTCTTGAGATATCTCTCATACGATAAAACAGTTCCCGGATTTCATCTTTTTTTGGTTCTTTAATTTTTTGTGGGCTTAATACGAATTTACCGACGCCCTGAACAGGAACAGTATCGTATTCAATTTCATAAAACATTCCGTCAGAGAGGGAAGATATCGGTTCGGTATTGGCTTTGGGGGATGTCTGAAAAACACCGCTTCCTTGAACTTGCTGCCGTTCGGGGATTTTATATGACTCATATTTTTTGTTTTCGTTTTTTTCACTCATAAAATCCCAATCCAAAAATTATTGATAGACGTGCAAATAAAACTCATATAAGCTTGATCTGCTCCTTACTTTAATATAGATTTTAGCATATTAGTAAATGTTTGTCACCACCGAAGCGCTTTGATAATTTCCATAATTTCCTCTTCCTCAAAGAGCAGTCAGTAGGGATCCGCACAATGGCATGTCAGAAAACGCACTGCAAAAACATTACCGTCAAAACGGGTTGTAAAAACGGCCTCCATTGTGATAATTCAAAATCAAACTAACAACAATCAACAATGCACTGCCAATCATGATACCGTAATCTCCGGCTTGAAGCGGCCTTTCCTTATACCAGGTACGCCGCTTGTTCTTACCAAAGCTGCGCAGTTCCATCGCGTTTGAGATAGTCTCAATTTTATCCATGGATGAAAAAATCAGCGGGAATAAAATAGCCGTTGAATGTTTAATACGATTTACCAAACCGGCTTTTTGGGATATATCAATGCCTCTGGCTTGCTGACTTTGACTGATTTCATGATAACTGCGTTTCACATCGGGAATGTAACGAAGGGCCAGTGCCACCGAATATGCTGCTTTATAGCTTACTCCCAGCTTATTTAATGATGAGGCAAATTCACTTGGGTCGGTGGTTGAAAAGAATATCAGTGCAATCGGTACGATGCAAAAATATTTTAAAGTAACGTTAAGCTGGTAAAACAGCTGCTCCCTGGTAATTGTATATCGTCCGGTAAACTGGAGCAGAACATGCCGGGTACCATAAATCGTCACCCCTTCTTCCGGGGAAAATATATAAATCATTATATTATTTAGAATCATCAGCACAGTAATCATGGTAATAATAAATCTAAGCTCACTTACCTTTGCCTTACCCAGAATAAACATCACAATTGCCGCAAAAATTATCATTACTAAAAACCGTGTGTCATATGTTATCATCGCGGCTATACTGGCAAACAACACCATAATCAGCTTTGCCGCGCCCGACAGCCTGTGAATAGGCGAATTACGTTTTGTATAACCGATTCCTGCTATATTAGCCACTAAGCCTAACCTCCCGGTCAAAATCAATAAAATGCTGAACAAATTTTCGGGCTTCCGCTTCCATACCGCACAAAGCAGCCAATTCAAATAAGCTTGTTTCTTTCAAGCTGGCTGCCTGAGTGATTCCTTTATCTGTCAATACCTCGGCCGAACTGGCATCCGCAATTAATTGCCCTGCGGTAAATACCAGTGCACGTGGTGCATATTCAAGCATTAAATGCATATCATGGGTAATCATCAGAACGGTTACGCCCTGATCATTTAACTGCTGCAAAAATTCCATAATTTCGGTATAATGCTTAAAATCCTGTCCCGCGGTAGGTTCATCCAAAATGATAATCTTAGGATTCATCACCAATACGGAAGCAATTGTTACACGCTTTTTTTGTCCAAAGCTCAGTGCGGAAACAGGCCACTTACGAAAAGACAGCAATCCGCATATCTCCAAGGTCCGCTCCACTCTTTCGGTAACTTCTTTTTCCGGCACCCCGCGGCTTCGCAGTCCCAATGCCACTTCATCAAATATCATGGTTTTCGATATCATCTGGTTCGGATTCTGCATGACATAACCAATGTAATCCGCTCTTTCGGAAATTGTCTGGTTTTTTAAGCTTTGGCCGTTTAAAAAGATATCACCATCCGTCAGTTTTTCAAATCCGCATATCAGCTTTGCCAATGTGCTTTTGCCGGCACCGTTCGTACCCGCAACCGCCGTCATTTCACCTTCATTAATGATGAAGGAAACATTCTTAAGTACCCTGGACCCTTCCTCATAGGCAAATGATACGTTCTCTATCCGCAGTAATTCCTTTTCTTTTACCGGAAGCGGCTGTGGATTGGTCGCCTGATACCAGTTACGAACTGCCCCAATCGCTTCTTTTGTCAGCTCCAGCTTGTCGATCCGCTCCGGATGCATTTCGGGCCGGATCGACACTCCCGCATATTTCAAGGCTGTAATATATAGAGGTTCACGAATCCCATTTTTACGAAGCAGCTCCGTACACAGCAGCTCCCCGGGCGGCATATCCGCCAGAATCCTGCCGTTGTTTACCAGCACAATTCGATCAACGTCCCGGTGTAAAACATCTTCCAGCCGGTGTTCCACAATCAGCACCGTGGCATCGGTTTTTTTCATAATATCATCAATTTGTTCAATGGTTTGCTTACCGGTTGCCGGATCAAGGTTCGCCAAAGGCTCATCAAATAATAAAAGTTCAATCTCATTTATAATAACCCCCGCCATGCTGACCCGCTGCTTTTGACCGCCTGACAAATCGTATGGGGAGGATTCCAAGTGATCCCCAATCCCAACTAATGCGGCGGCGGCATCTACCCGCCGGTGCATTTCATCCTGGGTAACACAATCATTTTCCAATGAAAAAGCAATATCCTCACCTGCGGTTAAACCGACAAA
>Ga0153972_1000833_pt1 | contig 10154 bp, 8 predicted proteins | sample TSGA056MetaG_FD_104732 | JGI IMG/M metagenome (GOLD analysis project Ga0153972, IMG submission 104732) | Attine ant fungus gardens microbial communities from Georgia, USA - TSGA056 MetaG | ecosystem: Host-associated > Fungi > Mycelium > Unclassified | place: USA: Georgia, George L Smith State...
GATAATAATGATAACAATCCAGGAAGGAATACGTCCAAGCTCCACCAGGCAAATGAGGGCGGAACAAACTAACAGCTTATCCGCCAAAGGGTCCATAAATTTACCGAAATTTGTGATCAGATTATATTTTCTGGCAATTTTACCGTCAATCAGATCCGTCAGACTGGCGATAATAAATATTGCCAGGGCTATGTAATCCATGTAAATGCCATAGCTGCCGAAAATACCGGAATGGCCGCCTAAAAGCAGCAGCACAAACGGTACAATCAGGATCACTCGGAATATCGTTAATTTATTGGGAAGATTCATAATTTCCTCATTTCTGCACGGTTTTTATGATTGGTTTGTTAACGCCGTGCCCTCACATATTTCCCCAATCAAATCATATTCATTGGATCCGGTCACAAGAACTTTGACAAAATCACCGGTCAGCAGACTCCTCTTAGTCTGTACAAACAAATAGCCATCCACATTAGGGGCATCCCGGTAAGTCCTGGCAACATAAGCATCCTCATCAGACACCTTGCCTTCAATCATAACGGTAAGCACCCGCCCTTTCATTGCATTTGCCTTTTCAAAAACAATTAACTGCTGCAGCTCCATCACTGCATCCCGCCTTAATTGCTTGGTTTCTTCATCCACTTGACCTGGCATGGCGGCGGCCGGCGTATCTTCCTCCCGGGAATAGGTAAACACTCCCAACCGGTCGAATTCCATCTCATCCACAAAGTCCACTAATTCTTCATGGTCTTCCTCCGACTCCCCCGGAAATCCGCATATAAGGGTGGTACGCAGGCAAATATCCGGAATCCTCTCACGCAGCCTGTCAATAACCTCACGAAGCTGGTCTTGTCCGGTACGGCGGCCCATCTGCCGCAGGATCCGGTCAGCGGCATGCTGAATGGGAATATCCAAATAATGGCAGATTTTCGGCTCCTGTTCCATAACCTGGATTAACTCATCCGTAATTTCTTCCGGATAGCAATATAGTATCCGAATCCAATAAATTCCTTCTATTTGGGCTAACTGCTTTAGCAAAGCAGGCAGCATCTTTTCCCCGTACAGATCCTTGCCGTAAAGAGTCGATTCCTGGGCTACCAGGATTAACTCCCTGACACCATCCATTGCCAGTTTCTTAGCCTGAGATATAAGATTCTCCATGGGAACACTGCGGTAACTGCCCCGTATTTTGGGAATAATGCAGTAAGTGCAATGCTTGTCACAGCCTTCGGCGATTTTCAGGTACGCAAAATGCCCTCCTGTTGTGACAATCCGCTTGCTGACGGTAACGGGCGGGGCACCCAGTTCTCTGTAATGATTACGGCAAATACCACTAAGCGCCTCCTCCATGGCTGTTACAATAGTGTCGATTGCCGCGGTTCCCACAATGGCATCCACTTGGGGAATTTCTTCCTGGATTTCCTCCCGATAACGCTGCGCCAGACAACCGGCGGCTATCAGTACCTTGACTTGTCCCCGCTCCTTTAACTGAGCCATTTCCAATAAGGTATTTACACTTTCTTCCTTGGCATCATTAATAAAGCAGCAGGTATTCACTACCACCGCTTCAGCTTCTCTCTCATCATCCGTAAAGGTATATCCTTTTTCCCGCAGCATTCCCAACATCATCTCGGAGTCCACCAGATTTTTGTCACAGCCCAGGGAAATAAACAGTATCTTCATGCAGCTTATTACTTATCCTCGCTTATAATTTTAATTTTCCCCTGGTTCAGTTCTTCCACCGCTATGGAAAGAGGCTTTTCCTTGCCGCACTCAACCAACGTATCTTCTCCGGCAATCAACTGCCTTGCCCTTTTGGAGGTTGCCATTACGATTGAATAGCGGCTGCTCACTACCGGCGCCTCCCCCTGCTCCACTTCACTGTTGACTATCTTCATTAAATCGGAATAAGATGGATGTAACATATTATATTTTGCTCCTTTCACAAAGCCGCTTACTGTCTGTTGTTGTAACGGTTCAGCCTTGCGGCTGAACTGTTACTATCTGTTTTACATTTTTTAACATTATTATTGACAATAATACCGACAATATTTCTGATAAAATATATTTATTCATCGTCGGCGTTATTTTCATTCTGTGCTCTTCCGGCAATGGTTTCCGGCAATAAGGCGGAAAGCACCAACTGACTGTTCTCCATCACCAGGACGGCTTTCGTCTTCCGGCCCTGAGTGGCGTCGATCACCATGCCCTCTTCCTTGGCCCGCTGCACCAGGCGTTTCACCGGAGCGGAATCCGGACTGACAACAGCAATAATTTTAGAAGTATTCACAATATTGCCAAAGCCGATATGAATCAGTTTATTCATTCCCAAACTCCCGACCATCCTTCCTACCGCGGTACTTTATTCGATATTCTGAATCTGTTCCCGGACCTTCTCGATTTCTGACTTCAGTTCTATAGCATTACCGGAAATTTCAAGATCATTGGCCTTGGAAAGAATGGTATTGGCTTCCCGGTTCATCTCCTGGGCGATAAAATCCAACTTGCGCCCGCAGCTGCCCCCCTCCAGAAGACTCTTTTTTGTTGCTTCAATATGGCTGCGCAATCTTACAACCTCTTCATCCACACAGATTTTATCCGCAAAAATGGTAACTTCGGTCAAAAGCCGGTTCTCATCCACAGTGGCGTCTTTCAAAAGCTCTTTCACCTTTTCTCCCAGCCGGGCGTGATATTCTTTCGTAATCTGTGGGGAACGAACTTCAACGAGGCTCACCAGCTTCCCCATTTGGTCCAACTTTTCCAAAAGATTTCCCTTTAAATGCTCCCCCTCATTGATACGGGTCTGAACAAAACCTTCCATCGCCCCGTTAACGGCGGCTTTCAGTTCCTTCCACAGTTCCTCCTCATCAGGACTTTGCTCTTCCATCACAAGAACCTCGGGAAATCTGGCCAGCTGCGATACCCTGACATCATTATCCAGGTTAAAATCCCGGGCCATCTGGTTCAAATAATTCAGATACGACGCGGCAATGTCTTTGTTGTAACGAACCCCGGTATTATTATCCGAATAATCCTCATAGCTGATGAAAATATCTACTTTGCCCCGTGAAATTCCCCGCTTCAATTCTCCGCGAATCGCCGTTTCAAAGAAGTTGAACTTCTTAGGCATCTTAATATTCACATCTAAATAGCGATGATTAACGGATTTCATCTCAACCGTAAACTTCCGGTTATTCCCGGTGATCTCACAACGGCCAAATCCAGTCATGCTTTTTATCATGAGTGCTCCTATCCCTGCGGCAGTTTTCTTGATGCCGCACACTTCTTTTCATTATAAAATAAGATCCCGGCAGCGTCAAGGCTGCTGCTTTCTTTTTTCGGCGGATTCTGTTATACTGTAACAGATTTACAATCCACGAGTTCATACAAGGAAAAGAGGATACAAAGCATGGCATTTGATGGCGTAACCATAGCAAATATAGTCAAGGAAATGAACGACACCCTGATTGGCGGCAGATTGTATAAAATCGCCCAGCCGGAAGCGGATGAGCTTCTTTTAACGATAAAAACCCAAACCGGACAAAAACGGCTTTTTATCTCGGCAGACGCTTCCCTCCCTCTCATTTATCTCACCGAAACTAACAAGCCAAGTCCTTTAACCGCACCCGGTTTTTGTATGCTTCTGCGGAAGCATCTGCAGAACGGACGGATTACCGCCGTTACTCAGCCGGGATTAGAGCGGATTATTCATATTACCGTGGAACATCTGGATGAATTAGGAGATTTAAAACAAAAAAAGCTAATCATTGAAATAATGGGGAAGCACAGTAATATTATTTTCTGTAATCAAGACAACATTATTATTGACAGTATCAAGCATATTTCCGTCATGGTCAGCAGTAAACGGGAAGTGCTGCCGGGGCGGGATTATTTTATTCCCGTGACCCAGGATAAGGAAAATCCCCTGAAGACTGATTATGAAGAGTTTAGCGGATTACTTGCCGGGAAGCCGGCCGCTTGCTTCAAAGCACTTTACACAAGCTACACCGGGATTTCCCCCATTCTCGCCCAGGAGCTTTGCTTTGAGGCCGGAATTGACGGTGACGATGCTACCGCTGCGCTTACAGAAAACGGAATGAAATCTCTTTACCATGTCTTTGACCGGTTAGCCCGAACCATCCGGCAGGGTAGTTTTGCCCCCAATATCGCTTACACGGATTCCACGCCGGTGGAATATGCTGCCGTACCGCTTACCATGTATACCCAAGGAAAAGATAAAACGGTACCGTTTGCCAATATGTCCGCGCTTTTAGAAACCTATTATGCGGAAAAAAATACCATTACCCGGATCCGGCAAAAATCCTCTGATTTGCGCCGGATTGTCCAGACCGCGCTGGAACGCAATACTAAGAAATATGATCTGCAGATCCGTCAGATGGAGGATACCAAAAAAAGGGATAATTACCGCATTTACGGAGAGTTAATTAATACTTACGGTTATCAGGTACCGGCAGGAAGCAAATCGTTTGAAGCCCTGAATTATTATACTGATGAAACCGTCAGCATCCCCCTGGACCCAACCATTTCTCCCACTGAAAATGCCAAGAAATATTTTCAAAAATATAATAAAATGAAGCGGACTTATGAAGCGTTAAATGAACTGACAAAAGAAGTAAAAAGTGAAATCGACCACCTGGAATCTGTCAGCAATTCTCTGAATATCGCCCTGCGTGAAGAGGATTTGGTGGAAATCAAGGAAGAACTGATTGAAAGTGGCTATATCCGCCGGAAAGGCCACAGCAAAAAAATTAAAGTTACCAGTAAGCCTTTTCATTATATCAGCAGTGACGGTTTTCATATTTATGTGGGAAAAAACAATATTCAAAACGACGCGTTAACCTTCCGTTTTGCCGGCGGCAATGACTGGTGGTTCCATGCCAAAGGCATTCCGGGTTCCCATGTTATCCTGAAAGCGGAGACTGCCGGGGAAGTCCCCGAACGGGCTTTTGAAGAGGCCGGAAAGCTTGCCGCCTATTATTCCAAGGGTAAAGGCCAGGATAAAGTGGAAATTGACTATATTCAGAAAAAACATGTTAAAAAACCAAGTGGATCCAAGCCGGGCTTTGTTGTATATTATACCAACTATTCCTTACTAATTGATTCCGATATTACCGGAATCCGGCTGGCGGAAGACGGGAGTGAGTAAATATTAACTAAATTTATTTAAGTCTATTTCAATAATCTACATTTCTTTGCCGCCCGAATCAGCAGGTGCCCCTTGGGGAAGCTTCTCAATTCCTCCTCCGTAACCCCTTTTAGCAGTACTAAGAGCACAAAATAGATGCCGACCGCCACAATAACCGCCGGAATAACGGAAATAAGATTGGAACCGGTCAGCAGGTGCAGCCCTTTATAGATAAAGTAAGCGGCTGCTCCCATAATCACACTGGTCAACAGGGGAATAATAAAAGTCTTGGCAATCTCCTGCCGATATCCCATCGCTTTTCGGATGGACAATTGGTTCAGCAGACACATCAGACCGGAATGAACGGTACTGGCAATAGGTAAGGTAAACAGGCCCAGGTCGGTAAACAAGAGCAGCACCACCAGAACCGCCGCTTGAACCACCAGGGCAACTGCGGCATTGCGAATCGGAACATTCACCTTGCCGATACCCTGAAGCACCGAATTGCTTAAGGTAGATAATGCATAAAAAACAATGGAAAGGGATAATGCCATCAGCAAATAAGAAGCCGCCTTAATCGTATCTTCCTGGGGATATAGAAGTCCGATTACCGGACGGGCTAATGCAAACAGTCCCACCGCGCACGGAATGGAAATAATCATGGTCGTCTTAGTGGCAAGCGCAGTCCGTTTACCGGCAGTATCCATATCCCCAACTGCCGACAGCTGAGTAATCGCCGGAATCATTGCCGCCGCCATGGCCGAAGCAAAAGCGATGGGAATATTGGAAACTGTGGTTGCCTCCGACAAAATGCCATAATTATAATGAAGAGTCTCCACATCAATCCCCTGAAAATAATGCAGCAATTTAATGTAAATGGATTGATCGACAAAAGCGTTCAGATTATAAACCGCCGTACTTAAAATAAAAGGTGTTACCACACTAAGAATTGTCCGGGTGATATCCCGGTAAGATTCCACATACCGGCTTTGATCCCGGCTGATTCGGCGGTGAATCAGCTTTTTATTTAAAAGATAAATCCAGCACATAAAAAGTAAAGCAACCAGAACCCCCGCGCCGGTTCCAAGGGCACTGCCAATAGCGCCATACATGGATCGCTGGGATCTAAGGAGCGTATCGTCACTCCAATCCAACGTCCCCAAACAAGCGTTAATAATCAGAACCGCCGCGCCGATACTGACCGCCGCATTGACAATTTGCTCCAGAATCTGGGAAACGGAAGTCTGTATCATACTTCTATGCGCCTGAAAATAACCGCGCATAACTCCCAACAGCCCAGAAAAAACAATCGTCGGAGCAAATACCCGAAGTACTTGAACAGAAGCTCCTTCCACCAAAAAACCGGCCCCAAATAACAAAAAGAGACTGGCAACGCCTCCCACTGCCAGCACATACCAGATAGAACATATGTAAATCCGATGGGCGTTCCGGTACTCCTTTACCGCCAGCTTCTGGGCGATAACCTTGGAAATGGCGGAAGGAATACTGTATGATGAGATTAAAAGCACCATCGTATATACATTATAGGCAACCTGATAGTAGCCGTTTCCTTCCGCTCCAATAACAGCAGTCAGGGGCTTTCGGTACAAAAGTCCAATAATCCTGCTAATAAATCCAGCGGCCGCCAGGATGCCGCTCTGTATAATAATATTATTTTTGTTGCTTTTATCTGCCATTCTTTCTATTATCCTAAGTTAAATTCAGCTAACCAGCCAGTCGTACATTTCCTGATATTTCCCGGCGGATACGTTCCATGAGAAATCCGCCGCCATTCCCCGATCCACAATTTTGTTCCATTCCCGCTTCTTGTCATAGTAGATATGCTGGGCGTAACGAATGGTTTTCAGCATTTCATGGGCGTTGTAATTTGTAAAACTAAAGCCGGTGCCGCTGTTCTCATACTTATTGTATGCCTGTACGGTATCTTTCAGACCTCCGGTTTCCCGCACAATGGGTACCGTGCCGTAACGCAGGGCTATCAACTGACCAAGACCGCAGGGTTCAAATAAAGAAGGCATCAGGAACGCATCGCAGGATGCGTAAATCCGGTGAGACAGCTCATCGGAATAATAAATATTGGCAGATACTTTATCTCCATATTTCCAGTCAATATGACGGAAACAATTCTCATAACGTTCCTCGCCGGTGCCCAGAACCACAAACTGAATGTTATCCTGGCACAGTTCATCTATAATACATGCAATCAGATCCAATCCTTTTTGATCCGTCAGCCGGGAAACCAAACCGATCATCATTTTCCGATCATCCTTGGCAAGTGAAAGCTGCTGCTGCAGCGAACGCTTATTTTTGACCTTTTCCTTACGGAAATCCGTGGCGTTATAGTGATTCACAATATAACGATCCGTTTCCGGATTGAACTCCTGATAATCAATGCCGTTTACGATTCCCCGAAGGCAGCCGGCTCTGGCCCTAAGCAGGCCGTCCAGTCCTTCACCGTAAAAGGGGGTCTTGATCTCTTCCGCGTAAGTGTCACTTACCGTTGTTATCGCGTCCGCATAAACGATGCCGCCCTTTAACAAATTCGCATCCTTATAGGCTTCCAATTTATCTGCGGTAAAGTAATGTTCCGGCAGTCCGGTAATGCTCCGAACTGTTTTCACATCCCATTTCCCCTGAAACTTCAGATTGTGGATGGTCATAATGGATTTCATGTCATGGAAATAATCTCCGTCATGAAACCGTTCCTTTAAATAAACCGGCACCAATCCGGTCTGCCAGTCATGACAATGTACCACATCCGGCCTAAAGTCCAAAAGCGGCAGGGCCGACAAAACCGCCTTGGAGAAATATGTATATTTTTCAATTTCAAAAAGTGTATCATCACCATACGGCGTATATCCGCCAAAGTAACTCTCATTATCAATAAAGTAATATTGGATCCCGTCCACATTCGCTCCCAGCAGCCCAACATACTCATTTTTCCAGTTAAAATCCAAGTGAAAATGGGTGATATACGTAAGCTTATCTTTCATCTCCTGATTCATGCAGGTATACCTGGGAAGTATCACCCTGACATCAAAGTACTGTTTATCAATGTATTTCGGCAGAGAACCAACCACATCAGCCAGGCCTCCCGTCTTTATAAAAGGTACCCCCTCCGATGCAACAAATAAAATCTTTTTCATCCGAAACCTCCAACATATTCTGGCAACCTTCCCAAAAGGGTTATCTTGTCTATTATACAACATCAGCTGGGGATAGAAAAGGGGTTTGTGGTAAATCCTGGAACTATTCAGCTCTACGGGCTTCATAGTAACTTTTTATGCAAACTTAATCCCGGTACTGCAGCCGGATTTTATCCGCAATTAAGGCGATGAATTCGGAGTTGGTGGGTTTTCCTTTTCCTGTATTGATGGTATAACCAAACAGGGCATCCAGGGTTTCCATTCTGCCTCTGCTCCAGGCTACTTCAATCGCGTGACGGATGGCCCGCTCCACCCTGCTTGGGGTTGTCTGGAATCTTTTGGCTATCGTCGGATATAGAATCTTAGTGATCGAACTGATCATGGCCGGATCTTCCACGGACATCATTATGGCTTCTCTTAGATACTGATATCCTTTAATATGTGCGGGAACACCGATTTCATGTATTATGTTGGTCACATCTTGCTCCAGATCCCGGACGATCTGCGGTGCTTTGACGGCTTCGGCGGCCTGAAGCTGCGCGGTACTGCTATTGGTGGAGGGTACGGTAATCATGATCTGAAATTCCTTGTCGGAACTCATCAAATCTCCCAAGATTTTGTACACCTTGTCATTATCCTTTGTATTGGTGATGTTTAATTGTTCCATTAATCTTCCTCCGTTTTACAATGATGTCTATAAAGTCTAAAAAAACGTTCCTTAACATTATAAAATGATATTGTTTGCTCCTCAATACTAAGTCATCGCAGATATTTACTGAAATATTGAATTATTTTCAATATTTTTGAATTTACGTTACATTTCTCTCATTTCCGGCAAAATATTTTCCATTAAATGGCACCCTGTCTTTACTCTATACCCCAGTCGCCAAAACAGACATCCCACGGCATTACTGCCGCGGGATGTCTGTTTTTAGAGGGAAAATCTATTAGAGAGAATAAGGTATCTCAGAGGTTAGCTATCTCATCAATGTTTCTATTATCTTAACACCCTGACCGGGAAGAAACAATAGAAAAAAAATGAAGCATTCTGACCTTTTTCTAAAAGAAATATTAAAATTTTATGACCCTTTCTTTTTCTATTGGCCGGATATATCACGGCCAAACATATATTCGGCATTTTGACCAATTGCGGATTCATAAAATTTGCGTTATACTAAAGCTTGCATTGCATTCAGAAAGGAAAAACAGGATGATTAAACAGGAAATTAACGAACTCAAGAAATTATTTACCCCAAACAATTGCTCCATCACCCGCATCTGCGGCTGCTATGTGGATGGGGAAAAGAATAAGAAGACTCAGCTGAAGCAAGCTTTTCTGTCTTTACCGGAAGAAGAAATGTTCAAATATTTTGAAATCCTGCGAAAGACTCTATCCGGCACTTTGGGACGGAATCTTCTTACGCTGGACTTTCCGCTTTCCGCAGAGGAAGAAGGCGGTACTCAGGAATTCCTTTTAAAATTAAGAACCAGTAAGCTTAAGGATGACGAGATCCTGGAAGCCTTTTATGATCACGTTATCGAAGCCTTTGAATATGTGGGGAACTATCTGATTCTCGTCATCCACGATGCTTATGATGTGCCTGGACGGACTCTGGACAGACTTGACATGGAAGACGCTTCCGACGAAGTATATGAGTATCTGATGGTCTGCATCTGCCCGGTTAATCTCTCCAAACCCGGACTAAGCTATTTTGACCAGGAGAATACCTTTCACAACCGGATTCGTGACTGGGTGGTGGGAATGCCTGAAACCGGATTCCTTTTTCCCGCTTTTAACGATCGCAGTGCGGATATACATAGTACTTTATATTATTCCAGGA
>Ga0153972_1000834_pt1 | contig 10153 bp, 20 predicted proteins | sample TSGA056MetaG_FD_104732 | JGI IMG/M metagenome (GOLD analysis project Ga0153972, IMG submission 104732) | Attine ant fungus gardens microbial communities from Georgia, USA - TSGA056 MetaG | ecosystem: Host-associated > Fungi > Mycelium > Unclassified | place: USA: Georgia, George L Smith State...
CTGTGGTTTATAGAGCTGTACTCTACTTACGTTAACTACAGGGTGTATTTTAATAGACTTAGGTAGTTCTAATTCTATTGTGTTACTAGAGACAATTTCCTTGACTTTGTAGGGGCCCACAAAACACTCTGTTAACTTCTCTGATCTTCTCCCTTTCATCTGCCATTTCAAGTCCTTTGTACTTAGCAGTACTAAGTCCCCTACCCTGTATTCCTCTCCCTCTCCTCACTTTCTGTTTGTGAACTTCTTCATTTTCTCCTGTGCTTTTCCTAGCGCTGCTTTTGCTTCCTCCTGGATTTTCTTCATCCTTTCTACAAACTTTCCCACTGCTTCATACTTTCTTTTTCTTCTCCCCTCAAATCCCATCCTTGGATCTTGGCCATAGTTCACTTTGAATGGCAATATTTTTGTTGCCACATGAATTTTGTTATTGTACATGAACTCTGCTATTCCTAACCAATCTAGCCACTGCTCTTGTCTATGGTTGATGAAGACCCTCAGGTATTGTTCTAACTCCTGGTTTATCCTTTCCATCTGCCCATTTGTTTGAGGGTAATAGGCTGTCGAGAGTTTTGTCTGGATTTCCAACAAGTTATTCAGCTCTCTCATCATTCCTACCACAAACTACACTCCTCTATCTGATATGATGCTTTCTGGAAGCCTGTGCAACTTCCATACATGATCTCGAAACAACTTTGCAAGTCCTTCTGCCAACGTTTTCTCTGTTGTTGCTATGAAATGCACCATTTTACTGAAGTGGTCACATACTACTAAGATAGTGTCATATCCCTGGGCTAATGGCAGTTTGGTGATAAAATCTGCTAAGATATGGCTCCATGGTTTTTCTGGGATTGTATTGGGCATCAGCTTTCCCACTGGTACTTCACTTCAATTCTTGTATCTTTGATAAGCATTGCATCCATCCACATATCTTCCCACCTCCTTTATTACTCCTGGCCACTAGTAATTCCTGGCGACCAATTCTGTCATCTTCTATCTCCCTCCATGCCCTTCTACTGGGGTGTCATGGTGTAATCATATTATTTTCCTCCTGAGTTCTCCTTCTGGCATATATATTCTTCCTTCCTTCATTACTATCCTATCTTCTATTTCCTATTCTTCATCTTTCAATGTCTTTATTTCTGCCTTCTTCATTTTTTCTACCACTTTTACTACCTTTTCATCCTCTTCCTGTGCTCTTTTGATCCTTTCCTTTAGATTTTCTTCCTCTATTATCATTTTTGCTCCCCTAATCCATTCTGGCTTTATTAACTTCTGGTCCTTGTTATCCTTTTCCACTTCCTTCTGCCAGTCCAGTCTCCTGCTTAATTTATCTGCCTTCCCCATGCTCTTTCCTGGAATGTGTTTTAATGTAAAATTAAATTGTGATAGGTATAGGGCCCATCTTGCTTGTCTCTGGTTTAATTTTTGGCTTGTCATAAAATACTGGAGATTCTTATGGTCTGTCCAGATTTCAAATTCGAGTTTTGCTCCCTCCAAATAGTGCCTCCATGCTTCTAGACACCTAATAACTGCTAGCATCTCTTTATCATGAATTTTGTAGTTTCACTCCATGGCATTCAGCAACTTAGAGATAAAGGCCACTGGCCTCCACTTCCCATCCTCACACTTTGTTGACAACACTCTCCCTGTTGTATAGTCTAAGGCATCCACTTCCACTCTCATCTCCCTATCGATCTCTGGGATAGCCAAGACAGATTCTGTGGTGAATGCTGTCTTAAGTCTCTCAAACGCTTTCTCTTGTTTCTTCTCCCACTTCCATTTTTGTTTCTTCCTGACCAGCATATGTAGCAGTGCTACTATTCTAGCAAAGTCTTTTATGAACCTCCTGTAGTAGTTGGCGAGGCCTAGGAACTTTTGTACTTCTTTGACATTTCTAGGTACCAGCCAGTTCAGGACTCCCTCTACCTTCTCTTTCTGCATCTCTACTCCCTTTGGCTCAATTACTACTCCCAAGAACTCCACTTCTCTCACTTTCCACTTGCACTTTTCTGGCTTTACAAACAGGTCGTTCTCCTCTAGTCTTTTTAATATGTCCTCTACCAGCTCATCATGCCCCTCCTCTGTATCCGTGGCTACTAAGATGTTGTCAATGAATGTTGCTGTATCTCCTTGGTTTATGAGATCATGGAACAGGTCATTCATCATCATTTGGAAGGTAGCAGGGGAGTTTGTTAACCCAAAATACATGACTGTGTGTTCATAAGCCCCAATATGTATTGTAAATGCTGCCTTCCATTCATCTCCCTCTTTGATCCTGACGTTATTGTATCCCCACCTCAGGTCCAGCTTTGTGAACACCTTCCTCTTTCCTACTCCATCCAGTATATCTGCAATGAGGGGTAAAGGATACCTATTCTTTATCATCCACTGATTTATATGTCAATAGTTCTGTACCATTCTCCATATGCCATTCTTTTTTGCCATGAAGTGTACTGGTGATATTTGGGGCAACTTGGAAGGTTGGATATATCCTTTCCTCAACTGATCCTCCACAAATGCCTGTACTTCTTCCCTTTCCTTCCTTAACAATGAGTACACCTTTCTCTTTTTCGGTATGAACCCCTCTTTCAATTTTATGGCATGGTCCTAGGTCTTTTGTACTGGCATTCTCTCTGACTCCTTTTTTCCAAACACCCTCTTCCACTTCCAAAACCTTTTGGATACCAATTTTTTCAATGTTTCTTCGTCCTTGTTTTTTTCCATCTTCTTTACTTCTTTCTCTTTCCCTTCTTGCTTTCTCCTTCCACATATAGGTGGGCAACATGTCATTTTTACTTTCCCTTTTTCCCAATCTATCTCTGGGTTGTGGACTGCTAGCCACAGCATTCCCAGTATCACTTCTGTTTTCCCTAAATTACATCCATCCATCCTTACCCTCTCTACATGTCCTTTCAAGAACATGTTGCACTCTACCTGGTGTATTATGGCTCCCTCTGTATTTACCGTTCCATTTACATTTCTAACTAACAGGGGTTTCTTTAGCTTTTCCATTTTAAACCCCTTTTCTTGGGCAAAGGTCATATCCATGAATAGGCCTGTTGCCCTGCTATCTAGCAGTGCCCTTACTGCTACCTCTTTGTGGCTTTCCAACTTCTCTAGCCCTACCTTCATCCAGACTTCTCTTAGTGGCTATAGTGTACACCACACATTTCTTACTCTCTCAGTTGTATTGGTGCAATTTGATTTATTTTCCAGCTTTTCTGGGTACAATATACTGTACAGATTATTGGAGGCCAGCTGAGAGCTTACTGTCCTCTATTTTCTTTTGCCGACTTCTGCGGTGTTTCTACTACCCTTCCTTTATGCCTCTCCTAACAATTTTTGGCCATATGGCCCCACTTCCCACACATGTAGCATGTCCTGTCCCCTCCTCTTCCTCTATCTATATCCATTGCATTTGGGTCTCTTCTTGGACCCATTTGAGTTTTCCCTCTATTAAATGTATTTCCTCCTCCTTCTCCTCTGTACTCTCCTCCTGTTCTCCATGTTATTTACTCCCCTCTTCCCCTATACAATTCTCCTCCATAGCCTCCCCTAGGCTGTACATTTCCCCCTGGGCATGCCATATTCTTCCCCAACATCCTCTCTTCCATTCTGCTTTGCCTCTGATTTCTGTCCAACCTCACCACTCTTTCTTGCCACTCTCCAATGGTGGTCAGTGGCTCTTCTGCTTCTGCCAACTTCCTCCTAATACTTCTATTCAATCCTCTTTTAAATTCTTTGATGAGAGGTCTTCCCTCATAGCCGCTCTTAGTTGTTCTATTTTCCTCTTTTCCTCCGATGTCTCCCCAAAGTTGTTCCTTATTTTTGTGAACAGCTGCTCTGCCGGTTCTACTTTTGACTCTTCCTTGGCCAGCTCATCCAGCAAGTTATCCTTCCATGCCTCCACTATTCCTCCCTGTACATATGACAATACCTAGGCCACCTGGGTCATTGCTATCTCTTCTGTCATCTTCGTTCTAATGTATAGGCAAGCCATGTTAACAAACGCACTCATCTCCTCCATCTTCCTACTGAACACTTGAGGTCTTGCAACCTCTACTCTGCTCCCCTGTTGCTGAAGGAGCATGGTATTAACCTGCTGTTGCAGGGTCACAATCATGGCAAGAAGTTGCTCTTCTCTGGTTTGGTAGGCAGCAGACGCCGAAGGGGGTTCCCCCTGTTGCTGTTGTTGTTGTTGGTGAGACATGTTGTTTAGTGGTGGTGGCAATACTGATGGGGATGATTTATACTCCGACATTTTGGATGATTCTTGGTCCAGGGTTTCTAGCTAAGGCTATGTTCTACAGGGCACAAAATCTTCTTCTGTCTGAACTCCTACTGCCTTACTTACTACTGCCCTAATCAAGTGGTAGGCAATTGCCTCTAAGAAGAGGACCTCTAAGCTAAGTGGCTTCCTAAGGAATAACCACCAATCTCCTGCATATACCACTCACAATGGAGTGCAGCACGGAGTTTATATAATAAAGAATATAAAGAACAATGCCCAATAACAAGGTCAGGACTTGAACAAGATACTTGGACTTAGTACTGAGTCTTCTCCCTCAGTCCCAAACTGACTGAGAAGTCCCCTTTATAGCTAGGGCCCACTATCCAAGATGCTTGTGAATACTGTGCCTACTAGTGAGGAAGATAAGAGAGTAAGTGGGTGGTGAGGCCGCAAGGTGCAAGGTCACCATTGGGTATCGAGTTCTTATGTTATCGATAGACAGTGAATGTTCTTAGTGATTACCCTAGATGGATTTTCAAGAAGAACTCGATGGAGTTCTTCATTGGATTGGACTCCTACTTATACTACTTTTACAGTGGCTATACTATTAGTCCATGATCACATGTTCTTCCAGAATATTCTGTGATCACTTGACCTTGTCATGTGACCTTAGTTCCCACACTATTTATATCTCAACTCCATTGTATATCTTGAGGTTTTGGATCAAGTGTTCAAATACACAGGAAACTATTCCCTTTTTGGGGCTCTCATAACATCCTAGTTAATTTCTGGATTATAGACAGCTAACCATGGCATATCCAATATTACCTCCATTTTTCCCAGATTGCATATGTCTATTCATGCTCTCTCAACATGTCTCTTGAAGAACATATTGCACTCTACCTGATAAGTGATTGTTCCCCCTACATTTACAGTTCCATCTACATTTCATACTAGCAGAGGTTTTCTTAATCTTTCTAACTTAAATCCTTTCTCTTTTGCAAACTTCATGTCCATGAATAGGCCTGTTGCCCCACTATCCAATAGTGCTTTTACTGCTACCCCTTTATGATTCTCTAGCTTTTCCAATCCTCCTTTCATTTATACTTCTCTTAGTGGCCAGAGTATACACTGTATATCTCTTACTCCCTCAGTGTTGCCTTGACAAGAAACTTTATTTCTCAGCTTTTCTGGGTGCAATACACTGTACATATTTGAGGAGGCCAGCCAGGAGCTCACTGTCCTCCATTGTCTTTTGCCAACTCTTGCAGTGTTTCTATTACTCTTTCTTCTCTTTCCTTCCTCTACCAACAGTTTTTGGCCATATAGCTCCATTTTCCACACACATAGCATGTCCTATCCCCCCCTTTCCCCTATCAACATCCATTGCATTGGGGTCTCTTCCTAGCCTCTGTTCTCCCTGGTTGTTCTGCATTCCCTCTCTAAAGTTCTGACTACCTACTCTCCACATGATTTGTCCCCCTCTACCTCCATACAATCCTCCCCCAAAGCCTCCCCTGGGCTGTGCATCTTTCTGTAGGTATGCCACATTCCTCCCCAATATCCTTTTTTCTGTCCTACTCTGCCTCTGATTTCTATCTAACCTTACTACTCTCTTCTGCCACTCCTCTATTATACAGGGGGGGGCTTTCTGCCTCTGCCAACTTCCTTCTGATCCCCCTGCTTAACCCTCTTTTGAACTCTTCTATGAGAGGTCATCTCTTATATCCACTCCCTCTTGTAATCTTTCTAAACTCTTGGACATACTTATCACACGTCCTTTCCCCCTGTTCTATTGTCCTCAACTGCTCTACTTTTTTTTTTTCCTCCACTATTTCCCCAAACTTGTTTCTCATTTTGCTAAGTAACTCTTCTGCTGTTTCTACCTCTAATTCTCCTTTTGACATGTTATGAGATGACTCCCAAGAAGAAAACTATTTCTCACACATTCATCAACTTAATGGGAAACACTCAAGAATACAATGTGGGAAAGATATAAATAGTATAGGAAGGATTATGTAAAATATAGGTAGTTCTTAGTATGGATCATGTGATCATGGGAGGTAGGCACATAGACCATCTAATATTTGTATAAGTACCTAGGGAAATCCAATGAGGAACTCTATTGAGTTCTTCCTGAACAACTACCTTGGTTGAGCTCTAAATCCTTATAACTACATGCTAACATGACAATTTATCCAATAGGTTATCCTTCCAAGCTTCTGCCACTCCTTCTTGTACATAAGACAGCACCCAGGTCATCTTTGTCAACTCTGACTCCCCTGTTATCTTCATCCTTAGATATAGATGGGCTGTATTAACAAATGTGCTTACTTCCTCTATCCTCCCACTAAACAAGGGAGGTTTTGCTATCTCCACTCTCACTCCTCCACTCTGTTGTAATAGAGTGGCCATCTGCTGTTGCAGACCAGCAATTAAGGTAAAGAGTTGCTCCTCCCAAATGAGAGGAGGTTTAGGAGCAGTGGATTGCTCTACAGGCTGTTGTTGTTGTTGTTGAGACATGTATAGTGGTAGTGGTGATGGTGGTGGTGATAGTGATGATAAATTTTCCTTGTATGAGAATGAGCAGTCTTCTTTGTCTGAACTTATAACTAGCTACTGACTAGAAGAATAAAACAATATTATTCCTAAGAAGAGAATCTCTAAGCTAGATAGGCCTTTAAGAGGTTACTGTTGTTCCCCTGCATAGACTAATTACAATAAACCAGTAGCATGGAGCTGATAGTGAAACGTTATATATGAGCCCACTCAGTATAGAGGTCAGGTCTCAGGCAGGGATACGAGTTTTGTCCAGGTCTTCTACCTACTGTTTCTAACTGACAGTAAAGTCCCCTTTATAGCTAGGGCCTACTATCCAAGATACTTGTGAACACTGTACTCACTAGCAAGGACAATGAGAGAGTAAGTGAAATAGAGAGTGTTGAGGCTGCAAGATGCAGGGTCAACAATAGGTATTGAGTTCTTGTATTAGTGTGCAGTCATGAGGACTTAGAGCTTAACCAAGGTGGTTGTTCAGAAAGAACTTAATAGAGTTTCTCATTGGATTCCACTAGGTACTTATACAAATATTGGATGGTCTATGTGCCTATCTCCCACAATCACATGACCCTTACTAAGAACTATATATATCTTATATAATCCTTCCCATGCTATTTATATATTTCCTATATTGTATTCTTGAGTGTTTCCCATCAAGTTGATGAATGCATGAGAAATAGTTTCCTTCTTGGGAGTTGTTTCATAACAATCTGTCCAAATCTCAAACTTAGTTGTTGTTTCTTCCAGGAAGTGTCTCCATGCCTCCAAGCATCTAACTATTACTAATATTTTCTTGTTATATATTTCATAATTCCTTTCTGTGCCACTTAGAGATTTTGAGATGAAAGTGACTGGTCTCCACAATCCATCTAAGCACTTCATTGATAGTACTCCCCTAGTAGCATAATTTGATGCATCTGCTTCTACCCTGAATTCTTTATTAAGGTCAGGTGCCACTAATACTGGTCTGGTCATAAAGACTTTCTTGAGCTTATCAAATACTCATTGTTGTTCCTCTCCCTACTACCATTTTACATCCTTTCTTGTTAATATATTTATTGGCCTGGCTACTCAAGCAAAATCCTTAATAAACCTCCAGTAATAGTTTGTGAGGCCCAGGAATTTCCTAACATCTTTAATATTCTTTGGCTCTGGCCAAATCAACACTCCATCCACCTTTTCTTTTTCTATCTCTATGCCATTGGGCCCTATTACCACTCCTAGAAACTCTATTTTCCTTACTTTCCATGTATATTTTTCTGGCTTTACATATAAGTCATTCTCCTCCAGTCTTTTCAATACTTCCTTTACAATCTCATTATGCCCTTCTTCTGTTTCTGTCCCAACCAAGACATCATTCACAAATGCAGCCACTTTCCCTTTGTTGATCATATCTCTCAGGATTTCATTCATCATTGCCTGAAATGTGGCTGGCAAGTTTGTCATCCCAAAGAACATAACCATTGGTTCAAAGGATCCTATATATGTTGTGAATGCTCTCTTCCACTCATTTCCCTCCTTAATCCTCATATTATTAAACCCCCACTGTAAGTCCATTTTAGTGAATACCTTCTTACTCCCCATTGTGTCTATCAAATCTGTAATTAATGGTAGTGGATAGTTATTCTTTACTGTTTGGTTGTTTAGACTATGGTAGTCTATTACTATTCTCTTACTTTTATCTTTCTTTGCTACAAAGAACACTAGTGATGTCTAAGGGGATTTTGACAGTCTAATGTACCCCTTCTTAAGTTGGTCATTTACAAATTTTTGGACCTTTTTCTTTTTGTCTTTTGATAATAGGTAGATTTTTCCTTTCTTAGGTTTGAATATTTCTTTGAGATCTATAGTGTGATCCTAGACTTTTCTCATAGGCATCCTTTCTGACTCTACCTTCCCAAATACCTTTCTCTACATCAGGAATTTCTTTAGAACCATTTTCTCAATTTTCCTATGATCTACCTTGACCTTCTCTTCTCTTCCTTAATCTTCTTTATTATCTACAGTCTATCTTACAATCTTTTCTTCCTCTAGAGTAACTACTCATTTTCCCTTTTTTACTTTCTTCTCTTCTTTCAGCTTGGTATCTCCCATACAATGGTGGACATCTTGTCATTTTAACCTCTCTTGTCTCCTAGTTGATTTCTGGGTTATGGGCTTGTAGCCATAGCATGCCCAATATCACATCTGTCCTTCCTAAGTCACATATATCTATTCTCATTCTTTCAACATAGTTTTTATAGTATACATTGACTTTCACCTGATGTGTAATTGCTCCTCCACTATTGTTTGTACCATCCACATTTCTTACTGTTACTGGTCTCTCTAGTTTCTGTAGTCTAAACCCATGTCTAGCTGCTATCTTTTTATCCATAAACATTCCTGTTGCACCACTATCCAAGAGTACTTTCACTGTTACACTTTTATGCATATCTACTTTCTCTACCCCTATATTCAACTATACTTCTCTCAGCATTTTAAATGTCCTTCTCATGTTTCTCTCTATACCCCCCTCTCTTGCTGCACCTTTTAGAACACCTGTCCATGTGCTGCTTTGCTGTACTTCTCTCTGTACAAGGCACACTGCTACTTTTCAATCCTACCATGGCTGTTTCCTTCTGGTCTTACATTCTGGACACAAAATTCTCTTTCTATCCTCCTCTGATATTCCCTCAACTGTATCCTTCCTTCCATACCAACTACACTTAACATTGACCACTCCCTTTTCTCTTGCTGTATTCTCTCTCCATCTCCATGCTTCAAGGCAAGTACTGTACCACATATTTCTCAAATATTCACCAGAGATAAATCCTTGTTTCCAGTTCTCATGTGCTTTGGTGCCTTTGTTATTGCACCCTCCATACTCTACAAATGTCATGACTTCCCACCTGGTCATCCACTCTCTCTGCTCTAATGCTATGCTTCTTGGGGATATACCTTGCATGCCACTATATTCCTGTACCTTTTTTCATAAGGAGTATGCTGGTTTCTCTTCTTGCTGTGCCTTTTGCAGGCTAGCTACATGTACTGCTTTCTTATCCCTCTTCCTCTTCTTCTTAACTTTAATATTTGGGCACTTCCATTTGAAATGCCCAACACCCCAATATCTGAAGTATCTAACCTCTTCTACTATCTTATTTCTCCTTATCCTTACTTCCTCTCTCACCCCATATCTCATTACTCTACTTGACAACACTTCAAATTTATTTCTGGAGATTGGCTCTCCCTTCTCCTTGTAAGGATGTAGCTGAGGTAACTTAGTCCTACTCCTAGTCTAAGTTGACAAGGAGAACTTGATAGAGTTCCCATTTGATTGCTATATACTACTTATACACATTCTGTATTTACTTCTATTTATAA
>Ga0153972_1000835_pt1 | contig 10148 bp, 7 predicted proteins | sample TSGA056MetaG_FD_104732 | JGI IMG/M metagenome (GOLD analysis project Ga0153972, IMG submission 104732) | Attine ant fungus gardens microbial communities from Georgia, USA - TSGA056 MetaG | ecosystem: Host-associated > Fungi > Mycelium > Unclassified | place: USA: Georgia, George L Smith State...
GAAAATACCGTAGGGACTACGGAAATTAACGCCTGTGGAGATAGTAGGTTGCGAGGTCTGGGAAGCAGGAAATTTGTGGAGTGATCCATGAAGCACGTGACTTTAGTCGTGTGAGGTTCACTTGACAGGAAGAGGTATTAATGTTTCAGCAAAAGTGCTTAGTAAAAGTTTCTTATTACTTGTTAAACTAATAGATACACTGTATTTGGCAAAGTGGAAAGGAAAGGCGGGGATTAATCGGTTAAGGGCTGTAAAAGGGGAATCCCTTAGTTTTTTCCAGATTCATTCTGAAAAGTTTGGAGATTTAAGAAAGATTGAAAGTCAGCTTAAAAAGCATGGAATTATGTATGCGAAACTACCGGATCTGTGTGGAGGAGATGGAAACACGCAATATGCATTTTCTCCTTCAGATGCAGAAAAAATGAAACTCTTTATTAAAAACTATGAAGAAGGGTTTGTAACCAGTAATGGAAAGCGAAACAATATCAAGTTTTCCCTAATAACTGGGGAAGATTATGAGCGAACTGGTTATAAGGACGGCAAAAAAACGAAGGAATACGAAGATCTTGAAAAGTCGGCAGCACAAGAGCAGAAAAAGCAACAGGAAAAAGCAAAAGCTGAAAAAAAGTCTAAAGCAGGATATGAAGATACAAAAGTAAATGTCAGTCCCAAGGTATTTTTAGTTGAATCTCGTATAAACGATCCTGCGTATCACGAATTGCCATTCAATAAAAGCGTGGCTATGATAGAAAACCAAGAAAAACATACAATTGAATTTAATAAAGATCGTAGCTCCGTGTTATCTAGAAGCGATTACGAAAAATCAATGATCATGGTTTCAATACCACAAGAGCCTTTAGCGGTGATATTTACAGAGAATGATTTAGGTCAGACTAAGAAAAATGGGGTGCAAACGGCGGTATTGAAGGACGATAAGGAATATTGGGTTGTAAACAAGCTAACGCTGCAAAAGAGCAAAATGAAGGGCAGGGAATTGGCAGAGCAGTTTAAGAAGCCCTATTTAAGAGAGAGCTTATCTGCAAAAAGAAATATGGTGAAAAACCGCCCAAGTGCAAAAACACCTAAATTACCAGTTCCGATCAGTAGAAATGATTTATTAAAAAGATAAGAAGAGGGAAGCATAGTTTCGCTCTTTTTTCATGTTAAAAGGAGAACTATATGAATGATGCAGTAAACAAAATTGATGGAAAAATCCAAAAGGCTCAAGAGGAGCTGCGGTTGCTTAAAGAGCAGAAAAAGAAAGCAATACAGCAGCAAAAAGTGAGGGAAAAAAAGAAGAAAGAGGATTGGCATTTATACATGGGTGAAATTATCTCAACTGAAATGCAAATCTGTTTTGGAGATCTTTACTCCATTGATATGGACAAGGAGGAATTTAAAACATTAGTAGAGGAAATCTTCAATCCACTTAAAAATAGCAGGGAGGAGGATGTATATGACTCTGCCGGGGAATAAAAGAAAACCTGCTTATGGATTCTGGGTACTGTTACTGATAATTGCACTTTATTTTGGTTATTGTCTTGGAACTTTAGGGAATGATAAAATAACAATTGAAACGGCAGGAGAGCAAGTCAAAGTGGCATTGCTTCATCCATTTCCGTTTCGCTTCACAGATAAAACGTTGCAGATTATAATGATATCAGGAGCAGTTTGGCTTGTAGCGTTTTTGTCTTATGTCACCAGCATCCGCAATTATATGTCGGGAAAGGAATTTGGTGCGGCCAGATTTTCATACCCAAAGGAAATCAATAAAAGGTTGGCAGATAAGAACCCGAAAGACAATAAAATCCTATCAGAACATTTGCGGTTGAGTATCAAAACACAAAAGACTCGATTGAATAACAATGTTTTTATTATTGGGGGATCCGGCGCCGGTAAGTCGATGTTTATGGTCACACCAAATACGCACCAGCATCTTGGGAGTTATGTATTTACCGACCCCAAAGGGGAGCTACTACGTGATAATGCAGAAGCATTGAAAAGGGCAGGTTATGAGATTAAGGTCATCAATCTTATTGATGACGGTATGGATACCTCAGATTGCTATAATCCCTTTGTATACGTGAAAACAGATACGGATGTTGTGAAACTGATCACCAACTTAATAGCGAATACGACTCCAAAAGGATCTATGAAAGGGGATCCTTTTTGGGAAAAAGCAGAGGGAATGTATTTACAATCTCTCTTTTTTTATGTTTGGCTGGAGTGTCCCCAAGATAAGAAAAATTTCCGTAGCTTGCTGGAATTGCTTAATAAAGCGAAAATCCCAGAGGATGAGGATGAGGATGAAATGTCTGAATTGGATGAATTAATGTATGCGCTACCGGAAGATCATCCGGCGTTACTTACTTATAATAAGGTGCGTAGAGGTGCCACGGATACCGTAAGAAGCATTATTATTTCTGCGAATTCTCGCCTTGCTTATATGCAAAATCCAAAGATCCTTAATATTTTGGATAAAGACGATATGGATTTGTCTTTCCTTGGGCGGGGACGCTTCCATGACAAAAAAACGAAAACAGCTTTATTCTGTATCATTCCGGACTCGGACAAGTCTTACAATTTCATTATTGGTATGCTCTATACACAGATTTTTCAAGAACTTTATTATCATGCGGATTTTAGGTGTGGAGGTAAGTTACCTATTCAGGTCATGTTTTGGTTCGATGAATTTGCAAATATAGCCCTTCCTGAGGACTTCTGCTCATTGCTATCCACCATGCGTTCCCGAGGGATTTCAGCAAATATTATTATTCAAAATCTCGCACAAATCAAGGCAATGTTTAAAGATACCTGGGAAACCATACCCGGTAACTGTGACACAATGGTCTATCTGGGTGGCAATGAGCAAAGTACGCATGAGTACATTTCCAAATCTCTTGGAAAGTGGACCATCGATAAGAAGACAACTGGGGAAAGCCTTGGTCGGAATGGTAATAGCTCCAGGAATTTTGATATTCTTGGCCGGGAATTGATGACTTCGGATGAAGTGCGAAAATTAAACAATCATGAATGTATTGTATTTATCAAGGGTCAAGACCCGGTTAAAGATTTAAAATATCGCACCTTTGAAAAAAAAGAATTTAAAGATGCCCAAAAGTTAGGACGTTATAAACATCCCCTAAGGAAATCAGATCAGGGAGGTGATCAAATGGATGATTTATATAGTGTTACAATCTACAATGAAGCAGAAACGGAATATTTTAAAGAGCAGGCACAAGATAATGAAAATATCAGCATTTTACCCATGAGTGATAATGAGTTAGTCCTTTTAGCAGAAACGGAAGTTGAAAGGGAGATTGAACTGACTCCGGAGCAGATAGAGCAATTTATTGAAGAAAATAAAGAAGCCCTGTTGGCATCGGCAAAGGATGATGAAAAATGCAGGGAGGAAATTGCAGAGCTTGAGCGACCGGATCAGAAGCAAGAAAGTTTATCTTATCGTCTCACTCACTATGAATATACACCGGAGCAGATCGCTCAAGTTAATATAGGGATTAAAAACGGTCTTTCAGAGGAGTTGATTTTGAATTATTTTCTCCCCTCTAATTCTGCTGAACTGATGCATACTCTAAGGTTACTTGCAGAGCAATCCCTGCATAATTAGTTAAGACATGGGAAACCGTGTCTTTTTTCTTGCCCCTCACTCATCATAGGAAAGGGGCTTTTTGATAAAGTTTCAAAAAACGATAATTTTATTATAGGAAAGAGGATAAAATTGGAGGTTATTACTTTTCTCAATGCAGTTAAATAATATGGTTAAGGATAAGTGGAAGTTAAGAGCTACCTTCTTTATGCGGAGAAAAAGATGTGTGCTCTTAGGGAACTGATAGAGCTAGAACAAAGTATTTATGAAGTGTCATTCTTGATAGGGCAGGAGGGGAGTGGATAATTCCTCTACTGCTTTATGCAATTTGTTATAGAAATAATACTATGCAAGAAATAAAGTAATAATGCTTGGTTCATTCAAGATGAATATAGGACAAACATAAAAGAATATCATGAAAGGAAAGGGTGGATAGATGGTACAAATGGCAGGTAAAGAGTTAGTAGATATATCAGAGATTAGGATAGATCAGTCGTTAAGTAAAACAGACCGAATAAAGAAATATATACAAGATATCGGGAATCCTTATGATTTTAAAGTGGGGGATTTAGAAGTTGAGATATCGTTTGAATCGGATGGACAGAGTTTACAGGATAAGATGGAGCAATATTTTGAGGCCATGATTATTTGAGAATCACTTGCATTAAGGAGAGGCTTTTGATATGATACCAATAGGACAAATCAAATCTCATGTTTACAAGTGGTTCTCAACTTAAGGAGGATCACTTATGAAATCTATAACTGAAATATGTTATTATGCTGCGTCGTATTCCAGATTATCAAAAGATGATGGAGATAAGGCAGAAAGCGACAGTATTAAAAATCAAAAAGAGCTTATCAGAAATTTTCAAAAAAATCACCCAGAGATCAAAATTGCAGAAGAATACTCCGATGATGGATTTAGCGGGGTTGATTTTGAGCGTCCGGCATTTAAACAAATGCTTGAAGATATAAAGACCAAGAAAATCAACTGTATTATTGTAAAAGACTTATCCAGATTTGGGCGAAATTACATTGAAACAGGCAAATACATAGAACAGATTTTTCCGTTTTTAGAAGTCCGTTTTATTGCAATCAATGATAATTATGACAGTGTTAAGGTAAAAGATCAGGGTGACGATATTATTCTACCGTTTAAAAATCTGATCAATGATATCTATTGCAGGGACATCTCCATCAAAGTTCGTTCCAATCTAAACGCAAAGCGAAGGAAGGGAGACTATGTAGGAGCATTTGCTCCTTATGGTTATAAAAAGGCGGAGGAAAATAAAAACCAATTGGTCATAGATGAGCCGGCAGCCAAAGTGGTGAAACGGGTTTATAAGCTGAAAATAGATGGTATCAGCAATCTTGATATTGCCAGGATTTTAAATGACGAAGGGATTCCAGCTCCCTATGAGTACAAAAAACATACTCCGGAAGGGAAAAACTATCAACCAAGTTTTCATGTTGCAGGCAAGACTAAATGGTCAGTAACAACGATCATAAGGATACTTGAAAATGAAGTATATTTAGGACATTTGCTGCAAGGGAAAAGTACACGACCTAATTATAAGGTAAAAGAGCAGATTGACGTCAAAAGTGATGAATGGATCCGTGTAGAACATACGCATGAAGCAATTATTTCCCAAAGTGAGTATGATCTGGTCCAAAGATTGTTAATGATTGATACACGCAGATCACCAGGGCAGAACAAAGTTTACTTATTCTCCGGAGTTTTATATTGTGCTAAGTGTGGTGAAAGTCTGGTAAGACGGCCGATTTCCTCTAAAAAAGGGAAGTATGAATACTATGGCTGCTATACAAAAGACCGTAAAATGAAATGTAAAGGGATATCCATAAGAGAATCGGCGATTGAAACTGCTGTGTTGCAAGCTATCCGGAAGCATATTGAACTTATTATTGAGATGGATAAATTGTATCAATTTGTAGATCAAATTCCAATCCGCCAAAGTGAAGTGAAAGCCCTTGATGAACAATTACAGGTGCTGGGTAATAATTTAACCAGATATAAAATGGTAAAGGCTTCTTTATATGAAACCTTCCATGAGGGGCTGATAAACCAGGAAGAATATCTGGATTTAAAAAGTATTTATGATAAAGAGGAAAAGGAAATAGAGTACTGTATTCATCGACTTACTGGCAAACGAAAACGGTTTCTGGAAGGCAAAAGCGATAATCAACAGTTTGTGCAATTCTTTAAAAAACATCGGAATATTAATAGTTTGGATAGAAGGACTTTGGTCATGCTTGTGTCTAAGATATATGTTTCATCCAACAAAAAGATAAAGGTCTGCTTTTCTTATCAGAATGAATTTGAAGAAATGCGTAATCTGATCAATCAAGTGGAGGAGGTTATATAGCGTGGCCAGAGTCAGTAGAAAACAAAAAGTGTGGTCTGACGTTCCAAACATCCCCACGAAGAGAGAAAAAGAATATATTGTAGGGGCTTATACCAGGCTATCTAAAGAGGAAGAGCGTGATGATCACAAGTTAGATAACCAGGAACAGGTGATCCAGGAGTTTGTAAGAAATAATCCTCAGTTTTTTTTATATAAGATATACAGAGATAATGGCTGTACAGGAACTAATTTTCAGCGTCCGGCTTTTGAACAATTGATGAAAGATGTAAAGCAGGGAGTCGTTAATTGCATTATTGTAAAGGATTTATCCCGACTAGGGAGAAACCATATTGAGACGGAACAATATATACAAGTGCTTTTCCCGGTTTTGGATATTCGTTTTATTGCAATCAATGATAATTTTGATACATTAAATCCAGATAATGATATTACGGTTTCCCTAAAAAACATAGTAAATGAGGCCTATGCCAAGGACATCTCGCGAAAGATATTTTCGGCCAAGCAGACTCAGCGATTAAGAGGAGATTTTGTTGGGAACATTCCCCCGTTTGGTTATGAAAAAGCAAAAGAAAATCCTCGCAGACTTGTAATTAATGAAGAAACAGGACCGGTAATCAAGAGAATATTTTTGCTGAAGCTGGAGGGCAAGACCAATACTGAAATTGCAAAGACCCTTAATGCAATGGGTGAAATCGCCCCTATGACATACTGGTATCGTAGGGGAAAGGTACATCATGAGAAATATGCTAACCGGATTTGGGAATCAACAACGGTGAAGGTGATTCTCCGCAATCAAATGTATGTAGGTGATATGGTCCAGGGGAAAAAACAAAAGTGTCTTGCCGAAGGGCGGACTCAGGTGAAGGCACAAAGAAAAGAAGATTATGTAATCGTGAAGAACATGCATGAACCAATTATTGATCGGGCAACATTTGATAGGGTACAGCAGATATGCGATGAAGAACTGCAAAGAAATAGGGAGAAGCGCAACCAGCATCATGATATTCCGTCAACAGAGGGTCTGCTAGACGGTATTATTTTCAGCATAGAAGGTCAAAAAATGTATCGTGTTAGGAAGGTCTATGAGAATCAGCGTATTACTTATAATTATGTGACTCATAAGATTAGGAAGCATGACGGCAGGTACTCCACATTTTTTTATATCAGTGAGATTCAAGTTTTTAGAGGTTTAAAACAAGCAGTTTTTACTCATATAAAACTTTTGTTTACTTTGGAAAGGCTGCTCAAGAATGAAAAGTACAAGAAGAAAGCAGTAGAAGAGCAAAGGTGTAAAGAAAGTAAAATTGTTCAGTTGAAAGGTGATTTAAATAAATGTACAGAAAAGATTGCTTCGTTATATAAGGATATGTGTGATGGCATACTTACATTCACTGAGTATGAAGAATTAAAGGCACAGTATGTGGAAAACAGGGAATATGCAAAGGCTAAGCTGCAGGAAATCGAGACAGGCCATCTGGGAGCCCAGCTACTGTCAGATTACCATAATAAGAACCGGACGATATATGAAGCTTTTTTGGAAAGAGGCGAACTCACAAGAGAACTCTTGCAGTTGCTGATCAAAAAGGTCGTGGTTGTGGAAAAAAATAAAATAACAGTTACTTTTCGATTTGAAGATGAAATCGGAAGATTATACACAGAACTTGGGATAGAAGGGGTGAAATAGTGCAGGATATTACTGCTTTATATATTCGTCTTTCTTTGGAAGATATAGATATAAGCGATTTGAAAAAAGAAAGTACAAGCGTTCAAAATCAGCGTTCGCACTTATGGAATTTTTTGACTAAGAATCCTGATATAAACCAGAGGGAAGTTAGAGAATTTATTGATGATGGTTATTCAGGAACCAATTTTCAACGCCCGGCATTTAGTGAAATGATGGAACTGATTTGCCTTGGGAGAGTAAAGTGTATTATTGTAAAGGATTTTTCCAGATTGGGGCGTAATTATCTGGAAGTTGGCAATTATTTAGAACAAGTTTTTCCAAAACTGAATACCCGTTTTATCTCTGTTGATGACCATTATGATAGCAGTGTAAATAAAGGTGATGTTTCGGGCATTGATGTCGTCTTCAAAAATATTATTCACGACCACTACAGTAAGGAGTTGTCAAGTAAAGTCGTTCAATCAAGACGTAATCTTGCAAAGAAAGGGCTGTTTCAGGGTGGGATACCGCCCTATGGATACATCCGCAATCCCAACAATAAGTATCAGCTATTGATCGATTTGGGGTCTGCAAAAACGGTTCGGAGAATATTTGCTATGACCCTTGCGGGAAAAGGGCAGAGTGAAATAGCAAGAATTTTCAATGCAGAAGAGATAGAAAGTCCGGCACAACGGCTATGGCGGCTTGGTATTAGAACCGGTGGGAAAAACAAGGAAGAAATCAAAACCTTAATTTGGCATCCAGATGCCATCAGGAAGATACTTATCAATGAGGCTGTGATTGGCAATACTGTAAATCATAAGGTAGAAAGAAAGCAAATGGGAAAAGCCAATCTCACAACAGTGCAAAGTGCTGATCATATTATTGTGGAAAACACACATGAACCAATTATTGACAGGGCAACATTTGCTCGGGTACAGAAATTAGTAATGGCTCGAAGTAAGAATCATGTGATGAAGAAAGAGAAAATGCAAATGCACGCTCTTAGCGGTACAGTAAAATGTGGATATTGCGCAAGAAGTATGGCATTGGAAGGGAAATCTAAAAAAACATATATTTGCAGCCATTCCAGAGTGACAGAAGAATCAGAGCATAAAAGAATAAAGATTAAAGAGGAAGAGCTACTTAATGCAATTGCAAATATTCTTTATTTTATGATTCAATTACTGATTGATAAGCCACCGGTGGCCGAGGACGCTAGTATAAAGAAAGAAGCCAATAATGCTGCGAGACAGGATAGTTCGGAGCCAAGGAGGAGAAAGTTGCTGGAAGTATATGAGCAGTATGTAGCCGGAGAAATTACGAAGGAACTCTTTTTAGAAAAGAAACAAGTGATTCAATCCCAAAGGTCTTTACCTGATACCAGGGGAGCGGGCCAATGCAATGATATGAACAATAGATTGAAAGGAGATTGGATTGAGAAAATCCGATTAGATGACTCATCGTGGTTGACGAAAGACTTGGTGAAGGAAATGATTAAAGAGATAAAGGTTTTTCCAGAAGGAAATGTAAAAATTATATGGAAGTGCGACGGTTGGCTAAAAGATTTTTGAGAACAGTAACGAAGCTAGTACATTGTTGATTAAAAACAGAAGCTAATCATGGTTAAAAACAAGTATCTATGTTAAAATAAGAAGTAATTAAAGCGAACTATTTTTGAGATTAGTCAGGAGATGGTATTATTGAAAATAACAGACTTTTTGGGAGAAGCAACTGAATATGATAAAAAGCAGGCAGTAGAAATGAAAAAGCCAAAAAGCTGGTTGAAAACAATCAGTGCTTTTGCTAATGGAGTTGGTGGGACATTAGTATTTGGAATTACTGACAATGATGAGGTAATAGGTCTTGATGATATAAAATCAAATTCTGAATTTATTAGTCAAAAAATAAAAGAACGTATTGAACCATTACCGGAAGTTATTATGGAGTTGCATAGTATTGATAATAAAGAATTATTGACCGTGAAAGTAGTACCGGGTACAGAAACGCCATATTACTATATTGGTGATGGAAAGATGGAAACTTTTATAAGAGTAGGGAATGAAAGTGTTTCGGCAAATGCGACTGAATTGAAAAGGTTGGTTCTCAGGGGGAAAAATTCTTCATATGATGCATTGGTTTCTATGTATGACTTTGAGGATTATGCTTTTACAAAGTTGAAAGAGCGATATAAGGAATGGACTGGTAATAGCTTGAATGAAAAGGAGCTTGCATCTTTTGGAATAAGAGAAGCGGATGGTAAACTTACAAATGCAGGTGCTCTATTAGCAGATAATTCACCAATACGCCATTCAAGACTATTTTGTACTCGATGGAATGGTATAGATAAAAGTGGCGGGCAAGTAGATGCCCTAGACAGTAGTGAGTATAGTGGCAGTTTGATTATATTATTAAACGAAGGAATTCGTTTTGTAAAAAGAAATATGAAAACTCTATGGAAGAAGACAAGTACCTCAAGGATTGAAATGCCGGA
>Ga0153972_1000836_pt1 | contig 10143 bp, 7 predicted proteins | sample TSGA056MetaG_FD_104732 | JGI IMG/M metagenome (GOLD analysis project Ga0153972, IMG submission 104732) | Attine ant fungus gardens microbial communities from Georgia, USA - TSGA056 MetaG | ecosystem: Host-associated > Fungi > Mycelium > Unclassified | place: USA: Georgia, George L Smith State...
ATAGCAATAATGGGAAGTTGGTTCAACGGTCTATTTTCGCTAATATTGGGAAGCTGGAGACAAATATCATGAAGTTTGAAATACTTTGTAGGATAACAATGAGTCTGTAAAAATCATAGAAGTTGGTGCTTTTGATATTAGCTTTTCAAGTAAATGATCCCCTTTGGAGTGAAGAGATAAGTGTAACCAAATGTTATGCTCATTGGTAAGACGACTAGATATAAAACCATGACACGAATTAAAGTTTCACAGGAGGTGCTCAAAAAGTGAATGACCACATGACTATTCGCGAATTCAGTAATACAGATCCCCTGAAAAAAAAACGAACGTGATCGGTCAAATTTCGTCCGAGAATTGGTACAATCCCAACATAATGATTCAGTTCAAGTGGTCACCACGCAGATAGTGGCACCACCTAAACGCATTGTACAATTCTGGGATGACCTTGATCGATTGCCCCTGGATGTCAAGGAGTGCATGGAATCATGGAAAATACTCGAACGCTCAGGATTTGAAATTCAGGTTTTTGACGAAAACTCAACGAGGGAATTTATACGAGTTCATATGGGGTCGAGATATGTAAAAGCTTTTGACAAGTGCTATCACCCTTCTATGAAGTCAGATTATTTCCGTTACAGCTACATTTATATAATGGGTGGCTTTTATGTTGACGCAGACGATGTCTATCACGGCGATAGAATTGATAATCTCTTTCTTGATGGAAGGTTGAAACTTCAACCGTTTTGCTATGACATTGAAACAGCTCAGATGGTTTCACCTTCAGTTTTTGTCAACGAAGAGGAAGTCAACCTAAACTGAATTCATTACTTTAATACCACACCTATGATATCAGGTCCCAATCACCCTATAATAGAGCGTGCACTACGGAATACGACGGAAGCCCTTGAACAGGAATTATACGACGAATTACCTGAAGTCCAAGCAACCACAGGCCCCGGTAATCTTACAAGGTCTGTATTTGAAGTGATCAGCGAGGGAAGTTGCCCTGAAGAAACGATAATGGTTATGCACGATTGGGAGAAAATTTCTACGAGTAAGTGGCCACTCAGTTATCGGAATGATGCGAGAAACTGGAGATTGTCAAATCAGCAAGCCTATCGAGCGTCACCGTATACAGAGGAGGAGCAATGAACCTAACGCCCCCATCGAAAGCAGTAGTCACAAATTTTTTCCGATTCTGGTTGGCTCTTCGACGGTTGCTACCCAATCGAAAGTGTAAAATATTTTCTGCTCAAAGTTCGAGTGAATCCCCCGCAATTGACAAAATCTATGTCATCAACCTTGATCGTGAACAGGTTCGCTGGTCTAAAATGAAACAAGAGCTTAAGTACATATTGGACTCATCGGGAACTGAAATTCTAAAGCTTACAGAACGCTATAGTGCTATCGATGCCAAGCAATTCTCTCATGAGCGAGAGAAGGATGCAGAAATTGATCCGTATTATACACTTGGAGATCAACTTTTTGTTGAACCCCAACCATTAGTTATCCCAACTCATCTCGAGTTAAATACTCCAATTCGAATGAGTCGAGCGGAGATTGCAGTCGCCCAGTCACATATAAATGTCTGGAAGAAGGTTGCGGCAGGTAATAATGAGTACGTACTTATCCTAGAAGACGATACATGGTTTCATTCCAGTTTTTCCAAACAAATGGATCAGGCATGGACAGAAATCGTAGAAAATAATGTGAAAGTCGGATTCGACGTTCTTTATGTGTCATATCATGAAGTGAAACACGGTGCTCCAAAAAGTTTTCTTTCATATAATTTGTTCCGACCAGTGCGTGGTCTCTGGCATCTGTCCGGATATGTTCTATCGCGAAAGGGTGCAGAAAAGCTCCTTCGCCTACTTCCTTGTCGTGGTCCTGTCGACCTCTGGATAAATCATCATTTTAAAGTTTTAGATGTATTTGCAACAAAAAACTCTCTTATAAGCCAACGACGTGACATAAGATCCTCAAATTCATATTCTATCCTTCCTGCACTCACAAAAGTCGGTGCCATTAATAGCGAAGGAGCATCTTTGTTCAATATTCGCCCAATTGAGTATCCTGTGTTTGTATTTGGTCCGGAAGATTCCGGTCAAACTTCGCTTGCAATGGCTTTGTCTATGCTAGGATACAGATGTTGCAGTGATTTTAATAATTTACCCGTTTCTGAGATGGAACGGCTTCTTATAGGGAAAAAAGATCGGGTTTTTAATGCTTATGTAAACATTGGATCGTTGAAGCCAAAAATTAAGATACTTCGCAGTCTTTACCCAAAGGCCAAGTTTATTATTACCACTACAAACGATACTACTGAAGATCATGTTGTCCATAGTCTTGAAAATGATCTTACTGGTGCAGATATCGCTGTACTTCACTTGAATGAATTGAATAAATGGCGTGTCCTTTGCCAGCATCTTAGATGTGCTCCGCCTGCATGCTCTTTCCCAGCACTGAAGGACCTTCGTCAAAGACCAATTCTTGCTGAAATCCCCAAACTAGATCATGTTAATAAATTCAAAATACCCAGACGTGATAATTCACCATGGCTAGTTGAATCTAGGAGTTGGTGGAGAGGCATTAATATTGTCCAACCAAAAGGTGAGCAGGGTGAAAATGAAATATTAGTTAAGATTTCTGACCGTTTAGAAAATCTAGACACCCGTCGCTGGCTGTTGAGGAGTGATACTTTCACAGACAATTTGGCGTTATTTCGCCCGTCTAATATTGAGTTCTGCCCATGCATCGGGGCAGCGTTTTTAGTTAAAAAGGAATCACTTGGCGTTCGAGACTATTCCGCGGCATCCATGTGTAGCCTTGATCAATATTTGTTCGGAAAATTTGAAGCAACCATTAAAGCCTCAAATGTGCCGGGCGTCGTCACAGGGGTATTTTTACAGCGCAATTCGCCGGGACAAGAAATAGATATCGAGATTGCGGGTAATCGAACAAACCGCCTTTTGGTTAATGTTTTCTATAACCCAGGTGACGAAGGTGCCGATTTTGATTACGGTTATAGAGGGTCGCCAACCTATATAGAACTTGGATTTGACGCATCTAAAGAATACCATCGATTCACAATTGAATGGAGTCCACGCGAGATCCTATGGTTAGTTGACGATAAGATAGTACATAGACGTGGGATATGGGATCCGACACCAATTCCGAATCTTCCAATGACATTCCATATCAACAGTTGGCTAACTCGTTCGACTCAACTTGCTGGGCGACTTAACGATAGACGGCTTCCAGCAATGACAATAGTAGGTGGAATCTCTTTGGAGGCGAATTCCGTTGGTGTTTCCTCCAGGCCCGATGAATCACAATTACAAGATAAGTAGCGAAATATTAGTTCAAGCGAGGTGAAATAATGAAAATATTGTCATTCAATCCAGGCCATGACGGAGCATTCGCTTATGTTGAGGATGCACATTTAATTACTTCCATTGAAGCCGAAAAAAACTCTCGTTATCGTTACTCACCGCTGTCTATTCCAGATATGTTCAGTGTTCTCGGTGAACTAAAAGAAGTTCCTGATGTGATTTGTAGAAGTGGCTGGTGGCCGGGTGATACGAATCAGTCTGAACAACGTCTTAATGCTGGATATCATGGTGTAAATCACAGTGACATAATCATTGGCAAACAACGTCTTTTAGGGAAGACTCTTAGATACTTCTCATCTTCGCACGAACGTTCACATCTTCTCTGTGCATTTGGCATGTCGAATTTACCCAAAGGCACACCTTGTTATGCATTGCTTTGGGAAGGAGTAATTGGTTCTTTCTACAAAATCGATGCTGCGTTAAATTTGATAAAGCTTGCTGATGTTTTGCCCGAACCTGGACATCGTTATGCACTTCTCTACGGTCTAGCAGATCCAACCTTTGATAAAAGCGTTGCCGAATACTCAAGATTTTCTGACGCTGGAAAGCTAATGGCTTTGGCTTCATTTTCGAAGCGATCCAAGCCGTCGGATGAAGAGGAGAAAATAATCGCGTTTCTAATGCAGGACTGCCTGCACCTTAAGCCCAAGGAGTGTGAAGTCTTAAAAGATTGTAAACACTACAATGTAGGGCTTGATGATCAGGAGTTTCGAAACTTCGCGGGGATCGTCAGCGATAGAATATTTGATTGCTTTTATCGATATGCAGAGTCAAATATGACGAGGGGTATGCCGTTGCTGATTTCAGGAGGATGTGGACTAAACTGTGACTGGAACACCAAATGGAAGGAAACTAATTTTTTTTCGGAGGTGTTTGTGCCACCAGTTGCCAACGATTCAGGATCTGCTATCGGAACAGCAATTGATGCCCAATTCTATTTTACAGGAAATCCAAAGATAGATTGGAGTGTCTATTCTGGCTTAGAATTTATTGCCAATGATGCATTCGATGTATCTTTATTTGATACATACGAAATGAGTTACACGATGATTGCCGACATGCTGGCCAACAACCTAATCATCGGCTGGGTTAATGGAAAATATGAAATAGGACCTCGCGCTTTGGGGAATCGCTCTATTCTCGCCTCCCCATTTTATGAAAAAACGAGAGTGCGATTAAATGAGATTAAACAGCGCGAACAGTTTCGACCGATTGCACCTGTTTGTCTGGAAGAAGATGCTAAAAGGTGGTTTGGCTGTAATCAGCCGAGTCCATTTATGCTATACACGCAACTTGTTTCTACGGATGCACTAGCTGCGGTAACCCATATCAATCGGACAGCACGCATTCAAACGGTGTCCTCGGCAACAAACAGCCACCTGTATAATCTACTTGTTGCATTCAAAGCGCGTACCGGATATGGCGTTTTGTGTAATACCTCTCTGAATTTTAAAGGACGGGGATTCATAAACAGTATAGGTGATCTGTCTGCTTATACGATAGAGCGAAATTTAGATGGTTTTGTAATTGAAGATAAAACCTATTTGTTGAAATCATCTACAAATTACCAAGCGTACTTGAGCATGCAAAATCTATAGCTGGATAGATACAAATAAGCGTTTGCAGTAAAAGGTATGCTTGCTCGTTATATTTATGAAAGCCACGGTGTTCAGCTAAACATCATAGCCAACGGATTAGCATTGACGGCAGCCTGCAACTGGCTGTCATCCACATGCGTATAGATTTCTGTTGTTGCGATACTCTCATGACCGAGAATCTGCTGAAGAGATCGAATATCCACACGACCATATTTGTACATTAGTGTTGCCGCCGTATGACGCAGTTTGTGTGTGGATAGCCCCTCGGGATTTATGCCAGAGGCGACAATGTGCTTCTTCACAACATTTTGGATAGAGCGGACCGTCAAGCGATTCTTATTTCGAGAAATGAACAGGGCATTTGTGTCAACAGAAAGAGTGCTGCGAATGGCAAGCCATTGCCCTAATGCCTGCTTGACGGCTGGGGTCATGTAAATCTTTCGCTCTTTGTTTCCCTTGCCAATTACAGACACAACATCGGCCTCGACCTGGTCAACATTTAATGCGGCCAATTCGGACAAGCGTAAAGCGCAATTCAAGAATATTGTGATGATGCAGTTGTCCCGTGATGAAGATGAATTCGCTTCGATGAGCAATCGAACCGATTCTTCGAGAGTTAAACATCTGACAAACCGTTTGGGGCGCGTTGGCGTTTCCAGTTCTTCCGCAATATTGTTGTCGATTAGGTGGGCCTTAGTCTTGAGATATTTCCAGAATTGACGAATGGAAACTATTTTTCTTGCACGAGTGCCGGGCGAAGAATGGAGCGTATCTTGGCAATAGGCTAAGAATGTGTACATATCTCCAAGTTGGACTGAACGAATGAACTCAATGTCCACAAATTTGAAGTCTATACATTCTATCCCCCTGCACCTTGCAAGAAAACGGAAGAATTGCAGAAGATCCAAGCGATATTCCAATACGGTATTCTGGCTGCGACCTTTGATTGTAATGAGATAGGCCAGATACTGCTCTACAATTGGACAAGACTTATCTGATTGCATACGGATTACTCCTTTTAGTTGCTATTAGGAGTATTGACCGTTTCGTGCAGGAACAAACTTCAAACATAGATAATGGGAATCTAGGCTGAAGAGTGATTTTGGCAATAATAGGAAATTTGAAATATATGCTCAATTTATTTAAAATCCCTTAAAAATTATTGCTTGCATAAATTCGAACTTCATTATATGGTATAAAATATTTATAAGTTGGGAGGTATATCCAATGAGTAGAAATGCGACGCCTTCATCTTTTGGATGGGATTTTCAAATAAATGCAGCAATTGTCTTGATGCTTGAAAACATCAAGATAATTAAAAGTGTTCGAGTTGAAGGCAGAAAAGAGGATATTGAACTCCTTTTGGAGAGCAAAAAAAATATATATGCACAAGCAAAATCTGTAATGCGAATTGACGATTACAGAAACGTAAGAAAAAAACTAAAAGCGGGGTTGGAAACTTTAAATGATGATGCAGCACACCAAGATTATCATAAGTTAATTTATGTAACAAATTCTCCAAATCCCTTTAACCTTGACAATACAATGAGTGCCTTTTATGGACGCTCACGATTGTCGTATAATGATTTACCACAAGTCTGTAAAGATATAATAGATAATGAGATTGCTAATAAACCACTACAATACATTGATAAATCGAATTTGGAAATACATGTTATACCATTTTTTACGGATGATTTTCAACAACGATATAGAGTGATTAAAGATAGTGTTGATAAATTCCTTTTTGAACTTAATAACAATACCCGTGGAATGGCAGACGAATTGTTGGAAATATGGCAACATGAGTTTTTTCAAAATTGCACACAAGGCGATTTGGATTTGGTCATAAAAAAGAAAGACCTTATGTGGTCAATAATAGTTTTGCAATCTCAGCTTCACCCAGAGCACACGTTTTTAGAAGAATATGACGATGGTGCAGTTGAAGAAATCATTCGCTCCTACAGATATTTAATTAATAATCGTTGTGAAAAATTTGAGTTTATTTCTCAAGTTTTGTTTGATTATCAAAATTTTAAATCTGATGAAAAAGGCAATAAGAAAGTGGCTGAATTTATTGTTGCAAAATATGATGATTACAAGCAAGTTTTTGAGTTAAATGGAATCCGTGATGAAGTCCAAGAGATTGTTGTGAAAATTATATTGCAAAAAATTATTACTAATAGATTTTTGGCAAATGACATTGCAAAGAAGGTGAATTTATGATATTCCATTCTCTTAAAATAACTGAAGGTATGTTTGAGAGAGTCATAGACCTTGCAGATAAATCCAACTTGATATATAGCAAGAAAAACAGCACGGGAAAAACCACATTAATACGGTTTTTTTTGTACTCTTTGGGTTATCCCATACCAAGCACTAAAAATATACGTTTTGAAAAATGTGTAACAGAGGCTACAATTACTTGCTCAATGGGGAAAATTGTAGTTTTACGGAATGACGAGTACTTGGAAGTTAGCTTTGAAAATGGTGTCAAAGAACACTTTGTTCTGCCGACTGACCAAAATACTTTTCATGCAAAAGTATACGGTGTTCAAAACAACGACTTGCTAAATAATATTTTGGGTGTATTTTATGTTGACCAAGAAAAGGGCTGGACTTTACTAAATCGTGGCATAATTATTGGGAAAATACGGTTTAATATTGAACAGTTGGTTCGTGGCTTATCTGACAGAAGTTGTGATGACCTAACAAAAGAACTCCGTTCTATTGAGCAGCAATTAAGTAAATATAAGCAGATGTTCAATATTTCGGAATATCAACAAGAACTAAACGAAGTCGAAAACAATATTGTCTTTGATACTAAAGATGAAGAAGAACAGAAACTTCTAGAAATTCTAAACTCAGAAATTTCATCCTTAGAAACCGAACTGAAGCGAGTTAATGCTGTTATTGCTGAAAACAACTCATTCAAGAACTTTATTGAAAAAATGAAGATCGCAGTTAAAGGCTCTGACGGAAAACCCATTCCAGTTAATCGAGATACCATTATTGGCTTTGATTTTTCAGTTGAATTTTTGTTAGCGAAAAGAAAAGTGATTTCGTCTAAGATTTCATCTTTGAAAAGTAAAGCAGAGAAATATGAGCGAAATCGGGTAGAGCAATTGCAACTGGTTAAAACAGAAACTCTCATTGAAAGATTTGATCGAAATATCACAAAAATTGAAGTTGACCAACTAGCAGTATCAAGAGTAATATCAAACTTAGAAAAGGGAAAAAATAGACTAAAAAAGCAAATTACTCTTTTAACTAAGTATAACAACGATGTTGTGACGAGCATTCATAAAACTGTTATGAAATATGCCAAAGAGCTGGATTTTGAGCAATTTATTACGCCCTCTTCAGATTACATTTTTACTGATGATTTAAAATCTTTATCAGGAACTATATTGCATAAAATTGTATTTTCTTTTAAACTCGCCTATATAGTTGAAGTGCAGAAGAAGATAAACATGACCTTGCCAATTATTCTCGACTCCCCAAGTGGCAGAGAGGTTACGAAAGAAAATGTTAAGGCTATGATTGATATTCTAAATCGTGATTTTTCTGATAATCAGATTATAATTGCTTCCATTTTCCAATATGACATTGATAATATCAATGTCATTGAGATAGAAGACCGATTAATCACTGAACTGCGTCAACAGTAATATATTTATCAAGCAATATAATAAAGGAAACTGTCAAACGATACTTCCCATTATGTTTAATAACAACCGTATGGCGAACTGCACTTAATCCATAAACGTAGTTGCGGACAATACTGTTCTCGCATCCTCTTATACCGGGTGAATGCGAGAACGTGGCAAAAAAACAAGAAAGGAAGCCGACGGGGCATGGGCACCAGAACCTACGTCGCTATTGACTTAAAATCGTTCTATGCGTCGGTTGAGTGCATAGAGCGCGGGCTTGACCCGATGACGACTAACCTTGTGGTCGCGGACGCGAGCCGAACTGAAAAAACTATCTGCCTTGCGGTCACTCCTTCGCTCAAATCCTATGGCATTTCGGGTAGGTCACGGCTCTTTGAGGTCGTTCAGAAGGTGAAGGAAGCCAACGCAAAAAGACTGACGAACGCTCCCAGGCGCACATTTACCGGCTCGTCCAGTAACAGCGTCGAGCTGGCAGCTTCGCCGGGGCTGTCTTTGGACTATGTTGTCGCCACTCCGCAAATGGCGCATTACATGGAGTGCAGCACGAGGATTTACAAAATTTATCTGAAACACGTTGCCCCGGAGGATATTCACGTCTATTCCATCGACGAGGTTTTCATGGATGTAACCGACTATCTGCGCACCTGCAAGCTTACTGCCCGAGAGTTTACCATGAAGATAATCCTTGATGTGCTGAACTCAACCGGCATCACCGCAACCGCGGGTATTGGCACAAACCTCTATCTCAGCAAGGTTGCGATGGACATTGAAGCGAAGCATATACCGCCGGACATAAACGGTGTCAGGATAGCAGAGCTTGATGAACTTTCATACAGACGCTCCCTGTGGACGCACCGCCCGCTCACGGATTTCTGGCGCGTGGGCAGAGGGTATACGAAGAAGCTCGAAGCGCACGGACTTTACACGATGGGCGATGTAGCGCGGTGCTCCATCGGCAAGCCTACAGACTTTCACAACGAAGCTTTGTTATATAAGCTGTTTGGCGTGAATGCCGAGCTGCTGATAGATCATGCCTGGGGCTGGGAGCCATGCACAATTGCCGATATTAAGGCGTACAAGCCCAGCACAAACAGCATCGGTTCCGGTCAGGTGTTGCAGAGTCCGTATCCCTTCGACAAGGCGAAGATAATCGTTCGGGAGATGACCGACCTGCTTGTACTCGATTTGGTGGACAAAGGGCTTGTGACAGATCAATTGGTGCTGACAGTCGGTTACGATATTGATAACCTCAAAGACCCAGAGCGCAGAAAAAAATATTCAGGCGCAGTAACCACCGACCGCTACGGACGGGCTGTTCCGAAACACGCCCACGGCACTACAAATTTCAAAAAGCCCACCTCCTCCACGAAGCAGATTATGAATGCCGTCTCAGCGCTGTATGACCGGATTGTTGACAAGAATCTTATGGTCAGACGAATCTACATTACGGCGAATCATGTCATTGACAAAACATCTATA
>Ga0153972_1000837_pt1 | contig 10142 bp, 11 predicted proteins | sample TSGA056MetaG_FD_104732 | JGI IMG/M metagenome (GOLD analysis project Ga0153972, IMG submission 104732) | Attine ant fungus gardens microbial communities from Georgia, USA - TSGA056 MetaG | ecosystem: Host-associated > Fungi > Mycelium > Unclassified | place: USA: Georgia, George L Smith State...
AGGCAGGAGGAAAAGCGTTGCTTTCCCTCTGCTGGCAAGTGTTTTCCGTGAGAAAAAATCAATGGGTACGGGTTGTATTTGCTGGCGCAAATCTCCACCCGCAGGTATGCCCCATTGACTTTTTCTCCGCTCCCCCGTGTCGGTCGTGACGATAATGACGATATTTTACATACCGCCACCACCCTCAGAAATATCGACACGACCGTCACCATCGTCACGCCTCAGAAATGTCCAAGATCAGCTTAATATTTCTTCCGGCGTGGGTGCGATTGCTTTCATAGCGAATATTATATTCGTTCCACAACCTGTCTGCGCCAACATTTAACTGTCGTGTCAGAACATTTGGCTGAATATCCATCCTATCCAATCCATCAATCAGCTCCGTTGCGCTGCCGCTCCATTCGGGAGTGTCAGCCGTTACCAAACGGGCTACGGCCTCAAGTAAAGGGTCAGGCGGCTCTTTCCAAAGCTGAGTTTCCTTATCGGTCAACCGCCATATACAGCGGTCACGGTCAAAGAACAGATGCAGTTTTTGATCTTGCTGATCCCTTCCGACTATTTCTAAAACCGCCTTGTTCTCTGTCCGCTTTTCCTTCTGCATGATGAATGCGCCATCCGCTGCGCCGAGCAGACCGTTGGTGCCGGATATTGTGTCAAAGGAATCGTCCGCCGTTTGCTTTCGCGTATGGTGGACAAGAACGACACAGACATTGTGCTGATCCGCAAATTGCTTGAGCTTTGTCACGATTTCATAGTCGCTGGCGTAACTATATTTCTCGCCGCCGACCTCACGCACCTTCTGTAAAGTGTCAATGATAATGAGCTTTGTGTTGGGATGTTCTCTCACAAACTTTTTGAGTTGGCCGTCCAGCCCTTCACTCACATTTTTTGCGTGGGTGGCGAAATGGAAATCATCGATACTGTCCATGCCAAACATGCGGAATAGCCGTTTTTGCAACCGGGTATAATCGTCCTCCAGTGCCAGATAAAGCACGGTGCCTTTGTGAACGGGGTACTCCCACAGGGGAATACCGCCGCTCACATGGTAGCCGAGTTGTGCCATGAAGAAAGATTTTCCGACCTTGGGCGCTCCGACAAACAGATAGGCGCCGGAGCACAACAGGCCATCTATTACACTCGCCTTGGGTTGATACACCGTATCGTACAACTCCGTGAGCGATACGGTGTGAAGATAATCGGGATTGTTCACCCGCCGAAAATAATCTTGTAGCCACTCATTTTCAAAATCATCATTGATTTTCGGCGGTTTTTCGGGTATACTATCCATAAAGTTTTGGGATTGTGGCTGTCCGCCGTCTGTTGTAGCAGACGCATTAAGGACGGTCACTTTTTCTTGGGTTTCCACCATCAACATTCCTCCCTCATGCCGTCCATTGTTGCGGTAATAAGGTGAATGGTATCCAGCAGGTCATCGGAAACCATCTCGCTGGAGGCGAGGCGTTGTAATTCCGTGAGCACGGCGGCGAGTTCATTTCGCAGAGCTTTATATACACGGGGATTACCCTGAACCACCACATCCCGACATTGGAGCCTTCGGATGATATAATCCTGTTTGGTCAGGCCGGAGAGCCGGACAGCGGTTTCAAGTTGCTCATCTTCTTCTGGTGATATACGAAACGCCACGGTCTTGTTGCGCCAACGGCCTTGCCCGTCATAAACTTTCAGTGACATAATCAAAATCCTCCTTCTGTACGTTCGATGTCCAGCCTGTCCGCCATCTCGGTTTGTCTTGATGGGAACAGGTGGGCATAATTGTAGGTGATATCAATGCTCTCATGCCCGACGCGATCCGCTATGGCAATTGCGGAAAAGCCCATATCAATCAGAAGCGATATATGGCTGTGACGAATGTCGTGAATCCGTATGCGTTTGATTCCTGCTTCCTTTGCCCCTCTGTCCATTTCATGGTGCAGATAGTGTTTGGTGATGGTAAAGATACGGTCAGTAGGTTCGATTCCGTATAGCGTTTTCAGGAAATCCTGCATTTCATCACATAAAAACTGCGACATCTTTATCACGCGGTTGCTTTTCGGCGTTTTCGGCGTGGTAATCACATCTCTACCCTTTAGCCGCTGATACGATTTATTGATGGTCAGCGTTTTTCTCTCGAAATCAAAATCCGCAGGCGTTAAGGCAAGAAGCTCTCCCTCGCGAATACCGCACCAGTAAAGCACTTCAAAAGCATAGAATGAAATTGGCTTATCCATCATTACATCCGCAAATTTTTGGTATTCATCCTTTGTCCAGAACAACATTTCCTTGCTCTTGGCCTTGCCCATATTGCCGACTTTAGCGGCAGGATTGACATGGAGGCCGTAATATTTGACAGCGTGGTTGAAAATGGCGCTGAGCTGATTATGCAGTGTTTTTAGGTACACGGGCGAATAGGCGTTGCCTTTTTCATCCCTGTGGTTTATCATCTCGTTCTGCCAAGCGATAACTTCTTTCGGCTGAATCTCACACATCTTGCGCTTGCCGAAATAAGGTAGCAATTTGGTGCGGATTATGTGCTCTTTTGTCTCCCATGTGTTTTCTTTAATACGGCTCTGCATATCAGCCGTATAGGTCTGAACGAAGCTCTCAAAGGTCATATCGAGATCTGCCTTAACCTTTTGAAGCTGCTCCCGTTCCCACGCGAGAGCATCCCGTTTTGTGGGGAAGCCTCGTTTGCTGGTTTGTTTCCGCTCGCCCATCCAATCGGTGTAACGGTAAATAACACGCCATGTATTGGTGCCGGATTCTTTGTAAACCGCCATTCTATCCCTTCCTTTCCTTCTCGCCGTAGCATACTTTTTCTAAGAAATACTTTTTGCTGATCCTGCCAGCAACGGTCAGATATCCCATCTCCTTGAGCTCCGCGTTGAGCTTGCGGACAACCTTGTAGGCGTAGGACTTGGATACGCCCAGCTCCTGCGCTACATCTTCAACCCGCATGAATGTGTTGCTTGTCATTAAAATCCTCCTTTCCATCGCTCTTTTGGGCATAGCTAATTATTTAGTGTCGGAATTACTTTCTGGCCGCCATCCGATTCGCCCGGGCGGACGCGCCATTACCGTGACGCGCGACGGTTAACTAAGCTAATTTGCTTAGCTTAATCTCATTATACTAAACAATATTGTTAAAGTCAAGCGGTTTGCGGAAAAATATTAAACAATTTTATTTAAGTTTCTCTTGCTTTCTCTAAACATATATGCTATACTCTGTATAACAGAGATTGAACAGGAGTTGGTTTTATGGCTATCGGTGAAAGAATCAGGTTTATCCGCAATCTGCGCGGTATGACGCAGAAATATTTAGGTATGGCAATCGGCTTTGACGAAAAGACCGCCGATGTTCGCATGGCGCAGTATGAATCCGGCACACGGACGCCAAAGGCCGATTTGACTGCTACGCTGGCGAATACGCTTGATGTGTCACCCAAAGCTCTTGATGTTCCCGATATTGACAGCGACACTGGTCTGATGCACACTTTATTTACCCTTGAAGATTTACGCGGTCTGCGTGTCGGCGAGATTGACGGCGAGTTGTGCTTGCGGCTGGACAAATCCAAGGGCATGACTTATGTTGGGATGTTTGAAATGCTTTCCGCTTGGCTTGAGCAAGCTAAAAAGCTGAAAGCCGGGGAAATTACCAAAGAAGAATACGACCAGTGGCGCTATCGCTATCCCGAATTTGACACCACGCATCGGTGGGCGACATTGCCCTCGCAGGGGTTGAGCGATTTCATCGTTGATGCTCTGAAAAAAGATAAATCGTGAGGTGTGAAAATGAAACGCTCAATGATGCATGTTTATGTAAAGCAAAGCGATAAAGCTGTGGCGCTATACCAAAAGGCTTTTGATGCTAAACTAATTTCGAGTTATCCCAATCCAGACGGAACCTATTATCATGCTGAACTTGATGTTTACGGACAAGTATTAGCACTGACCGAATTAAAGGATGACAATGTGGTTACCGGAAATATTATGCAGTTCTGCCTGCACTTTGGTGAAGGCAATGAAGCGCTTGTCAGAAAAATCTACGATGTGCTGAAAGAGGATGCGGAAATCACTCTTCCCCTCAGCTCTTGCGAATGGAGTTCACTTGCAGTAGGACTTATTGACAAGTTCGGAGTACACTGGGGTATCTTTGTATAGCCAAAATTGCTATTGACAAACAAAAAAAGAGCTAACTGACACTCAAAATCAGTTAGCTCTTTACTTTATGGATAATCAATCAGTGTTGCCAAAACGTTGCCATTCGGCTGTATCCAGCCTCTCAAACCCGCTTGTACCAAGGGTTTGGCACGTTCACCACATCATTCCCACTCGCAAACTTAAAGCTTGCTCTAAACATTTTTGTTTTAGTGATATGATTTCTATTTGCTCCATTTGATTTCAGTTATCCACTGTATATGGTCTTTCTGAAATGCTGTTATCAAAATGTTATCAGGGTTTTGTTATCAGCGCAACTTTAATATATTTGAATTTTAATTCCTTCTCTTCTTTTTCCGCTTAGTTGTATTCGCCGATGTATGTCTCGAAGGCTGCGGCATGTTTGAGAGATAAAGGAAATAAAGTGCCTGCGGGCATAAAGATGCAGTAACAAGGGTTCTTCCAAAACTTCGGAATTGCGAAAAGAGGTCCTTTTCAGTTTTTGGTGAGGCGTGATATTTGTCTTTTTGTATCTCCAAAATCATCATTTTGATAATCGATTTCTCAGTTTCTTTTGGAATCGATTTCAGCTGATTGCATATTTCTTCGATAGTTACGGAGTTTCCCTTAGTTTCAAACGTATTAAAAACATCCGTGAACTTTTGTGTTTCTGATTTATGCTTTAGTGCCTTAAAAGAGAAGTCTCTAACAGTTGGACTTATGTATGTCGGGCTTTGCAACCCGAGGCTACTCCACAATTCATGTACATCTTCGATTTCATAGGGTTTGCTAATGGGCAAAATTGGATCAGGTGCTCCTTCATAAGGATAAAAATGATAAAAGACGACCTTATCAAGATTACTTCGATTGATACACTCAAAAAGATGACTATCATTTTGAGGAGCGATACCGATAATCGTAAGTTCACCAGTTAATTGTTCCAACCTGTTGAAGTGGTAATTATACCCGAATGGCAAATCTTTTTCCAAGCCAAGTCGAATTATTTTTTGTTGTTCGGCGGGAAACTTGGATATGATCGACTCAGCTTCTTTGCGATTTTCCTCGAAAAGAACCTTTAATCTTTCAAATTCGTATAGGGAATTTGAAAGTGCTGTCGCAAGTCTATATTTACTGTCTCCGCTGTAATTAAGAATGGCGTTGCAATTACAATGTTGAAACTGTGGTGGGAAGTATACTGCTTCCCCGGTCTGTTGTCTTAAATATCCATATGCAGTGTCCGGGTTTTCACTTATCGCCTTCGTTTCAAAATCCCCATGAAGATGAAACACTTCTTTCCCTGTGGCCTTCTCGAGAGCATTGTCATAGTTAATCGTGAACACATTATCGAATCCACAGAAAAATTCTTTTGCATTCTTGCCGATATTCTTGTGTAATCTCTGAGCATCGCCATTACAGTAGATGGCATCGAGGACTACACGTTCGAAGCCCTGCTTAGCAGTCTCGTATAGTGGCAACAAATCTGGTTGTTCCTGTAAAAACACTCGCAGAAGAAAAAGCCAATCTTCCAAACCGATTTCTTCTGCGCTATGGACTTCATCAACATATCTTGATTTGAAGCTAATTAAGGCTTCATATATTTCCGGCTCTTCGGCTTTGTCGATAAGGCAGTCATACTCACCATTTTTTACCTTGTTACCTATCGTAGGCATCGACAAAAACAACTCAACTAAATCATCAGCACTTATAGCAGGAGTATCGCTTTTGGGATTTTTGAATAGATCGACAAACTTCCCAACTTTGGCATCCGCTAAGAGGCGAACAATAATCCATTTGTTGTGGAAGTCCATTCCTTCGATTTGAATATCTATACCGTTTCCAACAAGAAGGGACTGCACCCGAATGCACCTCCTTAGTGTTTCGTGCCATTATTAGCGTGGTTTAGTCAATTCTGTTTTTATTTCAGCTTGGCGTTTTTCAAGTGGCACTATCTTTCTTCTTATCGCATCAACAGCATCGTTCACTCTCGATGATATTTGTGACAATTCTGCTGTAGCAGCATCAATCTGATCTTGCGCAACCTTTTTCTCTTTGCCCTTAAATATGCCTAGTGCTTTCTTATCGGCCTCAAGCTTTCGGATTCTTTCCTCCATATTTTTCATTTCCGCTCGACCAGGTACACTTGATATTTCGGAGTTGAGTTCGGAGACTTGTTGTGATAAACTTTGGTTTTCTGCTTCAAAAGAAGCTTTTTCATCAGTGTGTCGCTCCCAATAATCTTTGAATCGACGAGCTTGTTCTTCTTTTTTTATTTTTTCACGCCGTTCGCCATCTTTCTTATTCCAATATTCCAAAATTTTATCGGCACGGCCATATTCATATCCCGCATCAAACGGATCAGGTTGACTATACTTAGTTGTAGCATAATCCGATTCAACCTTGCGAATATCTTCGACTAAACTCCAAAACTTGTCAAGATATTTTTGCTTTTCTGATGATTTATATCCCAAATACCCCAAAGAATCCTGCGAATAATCTGTCCAATATTGAATGGAATCACACGCACGATTTAAATCCGTGCACATTCTTTTTTTAAATTCTATGACATTCGATTTTGACAAGTTGTCATTTAAATCATCAATTAGGCTTACAGCATCTTCTAATTGCTCAACATTCGTGAGGTATCTCTGTCTTGTGTTCCACATTTGATCCCAATGTGAATCGAAATATTTGTCATCTAAGTCATTGAGATTTTGCTCCATTAAGTCAGTAATAGCATTGTTAATGTTGAAAAGAGCTACTGCAAATTCATTTTTTAGTTCTGTTGTTTCGCCCTCAGCTAAATCTAAGTGACCAATAATATCAAGTGCCGATTTTATACCTTGGTAAATCTCGGCAGTTCGCAGATTTCCAAGTGTAGATTGCCAAGCTCCAGCTTTCCCTTTCTCATAAATGGCTCGCCAGTTCTCCGGTTCAACTTCAATGACCTTGGTGAAGTATTCGTATGCTTCTTGATGATTTCCAGCAGATGCAGCTGCATGGCCCATTTTCATCCAATTATCAGTCATGTGTGAATTATCTATACGGACCGTACCCTTAATCTCTTGAACCTTCTCTTGCATACGTTCCTTTGTATGTTCCATTCCACAGCTATCGCAAACTGCTATACCGCCGGAACCCATTGCCAATTTCCCTCCACAAATATCACAAACAAGTGCCGCCATTATCTCTTCCTCCTATTTGAGTAACTTTGATTTTTTGTTGCGCTCCAACAGCAATATTTCGATCTGTTTTACAGAGGATATAATGTCAGCAGTTGGTTGGGATTTGAGGGCGGCGATTTTCGCACCAATCTCATCCTCAATCGGAGACAACGACTCATCGCTCATCGGATCGCTGTATTTGATTTTTTCTGCAAGTTCATTGAGTGCCGCTTTTGCTGCTGTGTCTGTTTGTGCCTCGGTTATAAGCTCAACCTCAACTTGCAAGCTCTTTATTGTCGAAACTTTCCGTTGAACCTTCTCCTCAACACGATCAACTTCTTCTCTGCCAACCTCTGTGGCGATCAGGCAGATACCTGAAATACCGGCAATCACAGTACAGACGATTATGGGAATCCAGTTTGCAATCCCGGGAAGTGCCAAAAACACTCCGAATGCAATCAGCTGGATTATCAGATATACAATGCCGACATGGATAATCGGTAATCCCAAGAATTTGCTTTTGAGTGTTTTAGATTCGTTGAATGCCAAATTCCAGATAAAAACCTGCGCTGCAAATGCGATCGCAGTAAAAGCATACGCAATCCAAAACACTGATGTCTTGTTTGTCATTACTACAAAGGCGATTATATTGATTAGAACAAATACAATGCCAAGTATAATATATCCTAATTTTTTATTCTTTGACATTCTTATTCCTCCCTCTTGTTGCCGCATTTAAGGCAGAATTTTCCCGGTTTAATAAATTTGAAGCCGCATTTATTGCAAGTATCAGGTGAGCTAAGCTGAGTACCACAATTATCACAAAATACGGCTCCGGGAGTAATTTCTACGCCACAGGTATCACAGAAACGGTTAGGGGCAGAGGCGTTAGGCGTTTCGAGTGATGAAAACGCTTCATTGAAGGTGCTGCTTACCGCTCCGCCGACAGCACCTCCAATTCCAGCCATCATACCTAAGCCAATTCCAGCACTGCTGAAATTCCCGGCGCCCTCGTTTGCCGCGACCTTTTCGGCAACATCAAATCCTCGTTCTTGCTGATAAGTATACCCCTCTGTAGTTCTCTTCTGTGCGATTCCTTGCGCCTCAATTACTAAGCGCTGAGATTCAGTTTGTTGTTCAATAATGCCTACGCGCTGTTGAAGCTGAGCCTCAGCAACATCAGCATATTGTCTGTAATGTAAATCCTTGAATTTTTCGTATGTAGGGTCGCCGTCGGGCTTCACAATGGTAGTAACAAAGAAGCGTTTCAGCTCAACACCATAGTCTGAGAAGTCTTTTATAAGCCGTTCCTTGATTTCTGCGGAGAAGCTTTCCAGATGTTCATCAATCTCGAATATGTTGATTGCACTGGCCTTCATTGTCTGTGCAATGTAAGTTTTCACCTTCGTCATTAGGAATGCACGGAAGAAGGTGACAAGCTTTGTTTGTTCTAATACCCGTTCCGTTCCGACAAGCTTAACAAGCAGCTTGCGTGAATCCTCAACTGATAAAGCCATTTCTCCGCTCACTCCGATATAAAGCGGAAATTGGTATGTCGGTTCTACATACTGTACCTTGCTGTCAGTTCCCCAACGGACCGCCATCTGTTCAGTTTTGTTGATGAAATATACTTCACAATGAAACGGCGTTTTATCTCCCGTTGGTTTGTTGAAGAATTTTTTGATAAGCGGAATGTTTTCTGTTTCAAGCGTGTGCCGACCCGCCCCAAACAAATCCAACGCCTGACCATTCATGAAGAATATCGCTTCCTGCGACTCATGAACAATCAATTGTGTGGTTGTATTAAAATCCTCACAAGGATGCTTCCAGATGAAAGTGCTATTATCACCTTCGTACTTGATGATCTCCGATATTTGACTCATTTTGCAACGCCCCCATTTTTATTAATGCTACTTCTTGCGCTCATCTTTTGGTTTCTTGGCATCAGCAGGTATTACCCAAGCATTTCCAAACCGAACAGCTCCAGGTATTCGACCATTCGCGCAGAGCAACTGAACTTGTCGTGGGGTGACACTCCATTTTTCCGCAGCCTCTTTTGTCGTCATCCCGTTCATTTTGGTATCTCCTCACAGAAAATATTTCCTGTTTATTATATCGTAAAAACGAAGTTTATACAAGCAAATTTCGACAACAATTGCAAGGGGGATGCAGTCAAACCCACAGCCCCCTTGACGAATATAGGTTCCATTGTTCGCAAAGCTATATTATCGCTCATCCCGCTCCTGCCGCTGACTTTTACTCCTACCCAGCAGATGTCCAAGACCGTGCTGCTCGATGATGGATTTGTAAAGGCTATTGCTTTGCCGCAGCTCCGCATTTTCCTGCTGCAATTTCCCTCTGTCGAGCTGCCCACGGATGGAGCGATATTGGTCAAGCTGACTCGTGAGCGTTGATATTTTTCCCGTCAGCTCCGCAATTTTAGCTTTCAGTCCGGCAATGGTCTTTTCGGCGGCTTTCAACAACTTTTCGAGCTTTTGTTCCTTTTTCACCTGTACAATATATTTCTGCGCCGCTGTCACAAGATTTTTGTAGTCATCCTTCTCCAACATTACCTTTGAGGAAAGAGGAACATTCTTCACCTCGATTTGCTCCACGGCCTGTATATCCACTTGCTTGTTTTGAAGTTTTTCTATGGTCTTTTCCAGCGCAGCAACTTCCTTAGACCGTTTCACCTTTTTATAATCCATGACACTCAGGTGCTCATCATGTGTGCCAAGTTGCTCCCACTCAATATCGTGGCGCTCCATTACCTGAGAGAGTTGCACTTTCTCGGATTTGACCCACTGGCTCCATTCGGTATCGCCT